>Ga0209491_10001055_pt1 | contig 54670 bp, 30 predicted proteins | sample BON02_FD_187213 | JGI IMG/M metagenome (GOLD analysis project Ga0209491, IMG submission 187213) | Freshwater microbial communities from Lake Bonney liftoff mats and glacier meltwater in Antarctica - BON-02 (SPAdes) (version 2) | ecosystem: Environmental > Aquatic > Freshwater > Ice > Glacier...
CGGTCGCCAAACAGGCGGCCCCATGCCTGGTGCCGGACGTTGTAGCGTCGGGTGACGGTGTTTTGCAACCAGCTCATGCCGGCCACCAGATTGGCCTCGGGCGTCTCGATAAAGAGGTGGTAGTGGCTTCCCATCAGCACCCAGGCATGCCCCGCCAGCCGGTCATCGCGCAAGCTTCAGACAGGGTGGCGAGGAAAAACCGGCGGTCGTCGTCGTCATGGAAAACTGTCTCTCGCCGGTTGCCGCGCGCCATCACGCGTGGCCGTCCGAAGCCTTGCGCGAAGGCGGGTGGTAATAGGCACCGGGGAATTCAATACGGAGACTCCTTGGCATGAACGGAGCGTAGGGAAGCGGGGATTTCTGTCAATTTTTGCACCCTGACCCCATTTTTCACGTCCGCTATTCCTACGCCGGCGATACCTACCTTGCTCCCTTCGAAATCGATTTCCCCAAGTCCGAGGAAGTCGACGGCCACGAGGAATTCACCGTGAAGCGCTACCTCCGCGCCTAATCCTGATTAGCGGAAAATTCTTCTCAGTTCTGCACCACGCCTAGACTGTTTGCCAAAAGTCCGTTCGGGAAAACCAAAATCATTGAACCCTAGGTAGAATGGTGTCGCAGGCTTTGGACTGCTGGGATTCTTTATTCCCAGCTCTTGCGGGAAGTGTTGATCACCGGGGCGTTTGGTTGTTACCGGCCTCGTCCGCTTCATCATCATCGAACACGAAAGCTGCGGATAAGAACCGCAGCAGTCCAAAGCCTCCGGCGGCCCGGATAAGCGAACAGACTTTTTGCAAACGCCTAAACGCAGAAACATGGGTAGCGCCGAATCGGTGGTGATTCCCGTGGCGGCTGGTTCAGCAGCGCTGACCAGAGGTAAAAGGCCCAGACAAGCGATGGCCGGGACAATGGGAATTATTTTTTAGACCATGCTACCATCAGTCCGGCTTGTAAGCGGGATTGGGTGGCAGTGATTCGGCCGCGCCGAAGCGCTTGTAGCTGGCGTCCAGTTGCTGGCGCATTTTTTTGAGGATCTCCGGTTGGCTCTCCGACAGGTCTTTGGATTCGCCGATGTCCGTTTTCAGATCGTAGAGTTCATAGCCGTTGTCTTCGTAGCGATGGATGATTTTCCAGTCGCCACGCCGCAGGGCGCTGCGGGGACCGCGGGCGGGATCTCCGGGCTCGTTGTAGGAGGGAAAGTTCCAGAACAAATCGCGCTCGCCCAGGGACTTTTCCGCAAAGAACAGCCCGGTGAGGTCTTCGCCATCGACCTTTGCGGGGTCGGTGGGTTTTACCCCGAAGTAAGTGCAGAGCGTCGGGTAGAAATCGATTCCGGAAACGGGCTCGTCCGAGGTTTTTCCGGCGGCAATCTTGCCGGGCAACGATGCGATCATCGGCACCCGGATGCCGCCTTCGTATAGGGTGGTTTTCTCGCCGCGCAGGGGGCTGTTGCTGGTGTATTTGCTGAGTCCCCCGTTGTCTGAGATGAAAAGGACCAGGGTTTTCTCGCGCAAACTGAGTTCGTCCAGCTTATCGATGATCGCACCGACCGACCGGTCCGTCTCCTCGATCATGGCGGCATAGACCGGATTGGTATGCCCTTGCAGATTTTCCCCGGCCTTTTTCATCGCCTCGATCTTCCTTTGGTATTTTTCGACGATTGGCTTTGGTGCCGCGAGTCGGAACATGCCTTCCGCATCCGGGTCTTCGCCCTTGTTATTGATTTCGTCGTGCGGGAGATAGGTGGAAAAATAAAGGAAGAAGCGTTCGTTCTGGTGGCGTTCGAGGAAATCGGTTCCCGCATTCCGGATGAAGGTGGGCAAGTAGTCACCTTCCGGCACGTTTTTCGGAAGAAATCCCAGCTTGAACGGGGCGAAGTAATTGATAGGCAATCCCAGGTAGCCGCCCAATTTGCCTTCATCGAATCCATTGGACGGTGAGCCGCCCGCGATGTGCCATTTCCCGATGGCCCCATTGGCGATGCCGGCCTCGGTCAGCACGGTGCCTATGGTAGGATAGTCCTTGGGCAGGAATTGCCTGTTCTTTTCCGGGATGACTTTCCACTGGGATTTTTCACCACGGTTTTTGACGACGGTATAGACCCCGTGGCGGGATGGCTGGGAGCCGGTCAACATAATGGCCCGGGATGGGGAGCAAATGGAACTGGGCGCGTATGCGCCGGTGAAGAGCGTGCCGCTTTTGGCCAGCGCATCAATGTGCGGCGTCTCGTAAACCGGGCTGCCCATGCAAGCGAGATCCCGCCAACCGAGGTCATCGACGAGGATGATGACGACATTGCCTCCGGGGGCTGCGGCGGAAGCCATAGTCAGGCTAGCAGCTGAAAACAAAGCGGCACAGACGGCCACCAAAGAAACAGGCTTTATAAACAGTATGAAGTGCATGATAAATAGGACGGCAAATCGGTTATTTGGCGGGTATCAATTTCAGAAATCCTCATTGTGAAATAAGTGAAGCCGATGAAGGCCGTGGCGGCTGGGGCGGTTCAATTGTTCGTGCCTCCGCTTGGATCAAGCACAAGCTGGATGGCGTCGAGGATGACGAAGCCGGTGGTTCCAGCAGTGCCGATGGTGATGACCGTTTCTTGGCCGGCCACGAGCTGCACGGTGCCGATCTCCCGCACCACGCTGTTGGCTGGTCGCGCCACGGTCTGATCCACGGAGAAGTTCGTGACATTCGCACCGCTGGTGACCGTGACCGGCACATTGGTGGCGCGCGACGGATCGGGCGAGTAGGCCATGCTGAGCTTGTAGGCGCCCGCTTCCGGCGCGGTGAAGCGGAAGGTCGCCACTGCCGAGCCATCGTTCGCCGCGCCCGCCGCTCCGGCGTGGCTATACCCGACGCCGACATAGGGCGAGATGCCCGTCGCATGCGTCCACGTTCCCGCCAGCTCGGCGGCGGGGTCGTCGAGAATGATGCCGCTCAGCGGCTGGAATTCCGCCGGCAGGTCGAGCTCCTGGTCTTGGGCTAACAATCGGGTCTTGAGGTCCACATAGGGTAGATCCTGCACCGTCACATCCTGATCGGCAGCCAGCGCGGCGGCGATGCCCGCACTCTGGCCGAGGAGCATCCACGTCGCCTCGATGCGCAACGATGAAATCGCAACATGCGTGCATGACAGCGCCACCGGCACCAGCAGGTTATCGCACTCGGCGGGCAGCGGAAGAATGGAACGATAGGGGACGTGATACGGGTATCCCCGAGGGTTGCCGGGTGGCCTCACCGGACGGATGGTGCCTTCGTTGATGACCTTGCCATCGGGCTGCACTACCCGCTGGCAGTCGTGCGAATCGATCGGGAACGACGAGATCATGATCGGGTCGGGCTTGTAGGGATTGCTGATGATGTCGTTCTCTGTGAGGAAATACATCCCCTGCATGCGGCGGCTTTCGCGCACATAAAGCTGCGGCGGGAAATGCCCGGTGTCGGGGAACTCGTCCGCGCACAAACCCCACTGCGCGATGCTGTTGCGCTCAGCCTGCGTGAACACCGCATCGGTGGTGAGGAAATGGTAGAACTCGAGGGTATACTGTTTGTGCGCTTCGAAGATCGCGGCGCGGCCGGCTTCGTCCGCCGTGGCCCAGCCTTTGGCACCGCCGACCAAGCCGAGCGAGAACTGCTTGGCGATTGAGTTGTTGCCGTCCGTCTTGTTCCCTGGAACGGTGTAGCGGTCGAATCCGACCATGGATCGGTTTGCCCCGGGGGATTGCAAGTAACGGCGCATCACCTCGAAACGGGCCGGATCGTAGTTGGCCGGCGCGGGCATCGCGACCTTGTTGGCGGCGTTGGTGGTCAGCGAGAGCCGGTAGCTATAAACCATGAGGTTGTCATCTCCGTCGGCGACCGGCCCCGCATCGGTGGCGGTGATCAACGGCAGCGGGGTATTCCCGCTGAGGAAGCCATTGATGTTCATGGTGTCCTTCGGATAAACCTTCCCGGCCCGTGACTCGCCGAAGTCTGCGGTGCCTTCGCGGCCTATCGTCCAGCTCACGCCGGCCGCCGCCATCAGGTCGCCCTCGTAGCTGCCATCGACGAAGACACGAGCCGTGAAAGTGCCGTTGCCGGTTACGATGCCGGTGATGCGCGGCCCGGTCTTGTTGACTGATTGCAGATAACGCCCGGTGAGCACCGTCACGCCTGCCTCGGAAAGCATCGCGTTGGTGACCCGCGAGGCAACGTGTGGCTCGTAGGACCAGTTCGTCTGGTCTTTCACGCTCACGTCGTAGGGCAGGCTGACCCCGCGGCTCGTGTAGTCCTGCTGGATGCGCAGGTGCCACTCATGGAAAAGTCCCATCAGCTTGTCGCGATACATCTGGTTCGAGTCGCTGAAGCTGAGTCCGCCGGTGTTCATCCCGCCGACGTGGGCGGTCGGTTCCAGCAGGATCACCGAGGCACCCTCGCGGGCCGCAGCGATCGCCGCGCAGTAGCCGCCCGGAGTGGAGCCATAGACGATGACGTCCGCATTGGTGGTCTGGGCGTGGGAAAGAAGGCTGCCGGACAGCAACAGGGCGGCGCTCGCGATCAATCGGATGGGTTTCAAGTTCATAGAGATGATTTATTGTCAAGGAAACGCCCCGTCCCGGCAAGCGGAACGGGGCGCTAAAAGTGAATTATTTCAAAAGCGTCGGCTTACTTCCGGCGGCGGCGGAGCAGCAAATCAACGATTACACACGACGGCGACGAAGAAGTAGCAGCATGCCAAATGTACCGAGAAGAGCGGCGGATGGCTCGGGAACGGCTGTGATGGCCCATCCACCGAATTGCTGTTCGGCTGTGCCGCTTCCGCTAACGCTATTTACATCAATGCTGAGGCTCGCATTGGGGTCGCTGGAAAAGTAGGTCAGTTGGTAGAAGGCTCCCACCATAGGACTGCCCGTGCCAGTTCCGCCACCACCAACCCACGAGCCGTTGATGCTGTTAGTTGCCGGTCCATCGGTGTCTGTCAGGGTCGCACTGAATGACAGCACTTGATTGGCGCGATTGCTTCCTAAATAGAGGGTAATCGTGCGTTCACCCACACCTCCGAGATTAGCGATGCTGAGAGTGTAAGCTTGCTCATTGCCACCGCCAAATCCCCCGAACTGCCCGCCAAGCGGGTCGGCTGTTGCGGTGGTTGGGTTGGCACCGTTGGTGTAAGTGAAGGAGTATGCGCTGGCGTTGCTTTTCGCGACCAAGGTTTGATCAGCAGTCCAGGTCGCCGTTCCGCTATCGGCTGCGGCATGGCGATTAGTACTGGCGGTCGTGCTACCGTCAAAAGCAAAACGTTCTCCATTGGTGTTAGTAAATGGCGAAGTTGTGAAGTATCCCCAGTCGATCGTGCTGTCCACGTTGACTACGCCGCTCCCGCGAGCGAACGAAGAGGAAATGATTGATGCTGCTTGAGAGCTGGCGGTGAAGCCAAACAGGGCAATTGCTGTAAGCGATAGGGGTAATTTTTTATTTTTCATGTTTGTTCTGTTTTTTACTGAAGTTGTAACTTTTGGTCGGGGGACTGAAGTTGGGACTCCCTACGGGAATAGGGATTGTCCCAGGTTCAACCGGGATAGCGAGGTGTTTATTCTCGACAACCATGTCCCTTTGTATGCAGGAAATTCAGGTAAGCTTCCAGCCCTTGGCTGCCGGACTGCTGGCGCTTGGGAAGGCAGGGCTTGTAGCCGGGAGGGTGTGCCGGTCTGTAAGCTGACGTAACTCAACCGTTTTGCCGGAATCCGAGGCAGGGGCTGCACCAACATCACCTGGGCGACAAAGGTGGGGAAGTGCTGGAAGCCATCAAAGCCTCCCGCCAGCTTATCATCCTGAATCATTACAATCTGAGATGGTTCGTTCTCACCTATGCCTGCCCTTCCTCAGCCACCCGGGTAGCGATTGTGGAGTTCATAGACTCTGCTGCGGATGGTGGCGGGGGTTCCAAAAATGATCCAATATCGATATACCATGATGCTATCGCGGTCGAGTTTCATGGTGCGGATCGGAGCCATGTGCATGGTTTGGCTAGAATTTGCCGTTCCGGGAGCTTTGCCGGTGGATCCCACATTCCACAGGGTGGTGCCGATGGGTCTATAAATCCCGACCCCGGTGTCCGTGGTCGGATTCACCATCGCAATCCAGCCTTCCGAGGGATAATATTTCCGCCATATAAAGCCACTGGTAGTGGGTTCCGCACTCACAATCTCCGCCGTATCGTTGGTCCATGGATTCGCTCCCTGATAGGTCACGGTCTTGTTTAACTTGCGGATCAGGTAAACTGCCGGGAGCTCTTGGTGCCTGTTGACAGCCCCGCCCCAAACATCATCCGCATCGCGGAAACAGGTCAGCCTGCATGTCACGCGGATGACATTGCTCATGCCCGGTTCAAACTGATTCCATTGATCCATCCATGCCTTGCCTTTTTCGCCAGTGGTCATATCCCAAAGCAATGGAATGGTCCGACTGAAAAAGCCTTTGCCAAAATCGGACGTGCCGACCTCGACCACTTGCGCGAGTTTTTCGGAAGCATCACCTCCCTGGATGGGATTCCAGGACCACGGGCTCCAGGAATTGCTTTGCCCCACCGCTGTGCGGTCGAGGGAAGCCCCGGCGTAGTAACTCTGTTGGATCAAGCGCCCTTGATCGTGGTTGTTCAACAGGTTTTCGCCGCCATTGGCAGAGAGAAAATCAAACGAAGCCCCCTCACTGGTAGGGGCAATGAGTTTCAACACTCCATTGTCGAGTGTGGGATCTTCCGTAGAGCCTACGATTGCGGTAGGACTGCCGCCTCCGGTCGCGTTCGGCTCCTCAATGGGCGCGGTAATTCCCAACCGGAAGAACTCTTTGGTCTTCTCAGGATCCCGGGAAACTTGCCATGAAAGCAGAGGCGACCCGTTCACTTGGGGGATCACATTTTCGGTAGGCCATGAGGAAAAATTCACCGTGCTCTGGAGTTCATAGGTTCTCCCCGAACGCGCACCGAAGAAGAGATCAAAACCGGACTCGGTTGGCTGAATGGTCATTTGCGGGCGGTCATTGGCATCGAGTGGATCTGTGCCGGCTTTGCTTTCGGCGGAATCAGTGGTGCCGTCACCATCACTATCCCGGGTGGCCTCAACCGGATCCAATGGATCCCAACCCCGGCGTGTCTCCTCGGAGTCGGAGACTCCGTCGCCATCGCTATCGGGATCCTGGAAATTCGGTATCCCATCACCATCGCTGTCGCCAACTCCCTCGGCAAAATCACTCAGGCCGTCCCGGTCATAGTCGCCGTCCGAAGTGCTGATGCGGTCGATGGAAAACACCGTGTCTTGTGCGAAATCGGGATCCAACCGCAGTTCGGTGATGAGCTTTCCCTTCCACTCCGAGGCTGAGCGGAGGTCGAAGTAAACGCTGTGCAAAACACCTGGATCGCCTGCCACCGATGCCGTCATGCTGCGGGTGGCACTGAAGGAAGTGGCGCCATCGTGTTTCCAGTACAAGGTGAGGTTTCCCGCAACGGGAGTCTCAAGGTGGATGACCAGGCCATCAATCATGCCTCCCTGAAGATGCAGCCTGGCACGGGACAGTTGCGGATTAATACCGGTGACTTGGCTTGTCAGAAGACCTCCGGCGACGCCCTGCATAACAAGGTCACCGCCAGCCGACCAGCCTTCGGCATCCGTGGCCGTATCGAAATTGAAATGCACACTACCCGGCGCATTGCTGATGGCTTTTTCCCATGCATCCGACAATCCGTTGTTGTCGGAGTCGAGATCCTCCATGTCCATCAGGCCATCCCCATCGCTGTCACCGGTGCCCTCGACCTCGTCGCTCCAACCGTCGTTGTCATAGTCCCAGGCCAACAAACGCAACCATTCGAAACCGAAGGTATTATTGGTCGTGCCGGCGGGATCGATTCGCAAGCGGGTGATCGTCTTGCCTTCCCACTGCGCGTGTCCACGCGGACTCAGGTAAAGGGTCTGCCATTCGCCGCCACCCGAGTACGGAACCGTAACCACGCGGGTGCCGCTGTAGCTGTCCGCACCACTGATGCCCCAGTACAACTGGACATTCCCATTCATATTGCCGCGATAGCGGATGAGCACCCCGCTGGAGGCGCTGCCTGAAAAGTCCGGGACATTGTTGGCCACCTGCGGATCCGGTGCTGTGACCGATCCCGACACGATGCCGCCGGCGACGCCTGCGGATGAATTGCTGGCGATCCACCCTTCGGTGTTTCCAGCGGTTTCGAATTCGTACGAGGCCAACGCGTTGAACGCGGACGCGCATGGCGCGCATCCAAGCAACACAGCCAGAAGAATGTGGCTGCATGAATTTCCCATTTTCGTAATTTCAAACATTCGATCTGCGTGTGGATTTGGAATCGGATTTCATGATATCTGTTGTCACGGTGAAGCGGCCAGTCGGAGACGGACGAACCAGTGCGGGCTGCCGGGTGGCGGAGTGAAGGACATGTGTTGCGGGCCGGCGGTGCCGACCGGGCCGAGTGTGGCCGCCGGCAACCAAGGGCTTTGGAGGTCTGGCGATTCCTCCAGGACGTAGCGGCGGTTGGGGATGGCGTTGAATTCGAGATACAGGTTACCGTCTTTATGCACGGGTTGCGTTGTGAAAACGGCGGCTGGGTTGGTATGAGCGAGACCGGCGAGCCAGGAGAAATGGTCGGATAGGCCGTTGCCGCTGGAGTTGAGATCCAAGAAGTTGGGAGTGCCGTTGCCACTCGTATCGAACGCGCCGTCTTCGATATCGTCGATGCCGTCGCGGTCGAAATCGCCATCCGAGGCGCGGATCCAGCGGATCTGGGTGTCGTTGCCCCCGCTCGAGGTGAAAACAAAGCGCACGCGGATGACCATCCGCTGGTTCCATTCGGGTTGTTCCCTCATCGGAAAGGCGAGCCATTGCGGGTTTGGCGAGCCATTCACCGGCAGGCTGACGCTGCGTGAGGCGTGGAAGACATCGGCGTTGCGATGCGCCCATTGCAACGAGATGTTTCCGGAGACGGGGGCGACGAGTTCGACGAGCACGCGCGGGACGGTGCCTCCGAAAACGAGGAAATCCCGGGTGGAAGAGGAGAAGTCCTCCTGGGTGAGGGTGGCCCCGGCGGAAGTTTGGCCTTTCCACGATCCGCCATCGACGCGCGGGTTGGTGACGCCGGTGGGAGCCCAGCCCTCGGCATTGCCCGCAGTGGAAAATTCGTAGGCGATGCCGAGGCCGAAGTGCCTGCGATACCACGGCCTTTCCTGGTTGTTGAGCGTGGTGCCGTAGAAGTCGCCGGGCCGATAAAGCTCCTGCTTCCATGCCTCGACTTTGGCATCGAGGTCGGCGGCGATTTGCGGGAACTGGCCGATGCGGTTGTTCAGTTCGTGCTCGTCGCTTTCCATGTCAAACAACATCGGCGGGGTATTGGGTGAGGGTTTTAAATATTTCCATCGCCCTTCGCGCACGGCGCACTGGTTCCAAAAGCGCCAGAACAGTCTCGCGTGGGGTGGGTTCGGATTCGCTCCGGTGAGGTGCGGGATGAGATTCACGCCGTCGAGTTCGGTGGCGTCCGCCAGACCGGCGATGGCATTTGCGGTGGCCACGGTGTCGAGCGAAATGACGGGGTGATCATAGACTTGGGGTGGCAGCATCGCGGGCCAGCGCATCAGGAAAGGGACGCGGATGCCCCCTTCGGCAAGCATCCCTTTTTCCCCGGTCCACGGTGTATTGAGGGAGCCGTCCCATGCATTGGCGGCATCGGTGGCACCGATGTTTCCGGTTTCCTGGAAGCCGAGCGGGGCGCCGTTGTCGCCGATGAACCAGATCATCGTGTTGTTGTCGATGCCCCGCGCCGCCAGCTCGGCGAGGATGCGTTGCACGCCATCGTCCATGGCCTTGATCATGCTCAGGCCGATGCGGCGTTTTTCCGGCAGACCCGGGAAGAACGACGCGTTGTTGTAGCGGCTCACCCACGTCATGGGTAGATGCGGCCCGTAGTAGGATAGATAAAAGATGAAGGGGCGGTCGTGGTTGCGCTGAATGAAGGAGACGGCGAAGTCGCTCTGGTAATCGATGCGGTGGGCCGAGCCTTCGTTATGCTGTGATCCGAGCGGCGTGCCGTCCGCTCCGTTGCGTTGGAAGTTGCGCCAGTAGCTGTTTACGTACCCCTCGGCGAATTCCTCGAAGCCTTGCTGGTCGGGGAGAAAACTCCGCCTAACAGAGGTTGGCACCGAGTTCCAGTCCGCATAGCCCGCTTCCGCCATCCATTCGGTGTCCAGTTGATTTGGTTCAAGGTGCCATTTGCCGGTCATGCCGGTGCGGTATCCGGCTTTTCTCAGGCGTTCGGCGAAGGTGACCACGTTCTGCCGCATCGGGCCGAAGCCGTTGGTATCGACGCCGAAGCGCTGCTGGTAGCGACCACTGAGAATGCCGGCGCGCGAGGGTACGCATTGCGGGGCGGTGACGTAACCCGAGGTGAACCTCACGCCCTCGGTGCCGAGCCGGTCGATGTTCGGCGTGAGGTTGGCGATGGCCGGATCCTGGCCCTGCACGCCAAGATCGGCGTAGCCGTGGTCGTCGGTGAAAATGATGATGATGTTCGGGCGCGGATCGTCGGCGCGGACCGCTTCGATGACAATGGCAGCGTAGCTTTCCTCCACGGCCGGCAAATCCACGCCGTTCCAGACGCGGCACAGGCCGATTTTTCCGGAGAACACGCCGGGAGTGGCGGGCAGGCTGATGCCGCTGGCACCGGAGCCGCCGATCGAGCCGGGCACATTAGAGAAATTCCCGTTGCCGCCCGCGAAGTAGCTCATGCCATCGCCCGTGCCCAGGCCGAGCGGCTGGGCCGAGACGGCGGAATGGCTGACGGTCACGCCGTTCACATCTTTGGCTGTTAGAGTAATGGTGTTGGTGCTAGTATCAAAGATGCCCACCACCTGCACGTAGTGGGTGAGGTTGAGCGCCGCGAGTGAAACGGAGGCCAGCGCGTCGCTGCCGGTGCTCACTGAGGAATTCGCGAGTTCCAGGCCGCCGGCCTTCGTCCACAAGCCGATGCCGGTAGAGCCGCCGCCGCTCTCGAAAATCACCTGGCCCGCCGTCACCGATCCGCCGAAATGCAACCACCATTCGAAGGTGTAGCTCGCCGTGGGCAGGCCGCTGCCGGTGCCCGCGTGCAGGTTCGCGGTGGTCGCCTTGAACCCGCGCCCGATGCTGGTCCGCGCATCCGGGGTGAAAACGACGGCGGTGGAACCCGTGCCGGCTTTCGATAAATTCTTACCACCCGCATGATCCGGCCAAGACGTGTTGGTCGTGCCCGCCGCGCCGACATCCCACTCGTGAAGAACGATTTTACTCGTAAGAGCGGTCGTGAAATTCCAATCGGCGCTGCCCGCGAAGGGCAGCTCGCTGAAGTTTTTCACCGCGCCCGAGGCGATCTGTATGGCATAGCTTTTTCCCGGACCGAGGGGATCATGCGGATCGATGGTTAGGACGTTCCCCGTGATCGAGACCTGAGATGTATCAGTCACTGCGAGGGTCTTGGTGGTAGATCCGTCATCGGTATCCACGATCACGATGTCACCACTGCCGGCGGTGATGTTCTGATCAAAGGTTGCGACCAGGTTCGCACTCGGAATCACCCCGGATGCATCATCCACCGGGTTCCTCACGGTGAGGGTCGGCGCGGTGAATTGCTGCGCGGCGGTGCCGAAGGTCCACTCGCCGGCAGTGGTGCCGGAGAAGGGGTTCACGGCGTCCTCGACCGTCCCTGCGCCGATCACAATCTCGTAGGCCGTGGCGAAGGCGAGATGGGCAGGCGGGGTGATAATCAGTTCCGCACCGCTAACCGACACCTGCGCCGGATTTGTGACATCGATCACCACGTCATTCGCACCAAGCGTGTCCTCGATGGTGATCGAACCGCTGCCCGTGAGCGCGATGGGCTTATCAAAAGTGGCGACGAGGGAGGTGCCGGGATAGACGCCACTGGCCCCCTGACCGGGACTGTAGACCGCGATCAACGGCGGAGTTTCGATGACGCTCACCGAGATATTGTCCAAGGCACCGGCGTATTGCTGCGGCTCACCCCATGAGAGATAGCGTCCCGCATTTTCAAAATCCAGAGTGGTTGCCTGGACTTTCTGGATCCCATTGATCCAGACGGTCGCAGTGCCGTTGGGCTCATCGAACCGAATGCGGAAATGATGTATCTCGTTGCCAGGAGGGTCAGTGGCCACAAGAGACGGGAACGAAGCGGTGATCTTGTTCTCATTGGTGGTGCCGGTGCCCCCATCGTCGTTGTCGGTGTCATGGAACAAGCTGGCACCATAGGATCCCACTGCAAAATCGTAGTTGCCGTCATTCCAAGCGGACCAGCTGCCATTCTGTGAATTGTCGGAAAGACCGAAGGTCAGCGGGTGGTTCCAGCCCACACGCTGATCGAACTCCACTTCCCAAACTTTTCCGGCCACCTGAGGAGACCAGTTGTAGGTCATGCGTAGGTTCTGGGACGTGGCTCCCGAGTCGGTCTGCTGATGCTGGCCATTCCTGCTGTTGTTGCTGTCCCAGTTGAGAGTTCCATCAACGAGAACTTGGGTGGTGTCCGTCCACGCATACTTCACCGTGGCGGCGAGTGTGCCGCTGGCACGGGTGGCAGGATCGGTCAACGAAGTGCCGTTTGCTGCATTGAAATCGTCTTTGAACAGAAGCGTTTCCTGGGCATGCGCCTGGACCGCAAAGGCGAGTATCGCCCCGGCCGGCAGGGCGAGGGGCGGCAAGTGGAGGTTTCCTAATTGCATGGGTGCCAAGGTGAGTGATTGTTTGGAGGATTTTGTTAAAAATGATCTGTCAAAGCCATTTGGATCCGTAACGATTTCCCGTCACGGCTGATAGGCCTCGAGTCTGTAGAATTCCCGGTCACGGTCGGCCTTAAGCGGCAGGGTGACCTCGTGGTCGCCGGTGCCGACGCCGAAGTCCTCCCACAGGGTCCAGTCGGCAAGGTTCCCGCTCTTGTAGAGCCGGTAGGACTTCTGGTTCCTGGCGGTGAAACCGAGCGAGGTACCCGGGCTCCCCTGTCCGGCGATCCGCAGTTGAAAACGGTCGCTGCGGTCGAAGTCGCTTGTCCCGGCGAGGTATTCCTGTCCGCGGGTGAAGCCATCGCCGTCGTTGTCGGCATTGCCATCGGACGGGTCTCCGGAATTCAGCCCGTTGGACGACTCGTAGGCATCGGGCAGCAGGTCGCCATCGGTATCCGGAGTCACGGACGGCCCCGGTGCCGGGCGGTTCAGGGAAATGCGGTAGTCGCCGGGCACCCCGCCGGGTTGGGGGTTGGTCGGCTTGTAAACGTAGAACGGCCCATATTGGGCATCAAGGGTTAGACCGGAGGCCGAGGTGAAAGCCACCGCCCCGGTCGGGTCGAGAATTTGGAAGGACGCTTGGTTGCCGTTTGCCGGGATGGCGAAGCGCAATTCGTCAAATGTGCCATTGTCGTAGAGCCAGACCGTCGCGCGGCTGCCGTCGGTCGCGTTGGGATTGGTCTGCTGCAGGAACTCATCCTCGTTCCGGCGCTCGTCGAGATCCGGGTCGGCTAGCAGGAAAGTCTGCGGCGTGCCGGGTGTGAGACCGGCGGACCCGAGATAGGCCTGCGCGGTGGTCTCCGGCAAGTTCACGCTGGTTCCGTTGTAGGCCGGATTGCGTGTTGGGACTAGCGCGCCAGTGTCGCTGTAGTAAGCCGCGAGCCGCTTGCGCATGGCATCCACGACCTCCGGGAAATCCCCGGCGACATTCGTGTTCTCGCCCACGTCGAGATCGGGCCGGAACAATTGATAGTCCACGGTGGCGGCATCGTGCGCCGTCGAGTAGCGCGCGATCATTTTGTAAGGGTAGTTGATCACCGCCGTGCCGCCCGGATAGACGTTGAAGGGGTAGTTGCCCGGATCGGGATAGCCCCTGCTGAGGAACCTGCTGCCCCAGGTGGTGTTATTCCTCGGGAAATGGATGAAAATGTCGCGGTCCGGCAGGGAGCCGGTCTGTTCCAGCACAGGCTTCAGGCTCGCACCGTCCAAACGATAACCGGGCTTGGCCACGGCCGGGGTGTAGTCGAGGATGGTCTGATAGATGTCGGTGAGATGGACGGCTTCGTTGGTTCCCGCTCCGGCGGGGATGCCGCCATCCGGGTAGCGGACGATCATGGGCACGCGGATGCCGCCCTCGAAAAGCGCCCCTTTCCCGGCTCGTCGCGGCGCCATCTCCGTCATCTGGGTGGTGGCGGCTACCGGCGCGGTGGTCTTGGCATAACTGCCGTTCACCACGTTGTTAGGTTGGTCATCCGGGATGCCGTCGGTGCCGATGTCGTCGAAGATCGAGCCGGACTCGAATTCAATGCTCAGCCCGCCATTGTCGGAGAGGAAGATGAACAGCGTGTTGTTGGTCAGGCCTTTGATATCGAGATAGTCGAGCATGGATCCGAGTTCCTTGTCGGCCATATCGATCTGGGCGGCCATAACAGGATGCTTGTGTTTGCTGTTGGGCAGGCCCGCGAGCTTGGCCTGATAGTAGTTGAACAGGCTCCTCTTCGCTTCGTGCGGGGCATGCACGGAATAGGCCGGATAGTAGAGGAAGAACGGGCGGGCGGGATCGGTGGCTAGGTGGTTGTCGATCGTGGCCTTCACCAGTTTCTGCATGTGATCGGCGATGTGGTCGCCCTTGGCACCCGGGGCCGGGTTGCCGTTGTAGTCCACCAGGTTCGGGATGGCCGCGAAGGGGCCGAAGTAGCTGGGAGGGCCGGAGCCGCCGACCCCGAGTTGTTTGTCGAAGCCCTGCTTGTCCGGATAGAAGGCCGTGTTTGCGACGGCCGGGGAAAGATGCCATTTGCCGGCATGCCATGTCACATAGCCCGCCGCCTTCAAGCGCTCCGCGATGGTTTCGATTCCCAGCGGCATGTGGTTGCGGTCGGTGGGATAGTTGTAGGGAGAGGACGCGCCGGATGTCGCAGGGAGTGTGGGATTGGGAACCGAGCTGCCAACGATGGCCAGATACAGGCGCTCACGTGCGGCGGTATCCTGCCCGGAGAGCAGGCAGGCACGGCTGGCCGAGCAGAGCGGTTGTGCGTAGGCTTGGTTGAAGCGCATGCCTTCACCGGCCAGCCGGTGCATGTTGGGAGTCTCGAACAACGGGCTGCCGTCGGGGAAGTAGGTCGGGTGCTGTTGCACGTCGGTCAGGCCGAGGTCATCCAGCAGGAAAACGATCACGTTCGGGCCCACCGGTGGCGGTCCGGCGGTGCTGAAGTCCCAGGTGGCATCGTCGGGAATGCCGGCGAAGGCGTTCGGTGGGGTGGCTTGGTCCCGGACCGCATCGGCGCTGATCCGGACAGCATAGCCGTTGTTAGGAAGCAAGTCCGCCGACGGGTTGATGACCAGGGTTCTGCCTCCCGTGACCGAGACCTGGGAATCCGGGAGGTTGATGACAAGATCCGGTCCCGGCCCGAGATCACGGATCGTCACGGTGCCTGTTCCAGTGAGGGCGATGTTTTCGTTGAAAGTCGCCACCAGGTTGGAGCCGACCGGCACCGCTGTCGCGTTGTCCGCGGGACTCTTGCTCGCGATGGCGGGAGCGGAAGTGTCCGGGCCTCCCACAATTTCAAAGCGGAGCTGCTGAATCTGGGCAATGTTGTTGCCGGTGCGCTGGTCGAAGGTGAAGGAGGTCTCCGCCGATTGCCCGGACGTGAGACTGACACCTTGCAACCCCGCACCACCAACGGAACCCACATTGCTGGTGACCGCCTGACCGGCGAATCTGGCTGCCGCATTCAATTCCCAGCGCATCGCCACGCCGGTGAGATCGATGGAAAAATTACCGGTGATGTCGTTATTTCCCGCGTCCCTGATCACCACGGTGTAGCCTAGGGCGACGCTGTCGGAAGGATCCCACCAGGCGTTGTTCGCACCACCGAACACCGCGATCCCGTTGCCTGCGGCGGGGCTGAGATTGCTTGTACTCGAAACCGTATCCACCGTGATCCGGAGTTCAACCGCGGCACCGATTCCCAAGCTCGAGATGTTGTAGGTAAAAGTGTAGGGGGCGGGGATGCTGGCCGCCGCTTGGGTCCACTTGGTGTTATTGGCGTAATCGGCCGGGGTGGTGTTCGTATTCGAAAACACGTTGGCCTCGCCATCCCACGCCGCGGTCCTCGTGAGAAGAGAGCCATTGGCTGCGGAATAGTCGAAGGTGAAATCGGTGATCAACTCGACCGCCAGGGCTTGAGCCGAAGCCAGTAGCATGCCTGCGAGGGCAGAAAAGAGAAAAAAGGCGTTTTTGGTGGGCATAAATGGGGTGGGATTGCGGACAGGCAATTACGCCGAATGACCCCACCCCCGCCGACCGGCGGAGTGGAGGCACGCGAGCAAAGCCCCGGTCACTCAGAGTGGTTGATCAAAGCCTTGGGAAGATCCCGCAAAGAAGACGAGCGTTGTTCAATGGCGACGGCGGCGGAAGACTGATGCCAGGCCTCCAAGGCTGAGCAAGAGAACACTAGATGGCTCCGGGATCTCGGCGACGAAATTGAAGCGGACATCGTCGATGAAGGCGGTCGTGTCTCCCCCCACCAAACCTTCGAACGCGAGCACGAACGAGCCACCGGATGTCGTGAATCCATTACTGGTGAAGCTCTGGTAAGCGTTTGTCGTCGGATCCAAGTCAGTATTTAAGCCGAACATCAGGGCGACACCGTTGAGTAGGACCTTGAAGTCGTTGGGTGTTCCGTTTCGACCAGCGGCTTCAAAGCTGATGCTGTAGGTCACGCCCGATTCGAATCCGCTGACGGTAGTGCTGAATTGATTGGTGCCTCTGAGTATTGCCGCCTGATTGCCTTCGGGTGCGGTTGGCGGAGCGAAGTCACTGTTGTTGCGGGTGATACCGGAAGTTGCTCCAAAGGTCCAAGCGGAACCCGCCAAAGCGCCGCCACCGCCACCGTTGGCCAGCTTGTATCTCGTGGACGTATTGTTATTCGGTTGCACGGGATTCTCAAAGCCTCCGTCCGGGATCCTTGGCGCCGCCCGCGTGACGCTCACCGAGTCGATCAGCAGGGCTCTGTCACCCACGCCGCTTGACAAGGAAATCCCAAGTGTGGACGACGAACCGGAAACAGCAAGAGGGTCGCTGACGATGCGGCGGAAGTTACCAGTCTTCACGATCGTATCGGCATACGAGAATGAGGTCGTGCCTCCGTCCAGCGAAACGGTGGTATTGACGGAGGCGCCAGACTGGCCGCGTTCGCTGGCCAAATACGTTACCGTGTAGTTCTTGGTGGGATCAAAGCCCGAGATATTTTGGGAAAGGGTTCCCGCGCTTTGTATAAAAGCAGCTTGGCTGCCTGCTGGCGGAGTCTGGTTGAGAAACGGCTGTGATGAGGTGTTAACCCCCGCGTTGCCGACGCCGCCGATCTGGCTAAATGTCCAGTTATTGATAGCTCCGTAGCCGGGGTTTGCGTTGCTATTGGATTCGAAGCCCGCGTTGGCGACTGTCACGGCCGAGGCCGGTGTGGCGATAAGAGCCAAGCTCGCAAAACCCGCGAGCGGAAGGAAGAAGTGTGTCCTTGGTTTCATGTTCGTTCTGTGGTTTTTGCTAAAATTGTAACATTCGGTCGGAGTGCTGGGGTTGGAATTCCCTAAGCCCTCATACTATCCGCCAGGTTCAACCGGGATGGCGAGATGTTTATTCTCGACAACCATGTCCCTTTGTATGCAGGAATTGCCATGGCCATCTTCCGACCACTATCCATGATCGAACAGGTTGCCGCGTATCTGCGCACGGAGTTGGCGGGGGGCAGGTGGAAGGGAGCGATGCCCGGGGTCTACCAATTGGTGGAGGAAATCCAGGTCAGCCGGAAGACCGTGGATGCCGCGCTGCAGGTGCTGGAGAAAGAAGGCCTGCTGGCGGGACAGGGCGCCGGCAAGCGCCGCAAGATCACGCTGCCGAAGGATCTCGCCTTGCCTTCGATGCGGGTGCAGATCCTGCTCTATGAGGAAGACGACCGGAAAGTGGGATATTTCCTGAATCTGCAGCACCGGCTGCTTGAGGCGGGGTTCGTCTCCGCCTTTGCCGACAAAACCCTGCTGGAACTTGGGATGGACGAAAAAAAGGTCGCGCGGTTTGTGAAAAAAAACGAAGCCGATGCCTGGATCGTCGTCGCCGGATCGCGCGAAGTGCTGCAGTGGTTTGCGGGCCAGCCCGCTCCGGCCTTCGCCATTTTCGGACGGATCGCGAACATGCCGCTAGCGAGTTCCGCGCCGAAGAAAGCACCCGCCCTGATATCCGCCCTGAACCGCCTGACAGAGCTGGGGCACCGTCGCATCGTGATGCTGGCGCGCGAGGAGCGCAGGACGCCGGTCCCCGGGTTCGTTGGGCGCCTTTTCCTGGGGGAACTGGAGGCACGCGGCATACCAGTCGGTCCCTACAACCTGCCGGACTGGGAGGACAGCGTGCAGGGTTTCCATGATCGTCTCGATTCGCTCTTCGGGGCGACGCCTCCCACCGCCCTGATGATATCGGTGGCATCGCACTTCTTCGCCGCCATGCAGTACCTTTCCCTGCGCGGCATCCACGCCCCGCGCGATGTTTCGCTGATCTGCTTCGATCCCGACCCCGGCTTCGCCTACTGCCAGCCAGCGATCTCTCACATCAACTGGGATCCCAAGCCGTTGATCAACGTGGTCATGCGTTGGGCGAACCAGATACGCAAAGGCAAGAACGTCCGCCGGACCCATCCCATCAAAGCCGAGTTCATCGAAGGCGGGACGGTCGGCCCGGCTCCTGCGGCAGGTAGCAGGAAATAATCATGACCTCGGAAATCATGGTTCCCCACAGGCCCTTTCAAACTAAGGTTTAGGCTCCCGAAAATCCGGGAAAACCATGACGCTCGGATTACGCCTTCCCTCCTGCGAGATCACAATGCCGAGGTTGCGGCTGCGGGGGTCATGCGCCCAGCGGGTTTCGCAAACGGGGTAATGGGTTTCCTCATCGATCTTATTGTAGAACATGCTCAACTGATAATCGCCCGGGCCCTCGCGCGGCTGCCCCATCAGTGTGGTGTCCTGGGGTTGGATGAGTAGGTCTTGGTCGCCCAATTTCCCGCTGATGACTAGATCTGTTAGGTTGATCCAAAGCGTTTGGGCAGTCTTGCCATCTTCGGTTAGGGCATCCACCGCCCGCATGCGCACCGGAGCAACCGGGTTGATGGGATCGCTGAAAACGAGGAGGTAGAAATCGGCCATGTTTTCAGGAATCTCGACGCTGGGCGCGCCCGGCGGAGGCTGGGCTGGATCGGCGGGCGGCTCCGGCAACAGCAGCAGTTTGAGCGCACCGACCGGCAGTTCAAGGACTGGCGAGAGATTCATCGTCGGCAGCTTCACCTCGCGCGAGCTCTGTCCATCGAACAATTGCAGCGTGGTGGGAGCTTCGGGCGGGCGGTCAACGAACAGGATGCGGCAGGTGTGGCCTTGCGCTTTCTCCTGCGCCATGGCGGTGGAGCAGAGAAGGGATAGTGCTGGTAGAAGGAAGGTGCGCATGGGGATGGTGGACTTTATCATTTCTACGGAGTGCCTTCCACCCGCTTTTTCGACTCGCTTCGAAAATCGGAGAACATCATGACGCGGGGAATTCCGGTGCCAGCTTGGGGAACGATAAACCCGAGGCTGCGGCTTCGAGGGTCATATCCCCACCTGGTTTCACAAATCGGGTAATGCGCGTCAGCGCCCGCCTTGCGGTAAGCAATACTCACGGGATAGTCGCCCGCGCCGTTGCGGGGCGGTCCCATTACCGCAGTGCCCCCCGGCTTGATGATGAGGCTCTCGTCGCCGAGTTTTCCACCGATCAGCAGATCGGACAGGTTAAACCAAAGCGTATGACCTTTCCTGAGCCTATCCGTGCTGGCATCGACAACCTGCAAGCGCACCGGAGCAACTTTGTTCGCAGGATCGCTGATGACGAGAAGGTAGAAATCGGTCATCGTTTCCGGCACCTTCGCGGCGGGTGCGCCCAGCGGCGGTTTCTCCGGATTCTGGGGCGGGGCGGGTAGGAGCATGAGGTTTAAAGGGCCGGCGGGCAGTTCATAGACCGGGGACAGGTTCATGCTGGGCAATTCCACTTTCTGCGAGTTTTCGCCATCGAATAAATGGAGCACGGTTGGTGCGCCGGATGGCCGCTCTAGAAACAGGATGCGGCAGGTATGTTTCTGCGGTTTCTCTTGGGCATGCGAAATACTGCAGAAAAGGGATAGGAGGACGAATAGGTGGCGCATAAGATCAGGGATTCCAATAACTTATCATAAATAACTTCCACCTTCAGATCTCATTCGGAGATAGCCAGCGGAAACCGATGATCTCGTAACGACGTCCGAAAGCGATGTTGGTCTCACTGGTGGGAGCATCGGTGATTTCGGCGGCATCGATGGGATCTACAAAGTCGCGAGTGCGGCGGACGGTGGCCTCACACCAGGCGCGAGCGAGCACCTTGTCGTCCTTATCGCGAGCATCGCCGTATGCCCGTATTGTGAACGTGTCGTCACGGGCGGAAAGAATGGGAGCGAGTGGACTGAGGATGTCGGCTTGCCGGATCCAGCCAGGCACCCCGTAGGAGCTGAAGCCCTCGGCGGCTTTCGGAAACAAATACATTTCGTTGCCGGCCGGGTTGGGGTCGGTTGCGATGGAGAGCGCCTTGAGCGTTTTTTGGGGATCGTTGTCGGTGCCGTCTGACAACTGGTTGAGCGCCGTCTGGATGGCGCCCGCCAGCGCGAGGTCGTCGTCGTTGCTTATCAACTTGCGGTTGACGAATTCGGAAAGTGAGAGGAAGGGGCCGCGGCGGCGGACTTGCATAACGATGTTTTCCGCGAGGGCATCGAGCATCTCGTCGGTGAAGACCCTGTATCCGGTGAATTCCGAGCTTCCATCAAACGCGCCCGAAAAGCCCGGCACCCCGGCCCTCGCATCACCCGCCACCGGGAAACGTGAAACGGCATAATCGGTTGCTGCGGAGGTTGTCATACCAGTCTTCGTGTAATGGGGGATCTTCTGGCCGCGGCAGTGACCGAGAAGGGCTCTCCATGCCGTGACGGAGGTGGAATTCACGTTGAACATGCCTTCCACCTCAAGCCGGGAAGCCACGCGCCTCCACCCGTCCTTGCTGCCGAGAATATCGTCGGCGAAGGTGTTCGCCGCCGCGTCGGTCAGCATTCTGTCCTCGGCGATTGGGCGGTAGTCGCGGTTGGCTAGCGAGGCCTCCCCCTTGAGGTATTTGACATAGTGTGTTCGTATGTTCTCGCCGGCGGTGCCGAAGTTCGCCGGGTTCGGCGTGATGGAGGATGCGAACCAGTCGTCGAAGAGCAGGTGGTTCGCGCAGTAGGAATCATCGTGCAGGAGGCCTCTATATGCCGCGTCTTTCGCGATCAGCGGGGAGGCATCGCTGTTTCCGATGATATTGAGCGCGAATGGGGGGCGGGAGTTTTGCGAACGCATGTCCCAGTTCTGCAGTTGTACTAGGGAGGAGATGGGGCGCAGCGGGAAATTATTGATGATGACGCGGGAAAGCCCGTTTCCCGGGTCGAAGCCGGAGATGATGTAACCGATATTGCCAGCCCCAGCGTTGGGCAGGCGACTGTCTCCCCCCGGAGGGTGTTTGATAAAGCTGTAATCGAGCGCGGAATTAACCGGATGCGCGCTGCCGGGAAACGGGCCGACATTCTGGCTCCCATTCGAGTATGTGACCAAGGGATTAGACTGCAAAAGACCTTTGCCCGGCAGACTGGAATCGCTGACCACGCGTGAACCGAAAACCGTTGAAAAGAAGGGCTTCTGCTTATCGGATAGCTCCTCAGCCGATGCCTGCGCAAGATCGTCTGAGGAAATCGGCGGCCAGTATAGGTTCGCGTCCGCATCGCTCATGGCAAATGACATGAGGTAGAACATTTGCAGCCGGTTTTTCTTTTTGTTATTATTCACCTCGCCATCCACCTCGAGGCGGATGCCCTTTCCTTTTTCGGTGGCGGCATGGTTCATTTCGTAGGTGAACTTAAGGCTGGCCTTGATGATGTCGCTCGGGCCGTAAACGAGTTTTACCCCACTCGCGGAGAGGGACGCAGCGTCGTCGATCGTGGCGAGGTGTCCGCCGTTCAAACCGTTCAGCCCCGGAGTCATCGTGACGGCAGGTTTGGCAGCATTCGAGGCCGGAACCTGTGAGTCTGCGCTGTAGACCATCGTCTGGCCGGGACCCAAGGTGATGGTGTTCTCGAACTTGTAACTCAGGCTTTCTTGGTTGGGAAATACGGCAGGATCGGTGGCCGTATCAGGAACCTTGTTTTTACCGCTGCCCAGAGCAACACCCTTGATGAGGCGCTTGAAAGGCAGCGGGGTTAGCACCGGGGTTCCATCCAGAGTTCCATCCGCCTTGTAGAACTGGATCAGGCAAGGGGGGGATTTTTGGAGTTCGATGATCAGGTTTGGGACCGAGAGCGTAACATTGTATGGATTCCACAAGGTGAAGACTGGGGTTACCAGCAGCTGGAGATTGTATTCCCTCTTGTCCGAGTCGGGTTCGCCCGGATTGGTCAGCAGGGTCTTAAGGGAGTAAAGCCAATGGAACCGAGCGATGACCGGGATGGGGCGGATCTTGTGCAAATAATTGAAAACGGCTGTCTGGCTCGTAGCTTTGATGTCCGGAAGATCCGGCCATGCCAAGGGGATCGTTTTGCTACCGTCCGCACCCACATCGTAGTTCCTGTAAAACGTCGCGTAATCTACCAGATGGCGCCAGGAATTGACCGCCCCATTGTGATCGTGTGCGGGGGTTGAGGGAAACGCGCCGACGAACGTAGCCCATGGGTAAAGCTGGGAATCCAAGGCTTTGGGATTACTTAGCGTAGGCACTTCCGACTGGCTGACATCCCCAGAGTAGGGCGAATATCGGAATAGGGGTAGTGTCTCGCCGGAACTCAGTCTCGAGACGATGGAATCCCAATTTTCGGTGAAAATGGAAAGATCCTTGCGCCAGCCGCCAGTGGCGGTGTTGGTGAGTAGGCCGACCGAGCTGACGCTAAGATCGTGGAAAAATTGATGGGGTTTCGGGTCGGCGTCGTCCGCGACGAGGAAATCGGCGCTATCGCGGGTGATGGCCTTCGCCACCGGCTTGGCATTGGCGGGATCGGGGATGAATTGGGCGGGATCGGCGAGCAGGGCTTCGAGCCCGAAAGGCTCCGGATCTGGCACAGCGTGACTCTTGGCGAGTTCCGACCAGTGGGCGACGTTGTCGCTGACGGGTTTATAGGGCTGGGCCAGACGCGCCTTCTGGTTTTCCCCGCTGACCCACCATGCGATGCGCCCGCTTCCGTCGGTTTTCTGTGGAACGAGGTGGATCTGGCGGGCGTCATCTTGTTTGAGGGTGCCAGTGGATAGGAGAGGGACGGTATCGCCGCTTGCCGCGGTGAATGCTAGGCTTGAGGGGGATGTGGGGCTTCCTCCGGCTGTGGCACCGGATACAAGCCAAGAAAGGAATCGTCCACCCGAGTCTGAGGGGGCTGATTTTTCGTTGTAACCGGGCGGGATCGGGCGTCCGTTGCTCTCATGGTCACTGCCTTCCCAGCTTTTCCAAGCACCTATGAGTTGAGGCGCGTTGGATTCCACAATATCGGCTGGGGCTGTAATCCGCGTATCCGGACCAGTGTATTTCTGCAGCTCACCGATCGCCAGCATCAGCGCCATCCGTGCATTGGCGCGGGCCTGAGCTTGGTCATTGCTGCTTCCTGATGTCCTAAGGCTTATCGAAGAGAGCCCCAGTAATCCGACCGCAATCACCACCAGTAAGACCATCAGCAGGAGCGTGATAACAAGGACGAAGCCGGAGGCGGTCGAGAATTTTTCTTTGAGAGGTTTTGAGATGTATTTGGTGGCACGCATGGGCTTAATTCGCTTTCCCGCAAGAACTTCTGATCCAAGGTTATCTCATAATTTTTCCTTTTTTGGTCAGGGATTCCAGATCGGAAGCTGTCTTTGTAATGTATGGTCGTAAAAAGGGTGAATTTTCATACACGGGCAATTGGAAGTTTTCTCAAAACTATGCCTTTTTGTTGTTGGTGCATTGGGCATATTCATCACCTGCGTTAATCCGCGGCACCTGTGGCTAAATCTTTTCAAATGTAGATACCTTGAAAATACCCCCACGTCGATCTTGACGAAACCCGGTTCCTGTGGTCCAAATTTCCCCATACCCAATTAATTCACGGAACGGTGGCTGAGTGGTCTAAAGTACTCCCTTGCTAAGGGAACGTAGGGGTGACTCTACCGAGGGTTCGAATCCCTCCCGTTCCGCCAGTTTTGGCCCGAAATTTTGTCGGGCGCCTCCACTCTTTCCACGTTGAAGAATCATTCCGGCAAAGGGAGGGATGAGAACCCCTGCGAAGCACCGGGTTTGACTGCCAAGCGAACGTTAGCGAGCAAATCATTCATCCGCGAAGCGCACACCGCAGGGACGGAGCGGAATGCAATGAAGTGGAGTCAATCCCTCCCGTTCCGCCAGTTTTGGCCCGAAATTTTGTCGGGCGCCTCCACTCTTTCCACGTTGAAGAATCATTCCGGCAAAGGGAGGGATGAGAACCCCTGCGAAGCACCGGGTTTGACTGCCAAGCGAACGTTAGCGAGCAAATCATTCATCCGCGAAGCGCACACCGCAGGGACGGAGCGGAATGCAATGAAGCAGAGTCAATCCCTCCCGTTCCGCCAGTTTTGGCCCGAAGTTTTTTCGACGCCTCCACTCTTTCCACGTTGAAGAATCATTCCGGCAAAGGGAGGGATGAGAACCCCTGCGAAGCACCGGGTTTGACTGCCAAGCGAGCGTTAGCGAGCAAATCATTCATCCGCGAAGCGCACACCGCAGGGACGGAGCGGAATGCAATGAAGTGATCACACCCTGCGGAAGTTAGATCCCGAAGGAAAAGCGGTCTCCTCAAGGAGTCCCGCCGGACGCGTGGACTCACACCCGTTTCATGAAATCTGCCTTCCCGTTTTTGATCCGGGGTAACCGGGCCGGATTACCCCTACCATTTGTAGCCGAGCGCCCCGCCCGTGAAACTTGTTGCTCCTATTTCTTGGGCGCTTCCTCTGCTTCACGGGCTGGCATGATGGGGGAGTCCCAGCCTGCAAGGTCGGAGGGTTTAACCATTTTCGCGTGGCCCTCGAAGGAGTGAGTGTTCGGATGGTATGGCCCGACGAAGGAGATATCGAGATCGGGTTTGATCGCGTCTTCCATCCCGAGGGCCCAGAGGGTTCCGTTGACGATCAGGCGGCGGTAGTTTTTATCGAGGATATCCTCGGATGCTCCCTGGGTGGAATGGAAGACGCGGTGTTTTTTTCCATCCTTGGTTTCGTAATGCCGGGTCCAGGTGGATGGCATTGGCGCTTTTTCCGGATCAGGATCGGCGGCTGGGTCCATGGAGACTAGCGGCTGGGAGTTGGTCAGGACGGTGAAATCCGGACCGGGTTTGCCGACATATCCACCTGCGTAAGTGAATGCGTTGTCGCTAACTCCCGAGAGGATCACGCTATCCTTTTGTTCCGGGATAAGTTGGATGCGGGTGCCTTGTTTGTGGTTTGTGCCGTAGTGGCCGACCCATGTGTTTCCGAGGATCTGTTCGCCGAAGCCGTTTTTGTATCCTTCGGCTTTCGATTTGAAATCATACTTCGCGTAGGTGGAGTTGCCGGGGATTTTGAAGGCGTGTGAGGAGGTCCGCAGCCCGACGACCGGGCCGCCGCGCCCGAGGTAGGCTTCTACCTGCGCCATTTCGTCGTCAGGTGGATTCAGGAAACGGGCGAAGATGAAAAACAGGTCAGCGTCTTTAAGTGCTTCCAAGCCGGAGATATTCGAGGATCCGGCCTCGATGTAACCGTCTTTATCCACGCCGAAGACGACTGTGCATTTGAAGCCGAAGTGCTTGGCGAGGATGCGGGCGAGCGCCGGGCAAGTCTCCTCGGCGCGGTATTCGTGGTCGCTGGCGAGGAAGACGATGTGCTTGCCGAGCCCGGGGCCGGAGTCGCCCTCGTAGACGATGGAGGTGTCGGCTTGGACGTTGCCTGCGACGAGAAGGACGGTGAATAGTGATAGGATGGTTTTCATAGATATAATAAGGATGGATTGGTTTTAATCTTTCATCGGATGCGCTTTGAGCAGTTCCTCGGGATTCCAGAAAATGCTGCGATCGCTGTTCTCAGCACGGACTTTTTTGATGGTCTCGGGTTTCACCGGTGCGGCCTTGTTGCCCCACGAGTTGCGGACGTAGGTGAGGACGGCGGCGGCTTCATTGTCGTCGAGCAGTGAACCGAAAGCGGTCATCGGCGGGACGCCTTTCGTCGGGTCGTAGACTTTGCCGTTGACCTCGATTTTGCCCCACAGGCCGTGGAGAGTGATCTTGGCTAGGCGCTCTTCATCACCAATGACCCAAGAGGTGCCGACTAGCGGAGGATAGACGGGATCCATGCCCATGCCGTCTGGTTGGTGGCAAGTGACGCAATGCGATTCCCGGTGGAAAACTTCGCCACCGAGCTTGTAGGCCTGCGCATCGGCTCCGGTCAGGTGGGCGGGAACATCGATCTTCACCTTCTCCTCAACCTCGACGATCTTGGTAACCATTTTCCCCTTCGTCGGATCTGCCGGTCCCCAGAAATGCTTCACGGTTGCGGCGGCAATGCGCGCGTGTTGCTCGGGGGATTCTAGCAGGGTGGCGAGCAGTTCCGTATTCCGGATATGATTACGCTGATACAGCCAGAGCCCTTCCAGAAGTGGGAGTGCGTCCTCCGCTTTTTTGGGGTCGAATTTTTTCACCCACTCGTCTAGCGCGGCGACCACCTCACCAGATTCGCGCTCTGTTAGCTCGATCCTTGCGCGGTGGCGGACACCATCGACGGGATGTTTGAGGCTATCAAGCAGTGCTGCGATCGGCTGGCCGTCGATGGCCACAGGCTCCTGCAATGGTTTGTCCTTGAAGATCATCCGGTAGATGCGCCCGTGTTTCTTGTCGCGGTAGGGATCGCGGATATTGTGCTGCATGTGGCCGATGATCACGTTCTGCCAGTCGGCGATGTAGAGCCCGCCGTCGCCTCCAAAGATCGCATCGGTGGGGCGGAAGTTCTTGTCGTCGCTATAGAAGAAGCTGTCGGTCGGGGTGCCCCAGATCTCGCCGGGCTTGAATTCGGTTTTCCCGTCCTTAAAGCCGTCGCGATGCAGCTCGTAGCGCTTGATGCCGAGGTATCCGATCGTGTTGCAGACTAGGAAATCCTGCTGCAGGTCGTCGGGGAAATTGGAGCTGGAGACGATCTCATCCGCAGACACGGGGCGCACTTCCTTTTTCACCAGCGGGAACATCTTGAACCCGTTTCCGGAGGGACGCACTTGGTAGGAGCAGCCGCCGGTGCCGTCGTTCGCGAACATGTAACCCCAGCGGTCGAAGCTGGTTCCGTGCGGGTTTGGGCTGTTGCCGGCGTGGAAGGTAATCGTGTATTGCACCGGATCGAAGCGATACATCCCGGAGCCGGTGGACGAAAGCGAAGGTCCCCACGGGTGCTCGAAGTTGTTCTGCAGGAAGATCCCGCTCTGCCAGTAAAGCGCGCCGTCCGGGCCGATGACGAAATTGTTAGCCGAGTGATGGGTGTCAGCCGATCCGATGCCCTGGACCAGCACAATGCGGAGGTCCGCCTTGTCGTCTCCGTCGGTGTCTTTAAGGAAAAGGATGTCCGGCTGTGAGGCGACGATCACCCCGCCCGCCCAGAACTCGAAGCCGAGCGGATTGTGGACCTTGGCGAACTCGATCGCTTTGTCGGCGACGCCGTCGCGGTTCTCGTCCGGCAGGATCAGAATGCTGTCGGTCATTTCCTTGAGCGGCTCCCATTTCGGATAAGTGCTCCAGCAGGCAGCCCAGAGGCGGCCCTTGGCGTCGACCTGCATCTGCACAGGGTTCGACATCTCGGGAAACATTTTCTCATCTGCGAAGAGGTTGACCGCGAAGCCCTCCGGCATATGCATTTTTGCGATCGCTTCCTCGCCGCTGAGGTATTCTTTGCTGCCTTCCTTGTCCGCACTGGAGCTTTTACTGCCGCCGCCGACGTTCGAGATGACCTCGATGGGTGCGGGAACGTTCGAGTCATCGACCTTGTAATCTTGGCCTTGTGCCGCGGCCCAGATTTTCGGATCACGGTTGGCCGTCATCACATCGAGCATTACGAGTTCGTGTTCGAGCACCTCACGGTTGGTCTGGCCATCGACAAACTTCAGCCCCGAGCGGCCTCCCCAGATGTCGTTTCCATCCGTCGCCCGGTAGCGGTTATGCCAATACCAGTTTTTGTCGAGAACGGCCTGGCGGAGGGGTTCGAGAGCAGGTGTCGCCTTGACCTCTTTCCCTGCCAGCGCCGAGGCGATCACTTCTCCAAGCCGGCGATTACCCTCGGGGAGGAGGTGGACTCCATTGAGAGTGAGGGGGGTGTCCGCCTTGTTGTAGAGACCTTGGGTCGCTGAGAAAAGATCCACAAAACCGACGCCCTTTTCGTCCGCCACTTGATGGATCGCACCGGTATAGAGGGCGAGATTGACGTTGTTGGCGTTGCCGTTCGGTAGCAGCGGGGTGCCGAGGTCTTCATGGGCGATCGGTGAAAAAAGCACCAAGCGTGGTGCGGACTCACCGTTGAATTTCGTAGCTTTGTATTCATCGACCATGCTGCCGAGATCGCTTTTGAACTTTCCAAGCTCCTTATCACCACCGAATGATTCGTTGTAACCGAAGAAGACGAAGATCACGTCTGCCTCGCAGTGCTTCAGGTAGTCTTCAGGAGAGGTAAAGCCCTTGCTGCGCGGGCGGGATGTCACCGTGTCTCCCGTAAAGGCCAGATTACGGAAGGACAGCTTCTTATCCGCCATCTCGCTCTGGATCACCGTTTCAACCCAGCCATCATGCTGCATGCGGTCTGCAAGGCCGTTGCCGATGATGGAGATCTTATCACCGTCCTGCAACGGGAGCTGGCCGAAAGTCATCAAAGGAAGCAGGGCGGCGACAGCAGACGATATTAGTAAGCGGTGGATAAATAAAATCGGCATGCGAGAAAGCTGTGTCATAGATTAGTGGTTTAAACGTGACTGGAACCGCGATCGTTTCAAGGAATTTGAGCGTGGTAAACCTTTCCCAACCCCTAGTCCTGCGACGCGGTGTAGGATTACCATTTCATTTCGCGATGCGGAGTAGTCTGATCGGCCTTCTTGTCGCTGAGAAATCTTTAAAACAAACACTAAAGAAATGTCGATTATCCGGCCTAACTACTAAATATGGCGTAGTTTTTTGATTGACGCTACTATATCTGCTTTTATGATTTGGCGCATTACTTCTCGTTCCTTCTCATGCGTTGCGTCCAATGCGGTTCCCAAAAAGACAAAGTCCTCGACTCACGTTCCTCGAAAGATGGGACGACGATTCGTCGGCGCAGGGAATGCTTGAGGTGCACCTATCGCTACACGACTTACGAGCAGATCGAGCGGACCGAGCTGCGGGTGGTCAAACGCGATGGAACCCGCGAATCACTCAACCGAGAGAAGCTGACCGGCGGGCTGATCAAGGCTTGCGAAAAAAGGCCCGTTTCCATGGAGCGCCTCGACCGCGCGGTGGAGGAAATCCTCACCGATCTGCACAAGGACCACCTCAGCGAAGTGCCATCAGCGTCGATCGGAGCGAAGGTGATGGACAAGCTGCATCAGATCGATCCGGTCGCCTACGTCCGCTACGTTTCGGTTTATCGCCAGTTCGAAAATGTGAACGAGTTCATCGCCGAGATCCAGTCGCTCTCGCGCCGCGCCGCTCGCGACACCTTCCAGCGCCGATTGTTCAAAGAATAGGCTACCCAATTTTCCAGAAAGCCCACTGACCAGAGTCTTGTGATATCCTTCATCGGCAACCGCCCAGCCCTCCAGATCGGACCTTACCAGGTGCTCGATTACGATACCGCGTGGCTAGATGACGCTATCATGCGCGCAGCGAAGGCCGCCGATCACGAAGACTTCCCGATGGCCGCTGAAATTCGGACCGGTATCGAACTCTATCTGGAGAATAGGTGCCCACTCAGGCTACTGAAGCTCGAGGATCTCTTCGAACGCATGCGGAAGATGCTGGTGAAAATCGGCTGTGGCCCAATCGCAGAAAAGCTCCAACCACTCGCACCACCGGTCACGGTCTCGCTGATCAGGGCGGCGACGGCGGCGGGCAACGGCTTCGAACTGGCGTTTTTCGAAACCCTGCGCGCCGAGCTTTCCGAGCTGCGCGAAGCCGGTGCGGAAGAGATCCGTTATATCGGACTGCGGGAAAGCACTCTCATCCTGCGCGGCCAATCCAAATGGACAAAACCATGTGATGCCCTGCTCGTGGAGATCCGCAGCTTTCTCGATGCCTGTGACAAGGACGAGAGATCCTTTTCAAGAACCCTGCGCTTAAGCGTCGAGGCCTGATCTCTTTTTCAGTCGGGCTGCCCATCCAGCCTCGAGTCTAAAAACTCCAACAGCTCCTTGCGCGTCCTAAATCCGTGTCTGGCACCGCGTTTCATATCGGGCTCAAAGGTCCAGCGGACCTCCAGCGAGGCGGCATCGATGATGCGTGAGGGCACACCCAAATCGCGAGCTTCGGCGACGGCCTCCCCAGTCCCGTCCATCCCGCAGGCTGGCTCGCCGTTCCATGCAAACAGGAAAGCGTCCGCCCACTCAAGCAGATGACGCAAAACGCTCTGATTGGCCTCCGGTGCCAGCTTTCCACCGGGTGCGACATATTCAGCGAGTGCGACGCTCATCAGATGCTCCGCCATTTTCAATTCCTCAGAATCGTCGAAATCCTCCGCAAAGCGCTGCCTAGGAAATGGCAGGATCACCACGGTCGGGATGCGCAGTTCGACGCAAGCTCCCAGAAAAACCAGATCCGCACCCGCTGCGGCGCCCGAAATCGCGGTGAGGCGAGGGCCGAAGGTTTCCCGCATCATCCTCAGTTCCCTGCGGATCGCCTGTCTCAGAGCCAGCCGGTCCGGCACGTTTCGATGCCCAGCGAAACCAATCAGCCGGGGTTGCAAGTTCAGCAGACTCATCGCAATAGATCTTGGCGGCGTGAAGTCCTAGCTCAAGCAAATCCTCATCATCCGCACCCTCAGTCCCCCACGACCATTTCCGAAGGATCCCAATCGATTTCGGGAAACTTCATATCGAGTTTTTTCAGGGTATCGACCATGATCCGGGCAACCACGAGGTTGCGATACCATTTGCGGTTCGCTGGCACGACATACCACGGCGCGTTTTCCGCAGAGGTCCTGGAAAGCAACTCCTCGTAGGTCTCCATGAAATCGGACCAAAGCGCCCGATCCTTCAAATCATCCGGATTGAATTTCCAATGCTTATCCGGATTCACCAGCCGCGATTCCAGCCGCTCCTTCTGCTCATCCTTGGAAATGTGCAGGTAGATTTTCACGATCGTCGTGCCTTCTTCCGCGAGCATTCGCTCAAATTCGACGATATGCCGGTATCTTTGTTTCCAAACCTTGTCAGTAAACAACTTCTTCACTTTCACTGCAATGATGTCCTCGTAGTGACTGCGGTTGAAAATCACCAACTCGCCATCGCGAGGCACCTTTTTATGCACCCGCCAGAGGAAGTCACGTGCCAGCTCCTCCTCATCCGGATTCTTGAAAGAACGAACGTGAATGCCCTGCGGATCGATTCGCGAGAAAACGTGCTTAATACAGCCATCCTTACCTCCCGTGTCCATTGCCTGCATCACCACCAGAATTCGGTGCTTGTTCTGCGCGTAGAGCAACTTCTGGAGATGCTGCAGCTCCTCCTGGAGCTTATCAAAAGCCTCAACGCTCTCGTCCTTGCCTCCGTTCTTGAACAGATCTCGGTCATCGGTGTCGATTTTCCCTAGATCAACTTTCGACCCAGGCTTCACCAGATATTTTTCCAAAGCTCCTTTAACAGGCATGGTTCTTTATCCCCCCGCTCGGCCTATGTGACAAGCCTCGTCTCGGCTTTCCTGCTCAATGTCACACATTCGGCATTGTAAAAACGGACTTCCACGACTGTGATTGGGAATGCTGCTCGCACGGAAATCGACCACTTCTCCCCCGGTAGGCCCGGCGACGCTTCTCACCGCCCTCCACATCGGGGCGAGCTCGGTATCCATGATCATCGCTGAGAGGGAAGAGGACGGCACGCTCACTCCCATCGATTTCCTCGAGCAGCCGGCTCCTCTCGCCCAAGACGTCTTCGGAGGAAATGTCGTTTCCAACGCCACCACGGAACGCATCGTCTCCATCATCCGCGGCTATCAGAAAAACCTTTCGGAACTCGGTCTCGACCCGAACAATTTCACCCGCGCTGTCGCCACCAACGTCCTCCACGAGGCGGCCAACCACGAGGCGGTCCTCAACCGCATCCGCATCGCCTGCGGGCTGCCCATCGCCATGATCGACGACGGAGAAATGACCCGCCTTATCTACCTTAAAACCCGCCGCCGCATCCAGCACCTCCCAGCGATGAGCCAACGTACGGCACTCGTCGTACATGTCGGACCAGGAAACACCCGCGCACTGCTTTTCCAAGAAGGCCTCATCACCCGCTACACCAGCTACCGCATGGGCACGCACCGCACCCGTGAAGCCGTCGAGGCATCGCTCGCGGAAGGGCCGTCCCTACTGCGCGTGATCCGCGAACACGCCTCCGGTAACCTTGCCCAACTGCGGTTCGATTATTCTGATGTCTCCATCGACGGCATCGTCCTAATCGGCTACGAGATCCAATCCGTCGCAAGCTTCGTCACCAAAAACAACGAGGCATGCTCGCTGAAAAGCCTCCGCAATTTCACTACCGAGACCGCTGCGCTTACCGATCTGGAGGCAGTGAAACGCTTCCAGCTCGATTATCAGACGGCCGAGGCGCTTATTCCGTCACTTGAAATCAATCTCGCCATCGCGGAAGTCCTTTCTCTCAAGGAAGTTCACATCCCCGTCAGCGAATACGAGCAAGGCCTGCTTCACGACCTGCTCGCGTCACGAGAACTCACCGACACCTTCGCCTCCGAGGTGCTACGTTCCTCACGAATCCTTGCGGAGCGCTACCAATCCGATCCCGGCCACGGCGAACACGTCGGGAAACTCTGCGAACATTTTCTTAAAAATCTTCAGGACCTTCACCACCTCACAGAGCATGACGCGCTTCTGCTCCAGGTCTCCGCCATCCTCCACGAGGTCGGCACCTACGTCAGCCCGCGCGCCCACCACAAGCACTCGGAATACATCATCCTTAACTCGGAAATCTTCGGGCTCGACCGCCTCGATGTCACCATCGTCGCCCTCGTCTCCCGCTACCATCGCCACTCCGGCCCGCGCCTCGACCACCCTTCCTACGCCGCGCTCAGCGTCGATGACCGCATCCGCGTTTGCAAACTCGCCGCCATCCTCCGCGTGGCCGACGCACTAGAACGCACCCACGCCCAGCGGGTCTCAAAAATCGAAATCACCCGCACCGCCAGCAAACTCCACATCCGCCTCCCCGGCCTCGAAGACGCCGCCATCGAACGCCTCGCCATGGACTCGAAAGCGGACCTCTTCGAGCAGGTCTTCGGCCTCGCAGTCACCATCGAAGAGGATAACTGAATTTGAAAACCAAAACTATCGGTTCTTCGCTCTAGGAAGTAACTCCCACCGTCCAAATTACTGGAAATTCCGTATTTAAATTTTCCCCACTGATCACTGCTCACTCGGCACTAGCCACTTCTTCCCATGCCCGAATACCACAACCGCGAACTCTCCTGGCTCGAATTCAACCAGCGCGTCCTCAACCAAGCGCTAAAAGACACGATGCCGCTTCTGGAACGTGTGAAATTCCTCGCAATCTCCGCCTCGAACCTCGACGAGTTTTTCCAGGTCCGCGTCGGTTCCCTACTCCTACAAAAACGCAGCGGTCGTAAGACCCGCGACAACTCCGGCTACACACCCACTCAGAATCTTTCGGAGATCCGCGAACGCGTTCTCAAAATGAACGAAGATCAATACGATCTGCTAAACCACAGCCTCATCCCGGCACTCGCAGCGAAAGGCATCGTCCTACTCTCCGCCCCACAACTCACCGACGTGCAGCGCACCCAGACCGCCGCGATTTTCGAAGACAATATTTCGCCGCTTCTCACACCCCTGGCCGTCGATCCCAATTCCCCGCCACCCACCGTCCCCGCGCTCCACATCGTCCTCGCCTGCCGCCTACACGATCCTGCCGATCAGACGACGCGGCATGTGCTCATCCCCATCCACGAGAATCTCCCCCGTCGCATTTCCCTGCACACAGAGGAAAAAACGCAGGCCTTCATCCTCATCGAGGATCTTGTCGCCGCTCACGCCGAGCGCCTGTTTCCCGGCGAGGACATCACTGCCACCACCGCGTTCCGCGTCACTCGCAACGGCGATATCGCTGTCGAAGAAGAAGACGCCACCGACCTCGCCGATGAAATGGAGGACGTGCTCACCGCCCGCCGCTTCGCCGATACGGTCCGCTTGGAGATTCGGGCAGACGCACCTCGCGACCTGTCGCGCATGATCAAGACCGTCACCTCTTCGACTACCCAGGAAATCTATCGCCACACCGGTCCGCTCGGCCTCGCCTCCTTCATGGAACTCGCTTTCCTTCCGGACTTCGATCATCTCCGCGATGAAGATTGGCCTGCCCAAAGCTCCCCGGCCATCGCACCGGGCGCGTCAATGTTCGAGACCATAGCCTCGAACGACGTCCTGCTTTTCCACCCCTACGAATCCTTCGATCCCGTCATCCGCCTCATCGAGGAGGCTGCGGTCGATCCCGACGTCATCGCGATCAAACAAATTCTCTACCGCACCGCCCGCCAGTCGCGCATCATCGACGCCCTGATCAAGGCGGCGGAAAACGGCAAACACGTCACCGTGCTTGTCGAGTTGAAAGCCCGTTTCGACGAAGCCCGCAACCTCACCCGCGCGGACGAACTACAGCGCGCCGGTGCCCAGATCGTCTACGGTGTAAAAAACCTCAAAACCCACGCCAAGATCTGCCTGATCCTCCGCCGCGAGTCCGGTCGAATCCGCCGCTACGTCCACCTCGGCACTGGCAACTACAACGAGACCACCTCCCGCCTCTACACCGACCTCTCCTACCTCACCTGCAAAGCCGAGTATGGAAACGACGCATCACTGCTCTTCAACGCCGTCACCGGCCGCTCCAAGCTCCTCCGTTTCCAACGCCTGATCCCTGCCCCCTCCGCGATGAAACCCCGCCTGCTCGATCTCATCGCCGGCGAGACCGAACGCGCCAAACAAGGACTCCCAGCAAAAATCATAGCTAAAACCAACTCGCTCCAGGACCCCGAGATCATCGCCGCCCTCTACACCGCCTCCAAGGCCGGCGTCGAAATCCTGCTCAACGTCCGCGGTATCTGCTGCCTCATCCCCGGCGAAAAATACTCGAAAAACATCGAAGTCATCTCCGTCATCGACCGCTACCTCGAGCACGCCCGATTGTTCTACTTTCACCAAGGCGGCGACCCACTGGTCTTCATCGCCTCCGCCGACTGGATGACCCGCAACCTCGAGAAACGCGTCGAGCTAATGATCCCCATCGAAGAGAAAACCATCAAGCGCCGCCTAATCCGAATTCTCGAAACCTATTTCAAAGACAATCAGAACGCCTACCGAATCCTGCCCGATGGCAGCTCGGAACCCGTCACCCAGCAAAAGGGCGAAAAACCCTTCCGTGCCCAAGATCATTTCTACACCCAGGCCAAACGCTCCGCCAAAGCCCGCGAACACGAACGCGCCATGACCTTCGAGCCCCACGTCCCGCAGGATTGAACGGTAGCAGCGGTCTTCGGTCGCCTATCTGACAAAACACCAAGTTTGACCGAGGCTCACCAAATTGATAGGTTCCATCACTTCACCATGATTTCCAACTTAGAACTCCAGCAATTCCGCGGACTCGAACACGTGAAGTTCGAAGGATTGGGACGTGTGAATCTTATCGTGGGGGGGAACAACACTGGGAAGACGTCGATCTTGGAAGCTCTGGTATTGCTGTACGGGGCGCAAAATCAGTTAACCAATTTACCTACTACCTTTCGTGAACTGCCATCCAATGGCGAAGATCGCGGGGTTGGCTACTGGAAGCTACTTCTCAGATCTGGCAAGCTGGAGGAGTTAAAACTTCGGGCTGATGACCAACTTATTGGAGGTCTCGTCAATCAACGTGGAAAACATCTCGTCTATGGCAGCTCAGATGGTTCTCCTGAGAAAGCCCTGATGGCCTTCGACGATCTCTGGAATCCGTCGATCAATCGAAGTATCGGCGCATCCAAGCTGGCCGTTCTTTCCACTAAACAGAAAGATCCCTCCGAAATTTCGGAATTGTTCAATCAAATCGCGCCACTTGACCCAGAGAATGAAACGAGGTTGGAGGATTTAATGCGGTCGGCGATTGAGCCTCGCTTAAAACGGCTCCGATATGCAAAACCCAAAGGCTCTAATAGGCATTTAGTCTATGTCGATCTCGGTGAGGGAGCGATGCTTCCCTTCACCCAACTCGGACAGGCTTTTTCCAGAACCTTGCAGATCTACTGCGAGATCTTCGCCAATCAACCAGACATCATTCTCATCGACGAGATTGAAAACGGCCTCTACTACGAGGGCTTGGAGGATTATTGGAAGGGACTCATGGCCGTCCTCGAAGACCAAAATGTCCAACTCTTCGCCACCACCCACAGTCGCGAGTGCATGGAAGCGGCTCAGCACGCCGCCAAAGGCAAAAGCGAAGACACCCTGCGTTACCTCCGCCTCGACCGCCGGGTGGACGATCCTTCGAAGATCGTTTCAACCGTTTTCGGCACCAAGGAAATGGCCACCGCGATCGAGTTCAACCGTGAAATGCGATGACCCCGCACGCCAGTAAACCGCTCGTCCTTTGCGAGGGAAATGAGGATCGTATCATTTTCGAAAAGATCGCAGAAGCCGCTGGCCTGGGAAATCAGATCAAGTTCCTTGGCTACGGTGGAGATTCAAAACTCTCGGAATTTCTGGAATACATCAAGGACTCTCCCGAATACCGCCGTGGTGAGCATTCCAGAATCCTAGTGACATGCGACGCTGACGATGATTCCGCCAAGGCATTGAAACGCTTGGCTGCCGCGATCCGGAAAACGTTTTCCTGCGAACTGACCGCCCCTGGCGAGACCTTGGCATCCGTGGACGGACTTCCGATTTCCGCATGGGTTGTTCCGGGAGATGGTAAATCGGGAATGATCGAGACCATGTGCATGGAAGCCTCACGCGAGAAATCTCCGGAGCTGTTCGATTGCATCGATCCATTGATCGAATGCCTCGAAAAGAACCAAGGTGCCAAGCCTCATGAAAAAGTCCGCTTCGCCTTCTGGACAATCATTTCCCAAGGCAACACTGCAAGGAAGCGGCTTTCCGTGGAACGCGCCATCGACAAAGTTCCGCTTGATTGGAGCTGCGAAACGTTCTCTCCGGTGCGGAAGCTATTCGCCGATCTACTGGAGTGAGATGCCACCAAAGCCCGCGAGCAAGAGTGCTCCATGACCTTCGGATCACAGATGACGCAGGAGTTACCGAATCGCGGCCCCCTCCCCACCAACCACCCGCTCGCTGAAATAACAAATTCCCAGCACCCGTAGTGGCTAGCCACCATGAACATATTGAAATTTTCCCGACTCGCCACAGTGGTAGCTATCGTTACCGCAATCAGCACAGCCACCTCACCTGCTAATGAAAAAGACAAAGCCGAGCTCATCCGCATCGAACATGAGATCCGTCAGGTCGAGGGCTGGAATGTGCATGTCGATGTCAGCCTGCTGGAGGGCGAGCACAAGGAGACCGGTGACCTGGCACTGCGTATCATGGGCGAGCGCCTGCACCAGATCGTCCTAATGCTGCCCGCAAAGCCAGTGGCCAAGATGAAAGAGGTGCCAATCTATCTCGACCGCAATCACCCGCTCGGCAACGCCCATTACCATCCCTCCGCAGGCTGGCTGAAGGATTATGGCTACGATCCCGCCATGGCCAAGGCGGTGCAGATCACCGGCGCGGCATCCCTAATCCGCGAGGCAAGCAGCCCGAACAGCAGCTCGGTATTGCTCCACGAGCTGGCTCACGCATACCACGATAGAGTCCTGGGTTTTGATGACGCAGAAATCCTCGCCGGCTACAAGGTGTTCTGCGACAGCCGCAAATTTGACAAGACCGCCCACGTCTCTGGCCGCAACCAACCCCACTACGGCCTGACCGATCACAAGGAATACTTTGCGGAAATGACCGAGACATTTTTCGTGGGCAACGATTATTTCCCCTTCAATCACTACCAACTCCACCGGGAACATCCTGAGAGCTACGCGCTCATCGCCCGCATCTGGGGTTCGAAAATCAAGCCGCCCGCAATGAATCCTTCCGGTCCCCCCAGCATCCTAGACCTTCGCATCCAAGCAAACCTGTTGTCGCAGCGCGGCGATTTCGATGAAGCTCTCGGACTGCTGAGCGAGGCCGAGAAACGCGACTCCGACAGCGAGGGCCGCCTCGCCGGCCTGCGGAAAGAGATCGAGGAACAACGCGCAAAAGCGGCTGCTGAAAAGTCCGGAAACTAGCCTCACCCATCACCAACCATGAAGCCCTACCTCGTCCTCATTGCCCTTTGCATTCCCGCCTCCGGACAGGAAAAATTCAACGCCGTGGCCCACGGCAAGGAAGTGTTCTCCGCGATGGGTTGCGCCGCATGCCACGTCGTCGAGAAAGACGACAACTCGATGAAAACGGGACCGACCCTTTACGGCCTTTTTCTAACCGAAGCCCGCAGCCGCGAGACCGGGGCCGAGGGAGAGCGGAAGGCTGTGAAAGCGGACAAGGCCTACTTCATCAACTCGGTGCGCCAGTCATGGGACGAGCTGGCTGTCGCGGAACGCGGCCCGGCCAAGGGCACGATCTATCTTCAGATCATGCCACAGTATGGTGAGGAGACCCTGCCGGATCAGGATCTTGAATCCCTCTGGCATTACCTGCGCACCCTAGCCGACAAGGATCAGGCCGGGCCCGCGGAGGTTATCCTGACGAAGAAGAAGGAAGCAGTCATCGTGAACCTGATCGATGTCCCCGGCGAAATCCCGGTGACCACCCGGACACGGGTCTTTCGGGCAGCCGTGGCGGGATCGAGCGGGCGCGCCCTGCATGTGGGCTTCCCCAATGGCATGAATTTCACCTTCGATGCCCGCATGCTTTCCGTGCGGAGGGTATGGAGCGGAGGCTTCCTGAACCTGCAGGAGGAACGCTCCGGTCGGAGCAAAAATCCCTCGAAAGTTGGCCGCAATGCCGCCGTATTTCTCGAAAACGAACCCGTCCTCGCCCCCCTTACCGAGGAGGGCAAGGTGGTCGATTTCGAGTTCAAGGAACCCGATGTCCAGGACTACCCGGTCATCGAGAAAAACCTCAAGGACGCAACGGAGTTCAGTGAGAAAATGGCCCGGCTCGATGCCGAGTTCCTTGGCCACCGCCTTGCGTCCGGCAGCGGAGTCCCCAGCTTCCAGTTTCGCGTTGGCCGGAACCTGTTTTCCGAAACGGTCAACCTCTCCGATGATGGGCGGATCGAGATCGCACTCGAAGCGACGGTTCTCGAGCCGCAACGGTTCCAACTCCGTTCCAGCGGGCTGACAGAAGTCCAGGTCGAGGGCGGGAAACTCGAAGGGGGGATCTGGACCCTGCCTGTGGGGAAAGCTTCGCAGGCTTTCCGCTTGAAAGCGAAACTGCCCGGCGGTCTGCGGGCGCGACCCGAGGTGACGCGCGAGGAAAACTGGAATCCGCAACCACTCGTCTCCACTCCCACGGAGGTGATCCAGCCGGATCCCAACCGGCGCAGGAGGCCGGGGAAACCGCTTGCCACACAAGCCGGTTACAGCACCAACACGTGGCAATCGCCCTTGGATCTCTACGGACGCAAGCAAACATTCGAGGCGACCGGAATCGCAGTGGCCAAGGACGGCACCATCGTGCTGGCCACCCGCGCCTCCGGGGTGTGGCGCATCCGGGACGGGAAGTGGTCGCTCTTCGCAGAGGGGATCTTCGAGTCGCTGGGGGTTTTCATCGAGGATGACAAAGGTGACCGCATCGTCATCACCCAGAAGCCGGAGCTGACCCGCATCACCGATACCGATGGCGATGGCCGCGCCGATACTTTCGAGACCGTCTGCGATGATTTCGGGTTTCACGGAAACTACCACGAATACACCCACGGCCCAGTTCGCGATGAGGCGGGGAACTACTATTTCAACCTGAATTTGTCCGATGCCTCGGGCGTGGAGCAGGCCGCATGGCAGGCGGGCGGGAAGTTCATGGGCACAATGGGCGGCTACCGCGGCTGGTCATGCCGGGTGACTCCGGACGGCACCTTCGAGCCTTTTGCCAACGGCCTCCGCAGCCCCGCCGGGATGGGCTTTGCCCCGGATGGGCGGCTCTGGTATTCGGAAAATCAGGGGGAATACGTCGGCTCCTCGAAGTGGGTGCCACTGGAGCAAGGGAAGTTCTACGGACATCCTTCGGGGCTGGTGGATCTGCCGGATATCGACCCGGATTCCGGGTTCGATGCGAAAGCCTGGAGCGCCAAACTGCGCAAGGGCGCGGTCTGGCTGCCGCACAACATGCTTTCCAACTCCCCCGGCAACCCGGCCTGGGATGTGACCGGCGGGAAGTTCGGCGTCTATGAGGGACAAGTCTTCCTCGGCGACCAAACGCTTTCCCAACTTTTCCGCATCGTAACGGAGCAAGTGAACGGGGTTGACCAAGGTTGCGCCATCCCCTTTGCCGAAGGGCTTGCGTCAGGCGTCATGCGACCCTGCTTCCTTCCCGACGGCAGCATGCTCATCGGGCAGACCGGCCGCGGCTGGTATGCGACGGGCGGCTTTCCATCCGGCCTGCAACAGATTGTTTGGGATGGAAAAACCATTCCGGGCGATATCCTGCGGGTAGCCTCCAGCTCCGAAGGCTTCGATGTGCATTTTACGAGTCCCTTGGACGCAAAAATCACCGCCGGGCAGCTTAAAGAATCGATCGCGATCAAGTCCTGGTTTTACACCAACACCGCCGAATACGGCTCCCCGGAACACGACATGCGCGAAGACCCCCTGGCCGACACCTCCATCTCCGGCGACCGCAAAGTCCTACATCTCAAGATCGCGGATTTCGGAAAAGGGGACAAATGGATCGACCGGATCTACCACATCAGCATCCCGGACTCGAAAGGCATCTTCCGCAACGCGACATCCTGGGACACCCTAGAAAGCTATTTCACCCTCCGCTCGATTCCCAAGTAGGCGGCGAAGCCACCCGTTTCCAGCTTGAGCCCAGTGAACGATTCGGGTGATCCTTTCATGATCCTTTCAGTATCACTCCCCGATGAAAGCTATCCGCCTGAAGTATATCCTGTTGTCGCTGTGCCTTTGCATTTCCGTCCACACGGCCGAAGCGACTGCCAATCCAGTGAAAATTTTCCTGCTCTCCGGGCAATCGAATATGACCGGCCTCGGCTCGCTCGGCGAGCTCACCAAGCCGGCGGCGGAACAGCAGGCGACCTTGAACCGCTACATCATGGATCCTGCCAACGTGGAGAATTTTAACTTTCTCTACAGCGGCTCGAACAAGACCGCGACCGGATAAACGATCCGTGATGACGTTTTCATCGCCATGGGCGAATGGCCGCACTTGAAACAGGGCGACGAGAGGTTCAACGCCTACAACACCCGCGGCGGGCTGGGTCCAAATTACGGCGGGATGGGAAACCGGGGCTTCGGCCCGGAGTTCGCGATCGGCAATGTGCTCGGAGACCATTTCGATGAAACCGTCCTGCTGGTGAAAGCGGCCTTCGGTGGCAACAGCCTCGGCGGCAATTTCCTTTCCCCCGAGCTCGGGCGGCTCCACCGGCGACAAGTATCCGATAAAAGCCATAAGGACCTAGAAAAAGGCAGCTCTTATCTCAAGCCCGTCCGGTCCCAAACAGCCGACTCAATTACTCAATACCCACACGCAAATCTCGCACACTCCACAGTGTCCCCGCCGCAGCGTCTGCATTCCCCCGCATCGCCCTCGCTCCGTCCTTCCGTTTCTTGGAGAACCTATCCCGAGAGGCGGCGAAAACCTCGTTCACGAAAACTTTGCTACCTATCACCGCCCCATCCGTAAAATACCTCACCCGGCAACGCAGCATTTTTGCCATTTTCAATTCGGGCAAAGCCGTCTGGTTATCGCCCGACTCCATGGCTTCCGCTTCGTTCTTTGAAATCTTCATTTTTCCTGATATCGCCACCTTCGCATTGAGCGTTTTCCGCTCCAATGCCATGCCGAGCAATCGCCGGTATCTGCGCGAAACATCCTTCCATTCCGAAACATTAATCTGTTTTCTAGCCTCCGGATTCTGAATCGCAAGCATGAGTCCAATTCTCGCCTTCTTCCCATTCCCCCTCGGCCCGCCGCCCACCGCCTCGCCATAGCTACTCCAGCGATAATCCGCCGGATCCTCCACCATCCCCGCCCGCACCGGATTCAAATCGATATACGCCGCTATGGTCCGCGCTGCCGTTCCGCTCTCAACGATCACACTCTTGAACCGTTCTTCCCAAAGCGTTCCTGTCCGCTCGTGGGTCCGGTTGAACCAGCGCGTAAAGCGCTGCAGCAGCGTCTTCATAAACTCGCTCAAACTATGCATCCTGTAAGTGAAACGGGCGTGAATCTCCGCTGCCCGCGCCGGATTCCCACCTTCCACACCACCCTCCGTTCGCGCCGCAAGTAGTTCATTCGCGACAGATTTTACGAAACCTTCCCCGTAGAACACCCCCAACCGCCGCAATAGCTCCACATCGGAAATGCCCCCTTCCGGCATGGCCGGAACTTCCAGCAAAATATGGAAGTGATTCGACATCACACAATAGGAAAGCACCCGGCATCCCGAGAAATTCTCCATCTTACGCATGAACATCCGAAAAGCTTCGCGCTCATCATTAAGAAACCGGAATTTTCGATCAACCACCCTGCTGATGCAGTGAAATATTGCGGGCTTCGTCTCCGAATCCGCCCATCCCGGTATCCACCTCCGCCTTGAATTCATGCTCATAAGACAATCCTACCTCTCCCAATCTGAAACACAACAACAATCCTAATTATTTGCCTGGCAAATAATTACATGGCAAATAATTACATGCTCATAAGACAATCCTACCTCTCCCAATCTGAAACACAACAACAATCCTAATTATTTGCCTGGCAAATAATTAGGATTGTTGAAATTATTGGGAAATCCTCAGGAGAAGAGATTTCAAGAGCAGAGAAGTGTGTGCATTGGCACCCCACGCCAATGAAATCGCATCACTCAAACAAAGCTCCGAGTGTCTCGGTGAGGCCTTCGCCGGCCTTGGCGTAGTAGAGATCTGCGGTGGCCGTGTCTCCGCTGATTTCTAGATAGATCCCTGCTGTGGCCTGGGCCTCGGGATCGGAAGGCTTCAGCTGGGCCAACAAGCGGGCGAGCAGAGTGTGATCCTTTGCGGAAAGCTCGTCGAAGGTGAAGGATGCTTTGCTGTCGCCCTCGAGTGCCTTGAAGGTCAGCTTGGAATCGCTTTGAACACCTGCGAACCAAATCTTGGTTGTGGCTTTAGAGAGATCCATCGCCATCGGTTTTAGTTGGTCGGAATTTCCGAGTTCGCCAAGCGCGAAGAGTAATGCCTCGTCGAGCATTTCCTTTTTCTGCGCCGCCAGCTGCCGTGCTGGGCGACCGTTGGAGGAGGTCGTTTTCTCCTCGCCGTTGTTGGGCGCTCCCGTGATCCGGAGTCTCTTTTCTTTTAACGATAGAATCAGCGCGGCGCAGGCGGTCGGGAAGTTACGGGTGCCGTAAACGTGATCGGTCGAGGCGTAGTCGCGGCCTGGCATGATGACAAATCCACCGTTATGGGTCTCGGCCATGATCATCCACCACCTGATGTCTTCGAGGTATTGGCGGAAATCTTTTTCGTCCGCCATGGCCGCTCCGAGGCTGCCCCAGAGGACGTGCATGTGGGTGGATGCGTGCCCATCCATCAGTCCGCGGCCGCTTTTCGCCGCACCGGTCGCCATCAGGTCGGAGAGATAATTCCAGGATTTGTTGTCCGCATTCCCGATCGCGTGGGCCAGGGCGCCAGCACCTGCGCGGCCGTGGTGATCGGTTCCCCTACCGCCGTGCTTGAAAGGTTTGCTTGGTTCTTCGGGAGACATGTTGCGAATGACGAGGCGTTGGACGCCGCCTTTGTCGAAGACACGGTTGGTTTCGATTTCCTCGGTGAGCCAATCTGTCGGGCGGTAGCGTGGGTCTGCTTTCGTCGGCCAGATAAGCTTGTATTCGCCAGCATTACGGAGACCTTGCAAGCATTCGTAGCCGATGCCTTCAGGGCTATTCTTGGGAGATGCTTTCGGATCGACGAGTTCGATCACGGCGTGGTCCCAGTCCTTGAAGCCGTAGTCAATTTGCCCATTGGAACCTACCGAGCAGAGGAAGGCTTCGTGGATGCGCTCATAAGAGGCCTCGGCGTGGGGTAGTCCGGCTTCCTTGAAAAGGCTGAGGGCAACCATTCCGAGGCCGGCAGGCATGGCCATCGCGCCGTAGCCTTTGGGGCCACCACCGGCCATGCGCCGCTGGATCGCCGCGAAGGGCTTGTGGGAAAGGCCGCCGGTAGTCGGCCAGACGCTGTTGTCGAGGCAGTGGGCGAGCGAGGCCATCGCGGGCTCGAGCGGGCGGACTTTGTTCAGCAGGTAATACTCGCCCATCACGATCCCGTCGTGCACTTGTCCCCAAACAGGGAATCCCGCAGACCCATTCGGATCGTAACGGTTCGACTCGTAACCCTTCATAATTTTCTTAACCAGCGAGTCGTATTTGGAGTCGTTCGCGGCGAGCAGCGCGAGAATGCTGGACGCTTCGGTGTGCGGCCTGCTTTCAAATTTCCCAGCTCGGTCGTATTCGCTGACGAGGAAATCGCACAGCTCGGTCAGCATTCGGTCAGAGCGCGGGCAGTCATACGGCCAAGTCGACGAAAAACGGCCGATCGCCTCGAGCTGAACGGTTACGGTTTTTTCCGCATCGCTGTCACCGCCGGGCCATACGATAAGCTCAAGGTTGCCCTCAGCCCCTTGGCTGTCCTCGATGAGCTTTGCCATCTCGACCATGGGGCCGTCCCAGCCTTTGTCGCCGCGACGCCCGAATTTATGCTCAACGTCCATCTTCTTGCCGTTCGCCCCGACAATGACGTCATTGATCGCTACCAGACCTGCGGCAGGTGATTTTTTAAAGACGTATTTTACCGTCAGATATTTCGGATTCTCGTGGGTGATCCTGGCGCGTATTCCGGTCGGTCCGACGTTTAGAAACCATCCAGTTCCCAATTCCTCGGAGACCTCACGATCGTGCCACCCGTGCAATTTTAGGTTCCACGGCCACTCGCCCTTTTCGTTGACCGCGAATGCAGAGATCATGGAAAAAGCCCACGAGAGGAGAGATAAAAGGGCACGGCGAGGCACGGGTCGTTTCATGCCGAGAAATATGTGTCCGCAATCGGCATCGAGCAACCCTTTACGAAAGACCCTGGGCAGTGGATTGTTGCCGTGGCGTAGGGCGCGTAATCCGCCTCCTTTGATCTCGCTGGACGCCCGCCAGACATTAGCTAGGATGCGCGCGTGCAAAAGTTCTTCTTATCGGCCCAGGCAATCACTTTTGGATTTGGTGCGTGCGCGTCATTTTCCGGAATCCAGGAATCCACCGCGGCTCCGGTAATCCCAGGGCTGCACCATAACCATCCCTTGAACGAAGCTGAGCACGGGGCACTCCTTATCGAAGAACTCCGCTGCGCCTCCTGCCACGAGGGTGTCGCCCCAGGATCGGCTCCTTCAGCACCGAATCTGACTGAAGTCGGTTCACGATTGAATCCGGTGTTCCTTAGAAATTACTTAGCAAATCCCGCCGCCCACGACCCTGGAACGGCGATGCCAAACGTCCTAGGCAACCGCACGGAAGAGGAAAAAACCGAACTGGCCGCCTCGCTCAGCGCGTATCTGCTTTCCTTGGGCAAGGATGAGGCCCCCGCCACAGATTTTTCAGAAGAAGACTCGAAGAACGGCAACAAATTGTTTCACCAAGTGGGCTGCATCGCCTGCCACTCGCCACGCGATGTCGAAGGAAAAGACACAGCCCATTCAGGAAGTATCGGCCTCGACCACACCGGTAAAAAATACCAGCCCGGCGGACTGGTCAGCTTCCTCCACGAACCGCTGAAAGTCCGGCCTGCCGGGCGGATGCCGGACATGCGCCTGAGCCGCAGCGAGTCTGAGCTCATCTCCGCATTCCTGCTCGAATCCACCGAAAAAGGGATCAAAGAGGACGCCCTCGCAACGACTCCCGAACAGATCACCGCTGGTAAAACTGCCTTCACCGAACTCAACTGTATCGCCTGCCACCAAGTAGAAGATGCGGGTGATAATCCTCCGTTGGCCGCGCCGCGAGCCGAGCTTGATCTGAACAAAGGCTGCCTCTCAAAAAGTCCCGGAGCCGCTCCGGACTACAGTCTCAGCGACGAACAACGGGGCGCGATTCGCACCGCGCTCGCAGAAAAACCAAAACAACCAAGCCCGGCCAATGCGATCAAGAACCGACTTACCGCGTTAAACTGCATCTCCTGCCACCAACGCGACGATTACGGCGGAGTCTCCCTAGAGCTGGATGGGTATTTTCACTCCACCCAGGAGGCGCTTGGAAACGAAAGCCGCATCCCGCCACAACTCACACTTTCGGGGGCAAAACTCCGCCCGGACTGGATGAACAAAGTGTTCTACGAAGGCGAGAGCGTGCGCCCGTATATGACAACGCGAATGCCGCAATACGGCACTGAAGCGATGGCCGGCCTGACCGAACTTTTCGGTAAAACCGACAAACTCGATCCCTTCGAATTTGCCGAACTAGATAAAGAATCCGCCCCGATGATGCGCGATGGTGGGCACAAGTTGGTTGGCGACACTGGGCTGAACTGCATCGCCTGCCACAACTACAACGGCAACGACTCGCCGGGCATGCAAGGACTCGACCTGATGACCTCTTACCAGCGCCTGCAACCGGCGTGGTTCAATCAATTCATGAGAACGCCCGGCGCACTCCGACCCGGCATCATCATGCCCTCTTTCTGGCCCGCCGGAAAAGCCATCCAGACCGAAATTCTAAACGGAAACACCGAGGATCAGATCCGCGCTCTGTGGTTTAACTTTTCGCTCGGCAGATCCGCACGCGATCCATCCGGATTGAAAGCGGACGATCCGAAACTTCTCGTCGCAGACAAAGTGATCACCTATCGAGGCCGTAGTAACGTTGCGGGATACCGCGGCATCGCGGTCGGCTTCCCCGGTGGCTTGAGCTACGCATTCAACGCCCAGAACGGCGCGTTCTCAGCGATTTGGAAAGGCGAGTTCGTCAACGTCGGTTGGCGCGGCCAGGGATCCGGTAATTTCAATCCGCTGGCGCCGGCCATTCAGTTGGCTCAGGACGTTGCTTTCCTCCCGGAACCAACAGATCCATGGCCGCTGCATCCAGTCCGCTCCAAGGAAGTCCCAGTCAATCCCGACCCCCTATACCCGCGCCAATATGGCTACGGATTCCAAGGTTACTCGCTCGGTGAAAATGGCGTTCCCACCTTCCGCTACCTCTCGGGCGAGGTCGCGATCCAAGACTCATCGGTCGCTATCTCAGACAAAACCCCAAGCATCCTGCGCCGGACACTGACCTTCGACGCACCGCAAGCCACCCGCCTTTACTTCCGCGCACTGACCGGAAAAATTGAAGAAGCCTCCGCCACCAAGTTCCATACATCGGATGTCGGATTCACCCTCATCGAAGGCACCACCAAAACCTCCACCACTCTGCGTAAAGCGGCGGATGAAACATCCGAAAACGAACTAATCATCACCCTCGACCTCCCGGCCGGAACCTCCACCCAGACTATCGAATATGTATTACGCCGCTGAAATTTTCCGCAACGCCAGATCTGGAGCGGTCCTTGCCACCGCATTGTGCCTTCTCCCGATTTCCGCTCCGGCCGAGGAAGTCGGAGAGCGCTGGGGCACCGCTGATAAAGAGCGCGAATACTATCGCCTCGTCGAGCTGCCGATTCCGAAAGATCTCGTCGTCGAGGCCGGGGCTTTTGCCGATCTCCCCGACGGGCGAATCGCCATTGGGACCCGCCACGGAGACGTCTTTTTCGTATCGGGAATAGACGCATCCAATCCCGAGCCGAAATACCACCTGTTCGCGACGGGACTTGATGAAATCTTCGGCCTGGCAGTGAAAGACGGCGCTCTTTACGTCACCCAAAGCGCAGAGCTCACTAAAATTACCGACACGGATGGCGATGGCACCGCCGATCGCTATGATGTCGTTTCCGACGTATGGGGATACGGCACCTACCACGAATATGCCTTCGGTTCGAAGTTTGATCCGCAAGGCAACCTTTACGTCGCCCTGGGACTTTCCAGCTCCTACCGCTCGGAGGAATTGTTCCGCGGTTGGGCTTTCAAAATCACCCCTGAAGGCAAATCAATCCCCATCGCCAGCGGCCTGCGCAGTCCCGGCGGCATCGGCTTCAACGAACAAGGAGCCCTTTTCTATATGGAAAGCCAAGGCCCTTGGAACTCATCTTGCAGCCTCAAGCACATTGAAGAAGGCGGCTTCATGGGCCACCCGATCAGTTACAACTGGTACAAATACGCACCGAACATGGGGCCAGTCCCAACAGAACCAGCCAACGGCTCCAGCGTGCTGGTCGAGAGCGAAAAAATTCCCCAACTCGACCCTTACGCGGTCATTTTCCCCTACATCCGCATGGGTCGATCGCTCGGCGGTTTTGTCATCGACAATACAGGTGGAAAGTTTGGCCCGTTTGAGAACCAGCTTTTCCTCGGCGACTACACACAGTCGATCATCGTGCGAGCCACCACCGAAAAGGTTAACGGAATCTGGCAGGGCGCATGTTATCCTTTCCGCGAAGAGCTCTCCACGGGCATCCTCAACGTCCACTTCACCCAGGGTGGAAACTTGATTTCCGGCGGAACCAACCGCGGGTGGCCGGTCCGCGGCCTCAAGCCATATGCCCTTGAGCGACTGGAATGGACCGGAAAAACCCCTTTCGAAATCGAACGCATCACGATCAACCCCACAGGCTTCGACATCCGCTTCACCAAGCCTGTCGATCCGGAAAGCGCCGCGAAACCTGAGAACTACAAGCTTTCAACCTTCACCCACGGATACGGTGGCGGGTACGGCGGCCCGGAAATCGATCAGACAACCCCCGCCGTGACCAAAGTCACCCTCTCCGATGACGGCCTCATCGCCACCATCGTGCTGGACACCATCACCAAAGCCCACGTCCACGAATTCAACCTCGCCGCCATCCGCGAAAGCAACGGTGAGGAACTCGTCCACACCTTCGCATTCTACACGGTGAACGAAATTCCAGAGTGAGGCCCCGTAGGGAGAAGGGTCTTTCCAAGCCTTTTGCAAAGGACAGGAACAGAAGACTCCGCATCTGAAAAGGGGTTAGGAAACGCCCTTCTCCCTAGTTTCGGCCATCCCGCCGATATCCCCACGAAAGACATCGTCCACTTCCTTCTCGCCCAATCCAAACATCACTGTAAGATACCCACCAATCTTCACGAACTAAAAACAAGCCCAAATGATGATCAACCTTACCAAGCTCACAACCCTCGCCTCTTTGTTCATTGCGACTTTGCTCACCGTTCCCAGTCAAGCGGCAGGGGGGAACGGGAATATGGAGAATCCCGACTTCACCAAGGGCGACAAGATCCCCGCTGGCGCGACCCATGATTGGACGCTTGGCGCAACCGGTGCCCGCGGCTGGATCTACAGCGACAGGCTGGAAACCTCCGATGCACGCCAGATTTCCATCACCAAGATCGCGAAAGGTTCGCCTGCCGATGGTGTCCTTGAAGTCGGCGATGTGATCCTAGGGGTCTCCGGAAAATCGTTTTCATACGATCCTCGCACCGAGTTCGGAAAAGCAGTGACTGCTGCCGAGTCCGATGCCGGAAACGGAAATCTTTCCGTGATCCGCTGGCGTGCCGGACAACAAGAAAATGTAGCTGTAAAGCTCCACGCCCTAGGCACCTACAGTGCCACCGCGCCCTACGATTGCCCGAAATCCACCCGCATTCTCGAACAAGGCTGCGCGACGCTTGCAAAGCAGATGGAGGATCCCAATTACGGAAGACAAAGCCCGATCACCCGCTCGCTCAACGCACTAGCCCTTCTGGCAAGTGGTGACCCGGAATATTTGCCTTTGGTTAAAAAGGAAGCCGAGTGGGCTGCGAGCTTCTCTGATGAGAGCATGGCCAGTTGGTATTATGGATATGTCATCATGCTGCTTTCCGAATACCACATGGCCACAGGTGACGATTCAGTCATACCCGGCCTTCGCCGCCTCGCGCTAGAAGCCGCTAACGGCCAGAGCATCGTCGGTTCATGGGGCCACAAGTTCGCAGGCGATGACGGGCGCCTCGTCGGATACGGCATGATGAACGCACCGGGTGTCACCCTCACCACATCGCTCGTCCTCGCTCGTGAGGCAGGAGTCAAAACCCCCGAATTAGACCTCGCGATCGAGCGTAGCCTCAAGCTCCTGCGTTTCTATACCGGGAAGGGATCGATCCCATATGGCGATCACGCTCCATGGATCGAAACCCACGATGACAATGGCAAGAATGGCATGGCAGCGGTTCTTTTCAGCCTGCTCGGCGAGAACGATGCAGCCGAGTATTTCTCCCGGATGAGCCTCGCCTGCCACGGCGCGGAACGCGACACCGGCCATACCGGAAATTTCTGGAACATGACCTGGGCAATTCCGGGCGTGGTCCAATCCGGCCCCCATGCAACCGGTGCTTGGATGAAAGAGTTCGGCGCATGGTATTACGATCTCGCCCGCGACAATGGCGGAACTTTCATCCATCAGGGACCGCCTGAAAAAGGCGGCGACAGCACAAGAAATTGGGATGCCACCGGCTCCTACCTACTCGCCTATGCCATGCCGCTGAAGAAAATCATGCTCACCGGCAAGCGCCCTGCCCAAATCCCACAAATCGATGCCTCCGAGGCCAAGTCCATCGTCATTGATGGCCGGGGTTGGTCCAACAAACACCGCAACGAGGCTTACGACGCTTTAGGCGGAGACCAACTCTTCGAATGCCTCACTAGTTGGTCGCCTGTGGTCCGCGAGCGGGCGGCAATGGCTCTCGCTCGCCGCAAGGTTGATCCAGCCCCCATTCCCGCCTTGCTGAAAATGCTCGAATCCGGCGATCTCAATGCCCGCTATGGCGCATGCGTGGCGCTTGCCATGCTCAGAGGAGCCTCCGCTCCTGCCGTCCCAGCCTTGCGCAAATGCCTGAAAGACCAAGATCTCTGGCTGCGCATCGAAGCCGCTGAGGCATTGGCCAAGATCGGTGAACCAGGGATGGTGGCCCTCCCGGACCTCCTGACGATGATCGTTAAAGGACCCACGCCAAGCGACCCCCGTGGCATGGAGCAACGCTATCTCAGCGACTCGGTTTTCGGAGAAATGCTCAAGCGATCCGATCTCAAGTCTGTAGACCAAGACCTCCTTCAGAAAGCCATCACAGCCGGGCTCCAAAACCAGGACGGGCGGGCGCGTGGCATTATCGGATCGATTTACCGGAACCTCTCCGTGGAAGAGCTCAAGCCGCTCTTGCCAGCCATCCTCAAAGCCGTTGTCGAGCCAGCCCCCAGCGGCATCATGTTTGCCGACGGGATTCGCATCGAGGGACTTCGCGTCCTGAGCGCCCACCATATTGAGGGGGGAATCCAAGCCAGTGCCGATTACATCCTGAAACAAAATCCATGGGCTAGCGAAAAGCGGACACCGGAAATTCTCAGCATCCTTCTGACTTACGGCGCCCACGCGAAAGCCGTAATCCCTGAACTCGATAAAGCGGCAGCCTTTTTTGAGGCTGGTGAGAGAAACTTTCCGCCAAAGCTCAGCCTTCAGAAAGCAGCCGCGATCCAAGAAGCGATCAAGACGATCCAAGCATCCGAAGATCGTCCCGAGCTGATTCATATCAATTGATGCCTGCCTGCAAGAGCGAATAAACCCCACTCAAACCACGAAAGAATTTCCCAAAAACCAGATTATGAAGCCCCACCTCAAGAAGGCCGCGCTCGCCGCCCTCGCCCTCACATCACTCCTTGTCATCCCCTCCCACGCAGCAAGGCAGAAAGGAGGCATGGAGAAACCCGATTTCACCAAAGGCGATAAAATCCCCGAAGGCGCAAGCCACGATTGGACCCTTGGCGCCACCGGTGCCCGCGGTTGGATCTACAGCAACCGCCTCGAAACCTCAGAGGCCCGCCAGATCGCCATCACCAAGATCGAAAAAGACTCACCCGCCGATGGCTCACTCAAGGTCGGCGACGTGATTCTCGGGGTCGCCGGGAAACCGTTTTCCTACGATCCCCGCACCGAGTTCGGCAAGGCACTCATCGCTGCCGAATCTGATGCAGGAAAAGGCAACCTTTCCCTGATCCTTTGGCGCGATGGCAAACAGGAGGATATCGTCGTGAAACTCCCCGTCCTCGGCAACTACAGCGCGACCGCACCGTATAATTGCCCAAAATCCACCCGCATCCTCGAGCAAGGCTGCGCGGCTTTGGCCAAGCGGATGAAAGAGCCGAATTACGCAAGACAAAGCCCTATCACACGCTCGCTCAACGCCCTCGCTCTCCTCGCCAGCGGCGACGCCACATACCTCCCTTTGGTCAAAAACGAAACCAAGTGGGCCGCCGAATACTCCGCCGACAGCATGGCTAGCTGGTATTACGGATACGTTATCATGCTGCTTTCCGAATACCACATGGTCACGGGTGACGAATCCGTTATGCCCGGGCTGAAACGGCTTGCTCTCGAGGCATCCAACGGCCAGAGCATCGTAGGTTCATGGGGCCACAAGTTCGCCGGAGATGACGGCCGCCTCGTCGGCTACGGCATGATGAACGCCCCGGGAGTCACCCTAACCACATCACTCGTCCTCGCTCGGAAAGCAGGAGTTGCTGCTCCAGAAGTCGACCGTGCGATCGAACGCAGCCTCAAGCTCCTGCGGTTTTATGCCGGCAAAGGATCCATCCCATACGGCGACCATGCGCCATGGATCCAAACCCACGACGACAACGGAAAAAACGGCATGGCCGCGGTGCTCTTTAGCCTGCTCGAAGAAAAAGAACCGGCCGAGTTTTTCTCCCGAATGAGTATCGCTTGTCATGGAAATGAGCGCGACACCGGCCATACCGGGAATTTCTGGAACATGACTTGGGCGCTCCCGGGCGTGGTCCAATCCGGCCCCCATGCGAGCGGTGCATGGATGCACGAATTCGGTGCATGGTATTTCGATCTTGCCCGCCGCTGGGATGGAACTTTCCCCCACCAAGGGCCTCCGGAAATGAAAGGTGACAGCACAAGAAATTGGGACTCCACCGGTGCCTACCTACTCGCCTACGCCATGCCTCTTGAGAAAATCATGCTGACCGGAAACAGGAAGACCAATGTCCGTCAACTCGACGCGGAAGAGGCAAAAAGCCTCGTCATCGAGGGCCGAGGATGGAGCAACATCCATCGCAACGAAGCCTATGACGCACTGACCGGAGATCAGCTCTTTGAATGCCTCGGAAGTTGGTCGCCTATCATCCGCGAAAGAGCCGCCATGGCCATCGCCCGGCGCAAAGACGTGCCGCCTCCAGTCGACGCACTAATAGAACTCCTCAGCTCACCCAAGCTTGAAACCCGCTACGGTGCCTGCCAGGCACTCGCCCAGCTCAAAGCTGCTGCCGCTCCCGCTGTCCCGGCCCTTCGCGAAAATTTAAACCACGAAGATCTGTGGGTCCGTATCGAAGCCACCGACGCCCTGTCCCAAATCGGCGATCCCGCGATGGCCGCACTCCCGGAGCTACTCACAATGATCACCAAAGGCCCTTCGGAAAAAGACCCGCGCGCCATGGAGCAACGCTACCTGTCCTTCTCCGTCTTCGGCCAGATGTTGAAACGCTCTTCACTTGAAGGTATTGATCGTGACCTACTCCAGAAAGCCGTCACCGCCGGACTCAATAACCAAGACGGCCGCGCCCGTGGATCGATCGGCAGCATCTATCAGCATCTGAGCTTTGAAGAGATCCAACCCCTCCTCCCCGCCATCCATGAGGCAATCGTAACGCCGGCACCGAGTGGTATCATGTTTGCCGGTCAAGTCAGATTGGCCGGTCTTCAAATTTTAGCGAAACACAAGATCCAAGAAGGTCTCTCTCTCTGCATTGAGGTGATGGAAATTGATAAATGGGGCAAGCAAGACCGTATCAAAAGCTGCCTCAACAGCATTGACCAATACGGAGCCGCTGCCAAACCACTGGTTCCGCAGCTTAAAAAATTGGAGCAAGATCTCCGCGCACACCACGAGGCGAAAAATCTCACGGTATTCGCCGACCGGGTGCATTCAATCATCGAGAAACTCGAAAAATCCACAGAGACTATCGA
>Ga0209491_10001060_pt1 | contig 54536 bp, 43 predicted proteins | sample BON02_FD_187213 | JGI IMG/M metagenome (GOLD analysis project Ga0209491, IMG submission 187213) | Freshwater microbial communities from Lake Bonney liftoff mats and glacier meltwater in Antarctica - BON-02 (SPAdes) (version 2) | ecosystem: Environmental > Aquatic > Freshwater > Ice > Glacier...
AACTGGACAATACAAATAACGTCCCACAGACAGAAAACTTGTGGTTCCGCCAGGTGTCCTCAGTCCCCCGATACAATCATGGGCCTCAGCAAATTCCCATGATACCAGTGCGAATGCAATTGAGCACGACTGCATCTGAATTCACCTGCACATTTACAAAGTCGCATACCAAAGCGCGAAGCGGGCTTTGCTCCGTCTTGAAAATGCTGATTATCCAGTTTAAACGCCGCGAAGACCATCAACGCGGCGATACGCGCATAAAAATAGGGAACCCAGCAATTGGGATCCCTATCTCGATGTCTATCATTAATCTTGGCGATCATTAATCTTGGCGATCATTAATCTTGGTTGTGCAAACCCAGACTAAATTTCGGACTAAGAATTACAAGTCCAAATCCTCACCTAACTTTTCATCACCAAACTTTTGGGTGTCTAAATTCTCGTCACCTAAATTCTCGGTGCCTAAATTCTCGGTGCCAAAATTCTCAGTTCCTAAATTCTCAGTTCCTAAATTCTCAGTTCCTAAATTCTCGGTGCCAAAATTCTCGGTGCCAAAATTCTCGGTTCCTAAATTTTCGGTGCCAAAATCATCATCAAACGAAGGTAAACCGTTACTTGGTGGCAGATCTGTAGCAGGTCCCGCACCAAACAAGTCACCCAACGCAGATTCCAGATCCGTAGGTCCGATTGGGTCATCACTTCTGCCAATCATAAACGAATCAGCATCTGGAAGCGTTGATTCCGAATGGTCCACATCCATGGGTTCAGGATTGCCAGGCATCGCAGCGGAACCAGCTTCCAACAATGGGAAAGATTGTTCCAAAGTTTGGGCAGGAGCTTGGGCCAATTCTGACAACACGTCCAAATTGTACTGGACCTGACTCTCTAGATACTTACGGAAACCAGTACCTGCTGGAATCAAGTGACCCAGAATCACATTTTCTTTCAGACCGACCAAGCGATCCGACTTACTGGCTAGAGCAGCCTCGGTCAAAACCTTGGTCGTTTCTTGGAACGACGCAGCCGAGATAAAGCTGGAGCTTTGCACCGAAGCCTTCGTGATACCCAACAATTGAGTCGAAGCGGTGGCTGGTTTGGGCTTAACGCCCTTACCTGGCTTTCCGCCAATCTTATCGATTTGGTCGTTCACTTCATTGAAGTGTTCCTTGGGCACAATCGCATCAACAGCAAATTCCGAATCGCCCTTGTCCGTCACTCGGACGCACTTGGCCAAATCATCATTAACGCGACGGAAATCAAAACGATCGCAAATCAACCCTGGCAACAGGCTAGTGTCGCCTGGTTTTTCAATGCGTACTTTCCGCAACATACGAGCCACAATGATCTCGATATGCTTATCGTTAATTTCCACCCGTTGCGACCGGTAAACGGTTTGAATCTCATTCAGCAAGTAATCTTGCACCGCTTCTTCACCCGAAACTCGTAAAATATCGTGCGGCACCAAAGGACCATCGATCAATGACTGTCCAGCCTTGACATGGTCGCCCGAATGGACGAGGAAACGACGACCTGGCGGCACCAAGTGTTCAATTTCTTCACCACTGTCACTCTTGACGACAATCGATCGCTTACCGCGACGCTTCTCTGTCATAATTTCAACAACACCGTCAATCTCAGCGACCACTGCCGGGTCCTTAGGCTTCCGAGCCTCGAAAATTTCGGTGACTCGAGGCAAACCGCCGGTGATGTCCGAAGTACCCGAAGCTTCACGGGGCAGTTCTGCCACGCTGGTACCTGCGGCGACCGAATCACCTTCAGGAACCATGATGTTTGAACGCTCTGGAAGATAATAAACGTCCATAGCTTTTCCATCAGCATCTTCGATCACGATGTGCGGATGCAATTCGCCCTTGTGCGCGATAATAATCTTCCGCTCGGTTCCCGAACCATCGTCTTCGATCGCCATTGTTTCACCTTCAACAATGTCTTCATATCGAACACGACCAGAAACTTCCGCCAAAACCGGGACCGAATACGGGTTCCACGAACAGACCACTTGGCCTGCCTTTACCTGACCACCGTCCTCAACCCGCAGCAATGCACCTGCAGGAACTTTGTGTTTTTCAACTTCACGACCACGATCATCCAAAATCTGGATCTCGCCGTTCCGAGTCAAAACGATGTTGTCGCCATCCAAGTTGGGCACGAAACGCATCCGAGCAAAGCGAGCAGTACCAGCCTTACGCGCCTTGGCATCGCTATCGATGTTTGTCATCGTCGCGGTACCACCAATGTGGAACGTACGCATCGTCAACTGGGTACCAGGTTCACCGATACTTTGGGCACCGATGATACCCACAGCCATGCCTTCTTCCACCATGGCACCGGTCGACATATCCATACCGTAACAACGGCGACAGCAACCAAGCGATGCTTCACAAGTCATTGGCCCACGAACTTGAATTCTTTCCAGACCAATCTGTTCGATTTTCCGGGCTGATTCAACCGTGATCATTTCATTTTCACGAACGATCATTTCGTCAGTGAATGGATTGACAATGTTGTGCAACGAAACTCGACCATTGATCGCAGTAGACAAGCGAACTTCTACTTGTTCACCACGATAGACAACGCCTTTGGTAATGCCTTGCTTGGTCCCACAATCCTCCATCGTAACTACAACATTTTGAGCAACGTCGGCCAACTTACGAGTCAAATAACCCGAGTCAGCAGTCTTCAACGCGGTGTCAGCCAAACCCTTACGAGCACCGTGCGTCGAGGAGAAATACTCCAGAACGTTCAGTCCTTCGCGGAAGTTCGCCTTAATCGGCGTTTCAATAATTTCACCACTTGGCTTGGCCATCAAACCACGCATACCTGCCAATTGACGAATCTGTTCACGACCACCCCGTGCACCAGAATCCGACATCAGGTAAACAGGATTCACATAACCGGTATCGCCACGAGTATCATTCTTCATGGCCTCCATCATGTTATTGGTAATCGTTTCACGAGCACTCGTCCATGCTTCGAGAACTTTGTTGTAGCGTTCTTTCGCAGTGATCACGCCACGTTCGTACAACTTACGAAGCTTGACCACTTCCTTGTCCGCTTCACCAATAACGGTTTCTTTTTCTTCCGAAGTTACCAAGTCATCGGTCGCAAACGAAAGACCACTGCGGGTGCTTTCGCGGAAACCAAGTTGGTTCATATCGTCCAACAACTTGATAGTCGCACGACGTCCCAGATCCTGGTAACAATCCGAAATCACGTTCGCTAAATTACCACTCTTCATCGTGTAATTGTAGTAATCCAAGCCAGCAGGCAACATCATGTTGAACATCAAACGGCCGTAAGTCGTTTGAATCCTCTCGCCTGCTTCCACACTACGTTCGTCTTCGGTGGAACGGTTGTGCTGATACTTTGGCAGACGCAAAGTGATCGTTGCATGCATGTCCAGCACGTCTTGGCTATGAGCCATTTCAACTTCGGCAAAGTTACCAAACTTCATGCCGTCACCCTTTTGGTTGGGTAGCGGCAAGGTGATGTAGTAACAACCCATCACCGTATCCTGGGAAGGCGACATAATCGGCTTTCCATTGGACGGTGCGAAAATGTTGTTGGTGGACATCATCAACGTATGAGCTTCGACTTGAGCTTCGATTGAAAGCGGTAGGTGAACCGCCATCTGATCACCGTCAAAGTCAGCATTGAAACCCTTGCAAACCAACGGATGCAAGTTGATCGCATTACCTTCGACCAAAATCGGCTCGAATGCCTGAATACCCATCCGGTGAAGCGTTGGGGCTCGGTTCAACAGAACCGGGTGATTCTTGATCACCTGCTCCAGAATATCCCAAACTTCCTCGTCTTTACGCTCAAGCATCTTCTTGGCGCTCTTGATCGTGTCAGCGTGTCCCTTTTCTTTCAATTTACGAATAATGAAAGGCTGGAACAATTCCAAGGCAATCTTCTTGGGCAGACCGCACTGATGCAGCTTCAGACGCGGGCCCACCACGATCACACTTCGCGCCGAATAATCAACGCGTTTTCCCAGTAAGTTTTCGCGGAAACGACCTTGCTTACCTTTGATCATGTCCGTCAAAGATTTAAGAGGTCGGTTGCTGCTTCCCAACACCGGACGCTTGCAGCGATTGTTGTCAAACAATGCATCTACCGATTGCTGAAGCATCCGCTTTTCATTTCGGATAATGACTTCAGGGGCGTTCAAATCGACCAACTTGCGAAGGCGATTGTTGCGATTAATGATTCGGCGATACAAGTCATTCAAATCGCTGGTGGCGAAGTTACCTGAATCCAACAGCACCAAGGGACGAAGGTCAGGCGGGATCACAGGAATCACGTCCAACACCATCCACTCTGGCTGATTTTCGCTGTCACGAATCGATTCAACAATCTTCAATCGATTGGTCAAATCTTTCCGCTTCTGCTTGGAATTGGTTTCAACCAACTCAATGCGAAGTTTCTCCGACAGTTCAACCAAATTCAAGCGACATAGCAATTTGCGAATCGCTTCAGCACCCATCTCGGCTTCAAACGCTTTGTCGCCAAACTGAGTGCGAGCTTCACGATACTCATCTTCGGTCAGCAATTGCTGAACTTCCAAATCGGTTTCGCCAGCATTGGTTACCACATAGTCTTGAAAATAAATTACTTTCTCCAAGCTGGTCGTCTTCATGTTCAAGAGGTTTCCAAGACGACTTGGCATCGCTTTGAAAAACCAGATGTGAACCACTGGGGCGGCTAATTCAATGTGCCCCATTCGCTTGCGGCGAACACGCGAGTGAGTAACCTTCACACCGCAACGGTCACAAATCATGCCTTTGTACTTCATGCCGCGATACTTACCGCAGGCACATTCCCAGTCCTTCTCAGGACCGAAAATTCTTTCGCAGAACAAACCGTCTTTCTCTGGACGATAAGTTCGGTAATTAATGGTTTCTGGCTTCTTTACTTCGCCAAACGACCATCCTCGAATATCTTGGGGACGAGCCAAGCTGATTTTCACTGAAGCGTAATCATTCACGCGATCGTATGAGCTGTCGGCAACTGCCATGTGGATTTGCTCCTATCGCAAAACTGCTCTTATATTTCACCAATTCACCGGCCCCCAGATAAACTGGAATGGCCTGCGATCGGATTGAATTCAAAACTGTTAAGTCACACCAAAAACAATATCATGAACTATTAGGACAACGTACTAGACTAACGTCGCTTCTCTAGTTGCATATTCAACGCCAAACCACGAATCTCATTGGTTAGAACATCAAAGCTTGCCGGAGTTCCAGCCTCCAGCGTGTTCTCACCTTTAACCATCGATTCGTAAATTTTGGTACGACCTTCGACATCGTCACTCTTGACGGTCAACAACTCTTGAAGAATGAATGCGGCACCATAAGCTTCCAACGCCCAGACTTCCATCTCCCCAAATCGCTGGCCACCAAATCGAGCCTTACCGCCCAGCGGTTGTTGCGTGATCAAGGAATAAGGACCCGTGCTTCTGGCATGGACCTTGTCATCAACCAAGTGATGCAACTTCAACATGTAGATGTAGCCAACGGTTGTGTCCTGTTCCATCGGTTCACCCGTTCGACCATCGTGCAAACGAGCTTTTCCAGTTCGAGGCAGCCCAGCTTCGACCATGCACTTGATGATGTCGGCTTCAGAAGCACCATCAAATACAGGAGTCAACGATTGGAACCCAAGCTTGGCACCAGCCCAACCCAGGTGAGTCTCAAGAATCTGACCCACATTCATGCGGCTAGGAACGCCCAGCGGATTAAGCATGATCTGTAGTGGTGTGCCATCTGCTAAAAACGGCATGTCTTCCACAGGTAGAATCTTGGAAATAACACCCTTGTTACCGTGACGACCCGCCATCTTGTCGCCAACACTGATCACTCGCTTGGTCGCAATATAAACCTTGACCATTTGAAGAACTCCGCTGCGGAGTTCGTTTCCAGCATTCATGCTATTCAATCGCTGGTTACGACGATCAATTGCTCGCTCAACCAACGGCCACATGTCCCGGTGAAGATCGCTGACCAATTTGATCTTGTCTTCACTCTTTATGCTGCCCACAACCCAGTCCAATCGAAACAAACCAGCTTTCGCAGCCAGGTATTTCGTGTCCTGCGTGTCGTTCAACGCAACGCCATCCTCATCGGTCACAGGCTTACCTGCGATTTCCGCCATTGCATTGCACATTTCAATCAAGGCACGAGCAATGCTTTGATTGCCCTCGGATTCGATCGCCTTAAGATCCTGATCGAATACCTTTTGCTCTTCTTCGGTCAAACTGGTACGGCGAGCAAAACGCTGGGTGTCAATCACAATCCCCTCGATGCCCGACGAAACTTCCAGCGAATCATTTTTGACATCTTCGCCAGCACGACCGAAAATCGCGTACAACAGTTTCTCTTCAGGCGTGAGTTCGGTCTTGTTCTTCGGCGAAACCTTACCAACCAAGATGTCTCCAGGCTTTACGTAAGTACCGACCCGAACGATGCCGTTGTCATCCAAGTTCTTTAGCATCTTGTCGCTAACACTTGGAATATCTCGAGTGAATTCTTCACGACCCAGTTTCGTTTCACGAATCTCACAATCGAATTCTTCAATGTGGATCGACGTATAAGCGTCACCCTTTACTAGCTCTTCACTAATAATGATCGCATCTTCGAAATTGAAACCGTCAAACGACATAAAACCAACCAACACGTTTCGGCCCAATGCCAATTCGCCTTGGAACGACGCCGCTCCGTCGGCCAACACCTGGCCCTTGGTAACCTTGTCACCAGGCATAACGATCGGCTTTTGGTTCTGGCAAGTCCGTTCGTTCAACCCAAGATACTTCTTCATGTAGTAAATATCGGAACCAATTTCGATCCGAAGAGCATCTACATAAGTGACCTTGCCGCCACGGCGGGCACGAACCAACATGCTGGAGTTTTCGGCAACCGTTCGCTCAACACCGGTGCCCACAATCGGAGGGTCCGTCACCAACAAAGGTACCGCTTGCCGTTGCATGTTCGAACCCATCAAAGCGCGGTTCGCATCATCATGCTCCAAGAATGGAATCAAACTAGCCGAAACACCTACCATCTGGTTGGGCGCAACGTCCATGAATTGAACTTCTTCGGGCGGAACAATTTGGAAGTCACCACCGAATCGAGCAATAATCGCTCCACCCATGTGTTTCTGCCCAATGATCTTGCCGTCGTCATGCGGCGTATCTGCAGGGGCAACGTACACGTTGCGTTCCTGGTCCGCCCGCAAGTATTCAATTTCCGATGTCAACATGCCGTCTTTAAGAACGCGGTAAGGCGTTACCAAAAATCCGTAATCATCAACACTGGCATACATCGCCAACGAAGTGATCAAACCAATGTTCGTTCCTTCTGGCGTTTCAATCGGACAAATTCGACCATAGTGAGAAATGTGAACGTCGCGAACTTCAAAGCCCGCACGCTTTCGGTTCAAGCCACCAGGGCCAAGTGCCGACAATCGTCGTTCATGGGTCAACTGACTCAGTGGATTGGTTTGATCCACCACTTGGCTCAATTCACCACGACCAAAGAAATACTCAATCGCAGCCGAAATGCTCTTTGGGTTCACCAAAACCCGCGGTGTCATTTCTTCTTGATCCTTCAGACTCATTCGTTCTTTGACGGTCCGAGCCAACTTTAAGAAGCCCTTGCGCATTTCATCGCAAGCCAATTCGTCGATCGTTCGCAAACGACGATTACCCAAGTGATCAATATCGTCGATCTGGGCGTTGCCACCACGCGTCGAAAGTTCGATCACATACTTGATGCTGGCCAAAATATCAATCGACTTGAGCGTCATTTCACGCTCAGGGATCCCCAAATCCAATTTGCGGTTAATCCGAAAACGCCCAACTCGTCCCAAACGATAACGATTGGGATCGTAGAACTTCTCCTCAAACAAAGTCCTCGCACGCTCAAGACTTGGAGGATTACCCGGACGCAAGCGCTGATAAATCCGCATCAACGCCTCTTCGTGACTGCTTGTGTTATCCTCGGCCAACGAGTTCAACAACAGTTGATTTTTCGGAGCGTCGATCACCTCGACTTGCTTCACGCCACTGCTGCAAATGATCTCAGCCAATTCTTCCGAGATTCGGCCACCAGCCTCCACAATGATTTCACCCGAACGATCACTATCCACAGGGTAAACAATGTCATCTACGGCGATTTTTTCAAGCAACTTCGAAGCGCTACGACGATCAGAAATCTTGGCAACTTCTACCTCATAGAACGCCCGCAGAATATCAGAATCTTCACTATACTTAGCATCCATCGCCCGCAGCAAAGTCAGGACCGAAAACTTACTGCTTTGGTCGATCCGAACCGTCATCGAATCCTTCTTGTTGCTGTTGATCTCGATCCAACTTCCACGCTCGGGGATCACGCGACAACTAGGAAACTTACGGTCGCTGGTTCCGTCCGCTTCCATGATGAAGTCGATACCCGGACTTCGGTGCAACTGGTTGACGACAACACGCTCAGCACCGTTGATAATAAATTCGCCACCGCCCAGCATGACAGGAATGTCACCAAGGTACACTTCCTCTTCAACCGGTTGCTCTTTGTTTAAACGCAACCAAACTCGGAACGGCATCCCGTAAGTTAAACGCAAATACCGACACTCCTCGGGAGTGTAACGCGGCTTGCCCAGTTCATAACGAACATAATCCAATTGAATATTGCCGTCATAACTAATGATTGGGAATATCTCGCGCAATACGCCTTCAATCCCCTGCTCCTTCCGCTTATCGCTAGGAACTTCTAACTGCAAAAATGCTGCATAAGCATCAGTTTGGATTCGAGTTAAATCAGGAGGCGCTGGATACTCAGTTCCTGAACCAAATCGTCGTACTTCAGTCGGACGCAAACGTCGCTGAGCTGATGTAGCCATCTTTTACGATACTCCAAAAAATTACATCGAACCAATAACCGACTATTCCAGGCTTCGATCCACACCGCAGTGCTAAACAATCGAATCAGTAAGCCGGCCAATGCCTTGAATCAAAATCCAACCAAACCCAACCTGCCCGACAACCACAACGCATCCAAACGAATTGCAATCGTCAACCCCAAACTATACTCAACTTCTAAAGAACATGCCTCTAAGTCAGCCCCAACTCTAGTGTCGTACTAAACAGAGAACGCGAATCCCTTCGCCACCATTTCCACAGACACTGGCACTGGCACTGGCACTGGACCGGCACTTCAACCAGCCAAAGGACAGAACTTAAACTGAACAAACCATCCTGGCAGTCCCGATAATCTAAAAACACAAGCTTGGCAAAGGCCAGTCAACTCCAGAAATTTCAGACCCTCCTGACAATTTCGACAGGCCGACCCCTCCTTACCACCTGAACTCAAACCCAGATTTCGCCCTTGCCAGTCGCGGGCCAATCCGAGTAAAAACGTGCGATACCGCCAAGGGTTCCGCAATCCAACGCTCCACAATCAAACTGCGTCTCGATTAAACCCAATACCCTCGCGACATGCGTCGGAGCGTAAACCGAACACAGCCCACTAAAATATCGTGAAACGTCAACCATCCCCACCTACCAAATCGCCATTCGCCGCTGAATCACCACTCGGGGCCAAAAACCCCAAGACCACCGAATAATCGACGACAGAAAAAGCGACCCAACACTGCGAAACCGAGCTAAACTCTCAAGAAAAGCAAAAAGTACGACACCATAAGCGCGTACCGGTAGCGCAACCAATATATAGCAATAAAAAAATCCTCCTCAATTAACACTTGCTTCCATGCAGGCGAAACGGGCACTACCTCGGTACGAGGAACCCCATCCACAGCGGAAGCCAAGACGCAACTGGGAGAAAAATTTGGCTTGAATTGCACGCAAAAGTCTTTTTTGAGGCTGGAGAGGCGATATCAGCAATCTACGCAACAGCAGATCAGTCTACGAAATACCATCAAGACTGTCTACATGACACCCAACTACGAATTTCAAGCAAAAAAGCAAACAGCAAGCCCGGATCCCAAGATCCAAGCTTGCCAGTAAACATTGCTTCAATTGCAAGAACTCAAGTTCTAGCTGTCGCTAATCCTACTACTTAAGATCTACTGAGCCACCAGCAGCTTCCAACTCAGCCTTAACCTTCTCAGCTTCAGCCTTTTCGATACCCTCTTTGATTTTCGCAGGCACGCTCTCAACCAATTTCTTGGCGTCCATTAGCGATGCGCCGGTCAGGTTCTTAACAACCTTCACAACGTCCAGCTTCTTATCTCCAAAACTGGTCAAAATCACGTCAAACTCAGTTTGAACAGCGACTTCTTCAGCTGGGCCAGCGGCCATCATGACAGCTCCACCAGCGGCAGCTTCAATCCCGTAAGCGTCTTTAAGATAATCGCTCAACTCTTTTGCTTGCTTTAGCGTCAAACCAGCGATTTGGTCACCGATAGTCTTCAATTCGGCAGCAACTTCCATTACAGCTTCTTCGGACATGACTTTCTATATCCTTCTCTTCAACATTACTATGGCGTCAGCGAACCTGTTCCCAGAAACAGCCAACAACCTGGACCATGATTAAACAAATATAACGCAATTGCTGCCCTCGGCCACAAACAAGTGCACCCGAGACAACCGCACACAATTTTATTCTTCGCTCTTCGTCTTGATCTGGCCGGCTAACCTGCCACCAGGACCATTCAATTGAGCAACCAAATTCGCTCCCGGAGCCAAAACTTGCCCAACAAGCATCGACAACTGCTCTTGGCGGTTAGGCCACTTGCTAATCGCCACTACCTTCTGAGCATCCAACTGCTCACCATCCATAACGCCGCCAGTTGCGACGAAGGTCGGAAACTCTTTTTCCCGCTTCTGAAGATCAACGATCCCCTTAACCAAGGAAACAAAATCTTCAGCACCAAAAGCAATGGCCGCTGGACCTTCCAAGCCCTGAAAAGCAGGACTCAACGAAGTCCCCTCAGTGACCTTTCGGGCTAGGTTGTTTTTGACAACCAACAACGAAATGTTCTTATCTCGCAACTCTCGTCGCAAATTGGTGGTCGCAATGGCTCCCATCCCAACTACATTCACAATCACGCAGTCAGAGACCCCTTCAAACCGGGCCTTCAACTCTTTCGAAATATGATTCTTTACTAGCTTACTCATTGATCCAAGCCTACGTTCAAAGCCTACCGAACGATTTAGTTAACGCACACCACTTTGCACAAAAGCACGGGACCAAGTTCACCCGACCAGCCTTCATGCGATCAAAAACTACGACTGAACCCGAACCCCAGGACTCATCGTCGCAGCCAGCGTCACGCTCTTAATGAACGTCGCCTTAACAGCATTTGGCTTCAGACTGACAACGTGCTGCATCAACGCAACTACATTATCATTCAACTGCTCAGGCGAGAAACTTAACCGCCCAACAACAGCATGAATATTACCACCCTTGTCGTTCCGGAACTCGACCTTACCCGCCTTGTACTCACGAACAGTTTTCGCCACATCCATAGTGACTGTGCCAGCACGAGGACTAGGCATAAGACCCCGAGGCCCCAGCACCCGACCTAACGGCCCAACAACTCCCATCATATCAGGCGTCGCAATACAGACATCAAACTCCAACCATCCGCCGGCCATCTTCTTAGCAAGATCTTCCTGCCCAACTATATCTGCTCCAGCTTCTTCAGCCGCTGCAGCCAACGGACCCTTAGCAAACACAACCACTCGCTGAGTCTTGCCAATGCCGTGGGGAAGAACCAATGAACTGCGAACCATCTGGTCCGCCTGATTTGGGTCAATACCCAACTTCATATGAATTTCGACGGTCTGGTCAAACTTTGTCGTACCAAAACCTTTCAGAACACCAATGGCCTCTGTCAACGCCAATGGCTTTTCAGTCACTTTTTCTAAAAGCGCGCGATATCTCTTCGAACTCTTCGCCATGTCTTACCTCCCGCGTTTTCGCGGTCCTAACGGTGTAACCCTGGAAAATAAACCAAGTTAAATTTTTGGAGAGGGGTAACTATAACAAACTAATTTTCAGTCCGCTATCTCTAATCCCATACTTCTTGCAGTTCCCTTAATCATTTCTCGTGCATGCTCTAGATCACGAGCATTCAAGTCCTTCATTTTTTGCTCACAGATCTCATCAATCTGTTCAATCGTCACGCTACCCACCTTGGTAAGATTGGGCACTCCAGAGCCCTTCGCGATTCCAGCAGCCTTCTTCAATAAGGCTGCCGCCGGCGGACTCTTCAAAATGAATTCAAACGTACGGTCGTTAAAACAACTGACTACAACCGGGATCGGCATGCCGTTGTATTCCCGAGTCTTCTCATTAAACTGGGACACGAACTGCCCCAAGTTGATGCCAAACTTACCTAACGCAGTACCAACAGGAGGTGCTGGTGTTGCTTGGCCACCAGGTACTTGAAATTTACCAACACCAACTAATTGCTTTGCCATTTTACTTTCCGTTTCTATCTTTTGAGGTGGCGAATCACACTTGCCACAACCGCTTTATCTCAATGTCTTAACGTCGCCCAACTCTCAAACCAAACTGGCTAACCGCCAGTCAATCATCCACAAACCAAGTCTCTCGCTAAATCGCCTCGACTTGCCAGTGATCCAACTCAACCGGATTCAACCGACCGAATATATTAATCAATACAGTAATCCGACCATTCCGTTCGTCAATTGCTGAAACATCGCCTTCGAAATTCTCGAAGTTGCCATCCTTAACCCGAACGCGATCACCCATCTTATGCTTGATTGCGGTCTTGATGTCTTCTTTCTTCTCACCGGTTTCATCTACTACCGGACGAGCCGCCTTCAGAATCCGATCGATTTCCTCAGCAGCCAGCGGAGCAGGCCTACCACCCACGCCGGTAAAATCACCAATTCCTGGCGTGTCTCGAACCAACCACCAAGAATCTTCAGTGATCGCCATGTGCACCATGATGTAACCCGGATACAACTTACGCTTTACAATCCGCTGCTTACCCGCCTTCGTGTATTCACGAACATCTTCTGTGGGAACCAGTAAATCGCCAAAGTAATCACCCAGCCCGTACTGCTGCACCCGACGCTTCAAGGTCTCACAAATCGAGGTCTCCCGATTCACCTGAACCTTCAAAATGTACCAACTCTTCTCTAAAGTCGCTGGATCAACATTCTCCTCAGGATCATCAACCGCAGGCAGATCATCATCAGGATCAACCGGCATCTTCACTACTACGGGCGGCTCCACCTCCTGAGCATCACCAGAATCCACTACGACATCTTTAGCTTCCACCTTCGATGATCCGACAGCAGCAACCTCGCTGGGCCGAACATCGCGGGGACGCACATCGTCATCATCCGGCACATCGTCATCAACCGCAGTGACCTTGCCTCTCCTTGCATCGGTCTTCTCGTTCAGATTGATCGCCGGCAAGAATGACTTTGCCTTTACAACGACCGCTTCGCCCGGCAAATCCGCATCAGGCAAAACAGGATCAGACGAAGCCTCGGCAGATTGTTCAGCCGAAACCGCACCCGGGGTGTCTCGATCAGATTCAATCTCGTTGTTCAGTTCGTCTTCCATCACCAATCCCAAACCATTTCCGATACCAAAGCATCAGCATCAAAACACCAGCTAAACGACGGCCAAAAAGCACGCGCGCCGCCAAAACGCAAAACTAACGAATACCCATCTGCGAAAAGATAAACGTCCAAATTAAGTCAAAACAGAACATCAATGCTGCTAAAGAAACCACAACAAACAAAACCACGACTGAGCCACGGTAAAGCTCTTTATTGGTCGGCCAAGTCACCTTACGCATTTCAGCTTCGACGCCGATCAAAAAATCGGTGAAAACTGGAATATTGATGACTCGATAGGACAACCAAGCACCAATCAACCCAAAGAAACCGAAGGCACTATACTGCACCAGGTCCGTTCGCATTGACAACGCTTCACCCATCGAATCCACAGGCAGAGCACTGGCAATCACCCACGCCAATAAACCAAACAGCACAGCCACGCCAAAGAACGTAACCTGGCGAACGGCCTTCCCTTGACTGGGCTTAATCATCGACGCCGACTTTAGCGACGACAAAATTTGCGCCACTAAGCTATCGCTGCCATCCTTGGATTTAGCAATCGAATTCATATCAAAACCTCAAACCCATTCAAAGCTGACTCGTCAAGCCCGCAAAGCCGCGAAAACCCGCCATCAACTAACAACCCTCAAGCAGGGGCGGAGGGACTCGAACCCGCAACCGCTGGTTTTGGAAACCAGTGCTCTCCCAATTGAGCTACACCCCTAAATCAGAACGCAAGGAACCTTTTCAGATACCTTGCGTTCACTGATCTAGATCGACCGATTGCCCTTCAGAAACAATCAACACCCCAACCTACCAAAACGAAGACCGATTCGGCGACTGACTCATAAAACCCAGCCCAGCAGTGCCAACCATTCCAGAACAACTATTCAATAACTTTAGTCACAACGCCAGAACCAACAGTTCGGCCGCCTTCACGAATCGCAAATCGAACACCGTCGTCAATTGCAACACCCTTGTGCAACTCGACTTCGATTCTCACATTGTCGCCAGGCATGCACATTTCAGCACCGGCCAACAAGTTTGCGGTCCCAGTCACATCAGTCGTTCTAAAGAAGAACTGAGGACGGTAGCCACTAAAGAATGGCGTATGACGACCACCTTCATCTTTACTCAAGCAGTACATTTCTGCTTCAAACTTAGTGTGAGGAGTAATACTTCCAGGCTTGGCCAAAACTTGACCACGCTGAATATCATCCCGCTTAACACCCCGCAACAAACAACCTACGTTGTCACCAGCACGCCCCTCGGACATGCTCTTACGGAACATTTCAACACCAGTACAAATGGTCTTGGTCGACTCTTCTGTCAAACCAATAATTTCAACTTCATCACCGACGTGAACCACACCACGTTCGATACGACCAGTTGCAACTGTACCACGACCTTCGATCGAGAAAACGTCTTCAATCGCCATCAAAAACGGCTTGTCGTCTTCACGAATCGGTTCTGGTACATGAGCGTCAATGGCATCCATCAAATCACTAATACACTGACTGGCCGCTGGGTCCGATGGATTCTGATAAGCAGGCAATGCACTACCGCGAACGATACAAGCATTGTCGCCATCAAAGTCGTACTTGCTTAGCAAGTCACGAACTTCCATCTCGACCAATTCCAACAATTCTTCATCGTCAACAAGATCGCACTTGTTCAAGAACACAACCAAGGCAGGAACATCAACCTGCTTGGCTAACAACACGTGCTCTTTAGTCTGAGGCATTGGACCATCAGCAGCCGAAACCACCAAAATGGCCCCGTCCATCTGAGCCGCACCGGTAATCATATTCTTGATAAAGTCGGCGTGACCTGGACAGTCAATGTGTGCATAGTGACGATTGGCTGTTTCATACTCAACGTGAGCAACATTAATAGTAACAGTCTTGGTAGCATCCCGAACCGTACCACCCTTAGCGATCTCAGAGTAATCTTTCGCTTTTGCCAGGCCTTTGGCAGCCTGGACCGCCAAAATAGCACCGGTCGTGGTCGTTTTACCGTGATCAATATGACCGATGGTTCCAACATTAACGTGAGGTTTAGTACGTACGAATTCCGCCTTGGCCATTAGTTTTTCCTACTTCCCACTTTCAAGGGCGCAACGAACATTTATTACAACCCAATCCAGCCAAGGGCCAGATTACGATCAACAGAGCTGCTGGTGGGACTTGAACCCACGACCTCTTCCTTACCAAGGAAGTGCTCTACCACTGAGCTACAGAAGCCAACAACACATCGGCCGCCATAGTCCTGATGACTGCAGTTCAAGCATTAGATCAAACAACCCGACACTTGAACAGCATCTACAACAAAACTACTGCAAACCTTTTTTGCAATATGCAAGCGGGTGAAGGGAATCGAACCCTCGTCTTCAGCTTGGAAGGCTGTTGCTCTACCACTGAGCTACACCCGCAGAACCAGCTAACTCAACCGCCAAGTCGGAAAAAAACACCAGCATTCGCAACCTACCAAGTCGTCGCCACTCATCGCAGCAACCAACCCAACGAACACGACGATTAACCAACCCGACTGCTATCCACTAACCGCCAGCCAAACATGTTTCACTAGCTAGACTGCGGAATTAAATCGCCAACAAATTTTAAATCGCCAAACTTCAACTTGCTTGCGAAATAAATAAGTGGGGGGAGCAGGATTCGAACCTGCGAAGTCCGAAGACAACAGATTTACAGTCTGTCCCATTTAACCGCTCTGGAATCCCCCCAGAACTTAAAACACACCAACAAAAGCCGAACCGAACCCTCATTCAGGGCCAGTAATAAAACCCCAAAAGAGCCAGCGGAGGGATTCGAACCCACGACCGGCTGATTACAAATCAGCTGCTCTACCAACTGAGCTACACTGGCTTCTATTCCAGGCTTCTATTCCAGGCTTCTATTCCAGGCCAACCACTTGGCTACTGGGAACACTAGTCACCTAATTATTTCGGCACCAAATCTTCCAATGAAGACCGACCTTCAATAATCAGCTGAGCAATCCCAGTACTTCTGACGCAGCAATTCAGTCCCAAAAGACCAAAGAACTACATCGACGCACCGGCAAACATGCGATTATATCGCCAACAACCCTGTACGCAATCCCAAACCAAAAGGCTGTTTCAGCCCTTAAGCTGGACAGCGCAAACCCGGTCGAGGATCGCAAATTTATTGAGCCGCACACTGTAGCGAACGACGGCCGGTTTCTACGAGCCCAAATCAGTTATTTTTGAACTTTTCTTGCTAAAAACTCACTCCGCTACCCGCCCAAACCATCAAGACTGGCCAGTTGCTGCCTTCTGAGTCCAAAATGGCCCGAGTTTCTCGCCGACACTCAATCACGCCATTGCTTAGGCGAGCGGCATTAGAAAACTCTCCCTTGTACAAGCACGCAGCGGAAGCGGATCAAGGCAATATCCACTTGCTTGCGATGCATGCTGGTATTTTTATCGCTGCCGCCGGCCTTGAATCACAGTGTGTTCGGCTCAAGGTAATCGCAAACTAAAGCCAAACGATAATAACCGAGTAATTGGTACGACTTAGCAAAAATTTCTGGCCTTTGAGAAACGGAACACCACGTCAGGAACGCAAGATCATGACAATTCGGAGCCCGCGAAAATTCCAAAACAGCGAGCTAGAAGCAGGACAAGCACGGCCCTGGACATGGAATTTTCACCAACACGCTTAATCTGCTCGGACCCATTAATTTCCGACTGGCTTACCCTGCTTTACAACTGCCTTACTGTTGAAAAACAGCCTAAATGTTGGCGTGCCAGGCTGAACAAGGCTTATTTTTTTACCAGCGGAAACTGCAACTTGTCTTGCTTTTTGGCGATCTGTTTGTTGATCGCGGCAGTAATTTTTCGCTGATTCTCCTGAGCGTGAGAATCCAGCCAGTCGCGAACCGCTCGAGTCACTTGCTGAGCCAACTCGCCACCCACTTTACTAATTCGATGAATACGAAAGTCGTGGATGGTGATTTCCGTCGATTCGATGACGGGGACGACGATCAGAGTGGGCGTCTTTGAAAGGTCGAATTTCAGTTTCAACTGGCAGGCCAACGCAATCGTAAAGTCGGCGGTGGCGTCGATATTCAGACTGTAAAGCTGCACGCCTCGCACCCATTTTGCCTGCCGAACGTCCAGGTCCAAGACGCTGTCACATTCCAGTGTGAACCGAATAACACCGTCTTCTCCACTTCGCATCTGAACCAGTCGAATCGCTAAATTCTCGTCTGGCGCGACTGGCGTTATTTCGTATTTCTTCCAAGTTCCGTGCTTGGTCACCCACGGCTTCGACCTGGGAATCAAAGTCTTAACCTCTTGAGTTCGATTCCACTTTTTGTCGTCGATATACCTCTCTGGAAGATGCCGCAAAACCATTTGACGCAACTGCTGATTGACGCTTTGGCCGGCATCCATTTTCATGATCGATTCAAATGCCAAAGCCGCGTCTGCGGCCTCTTGCTGAGCCTTAATTTCGCCTTCCAGTTCTTGGTCACTTTTCGCAGTGGTTGTTGGGGCGGAAGTCACATTGATTATTGCAGAATCAGACTTCACCTGCCGCTTGGGCGTCTTCGCTTGCAATTGAGCTAAACAGGCCAAACTAAAGAATGCCACAAACCCAGTAACAACAAGGTCGCGACGGATACCACCCTGGACGCCTCCCTTTGGCAGCAAAGTCAGTCCAAGGTCAGACAGAAAAAGTTCTTTTTTCATAAAACAACCAAATCCTGCAGGCCAATCACGCATCAGAAATTCCAACGTACACTCATTCACGAAAGAGGCTCGAAATTGCAGCCGAAAATCCGCCCACGAATCCATTTTCGTCGTTTTCCACGCGAACATGACAGCCTAATCCGACTTGGGCTGCACCTGAAATTTGGGCTGCACCCGATGAAATTTGGGCTGCCTCGAAAACGGACCCTCGATAGGCTTAAAATCAACGTCAGAATCAAGAGACATTCACAGGCGTGACTTTAAGCCCTTAGCGTTGTCCAATCCACACCAATTAGGGCTCGCTTGCGTTACCCATTTCCAGAAAAGAGTGGATCAACGACACAAAAAAGTTAAGAACAGACACAGGGGTCATACGATCCTACAGCAGCCCGCACCTAGCGAAAGTGACCATCCCGCCCCAAAGCTGTGCACGAAGCCCACCAATTCTCGCCAGCCACCGTGGACCGAGCCACCCTTTGAAAAAGGAACCCTTCGCCCAAACTCACCAAACGCTGGAAAAATGATTACAAATACCCGCAATTGCACTCGCACTAGCCGCCGATTTGATACATCGATCGGTCAGGCCGAACAAAGGCTTCCTGCCCGATTAAATGCCCAGCCTTCTTTTCAAACACACACTGGCGAATGGTGTCTTGCAAACCTCGCCCCAAAGCCTGCGGGTCACTTGCCAATTCACTGCGAACAATGGCTCGCAGGTCCCATTCTTCGACGGAAAACAAGCAGTTTCGAATCTTCCCTTCGGCGGTCAGTCGCAAACGATTACAATCGCCACAAAAGGGACTGGAGACCGGGTTAATTAACCCCAACCGACCGTTGCCTGCGGCATAAAGAAAATCGACGGCCGGCTGTGACTTGTTGGATCGCGGTGCAGCTACCGTTGGACCAAATTCCGCTTCAATGATCTGAAGAATCTTCGGCCCAGATAGCACTTGCGAGTCATCCCAATTTCGATCCGAATCCAAAGGCATAAATTCAATAAATCGCAATTCCAATTGCTTTTCAAGAGCGAATCTGGCCAGGGGAATAATCTCAGTTTCGGACAGGTTGGCAATGGCCACCGCGTTCAATCGAATCGAGCGGAAACCGGCTGCAATCGCACCCTCAATTCCTTCCAAAACTTGACCTAAGACATCCCGACGTGTGATCTTGAAAAAGGTCTCTTTGCTTAACGCATCCAAACTGATGTTGATACGATCCAAGCCGGCTTGACGCAACTTCGTAGCGTGCTTTGCCAACAAGACTGCGTTGGTTGTCATGGCGATTTCATCGATGCCATCCACTGCCTTGAGCATAGCAACTAAGCGATCCAATTGCTCGCGAACCAGGGGTTCACCGCCGGTCAAGCGGATTTGAGTCACGCCGCACCCGGCGAAGACCCTCACAATCGAGGCAATTTCTTCGAAGGTCAACAATTCCCGGCGTGGCATAAACGTCACATTTTCAGCCGGCATACAGTAAAAACAGCGAATGTTGCATCGGTCAGTCACACTGATTCGCAAATTGTTGTGCCGACGCCCAAACGAGTCTACTAGCGGTAAATTATGGTTCATGAAAAGATACGCCAGGTTGCCTGAAGAAAGACGCTCAGTTGAATACGGCAAATTCGGCCAGCGACCAGTGCCACGATTCGATTCCTAGACCCCTATTATCAATCCAAACGATCGCAAAAGCTACCGCCTGTAGTCGGATCCGATCGCAAACTGACAAGACCGCTACCCGACACGACCGCTACCCGACACGACCTTGGGATCAAAAACGTTCAGATCAAACCTCGAAATTAAGTCCATAATCGTGCAAGCCTAAAGCCCACTTCGTCAAGCAAGTATGGCAGCTGCAATGGCCAACGGGGCCAATTTTGCCAAAAACAACCTTTGGCCAATTGAACGTTCACCCGCCTAACAGACCGACGATTTGACGAATTCCAACCTAGTGTTTTTCGACGCAAACCGTCACTTTACCGTTTTGCCGCTGTAAAATTTCGGCCCATTCACCTTACGGGATCTTCTGAATCGCCCATGGACATTGCAACGGCTATCAACCTGAGTTGCCTCTGGGAAGCCACCGCGGCCAAGCCTGGTAACGTTAACCGATCCTCGGACTTCGCGGATGTCAACTTGGTAGATTTTCTTAGCAGTGCCGCTGTCTTGGGAAGCTCAATTCAACGTTCGCTCCTGCCGCAAGCAACTCCTGGCAATTGGCCTGCGAACACCGAAACTTGTCCACCCCTCGGAAATCCCGTTTCACTTGGCAATACAATTCTGGCAGGAACCATCGCGACCAAATCCGTGGCCCGATCGAACACAAATCTTGGCATGGTGCTTCTACTTAGCCCGCTGGCCCACGCAGTTGCCGCCATCCAAAGCCAAACATTCCCCCAGTCCCCCGTGCAAATCCCAAACTGCGGCATCGACCCCCAGATCATCCGAACCCACCTCAGCGACATTATCAACCAAGCGGGTGTGGACCAAACCCAATTAATGTACCAGGCAATTTCAATTGCAAATCCAGGCGGAATGAACAAAGTTAAGAGCGCAGACGCTACCAGCCAAACACAGCTTGAACCCACCGACACGATCTCCCACGTTATGGGACTTGCTTCCCAACGCGATTCGATTGCTTCGGAATACACCACCGGATTTGAAATCACGTTCGGACAAACGCTGCCCCGAATGGACCGATTTTTGCAATTAGAATACCCGCTTCAATGGGTAATCATCGGCACCTACCTGCAATTACTTGCTAGTGTGCCTGACACTTTAATACAGCGTAAATTAGGACCTCCACAGATGCGGGCTATTTCAAAAATTGCAGAACGTGTCGTGACCAATTATTTTCCCGAAGATGCCCCTTTCCCCATGCCGCAGTTCAACGAAAATCTTCCGGAACTTCACAACGAACTAGCTGATTTCGATTTCCACCTACGCTCCGACGGAAATAATCGCAACCCAGGGACGACCGCAGATCTGATCGCAGCGGGACTCTTCCTTTGCCTTTGCACTGACAGAATCCGGACACCCATCCTTTGGTAAAAACCGTTCAAGAACGCCAATGACCGCGAAAACCAACAGCACAGCAGAACATGATAATCTGAAGAATTGCAAACCCTAACACCGATTAACACAGAGTCCATTCCCGCTTTTTAATTCGACCCACAGTGAACCCACATGAGCAAAAAAACCTTCGCCGTTGATATCTCGAAACAACAACTGACTTTCAGTTGCGCCCATTTCATTACCTTCGCAGGAAATATTTGCGAGGCATTGCATGGACATAATTATGGTGTGTCATGCCGAGTCGAAGGGCAATTGGACGTCAATCAATATGTAATCGACTTTATCGCCCTGCGCGACCAACTTGCTGAAATTTCAAAACACCTTGATCACCACGTGATTCTTCCGACCAAGCACCCATCGATCAGTGTCCAACACGATGCCACGGCGAAAGAAGTGGTTACCCGATTCGAAGATAAACGCTGGATCTTCCCGGAAGACGATTGCATCTTACTGCCAGTAGCCAACACCACGGCCGAAGAAATTGCCAGCTATTTTGTCGACCATTTGTGCGACAAATTGGGGAAACACATCAGTCCATTGATCAAGTCGTTGACGGTTCGAATTGATGAAAACCAAGGGCAGTGGGGCGAATGCCGACTTGATTTTTAATCCGTCCCACACGCCTAATTTGTGCAGAACCCTGGTCGTAAGAACCGCCGTAATTTCAGAAAAGCCACCCGATGCTTTGGCGACACCGTCTGCCGTTGGAGCCCCACAAATGACGGACATGAACCTAGCCTTGGAAGCGGTAGATTAACGCCAACCATGCCACCGACTGCGGCCCCAAGACCCAACCGTCGTCCACGATTTCTAATAATTCTGATCCTCAGGATCGATCTGAATTTGGCGTTTGTAGCACCTAGGCATGGCCGGCAAGGCCCAACAAAACGAACCAAACGATCGTTTAACGCCTCACTACCTCGATAAAAGCAGCGAAAGCCGGAACTTCCGCCATTGGATTGTTGGCAGGTGTTATCACTGTCGATTACTCTAATGTGTTAACAAGCTGAGGGATCGGTGCGCGAATTTCGAGATTCGCACAGCACTTGATTCCCAGACTGTATTTTGATGCATCCGACATTCACCCAAAAGTTAGGTTCGCAATCGCAATTTTAGCGGTTCCGACGCTTCGCAAATTTTTGGCAATGGAAATATTGATCGATGGCAAAGTTCAAGCTCTTCTTTGGTCTGGCGATTCTTCTTTCAACCGCCTCCAGCGTCTTGGCTCAGGATCCGTTTGGAGATGACCCTTTTGGCAATGATCCATTTGGGGCAACCGACAGCACAGACCAATCCGGTGGTAGCGATCTGTTTGGCCCCGCCAATGAGCAAGCCAACAATCGGTCAAACCGTACGGCATCTTCCATAATCGATCCGATCGCGTGGTCCGTTTACAACCAGTCGATGGATACTCCGGAACAAATTTTCGCGGCCGTCGAAACCCTCTACAATCTGAACCAACGCCAACCCGCTTGGGAGGTGCTGAACAAGTTGACGCAACCTCTAACCGCCAAAGCGGCATTGGACTTCGTCACCACAGTTAGTTCGCCACGAATTTTTTGGTTGATGGGTCGAGAAGACTTCCCGGTCGCGAAGAAAGCATTCTTTGACCAGACCCTGCGGAATGCCATGCAGTTTTCTTCAAGTGACGAACTGATTGGTGGTGCTTTGGACCAGTTGATCGCCAACGATGCCCAGTCGCACGCACCCGCATTTGATCGTTTGCAAGCCGCCGGAATGCCAGCCGCAACCAACGTCCTAAATCGCATGCAAGGACTGATCGATGCTGGAAATCTAGACTCTGGTGCTCTGCGGCGTTTGGTAATGGTCGTGCAACAAGGCGGAAACGATTGGGACCTGGCGTTAAGATCGATGGTGGATAAAAACTTGCCGCAAGAAGCTGCTGCGATTCTTGGTTTGGCTGCCAGACCTAGTGACCGTCTGAATTCTGGCGTGCTGCTGGGATGGATCAATCGGTCGGCCGACCAACTGCCTGAACCCAAATTGGAAGCAATGGTTTCCGATTGGAAGCGACTGTTCGCCAGCTACTATGGCTTCAGCGCCGACGACAAACCTGGCTGCACACGCTGGCTGACCAGTCAAATCAAGCAACAGAAGATTGCCTTCGACTTGCTGGACAACAATCACACAACCATGATGGACCTGGATCGCATGGCGTGGATCTGGGAACCCAAGGCAGACGCCCTGACAATTCGCAACATCAATCGATTCGAAAAAGCGGCACGCGACCACTCGCAATTGACGATTTCGTTGCTGCGGTTGGACGCCCAAAACGAATCGGCAGTTCGCGAATACCTGACTGCCCAATTGCAGGCGGCCAAAGTCTTGGCTGGATTAGATATTCCATTGCCACCGCAAGCCATAGAGATCGCTTCAAAACTTGCAACACCTCAGGAAATGACCGACCTGCTACAACAGTCGATGGAACAGCGACAATGGGTGGTGGCTCAGGCGATTTTGGAAGCCCTGACTGCGGTGGGTTCATCCGATCTTTTGATCGGATACAACGGTCACCCTGCTGCGGTTATCAACGCCTTGCGATGCGCTGACCAACGCGTTCGCTTTGCCGCAACGCATGCAATTTTGAAATGGCAACCGACCGTTCGCTTCGCCGGTTCCAGCTACTTCAATCGGTCGCTATTCGAATTGTTAAACGCGCCCGTCGGTGCCCAATCGGTTGTCGCGTCGATGAATCAACAAGACGCCTATTATCTTGCCGCGATGACTCGTTCCTCGGGTTGGGACACCGTCGTTGCTAATAATTCGCAAGAATTGATGAAGCAATTGGAAATCCAACCCATTCAATTCGCGATCGTTACCGATGCACTGGGCGACGATCCTTACCTAAGTGTGATCGACCGAATCCGAGCAACCCCCAAGGGCAGTGTTCTTCCCATCGCACTAATGGTTCGGAAGGAGAATTTGGAAATCGCCCAAAAAATGTTCCGCATCGATCGAGTGGATCCCAACATCGTGGTTTGCGAAATGTTACAGCGTCAAGCTTTTAATTCGCGTTTGATTTCCGAAGTCGCTAATCTTCATGCCAAGCCTCAAATGCCGATGTCCACTCGGCAAGAACATGCCTTGAACGCGTTGTTGTCTCTAAAGAATTGGTTGGCTGAGCCGAAGTCATTGGCACTGATCGATTTTCCAACCGTTGCCCCAGCTGCCAGAAATCTGATCGGCAACGCGGCGTTCGATTCAGCCGCAGTTCCGCTGTTAGCCTATCACGGTAACCCGGACAGCCAAGTCTTTCTAGCCAATCTAGCCAGCGATACAGCCGCTCCCAATCGCATTCGCTCAGTTGCTGCCCAAGCGTTCAGAATGTCAGTCCAGAAGTTTGGCACTCTGATGACGACAGCACAGCTACGGATGCAATATGATCGACAGAACAGGAGTGCGGCCGATTCAGAATTCACGCAACAACTTTTGAATTCGATTTTGGATACCCTGGAAGCTCGCTTCAAATCAAAGTCCTTTGACCAATTGAATCCAATTCCGCAAGCAAAGTAGTACCAGCATACCGCTGGCAAGAAACGAAGCCGCCAGTGCGTCGTCTTGCCGCGGTGTCAAGTGCCGCGGTCACCAGTCGCCGCGGTCACCAGCCCCAAACGTAAGGCGTCCGGTGTTCAACACCAGCCCCAAACGTAAGGCGTCCGGTGTTCAACACCAGCCCCAAACGTAAGGCGTCCGGTGTTCAACACCAGCCCCAAACGTAAGGCGTCCGGTGTTCAACACCAGCCCCTCGCGTCCATCAATTCAATGCCGCAACTACCGCCGCACCCATTTCATCGGTCGACACAAACGGTTGGCCGGCGGCCGCGATGTCCTTGGTCCGCAATCCGTCACTGATCACTTTGCCAACCGCATTCTCAACCCTGGTCGCCAACTCTCCATTCCCAAACGTACTTCGCAGCATCATGGCCACTGACAAGATTGTAGCCAGCGGATTAGCGATTGATTGACCGGCAATATCCGGCGCCGAACCGTGAACCGGTTCATACATTCCCTTGTTATTTTCGTCCAACGAAGCCGAAGGCAACATCCCAATCGACCCCGTTAACATCGACGCAGCATCCGAAAGAATATCCCCAAATAGATTCGAGGTGACGATCACGTCAAACTGTTTGGGTGCTCGGACCAGTTGCATGCACGCGTTGTCAATGTACATGTGCGAAAGCTGAACGCTGGGATATTCCCGGGCAACGTCCGTCACAATCTCGCGCCACAACTCTGATACTTCCATGACGTTTGCTTTGTCAACCGAACATAAACGATTTCCGCGTTGAACAGCGATCTTAAAGGCTGAATGGGCGATCCTCCGAATTTCAGGTTCGTGGTAAACCATCGTGTTGAACGCCATGCGAACGCCAGCGTCATCGGTGGTCAGTCCACGTGGCTGACCAAAATAGATACCGCCGGTCAATTCACGCACAATCATAATGTCCAAACCGGCAACCACCTCCGCCTTCAAAGTCGAAGCATCGGCCAGTTGCGGATAAAGGATCGCGGGTCGCAGGTTGGCGAACAAACCCAATTCACTGCGCAAACCCAAGAGCGCCCGTTCGGGTCGAAGTTCCCGAGGCAAACTCTCCCACTTTGTCCCACCCACTGCCCCCAGCAAGATGGCATCGGACGATCGAGCCAACGCGAGGGTTTCCGGCGGCAAAGGGTGCCCGTGTAAGTCGTAAGCGGCACCACCCACGGCAGCCCATTGGCAACTGAGGCCCGCAGCAAAATTCGAATTCAACTTTTCAATCACAAGCACTGCTTGCTGAGTAACTTCTGGTCCAATTCCATCGCCTGGCAAGATGGCTATGCTTCCACTTTTGGACATGATCTTCGTATTTCCGTTGTTAAATTTTTCTGTCTAATTGGCCCGCTAGAATTGCGGACCCTAAGAATAAAATGCCCGGCGTCGATCGCAAAAATATCACAACATCCCATCAAATCCAAGCCGCGAACCGCCAACGGTCCTCCCGCAAAAATAATGCTTCACCGCCATCGCTGCCCAACCGTTCCCATCCGTCTGTTCCCACCTACGCACCGGTCACCCTACGCACCGGTCACCCTACGCACCGGTCACCCTACGCACCGGTCACCCTCCAACGCGAAACCCGGACTTATTGAAATACGTTTTCGATGGTCTCCAAATTTACATCAAAAACATGTCTTGCGATTTGGTCAATCTGTTGCAACTGTTTTTCGGTCGTCGCCTGCAAATGGATTGTCCTATGAATGTGAGTGTACGCTTGTTTAGGCTGCAAACACAATCCTGGACTTAACGATTCCAATTCATAAAACCCACCTAACTTTTCTCCTGATTCGTTAGGCCCATCATTGTATCCATTGATCACATCGCCCGAAAATTCATCGTCCTGAACTTGCCACACGTTGTTCACATAGTCAACAACTCCATTTCGCCGACATATTCCTACCGAATCACCACCCTGGCTTGCGTTCGCTTCGGGCAAATTGAACCACACAATGGTCAATACTCTTTTGTCGCGATCCCATGACCCCAAAATCGATTTCGCGCGGGGATATCGCAACCCCAATTTGCTGCGATATTGACCATCTCCCAACAGATAAATCTGAGCCTTCTGCGGATCAACCACTAAGCGATCGCTGCCCAATTTTCCAAAATATTCCGCGTTGACAATCGGCCCCAACGCTTCTTCGGAACCTGACTGGTAAGGCACAATTAACGTGGCCCCAGGCGACGGTGAATTCATACATAACACCCAAATGCACAGGAGGCCCGTTTCGTGTCGCCAAGCCGAATCGCCACAATTTTGCAACGTATTCTGACTTTCGTGGACAACATGATCCAAGGATTGAATCCATTCGACCGGACAACCCAAAGTCTGAGACGCATCTTCGGCTGATAACAAACCAACCCGTCGATCAAAACCCAAATCGAAGGTGAATCCAAAGCGATTCTGCAAACGTGCCGTATGAGTAAAATGAACTTCGGTTTCACTCTGCCCAACAACCTCGAACCCATCGGTGTCAATACATTCGGGGACTCGCCAGTCACAAAAATCCAAAGGCTGATCAACCGCCGTGGGTGGGAAAAAGATCGAATACTTACCGCCTTCAGGTGCCAGCCAAAATCGCTCTTCACCACCATACAAATTAATCTGCGACTTCCGCTGCCCACTTTGAATCAATTCATAATTAATCCAGCCAAAACTTGCCGCTGCAGTTCCGCCTGCGGTCGAAGTCATCACTCGGCCCTGATACTCAGGAGCCAGCACGATGGCACCCTTGCGACGGTCTCCCAAGACAATCGTTCTGGTATGCTTGGCTAGGAAATCGCAATCGTCTTCAAAGGAATGCGGCATGATGAACTCTATAGTAAAGGAAACATCGAAAATTGTTATTCAGCTTTAGATGCGATTGTTCAACCGCTGCAAGTCAATACCGACCTACCGATCGTGGAATCTAAACTGCACCGTCGGTGCAATTTCGATTAGCTTACCCAGGCAGTCTTGTCTTTGTCCAATATCGTCTTACCCGAGTCCAGCACACCAACACACAGTGCTATCCAAACTCAATATGCCACAGTTTATCCGTGGCTTGATAGCCTAACGGCGCAAGCTTTTTACCAAATCAACGGCTTGAGACGCCAAGTTTGTGATCGCCGCAAAGTCGCCGCTGCTAATTAGATTCTTCGCCACCATCCAACTACCTCCCACAGCATGCACAGCAGGAATCGCCAGATAACTTGCCAACAAATCCAATGTGATTCCGCCCGTTGGAACGAATCGAACCTGAGGGAACGGACCTGCGAGGGCCTTAATTGTTGCAGCGCCGCCAAAAGCCTGGGCTGGAAAAAATTTAACGTATTCCAAACCCAGGTTGATCGCCTTTTGCACTTCCGAAGCTGTACAGACGCCTGGCACAATAAGAACGTTACATTCTTGGCAGTACCTGACGGTTTGTTCATCTAAGCCGGGGGAAACAATAAACTTTGCGCCGGCTGCAATCGCTTGCTCTGCGGCTCGCTGATTCAAGACCGTTCCGGCGCCCACCAAAACGTCAGTTCGTTTGGATGCAATTTCAATGCTGGCTAAACCTGCGTCACTGCGCAAGGTAATTTCCATCACCGGCATACCACCTGCGACCAAGGCATCGGCTAACGGATTCGCGGCAGCGGGATCTTCCAAAACGATCACGGGCACCACTCCGATTACCCCCAGTTTCGTCGCAACTTCACTTGACTTCATTGTCGCTTACCTTCCCTAAGAAACTTGGCGGTTGTATCGATGCAAATTGAAGCCGCCAATGCCTTCCATCTCCCACTAAACAAACTAGGCACCAAGGACTGGCATCGGCATGCCAAGCACAGCTTCCAACAACGGTGGCGTCTTGCCAAAAACTTGCTTAAATTCTTCAATGGTTGGCACCAGACGAACTTGGATTTTGGTTTCATGCCCAAACGCAATGTCGCTCAATCGATGACGGAAGAACGGATTCCGAAAACGATCAATCACCGCATCAGCAAAACCGCGAACCTGCAGACCTTGGGCTTCTAATGTCGGGACCATTTCTTCATTCAAGATTCGCAACAGCCACTGCGATTGCTCGGCGTCATTCATCACATCAATCACATATTCAAAACCAAGCGGTAAACACTTGGCAACCATCGCAGTATGAAGCCCATTCAACAAACGGACTTTCTGCAGGAAGTAAGGCCGCATATCTTTGGCCCAAATCACACTTGGATGGTCTGGGATCACCGATCGATCGCCGCCGTCATCCGAGATTGCCAACATTTGAAACGGTTCCGTCATCACGGCCAGCGGATCGGAAACAGTCCAAGCGAATGGTTCAACCGGATCCACGCAAATCCTGTCTACCAGTGTCGACAGCCAACGGCAATCGTTCTCCAACCAATTGATGAACGCCTGGGCATTGGTTTTCTCCCACAATTTAGCTTGCTGCAAAACCAAATCCCGCAGCAAAACTGCGTTGAATTCAATCAACTCCAAGGGCAGCAAGGTGATGCCCGTTCCTATCATTGAATAGCGATGAAACAACCAAGCCAAGACTCGAGCGGGAAAACTGGCGGGCGCGACTTGCATCCAATTCGTGCTACCATTGTCTTGCGGGTCAAGAATCAATCCCTTTTCCGTCGTATTGGAAACGATTAGTGAATAGGCTGGGTCACTGGCCAAAGCCAAAACTTCCTGCCACTGGCTGGACGCACTTAATCCTTGACCCAAACTGCGAATCACTTCCAGGCGTTCGATCGTCTGACCGTCTTCAATGCCACGAACCCAAACGTGATAGCCCTGCTTTGCCAAGTTAATATCATTGGCGCCGCTTGCGTTGGGACGAGACTGAATCACGGTGACGCTGCGTTCGGGTTTGACCATGGGATCAAAAAACCCGCGAACAAATCGTCCGGTTCCAAATTGTAGAATCTTGTTCGCTCGGTCACTCACAATGTTACTCCTGTTTTCCAAATCGCAATCTCGCGATAGCCATTCATTTCAGATTTCGTCTCTAAATTCCCATTGGCCGTTTCAAGAATCTGGTCGTACAACTGATCAGCCAACTGTTCCATCGATGCGGTCCCATCCACCAATGGCCCCGCACTGAAGTCGATCCACCCCGGTTTGTTTACAGCCAAGGTAGAATTGGTCGCGACCTTCATCGTGGGCGCTGGAGCACCCAGCGGAGTCCCTCGTCCTGTGGTGAACAAAACGATATTCGCACCCGCAGCAGTCAACGCCGTGGTTGACACTCCATCATTGCCTGGCCCGTTAACCAAGGCGATCCCGCCCAGTCCAGACTTGGCTTGATCTCCGTAGCCAACCACCTGTTTGATCATGGCAACTGCCCCGCCTTTTTGAACGCAACCAAGTGACTTCTCCTCCAAGGTTGTGATGCCACCATCCTTATTTCCAGGCGAAGGATTTTCGCTAATCGGCTGTCCATGACTGCGAAAATAATCTTTGAAACGGTCAATCATTTCCACAGCAGCATCGTAGGTCGCCTGAGAGTCGCAGCGTCGCAGCAACACTGATTCCGCACCAAACATTTCTGGCACCTCGGTCAAAAGAACCGTCCCACCTGCGGCACAGTGACGGTCGGCAATTCGTCCTAACAATGGATTGGCAGAAATGCCACTAAAACCATCGCTGCCTCCACACTTCATCGCCAAGATTAAATCACGAACCGGCAGCGTCTGCCTTTTCTGCTGGGCTAACCTACCTGCCAATTCCGAGATGTACTGGCGGCCTTGTTCCATTTCATCTTTGACCGCTTGAGTGCTAAAGAATCGCACTTTCTGACCAGCTTCTGGGCCAATCGCCTCCAACTGTTGAGCCATTTGATTGTTTTCGCAACCCAACCCAAGCAACAAAACTCCGGCTGCGTGAGGATGCTTTGCCAACGCCGCCAAGATTGCCTGAGTCGATGAAAGATCGTCGCCCAATTGCGAACAACCATAGGGATGACTAAACGAATGAACACCGTCCAGATTGGGTAATTTTCCCACCAAGGTTCGATTCGCCCAAGCCGCCAACTGCGTCGCCGTTTGATTGACACACGCAACGGTATTAATAATCCAAATCTCGTTACGAATCGCAGCCTGGCCGTTGCAGCGGCGGTACCCTGAAAATACCCGTTCCTGAGATCCAGTGCCGACTTTCAAATCGGACTGGCCAACCAAAGGTATTTGCCAAGGTGGGTAGTCGCTACCCTCTAATGCCGTTTTGAGATTGTGCGAATGCACGTGGCTCCCCGGTGCAATTTCGCAACTGGCTTTCCCAATCGGCATTCCGTACTTGATGATGGCCTGTTGGCTTTGGATCGGTCCAATCGCCATTTTGTGCCCGGCCGGGATCGTTTCAATGGCTGTCACCATTGGGCCAGAAACGCCTTTGAATTTTGCGTTTAACCCATCACCAGCTAAAGACACGGCGACATTATCGTCGGGATGTAATTGCACGAACAATTTTGCACGCTTGGGTTGACGGAATTAAGTGATCAAAGAACGCCGCTAAGTATTGTCGTTAATGCAATTGATACCCACAACCCGGTTGATAAAAGCCGGCAACCTGCCAAACTTACGCGGTGCTCAAGTCGAAAGCTCGAAAGCCCCATTGTAGGATTCCCGCCGTGAAAGCCGTTCGCTTCCCAGAACCCAAATCGCTAGAATTGATCGACATCCCGGCTCCAACCCAAGTCGCTCCCGACGAAGTCTTGGTCAACGTCCATCAAGTAGGGATTTGTGGAACCGATTACTCAGGCTATTTAGGGCGCATGCCATTTTTCAGCTACCCCCGGATCTGGGGCCATGAACTTGGTGTTGAGGTCGTTAAGTGTGGTGCGAACGTCTCTGACTTGCAACCCGGCGATCGATGCAGCGTCGAACCGTACATGAATAACGTGAACAGTTTCGCGTCGCAGCGGAATCGTGGGAATTGCTGCAATGATTTGGAAGTGATTGGTGTTCACCGCGACGGCGGAATGTGCGAACAAATCGTGCTTCCGGCCAGAAAGTTACACAAAGGGAATCAATTGCAATTCGATCAACTGGCCTTGGTTGAAACCTTAGCCATTGGTTACCACGCGGTTGAGCGAGGCAATCCAACTCAAGACCAAACCGTCGTCATTGTGGGTGCCGGGCCCATCGGCTTGGCGGTGCTGGAATTCGTCAAGCTTCGCGGTTGTCGCTGCATCATGATCGACATCCAGGAAGAACGTTTAAAATTTTGCCGGGATGTTCTTGGGGTCGAACATACGATCTTGGCGGCGAACGATGGAAGTGATATCCAATCGCTTCAGGACTTGACCAACGGAAATCTAGCTCAAGTGGTAGTCGACGCCACTGGCAACAATCATTCGATGGCTCACGCCCTAGAATTCGTCTCGTTCACCGGCACCTTGGTTTATGTTGGCATTTCCTCGCAGGAAGTAACCTTTGCTCACCCGCTAATGCACCGCCGTGAAATGACATTGATGGGAAGTCGAAATGCGATGCCTGGAGACTTTGATAAGATTATCCAATTGATCGCCGATGGAAAAATTGACACCAAGCCCTGGATCACCCATCGAACCACAATCGATTCAATCATCGAAGATTTCCCAAAACTGTTAGACCCTGCCGCCAAGGTCCTCAAGGCCATGGTGAAGATCCAATAACCTGCCGTTGACGTACGCCAGTCCCTTCCCGCTAGACCCTACCCGTTAGTCCCTTGCCGCTAAGCCCCGACACGCTACCACTTACCTGCTGCATCGGTCCTCATTTGCCGTTAGGCACCTGCCATCATTGCAGTTAAATGCACCAAACTAGAAACCGGGTCCCAGAACAATGCTTCAACCAAGTATCACGATCAGCCTCTTGCCCTCTCGTCCCAACATGCCGTTTGTATTGGGTCCCGAACTGCCGTCTGCGGTCGCTGCCGCGGCCAATCACGGGTTCCCAGCATTCGAACTTTTCCCGCCCAACCTGGATGCGATCGATGTGCAGCAGTTAACGCAACTTTGCGACCAATATCAAATCAAACTCTCAACCATAGGGACCGGCGGTGGATGGGTGACCGATAAATTAAGCCTGACCGATCCCTCACCCGAAGTTAGAACCCGAGGTAAAACTTATATTAAGGGTGTGATCCAAAAGGCGGCGCAACTTGGCGCTTCGGCAATTATCGGATCGATGCAAGGGCGCTGTGGTGATCAAGATCGCACCGAATGTCTAAACGTTCTTCGCAGTGAACTAAACGAATTGGCTCAGTTTGCAGCCGATTGCGGGCAACCTCTACTTTACGAACCCCTAAATCGCTACGAAACCGACCTGGTGAACTCTGTCGTCTCAACGGCCGATTTTTTTGCCGATGGCTGCCATGATAACCTCAAGATTTTGGCAGACCTGTTCCACATGAATATCGAAGAGAAGAATGTCGCCCAGGCACTCCAAAGCCTTGGACACCGACTGGGACATATTCACTTTGTCGATTCCAACCGAAAAGTCGCAGGCATGGGGCATACGGATTTTGCCCCGATCGTCCAAGCAATTAAAGAGATGAAATTCGCTGGCTATCTTGCGATCGAAGCCTTCCCTTTGCCAACCCAGGACGAAGCGGCCGCAGCTGCGATCCGATCGTTCAACGAATACTTTGGTTAAGACTGCGCACTTTGTCAGGCTATGCACATTGCCTTGCCGACAGTGCCTGGACCCTAACAACGAGGGCGTCCAATGGACTGAGTTTCCAATGGACTGGGTTTCCAATGGACTGGGTTTCCAATGGACTAACTGACATTGACGGTGGCAGGCTTGCGTTTTTTGCAGTCTAGGCCGCAACATGAGACATCCCTGCGATCCATACTTAAATTCCATCGCTATTCCAGCGATCAATAGTCCCAATCCTCGCTTCTCTTGAAACTGAACGATCATGGAAAAACGTCCTCTGGGTTCAACCGGTTTAGAACTGTCCAAGCTGGCTTTCGGAGCATCGTCTCTGGGGCAAGAGTTTCGCAATGTTGACATCAACGAAGCGCTTCAATGCGTTCAAGTTGCGATTGACCACGGCATGAACTTGATCGATACCTCGCCGTACTATGGACGAGGCCTAAGTGAATGTTTGCTTGGTTTGGCACTGCCCTTGATTCCTCGCGACCAATACTTTCTGTGCACGAAACTTGGACGCTACGCTCCCCAGCACTTTGACTTTTCGCCGTCACGGGTGATCGAGAGTGTGGACATTAGCCTGGAACGACTGAAGGTTGATCATATCGACATGATTGTTTGCCACGACATTGAATTTGTGGACGTACAATATGTGATCGATCACACGTTGCCTCAACTTCGCAAGTTGCAGCAATCTGGCAAAGTTCGCTTCATTGGGATTTCAGGGTACCCCATGAAAGTGTTTCAAAAGGTGCTGCAGCAAACCGATCTAGATTTCATTTTGTCGTACAACCATTACACGTTGCAAAACACAATGCTGGCAGACAATGTCGATTTCCTGAGATCCAAAAACGTTGGCATCATGAACGCCGCACCATTCAGCGCCCGATTGCTGGCGGATGCGCCGTTGCCCGTTTGGCACAAAGCAACGGCTGAAGTTCGCCAAATTCGTGACAAAGCCATCCAATTCTGCCGCGACAACGGCGTGGACATCGCAAAATTGGCCCTCCAATTCTCCTTGGCAAATCCAGATTTTGCCACATGCATTACCGGGTCGGCCAACCCCAAACGAGTGGCACAATGGTGCCAATGGGCGGAAGAACCCATGGACGAATCAATGGTCGCCAAGGTTCAGGAAATTCTGACGCCAATTCACAATTGGTTTTACACCGAATGCTTGCCCGAAAATACCGACCCAGGCTAATCAGGCACCGCCAACACGCAGAAACGATCGGCCAAAGCAGCTCCCGAAGTAGCAACTCAAGGCTGCCAAAACGTTGCGGGTTCGCAAGTCAAAGAGGGTCGACCGAGCATGCGGTCGTCACCTCAACGCAGACGAATCAGTTCAACTGAATCGAGTTCGATTTGGGTCGGTGCGATACAGTTTCTGAGTGGCTTGCATCCAACCCAAGAAGACCAAGAAACTGCCACAAAGGCCCAGCCAAACGGGGATCTTCACCGGAAGTTCGTTCGCAGTGGACAGCCCCGCAAGTAAGAACATGGTGCCTAGTCCCAAAGCAGCCCAGCCTTTTTTGCGTTGCTGGTTCAAATGAATCTGGCAAGCCTTGTCTGCCACCCGATCGGCAACCGAAAGTTCAATTCGTTGTTTCTGTCGCAAATCGGCAACGATCATACCGCGTGTCGCACCGTTTTTCGCTAATTCCAACGCCTCAGGCAGTAGCAATTGATCCAACATACGGCTCCCCTTGCAACAAAGTGACGCCCCCTACAATTAAGGTCACAGGCGCCTTAGACCATCTTCAGTCATTGGATTGGGAATCTCAAAGTCAATGCGATCAATTCGATCGAGCGTCTCTTGCTCCAACACAAGTTCCGCGGCGGCAAGCGATTCTTGCAACTGTTCCACTGTGGTTGCCCCAATAATCGTCGACGCTACAAAGTCATGTTGTTTACTCCAGGCGACGCTTAGTGCGGTCACCGTGACGCCCAAATCTTCAGCAATTTCCATCAACCGACGAGTCGTACGAATGGTTCGATCGTTGACAAACCGACTGGCCATTGCCTTTTGCCGATCTCCCCCATTTGTCAGATAATCCGTAAATCGACCACCCAAAGGAGCCTTTTCATTGTACTTGCCCGTCAAAACGCCACCGCCCAGCGGGGAGTAAGGCAAGAGGCTAACTTTTTCTCGGCTACAAACCTGCGCCAATTCGCTTTCACATCGACGATTGATCAAGCTAAAATTATTTTGCACACTCACAAAGCGACTAAGGCCGTGAGTCTGACTGGACCAAAGGTTTCTCATCAAACCCCAACACGTTTCATTACTGCAACCAATGGCCCGGACCTTGCCTTGCCGAACCAGCGCCGTCAATGCGTCCAAGGTTTCCTCGAATCGCATATTGTGATCAGGCCAGTGCGTCTGATACAAGTCAATGTAGTCCGTCTGCAAGCGTTTTAAACTTCCTTCAACGGCCTGCATAATCTGCCGGCGATCCAACGATGTCATCCCATGGCGGACCGGCGGAGTAAACCAACCATGCCCAGGCCCAGTCACCTTGGTTGCAACAATGACGCTGTCCCTTGGGACCGTCTGCAACCACTGGCCGACAATTTCCTCGGTCACTCCAAATGTTTTTTTATCGGGAGGAACTGGATAGATTTCAGCTGCGTCCAAGAAATCGATACCTGCCTGGTAAGCGGTGTTCAAAATGCGATGCGATAATGCGACGTCACACTGACTGCCAAAAGTCATCGTGCCCATGCAAATGTCCGAAACACTGATTCCACTATCGCCTAACAACTTCCGCTTCATAATCGATAACACTCGTTCGTAAAATTCGTTCCACTAGAAAAACAATCGGAAATTGACACTCTAGCAATAACGTCTTCCTGACCTTGTTGCCTGTCAATGCTGCCCTACACAATCCCCTAATTTGCCCGCTGGCGGCGGAGCACCAAACCTAGTCATCAATGGAATTGGGCAACGCCGGTGGCGGGTCAATCGCATTCTGAAAAAGCACCTCTTGTTCAATATGTTCGATCGCAGAAATATGCGTGGCTTTCAACACCAACTTGGGCGCAACGCCAGCCTCCAATGCCTCCAACCATCTTGGTAAACAGATGCACCAGCGATCTCCTGGCTTCAAACCTGGAAATTGATAAGCTGGAATCGGGGTCGACAAATCGTTACCCGCTTGCTTGGAAAACACTAAGAATTCCTCCGTAACTTGAGCGCAGACGGTGTGCATGCCCGTATCGTCACCGCACGTTTCACACTTCCCGTTGCGAAAGAAGCCCGTCATCGGAGCACAACTGCACTCCTCTAAATTCTCGCCAAATATATTCTTTGCCACGACCGATTCCCTTGTTCCAGTTCAATTGCTACCGACGCCAATTTTAAACTCTACACCCCTAAGCCCGCACGTTTCACTTGAGTGGCTGAATCACAGTACGATTACGCCACTTTCCAAAGATTCATTTTGCCCCAAACGATTTAGCTAAGCCCTAACTGCGATTTTTGAATTAATCCCAACCTGTTTAACCCCAGCCTGAGCAGCGAGCCTGGGAGAGCGGGGCCTCACGCTTGCAACAGACCAAGAATTGCACCAAAAACCAAGCAACTTCGCAATCCACACCGTTTCGCACTTACCCGCCTCATCCGTGTCCCGAGGTCGCGGTTGCCTTTAGGGCGACGACCCGCTTTCTGGCCTAACCGCACCCGGAGTCACGTCAATGGGGCGCCGTCGGTCGAGCCCTATAGTAGCGTTTTGTGTCGCGCAGGGGATCGCTGCTGGATTATCCCAGAATTCGCCTGCAATTGAATCCACCAAAGCAAACTTTTCTGTTCGCACGGCCAACGAGGACTCATTAACCGCAAAATCGGCCTATTACTGTAGCCACGATGTCTGCGAACCTCGATCGCCACTAAAATTATTTCCAATTCTGAATTAGAATCAAGACTCACCTGTTCACGTTCCCCAGTCGCAGCGGCGATCATTGCAAACGAGTCGAAAATTGCCCGAAAAACTACATGATCTTAACGTAATTTCGGAATCAATCCTGATTGCCCCGGAAATTCTTCAACGCGAATATCCACTCTCGGACGCGGGGGCGAAATCGGTTGCCCACGCACGACGCTCGGTTGAAAACATCATGGATCGCAAAGATAAACGCTTAATGGTCATCGTCGGCCCTTGCTCGATTCATGACGATCAAGCGGCCAAAGAATACGCCACTCGGTTGAAGAAGCTGAGCGATGAATTGGGCGATTCGATGATGATCGTCATGCGAGTTTACTTCGAGAAACCTCGGACGAATATTGGCTGGAAGGGTTACATTAACGACCCGTACCTTGATGATTCCTGTCAGATGGAGGACGGTTTGCGGGTGGCTCGACAACTAGGTGTGTGGCTGGCTGAACTTGGCTTGCCCACAGCCACCGAAGCACTTGATCCGATTACGCCACAATATTTGGGCGACCTCTTTGCCTGGACAGCAATCGGGGCACGCACGACCGAATCACAAACGCATCGAGAAATGGCGTCGGGACTGTCTATGCCAGTTGGCTTCAAGAATGGAACGTCGGGAGATTTGGACGTTGCAATCAATGCGTTAAAGTCATCCAAAGCCAGCCACAAATTTATTGGCATCAACAACCTTGGGCAAGTCACCGTCATTCACACCCGTGGAAATCCTTACGGACACGTGATTTTGCGTGGCGGCAGCAAACCCAATTACGATAAAGTCAGCATTCGTTTATGCGAAGATGAGCTGCTTGCCGCAGGCTTGCCAAAGAATATCGTTGTCGATTGCAGTCATGCCAACTCCCACAAAAAGCCCGAACTACAACCTCTGGTTGCGGAAGATCTTACCGATCAAATCGTGGCTGGGAATCAATCGATCATCGGAATAATGCTGGAAAGCCATCTCCACAACGGTCAACAACCGTTCCCAAAACCCGATACCATTGATCAACTGGCCTACGGTATTTCAATTACCGATGGTTGCATTGGCTGGGAAGAAACCGAAACACTTTTGCGTAACATGCACCAACGTTTAAGCACCTTACGCAGCCCATAACGCACACCCACAAACACGCATCGATCCGACCGATCTTTCCCTTCCCTTAGACTTGCCACTTCTGCGATAGCCCCTACTGATGAACACTTTTTACGATCTTGCGCATGTAGATCATTGGCCGAAGCACGAATTCTTTCGCGGGAACCTGGTCGAGTGTTTTGAATATCCTGGTCGTTTTGACCTGATCTTATCAGCAATGCAACAACAGCCACTTGGGCACGTTAGCGTTGCTGCGGATTGGGGAATGCGTTGGATCCAGGAAACCCACGATCAAGAGTACTTAGATTTCCTGCAATCGATCCACCAGCGTTGGGCGATTGAAACCCAAGCAAGTGAACCGCAGAAATTGGAAATCATTCCTCACACCTTTCCTACCAGAAACTTAAGACAAACCAAACCCAGTTCAATCTTCGGCGAAGTTGGCTATTTCGCCATGGATACCGCGACGCCCATCACGTCAGCAACCTGGCAAGCGGTCTATGGTGCGGCTCAATCGACACTCAGCGCCGCCAATGACATTGCCAACGGTGCTCAGGGCGCATTTGCTTTGACTCGCCCACCCGGCCATCATGCGTCCGGCGACGGCTTTGGAGGCTATTGCTTTCTCAATTTCGCAGCAATCGCAGCTAACGTTTTGCTATCCAAACTTCGCGACTCCAAGCAGCCTGAACGTGTTGCAATTCTGGACGTGGATTTCCATCATGGCAACGGCACGCAAAGCATTTTTTACGCTCGAAGCGACGTATTGTTTACCTCGATCCATGCCGATCCTCGGCAAGCCTATCCCTATTTTCTGGGCCTTGATGACGAACGGGGCGAAGGGGAGGGCACGGGTTATAACCTAAATCGGCCGCTGCCCTTGGGGACCGCTTGGCCAACCTACGAAACAGCATTGCAGCAAGTCCTTCAATCAATCCACGACTTCGACGCCAAGTATCTGATTGTCTCTCTTGGAACAGACACTCACCGCTTGGATCCAATTTCCGGATTCGCGTTAGAGACCGAAAACTTTGCAATGATTGGGAAAGCCATCGCCGGGTTAAATTTACCAACAGTGTTCATCATGGAAGGTGGTTATGCCACCCAAGTGTTGGGTGAAAGTGTCTGGCAAACGCTAAACGGCTTCCAAGAATCGACACGTTCGCCGACCTTCTGATCGCAATGAACATCGTCCGATTGCAATGATGTGGCACTGCTTTGCTGTTCTCAATAACCAGGCTGCAAAGAATCGATAAGCGATGCCATTCTGCTGCCACTGTTTTGAGGCAGTACACTTGCCTGAATGAACGTACTGAAGCCATAAATGGTTGGGTCCCCAGGGCTGGGCAAACTTTCAATTGCCCAACAATTCAGCTAAGATAGTCTGCGTAATCACAAAGAGACCTAGCGGCAACACAGTCGTTGGACACGGATGCTTCGACCACATCTATCCGAATATCCCAAGTCAAGGTAAACCTGATGAGCGATTCGCATAAAAACAGCAACTACATGCACAAGTTCACCCGACGTGAAGCGATCAAAAAAACCACAATCGGTTTGGCAGGCTTGGCGGCTACCAACTTCATTGCACCCACGTTTGTACCGGCATCAGCCTTCGGTGCCAACCAGCGAATTACGACCGGGCATATCGGCGTGGGCGGACAAGGCACTGGCAACCTAAAGAACTTCTTGAAAAACGCGATTGCGGTCTGCGATGTGGATAGTCGACACACTCAGCGTGCCGCGAAGATCGTGACACAGGCCAATGGTGTATGCCAGCAATACGATGATTATCGCAGGTTGCTGGACCAAAAAGATATCGATGCGGTGGTCATCAGTACGCCAGACCACTGGCATGCCTTGCCAACCATCCACGCTTGCCAAGCTGGAAAAGACGTCTACGTCGAGAAACCACTTAGCCTGACCATCGCCGAAGGTAAGCGAATGCTCCAGGCGGCCAGGCACGATAAACGTATCGTGCAAACCGGTTCACAACAACGATCTAGTTCGAACTTCCACCGTGCTTGCGAATTAGTACGCGGAGGTGCTATTGGAAAAATCTCGGAAGTTCACGTGGGCATCGCCGAAGCCAACCACCCATTTCGCAAGTCCAAACCGATTGCAAATGCAACCTCTCCTGCAGAACTAAATTATGACATGTGGGTTGGGCCGGCACCCTGGCGAGACTACAACGAAAAGCACGTCCATTACAACTTCCGCTTTTTCTGGGACTTTAGCGGCGGCCAAATGACGAACTGGGGAGCCCACCACATTGACATCGCGCATTGGGGAATGGGCTGGGACGCATCTGGACCACAAACGATTCAAGCCACGGCAAAGTTCCACCCGGATGGCTGGCACGATGTTTCCGAAGAATGTCGCATCACCTACACTTACGCCGACAATGTTCAAATGATCGTCGGACAACAACAGCCTGACATCAAAATGGGGACTAAGTTCATCGGTGAACAAGGTTGGATTTATGTCAATCGTGGAGTGCTAAAAGCCAGTCAACCAGAAATCCTGATGACGGTTCTTTCTGCAAATTCTCCCAAGTTGTATGTCTCCAATAATCACCATGCAAATTTCCTGGAATGTGTTGCCAGTCGTGAACCGTCGATCTGCGATGTCGCCATAGGACATCGAACAGCAACCGCTTGCCATCTGGGGAATTTGGCAATCCGCACTGGGAAGAAGTTAGTTTGGGACGCCAAGAAAGAGATCTTGGTGGGAGATGACGAAATCGCGGCGATGGTGGATCGCGACTACCGATCTCCATGGACAAAGTCTTAATCGTTTTCAAGGCCAACAATCAGCCCAAGACCCTGAGCCCAGAAAAACGCCTGAGCCTGTTAGCCAGCAGGGGCGTGATCGCGCAAAACCATTGAACATCAACTTCTTTTCAGAGACGGAATCACTTGTGGATTTTTCAGCATTCGAAGCATTCGCCAAAAACGGAAATCGCGATAAAGCATTGGGGAATTTGGCAGAAATACTAGAGGAAAAAAAACAATACTCTGCTTGGTTTGAAGCCCTGAAGATGCGAGCCCGACACAATTTGGGGCTAGAGATTTGGTCGGGCGATCAAGATGGTGATCTTCCGATTTCCGTGCAACGACAATTGGAGGATTGCTTGGTCGATGCATGCCAGATTGTGGGGGAAGCCATGATCAAAGACGGACACATCCGCGACGGATGGATGTATCTTCGACCGGTTGGCGACGCCAAACGAGCAAAACAATTGCTGCACTCGATTCTCCCCGACGATGACAACACTGAGCAAATTATCGATGTTGCAATAGGGCAGGGCGTTAGTCCGGCTTGGGGGTTCCAGTTGACACTCAATCGCATGGGCACATGCAATGCGATCACGGCCTACGACACTCAAATGCATTCGGCCGCTTTGACCGAAAAACAAGAAGCCGCTGGCCGATTGATTGAACATGTTTACGATGAATTGGTTTCCAATGTAAAACACCATCTTGCCAAGACTCTGCCGATCCCTCCTGGAAAAGTCAGCCTAGCAGAATTGATCAGCGGACGACCGGAACTATTCGCCGACGGTGGCTACCATATCGATGTGACGCACCTAAGTAGCGTTTTGCGCATCGGACGAATTGTTGACGATTCAAAAATGCAACAATTGGCGATTCAACTATGTGAATACGGCAAACAATTGGCTGAACTATTCCAACCCCCAGGTCACTTGCCATTCGAACCCTACTTCGAATCGCATCGACTTTACTACAGCTGCTTAGTTGGCGATGAAGATGCAGCACAAGGCTTAGATTTCTTCAAACAACAGCGAGCGAAGGCGACACTTGAAACCAAGGACCCCACAAACACGTTCAGCCTTGAAACTCAAATGGAGTGCACCGAAGTGGTCGTTGAATTACTTGTCCGCACGCACAATCCGGAACAAGCAATCGAATTGCTAATTCAACAATTGGATAACAGTGCCGAACACCAAAGAAGTCGCTGGACGCCAATCTTATTCAATTGCTGCCAACAGGCCGGCGACTTCACCAAACTAATGGAGTATAGCCGCAAGACCGAAGACGCCCTTGGTTTCGGGCTGGCCGCAATCTACGCGCAGCCCAATGATTCCAAAGCTTAAGTTGCGACCGGGAACGTGCGAAGCATTTGACGCTGAAAAAGCAAGAACAAGCATTCACATCTAAAGAACAAGCACGCACTGGCGGTAGACAGGCCGGGCAGAGAATGACCTCCGACGAAGTACCGGCGAAGATACCCAAGGAATCGCACCGTTGAATCCCTTGGGGGTGTCACGATACTAAGTGTGTCACGATACTAAGTGTGTCACGATACTAAGTGTGTCACGATACTAAGTGTGTCACGATACTAAGTGCGGAATCAAACTTTCCAGGGTGATCTATCGAATTTGGGATCTAGGTCAAGTGTAGCCGCCCAATGAAACGACAGTCCACTTGGTTCATGTAACCATACTCGACCGTTTGCACCAAAATTTGCGTCTCCACTTCTGCGCAAAAATCGATCGTTTGCTTTTGGATCTGCAAACGAATCGCGACGGATGTTTTCGCGAATGTCATCGGAAACAGGAAGCTGACTCCATCCAATCCCAGGTCGTATGCTTTGACCTGGAACAATTGATGTGGCGACGGCAGGATTCCACCGGCGTAGGGTGCAATCCAAATCTGAGTCCGAAAAGAATGGCGAGCCGGGTCGATCTCTACTTTGTTGAAGTTTCTGGTCTTCAAGCCATAAAGCAAATCCGATTCTAAGCGCGATCCCTCAAAGGATTGTACGACTTTCACACCCGAATCAAGATTTCCTTCTGAATTTGGCAATCCGAAACCGTTGCCGCCCACTGACAGACCAAACGCGTCATTTGCGGAAGTGAAACCGGGTACATTGTCGCCACCTGCGGGCAACCCGGCCGAAGCAGAAGGATCTTGATACGCCCCCGACTGATCCTGCTGTCGCTGACGAGTCAGCGATTGACGAAAGTTTTGCAGGGAATCCTCAGGCATGATACCAACTTAAACATCGCCAGGTGTTCACGAGCCCAGACGTTTACAAATGTTCCAAATGGCCCTTGGGCAACTATTGCACATAAACCGAGGATTTGACTGCCGGATATCAACAGATTAACGGGAAAAGCGGTGAATCCACTGAAAAAAACCCGCACTGTGGTGACTTTACAATCGTCACCGTCGCTATCAACCGCAAAGAACATAAAGACCGCCGCTACGACAACTTTTCCTTGATACGTTGCTTTGCTTCGTTGGGCATGGATTCACCTGAATCGCTCTCCATCCGCTGGACATCGCGTCGAACCAGTCGTGTCAATCGCTTCATATCCTTGTCAAACCTGCGGCAGAGACTGCACATGCCCAGATGAAACAGCAACCCAGTCCCCTCAAGGAATGATATTTTGGTGTAGGCTGCTTTGGATGACCGTTCAGACATTTCTCTGCAATTCATCCATCGAAAACGTCGCTTGAACCAATTCACGATGGGACACCCCCTTCTAGATTCAATTTTTGCTGCAGACACTTTGCCAAACGCAATCGAGCTCGATGCAACAAAACCCAGAGATTGGTCGACGAAATTTCTAACTGTTGGCAAATGTCATCCGACTTTAAATCATCAACTTCGCGCATCTTAAATGCGTTAGCTTGCCGCGTTGGCAGACCTTCCAAGCAAGAATAAAACGATTCCCAAAACTCCAAGTTCTCGATCGATTGGCTGGGACGGTCTCCAAACAACTTGGGCTCGTTGCGCCAGTTTCCAGACGAATCAAAAATCTGATTCATTGCACTTTCGTCATCCTCGGCAATATTGGCTTGCCGCCCGCTTTTACGATAGTAATCAATAATTTTTCGCTTCAATATCCCGTGCAACCAAGCAGCAGGTGTGCCTGCACCCGAATATCGTTGGGCACCTTTTAGCCCCGCCAAGAAAGTCTCTTGCACTAATTCTTCGGCCAATTCGGCCTTGCCAACTCGCACGATCGCATAGCGGTACAATTGATCAGCATACTGATCAACCCAATCCTCGGGGGCAAGTTCAGCTTCCGCGTCAAACATTCGCTCGATCAACTTTCCTTCTCCTTTGTTGGACATCAGGCTCTCATTCATAGTGGTCATAATCGCGTTATCTGATTACCCCGTTTGGGAAACCAAATCCCCCCAATCTTTGACATGATACTTGATTTCTCGCGTACGAATTAGCTGACCAACGAGTTCGAACCAATGGCATATTCCTTACATTCTTTTTCAATATTCGGCAGAAACCAAGAAAACACTGGAACTTTTAACCTTGAATAGGGCATCCAAAAGACTGGCTTTATCTCGGTGACCTACCATCGAAACGAAACATTCTGTCGACTTTAACAACATTTTGAAGATTGCATCTTTGCGCTAAAGGCTCTAACCTAAAATTGGATCTTCAGTAGACTCAGGTCGACCACCCACTGACGCCGGTCAGCCAAGGTAGCTATCGAATCCTCACCTCCCAAAATCTCCTCGAAACATAGGTGGCATCCTACATCATGTTCATTCCCAAAAATGTGCCGCAGACCACTCGTGAAAAACAAGTGGATCACATCGCTTTCCTGCCCCCTCGGCACAACGATTATAGAAAGCACGGTAGCCCCAGCGGTTACTGCCTAGCAATGACACTGTGTACGCTGGCCTTCGTGTCGACCGGTACCCACTTAGTTACCTCACCAACCCATGCGTTCGCACAACCCAATACCATCGTGACCTTGGCAACTCAGGATCAGAAACAAGAACCGATGCCCAAGTATTTATTTAGTGAAGATACTTCGATCCCAGTCATCACCCTAGATATTGGCGGCGGATTCCGAGCGCCAATTCAAGACTTTCAACGCGAACCGACCTTAGAAATCTATGCGGACGGCCGAGTGGTGGGTGGACGAAACTCACCTGTGATGATGATCGGCGAAGCGAAACTAAGCCCACCCGAATTGCAACGATTGCTTGATTTCATTATCGAAAAACACAATTTCTTGGAGACCTCGCCAGAAAACATCAAGCAAGAATTGGTTGGCTACCGTTCGATGCTGGCCGACGGCCCAACGTCGACCGTCAAGGTCTTCCTGAAGGATAAAAACAATCAGCTTTCCGTCTATGCCTTGAAGCTCACCGCACGCCAATTACCCAATGCGGTGGGAGTCCAAAACTTATTAGAAATCGAAACTCAATTGCGTCAAGTCAAGGTATTGGCCGATGCCGGCGGGAAACAAGCCTTGCAAGAATTACTAGATTCGGTCAACGCCAAGTTGCGCACTCAACTTCCCGATCAAGAACCATTGGGTGTACCTGACGTCCGAAACGTTCAACGCAAGGCCGACCAAAGCCTGACCGCATCGTTCTTCAGAAAGATCGCTAATGACCCTAATAATCGCGGCATCAATGCCACAGTTAGCCGACCGACCGCCGATGCAGCGTTGAGTGTTCAACTGGTGATTCAGTAAATAACACCAAGCGACACCAAACAATGCCTAAAACACACACGGGCAACCCATCGCTTCCCATCAACAAAAACGGCGGCCCAGCCAAAACTGGGGCGCCGTTTTTTTTTAAAATTGCTAGTCAATCGATACCCTGTATGACAGGTCGGCTTCCAGCAACACTAGCCGACAAACCTACCCGAACCTGCGGGCATTATTTCTTGCCGGTTGGCAAACCCATTATTTTGACAACTTTGCCGCCTTTGTCTTCGGAACCTTCAGCAGCCGTTCCAATCACAGTTACCCAAAGGTTTCCATCTTCGTCAAATACCATTGCCGTGGGTTTATCCAAACCGATCATTGGCTTGGATATGCAAGCATCTTCGCCTTCGGCTACCAAGCGAAACAACCCGCCTTTGGTGGTATCATTCCAACAGAAATCCAACGCGTAAAGATGGCCGGCGGTGCTGTACCCAACCGCTGTGATATCGCTAAGTCCGGTCTTGAAATTACCAGCTTCTTTGCCATCGCTTTCGCGATAGAACGTCAACAACGAATCGCCTGGCACGGTAATTTCACCCATTTGACCAACCACAAGGAAACCATCAGGATGGACACAAATCCCCACAGGGGCGTCCACTTCGGTGGCCTCTTTGGTGGCAATAAATCGAGTGAAGTCCTTTAAGACACTTCCTTCACGCGTCGCCTTGCCAACCCAACCCTTGACGTCGTCACCGTTCAAGGTTGCGTAAACTCCAGTCGCGGTCACCGCCAAAGCATAAAAATTGCCTTCGCCCTTGATGTCTCCGTCCGCGGCCATCACCATCGATGTTTCCATCGCATCTGCTTTAATAGCGGCTTCGCCGGCGGCTGGCACTTTATAAACTCGCAACAGTTCTTCACCGTCTGGATATCCACCACCGCCAACGACCAAAGTATCTTTATCAAGGAAAGCCAAACCTAAAGGCCCAATCGCGTATTTCGGTCCTTTGCCGTAAATGTCCTCAGGGAATTCGACAACCACTTCTTCCAACTTCCCCTCAACCCAACGTACGATTCGTTTGTTACCGCTGTCGGCGATAAAAACGGTCTTGGTTTCAGGTTGGATCGCGATCCCACACGGGTTGTAGAGACCGTCGATGGCAACTTCCATCGATACGCCTTCTTGGGTCGCGACTGCCGGAGCCGCCGGTGTTTCCGGTGCTGGTGTTTCCGGTGCTGGTGTTTCCGGTGCTGGCGTTTCCTCAGCCGGCTTGTCTTCTTCTTGCGGTTTCGCTTCTTCCTGAGGTTTCGCTTCTTCGGTTGCTTCCTGCTTCGCCTCTTCTTTGGTTTCTTCCTGCGTCGCGGTCGTTCCGTCTCCGCCTGCGTCCTGTCCCAGCAAAATCATGTTTCCAGGGAACGTCATCGCCGTCATCAAACACAAGGCCATGAACCATTGCTTTTTCATTATTATTTCTCCAAATCGATGGTTGATTGTTCGCTTGCCAAACTATTGGCTCAAATTGCCAGCGAACCGGCAACCGAATCCCTATCTATTCGAACTCCAAAGGCATCAAAACGCAATCCGTCAAGAAATTACCAGTCCTCAACCGTTCATCCGCACAGAAGTTCATTATTCAACGCTTTGGGGCAAATTCGGTGGGTCAATCACCAAGGGCTGCTCACTGGTCAAAGCCTCTTTCAAGAAAGTGATCAAATCTGCCTTCTGCTGGTCGGATAAACCCAATGAGTAGATCTCTTCATCCAATTGCGGATTGTCTGTTCCACCTTTGTTGTAATAGTCGACAACTTCTTCCAATGTTGCCAAACTACCATCATGCATGTAGGGAGCAGTCAAAGCGATGTCACGAAGCGATGGCACTTTGAAACTTCCAAGATCGCCTTCTAAGTTCGAGTGCACAAAGCGTCCAAGGTCCGGCTTCAGGGAATCAATTCCTATCCCAATGTTGTGAAAAGCGCTATTGGAAAACGTGCCGCCCGCATGACACGCACTGCAGTTCGCTTTCCCAAAGAACAATTTCATCCCGGCAGCCGCCGATGGACTCAGTGCTTGTTGGTCGCCGGCCTTGAATCGATCGTAAGCGGCTTCACCACTGACAATCGTTCGCTCGAACGCCGCCAACGCCAATGCGATGCCTTCGCGATTCACTTGCGTGCCAAAGACCGCTTGGAATTGTTCCTGATATCCAACAATCGCGGACAGCTTTTTCTCCAATTGCTCCAAGGGCATGTTCATTTCAATCGGATTCTGAATCGGTCCCAATGCCTGGTCTTCTAAACTGGCTGCCCGACCGTCCCAAAATTGAGACACACTAAAAGAACTGTTCAATATCGTGGGTGCATTTCGATTCCCCTTCAATCCGTTGAATCCAGTTGAATGCTTCGCAGGTTCGGACCAACCATGCTGCGGATCATGGCACGACGCACAGCTGATCGAATCGTCGGCCGATAATCGCTTGTCAAAATACAATTGCTTGCCAAGTTCGACCTTCGCTTTGGTTATTGGGTTCGCCTTGGGAATGTTCATTTTTTTATAGGTACTGGGCAACTGCACCACAACCTCATCGTCTTCAGGCTCAGCTCGAACCATTTCACCTGCGAAATAACTGGTCTCCCGTAGACTACCTAAGGCAAATTCAGCCCAAACGAAATTCGCAGTCCCAAGACTGCGGTCGCCACTTGAAATCGCAGCCCACGCACTAACCCAAACCAAAGTTAGACTAAGCACCAAGATCAGCACCAGCGGCAACGACCTGTTATGCCCAACTGCCTTATGACCAACTGCCTCATGCTCAACTGCCTCATGCTCAACTGCCTCAGGTCGTAACCTACGGTCTTGTGTCTTTTGCCGCGTCATGTAAACAACTCCCAATTCAATGCTAACCTTCACCAAACATCGTTACTACAACGCGACGACCCCGCCTGACGTCGCTTCGTCCTAACGCTTTTCAACACCGCCAAATCATGTCTATTTCTCAAGCACACCAATGCCTCTTTGGACCTCGTATGCCGCAATCTTCTCTTCCCATTGCAGTGTCAAACCAATGTCGTCCCATCCGCTTAACATGCACTGTTTGCGAAACGCGTCGACTTCGAAATCGGCTGAAAATTCGCCACACAGCACCGTTTGCTTAACCAGATCTACGGTAATTTCTTTTCTGCCGTCGCCAATCACTTCAAACAATTTCGAAATATTACTACGCCCCAACGGAACAGGCAAAACACCATTCTTAAAACAATTATTGTAAAAGATGTCGGCAAAATCCGGAGCAATCACGCACTTGATTCCAAAATCATCCAATGCCCAAACGGCATGTTCACGACTGGAACCGCAGCCAAAATTATCTTTGGCGACCAAAACAGAGGCCCCCGAATATTTTGGCAAATTTAGTTCAAAATTAGGATTGGCCTTCCCTTGAAGATCAAAACGCCAATCATAGAACAGAAATTGCCCAAAGCCCGAACGTTCAATTCGTTTCAGGAATTGCTTTGGGATGATTTGGTCAGTGTCCACATTCGCTCGATCCATCAATGCGGCCACGCCCGTCATTCTTGTAAACGCTTGCATATTCTTTACCTAATTATCTCTCATAACATCGCCCGCCTTGGCTTCCACCTTGGGGAACGAATGGACCAAGCCAACTCATGAAACGCTAAATCATGAAACGCCCTATTACCAAAAGGCTGTCCAGCGAACACGAAATCGCGTTCGAATCAATCGCCCTACCTGCCAGCGTTAACGAAAATCCCAACGACGGATATCTACAAAATGTCCTTGGATCGCGGCCGCGGCAGCCATCGCGGGCGATACTAAATGAGTCCGCCCCCCTCGTCCCTGACGACCTTCAAAATTTCGATTACTGGTCGAAGCGCAGCGTTCCCCCGGTTCCAATCGGTCCGGGTTCATCGCCAAACACATGCTGCAACCGGGCTCTCGCCATTCAAATCCCGATTCGACAAAAATCTTGTCCAAGCCTTCTTTTTCAGCCTGTCGTTTTACCATACCACTGCCTGGCACTATCATTGCGCTAACCTTGGGCGAAACCTGATGGCCCTTGCATACCTTAGCCGCCAATCGCAAATCTTCGATTCTGGCGTTGGTGCACGAACCAATGAACACTCGGTCAATGGCAATTTCAACCATCGGCGTCCCCGCGGTTAGCCCCATATAGTTAAGCGAATCCTCGGCGGCTTTGGCATCAACCACATCCTGAAAGTCGCTTGGATTGGGTACGTTGGCTTCCACGCCGATCACTTGGCCTGGACTGGTCCCCCAAGTAATCTGAGGGGTAATATCGGCAGCATCAAAAACCAAACTACGATCGTAGACCGCTCCAGCGTCCGTCACTAATTCTCGCCAAGCCTTGACCGCTACCTCCCAATCTCTCCCCACCGGGGCGTAAGGTTTGCCTGCCAAGTAATCGAAGGTCGTTTGATCGGCCGCAATCATTCCCGCACGCGCGCCCGCTTCAATGGACATATTGCATACGGTCATCCGTTGCTCCATCGTCAATTTTTGAATCGTCGAACCGGTGTACTCTAGGACGTACCCCGTTCCGCCACTGGTACCGATTTGACCAATCAAATAGAGAATTAAATCTTTTGCCGTAACGCCGACCGCCAGTTCACCTTCCACGCGAAGTTCAAATGTCTTCGCCGGTGACTGGGGCAAGGTCTGAGTTGCTAAAACATGTTCAACTTCAGACGTTCCAATTCCAAAGGCTAACGCACCAAAAGCCCCATGCGTGGCCGTGTGACTGTCACCGCAAACGATGGTCATTCCAGGTTGAGTGTATCCTAATTCGGGCCCAATAATGTGCACGATACCTTGGTACTGCGAATCCAGATCGTACAGTTTGACCCCAAAGTCGCTACAGTTTTGACGCAAGGTTTCGATCTGCCGCTTGGAAACCTGATCCAAGATGGGCAACGAACGATCGGTTGTAGGCACGTTGTGATCTTGAGTCGCAATCGTCAGCGCCGGTTGGCGAACTTTGCGGCCTGCCAACCGAAGTCCCTCGAATGCCTGCGGACTGGTGACTTCGTGAACCAAATGTAAATCGATGTAAAGTAACGAGCGGCCATCGGCTTGATGGACCAAATGAGTGTCCCAAATTTTTTGGAATAACGTTTTCGGCTGACCAGTCATGAAATCTTCTTCGCAAGCGAGAACTAAAAATTCTAAATCAAGGTGTCCTGCCAAGTCCGTTCAGTCACTCTATCAGCGTTGCATCACAAGTTGACGAATCTTAGGGCGACAAATCTTACAAGGACGCTTTTAGGTTGAACCGAACTTACGCTGCAGTCTGACCGCCGCCCCAGGCAGTCCATAATTGGAAACCGATTCTAGCCGGTTGTGAAGTGTACAGTTGCAATTTGATTGCCTGCACGCTGGGATACCGCTCCCACGAAGAATGTCAATGCACCCCAAAAACCGAATACCGAAGACAGATTCCAATCTTTAGATGTACAGCTGAACGGCTATTGTTGAGATCGCGAAACTCGCTGGTCCCTTGCAAAATTGGGAAACAAATCGCAATTAATTGCCAAAGTTAACGCCGCAAAAAAATAAGACTGAATTTGCTTGACAACGCAATCAGGGCGCCTGCTGTTCAAAACAACCCCAACCGTACCGCCCATACCGCGGCTTGGGTTCGGTCCGAAACGTTCACTTTCCTCAACACATGCTGGACGTGTTCCTTGACCGTTTCGTAGCTAATCTCTAGCTTCAATGCAATTTCCTTATTGGTAGCGCCCTCGCACAAATGACGCAGCACTTGAATTTCGCGATTGGTCAATGGAACATCGACATCAATGCCTAACCGAGGCGTCCCCATCGCACCTGTCACACGACGCATCTCTTCACTGGTCCAGATGCTTTCATCGGACATCGCGCGCATGCACGCTTGCACCAATTCCTCGCGACTGATGCCCTTCAACAGATAACCCGATGCACCCATTAAATTACTGCGTGCCACAAAAACCGGATTGTCGCACGCTGAAAAAACGAGAACGGGAATTTGCGGAAAGTCGAACTTGATTTGCTGCAAACCGTGCAACGCGTCCCGACCTGCCAAACGAGATTCCATCAGAATCAAGTCAATCTTTCCGCGACCCACAAGTTCGATCGCCTGGGCAATCGTCTCCGCCTCGGCCACAACCATCAACGGTGATCCCTGAAACATACTGGACACCCCCAGCCGAACGATGGTCTGATCGTCTACCACTAAGACAGAGAAACTCATGCGTGACCTCAATTCAATTGGGAATTGATAAACGATTTGCCATTTGCCGATTCGAAGCCCACACTTAAGCGAGGGCTTGATTCATCAAGCCGTTTTGACACCAGCTATAACGCTTTGACACCAGCTAAGTTTTTGTTGCCACCTAACCGGGGCCAACCCAAAAAACTAGTTTCCGTTCAAATCAACTGCAGCTTAAGCGAACTGACCAGGACCAGCATTGTAAAAACATGGCCCAACAAACGCTTATGCTCTACCCGATTTTACATCGTTTCACCTGCCTCTGCTTGCTTCACAAGTTGGATCCTCGAAAATCCAGCAAGATAATCAAGCACCATTTCGGGGATCCCCCCCTCCGTTGTTTAAACTGTGGGTGGTCTGTGATCCTATATAGGGTAATGTTTAAACGATTCAGGTGCAAGGTTTTCGCCGCAAGGGCGATGGGACCCGCCAGAGCCCTTACTAGCTAGTCCAAATCGTTGTGCCCAGCGATTCGCCCGAAGCCCCTCTCCACCTCCAGCAGCGAAAACGCTATCCAACGCTATCCAACGCCATAAAACGCCAGGCTGGATCCGTCTCCACCCTGATGCGAATCACCCGGCCCAGCTGACGCCTCGTATTGCGAAACGAATTCTCGATCGCATTGGTGCTGAGTCAACTTCGATTTAGCGTACGAGGTACATTCAACTGATGTAGCGCCGTCAGTTCGTTGCCCGCTTCCTGCAGACGGGTGAAGGCCGTCGCACTCTTAATCCTGCAGAAATCGCGCCAGTTCTCGAACTACTTCTAGTGCCGCGTCGGCTCCTTGAACTTCACGCAGTCACTTGAACAACGGTGCCAGTTCACCCCAATGCCGCTTCGACAATTTCGCGAGTATGTTACGCTCCTTATGGACCAAACAACGCGGGATCACGGCGTCAGGAAAATACGCCAATATCGCACTCTTCAAGGCCGCACTTCCATCAAGCACCGCATACAAACGTTGCTTGCACCCAAACCCGCGAGTCTGCATGCGACCCAGTAAATCAAGGCCAACGTCCTTGTTCGCGCTGCTACCAAGCTCGAAATCCAGCACATGCTTCTGACCCGCGCGGTCGACCGCAACCACTGCCGTCTGGTCTTTCCACAGCATAAGTCCGTCAAACATCAGCACCAACCAGTTCGTTTGTGAAAGGTCGCGGCCACGTAATTCATCGACAAACGGGTACCCAACAGATTGCCACAAACGCGATACCTTCAAGCGGCTTGTGCCATGCATGGGTTTCACTCGCCACGCTACCTGCCTCACGCGTGCTCACGCCAGCCTTCAACGCTGACAAACTCCAGGCCTCCAATTCACTGGGATCAAGGACTCACTGGTAACGCTGAAGATGGACTTCTGCGCTGCACCTTTCAGACTTTCGCCGACGAACCCGGGGACGAATCGCTTCTTCCCGTTTCCCGGCTATCTGTATCCGACCAGGACTATTTCCTGATCGGAAATGCTCACCTCCGGTAGCATGATGCTTCGTACCGCAAAGAAGACTCACTTCTTCGGACATCACGCGGCAGACAGGTTCACGTACATGTCCTCGAACAAAACTACGAAATACTGCTCCTGCATCCTGGTCTGGAACTTGATCCAACATCCCAAACAAACTAACACTTTTGATAGTGGTCTCCCCAACGGCGCACACCGTTGTCTAAAAACTTGATAAATCCCCGACTCCGCGAATTATCGCTCAGCGGGTGACCACTTTTTAAGTTTCAACAATTTTTAGAAGGTGTCATAGCAACAACAATAGAGCAACAACAATAGTCAACGATAGGTACAATAGGATAGGTACAATAGTGCCAGGCGCGGGTACACAAATCTTCAAAACCCGTCGCTTACAATAGTGCCAGGCGCGCAACATTAGAACATTAGAACATCACACGCAACATTAGCACGCAACATTAGGCAACATTAGTGCCAGGCGCGCGAGTGGGGAGAGATTGGGCAACATTAGTGCCACAACATTAGTGCCAGGCGCGCGAATGGGGAGAGATTGGATTTGGATTTTGGGGGCGGATGTGGTACGGGAGGCGGTTTGCTTGGGTTTTGCGGGCGAAAGTCGCGAAAGATGGGGTATTCCGCAGAATTTGGCTGGCTTGGCGCGTAGGAATGTTAGGGCGAGGTAGAACTCGCTTGAGAATTTGGGCTGATGTGAGGGTCAGCTCAGAAGTGTGACGGCTAGCTTCGGAGATTCTTCGACGCTGTGGCCGTTAGCCGAAGATGGCGGT
>Ga0209491_10001061_pt1 | contig 54508 bp, 65 predicted proteins | sample BON02_FD_187213 | JGI IMG/M metagenome (GOLD analysis project Ga0209491, IMG submission 187213) | Freshwater microbial communities from Lake Bonney liftoff mats and glacier meltwater in Antarctica - BON-02 (SPAdes) (version 2) | ecosystem: Environmental > Aquatic > Freshwater > Ice > Glacier...
TGGTGCTGGCGGCGCTTTTGTATGAGTTGAGCGTCGTGACGCGGCCCGCATATCCCGAGGCGCAAGTCGAACAACGCAACTGGACGGCGGGGGGCGTGATCCTGCCAGACACCGGCCTGCACCGCACCTTAAGCCGTTGGAGGGCGTGACATGATTGATCTGATCAAACAATACGAGGCGGTCCCGGCTGAATACCCAACGGCACCGGCGGGCCTGTCTACGGCAGCGGCGGCGCTTGATGCTGCGATGCTCTGGGCGCGGATCGAGGACTACACCGCGCACCGCTTCACAGTGCGGGAAGTGGTGTGGACGCTGACGGGCTGCGGGGGCGATCAATTCCACACGCGTCTTGTGCCCGTGGTGTCGCGTTTGGCGCATGTCTGGGACGGCGCGGCATGGGAAGCCCTGACGCTGCTGGACGGGCCTCTGGGCGTCTGTCTGCCGCGTGACGGCACCTATCGGATCACGGCGCAGGTCGGCGCGGGTGATGTGCCTGCGCCTGTCTCTGAGGCGTTCCGGCGGTTGGCTGAATACCTGGCCGATGATCCTGGCACGGCGGGGGCGTCCCGAACGTCTGTGGAGATCGGCCCGATCAAGGAAGCCATGGATCGAAACCCGGCGTGGGTGGCCAAGGCAATGCAAAATTCAGGCGCGGGCGATCTGCTGCGCAATTACAGGAGGGCTTGAATATGTGGCCATTCAAACGAAAAGAACCTGCCATTGAACACCGATCGAGCGGCACGGGCTACACCGGCCAAGTGATGCAGGCGCGGGCTGATTATATCAGCGGCGTGGACGGCGTGGCCGAACTGACAGGCACGGTGCAGGGATGCATATCGCTCTGGGAGGGCGGCTTGAGCCTTGCCGATGTGGACGGCACCGACCTGCTGACGCCGCGTGTCCTGGCACTTGCGGCCCGCGCTCTGGCCATGCGTGGTGAGGCGGTGTTCGTGATCAGCGACACCGGCCTGTTGCCTTGTTCCGATTGGGATTTGACGACACGCTACAGCAAGCCCGTGGCATACCGTGTCGGTATCCCTGACACCGGCGGCGGCACCACGCAAACGGTGCTGGCGGCGGAGGTTCTACATCTGCGGATCGGGGCCGATATGTCCATGCCATATGTCGGCACGTCACCCCTGCGGCGGGCGCGTCTGACGGCGGGCCTGTTGCAGACGATGGAATCGGCGCTGTCTGAGGTTTATGCCAACGCGCCGCTTGGATCGTCTGTTATTCCGTTCCCTGAGGCACCCGATCAGGACATGAGCGATCTGGCCCGTGGGTTTCGGGGGTTCCGGGGCAAGGTGCTGGTGCGCGAGTCCGTGAACGTCACGGCGGCGGGCGGGCCTGCCCCCCAGACTGATTTGAAACCTTCCGATGTGTCGCCCGATCTGAGCCGTGCCATGACCAAGGAAACGCTGTCGGCGGCGCGGTCCAGTATTGAGATGGTGTTCGGCGTTTTGCCCGGTCTGAGCAATCCGGCAGTAACCGGCCCGATGGTGAGGGAAGCGCAACGCCACCTTGCACAATGGGCGCTCATGCCTGTTGCGGCGATGATCGGGCAAGAGGCCACCGAGAAGCTGGGCCAGCCTGTCACGCTGGACGTGATGCGGCCATTGCAAGCCTTCGATGCTGGTGGCCGTGCGCGGGCCTTGGGCGCGATTGTGCAGACATTGGCACTGGCAAAAGAGGCCGGTGTCGATCCGTCCGAGGCGTTGAAGCTGGTGGATTGGGAACGAACAGGATTGTCTTGACGAATACTAGAGTGTTAGAAAAAACGGGTGGTGTAACCCACTTGCGATAGGAGGAACGAATGGCAGCGTGTAGGTATTGCGAAAAGAAGGGCTTTTTTTTGAGCGTTGATCGAAATGGCCTGTGCGCTGGATGCTCTGAGGTTTTTCTGCCGCAAATAGTAAATGATTGCCGGATCGTTGTAGAAAGCGCAGGTATTGTTTCCAAGTCCAAGAACCAAAAGACGATTATTTCACGTTGTGAAGTTGGCTTAGCCGCCTTGAATCGTTTGGTTCCCTATGAACGCAGGGGAATTCCAACGCTAACTGAGCCATCTTCAGCGATTGCGTCCAAGTTTAAGTCTATTCGATACGAGAGTATTGGTAGACTTGTAGGAGAGCAGGTATTTTCCGCTCGCGCGAAGCAAGAGAGCGCCGCAACTCCAACCGGAAAGTTGACCGGCTACACGAAGGCAATCGACAACCTAAACAAGATGCTGTTGGAATTTGACGATGTTTCAGAAGTAGAGCCTGCAATTGCTGAGTTGGTTAGTGAACGTGACAAGGTTAGGACTGGGATCGCGTTTCTTAAAGCGGAAAAGCTGATAGCCAACGGGAAACTTCGGCAGGCTAAGGAAGCGCTTGTAGACGCTTTAGTCGAAATCAAGCACGATTCGACCCCTGATGCTGCACAAGCTGATGACATAGCTCGCATAGAAGCAAAAGTTAGCGAAATAGAAACCAAACTACTTGCCCAGTGAAGCCGCTTCATTCATCAGATTATTGAAGTTTTGGGTTGGCGGGTAGATGGGCTGGCTTGCGAATTATATAGAGAAATTATCCATCAAAAACAGATACTTATGTGATATATTGGCGGAGAGACAGGGATTCGAACCCTGGGAACCCTTGCAGGCTCAACGGTTTTCGAGACCGCCACGTTCGACCACTCCGCCACCTCTCCGCGCCGGGGTCTTTGTTCCGTGGATTTAGAACGGGTGCGCGCAAACCGCAACCCCTTGTTCACCACAGAGGTGACTTTATCGTGGGTGCCCCCCGCTCATGCTTGGAATATGCACCGGCACCCCGTATCTACTCCCAAAGCCTGCCACCTAAAGGACGTCCCATGCTGCACGCTATCCGCACCACCTTCTTAACGCCGCTTGCGCTGATTGCTTCTGCCACACTGGCGCAGGCCCAGGCAGCGGATGCAGAGCAAAGCGCGGCGCTGTTCGATGCCCTTGGCCTGCCCGAGATGATAGAGATCATGCGCGAAGAGGGGCTGGCCTACGGCGAAGAGATCGCGACCGACCTGCTGTCGTCCACCTCGAACGCGAAATGGACCCATACGGTCAGCGAAATCTATAATGCGGACCGGATGCGCAGCGGAGCGGCGGCGGCGCTGGATACAGCACTGGCGGGCGCGGATGTGGATGCGATGCTGGACTTCTTTACCTCTGATCTGGGGCGCGAAGTGATCCAGCTTGAAACATCGGCCCGGCGCGCGCTGCTTGATGATGACGTCGATGCAGCGGCCAAGCAGGCCGCTGGCGACGCGCTTGACGCAGAAACCTCGCGCGCAGCCATGGTGACTGAATTTATCAAGGTGAACGATCTAATCGACACCAATGTCGTCGGCGCGATGAATGCGAACTTTGGCTTTTACATGGGCCTGCAGGACGGCGGTGCCTTCGATGGCAACCTGAACGAAGAGCAGATCCTGACCGACGTAAACGACCAAGAGCCGCAGATCCGGCAGAACACGACCGAATGGGTCTATGGTTTCTTGATGATGGCCTATCAGCCGCTGTCTGACGACGACCTGCAGGCCTACATCGACTTTTCCAAGTCTTATGCAGGGCAGGCGCTAAACACCGCAATGTTTGCGGCGTTTGATCAGATGTTCGTTGCGATCAGCACGGAACTGGGCCGCGCGTCAGCGCAATACATGTCCGGTCAAGATATTTAACCGCCCCAGACTAGCAGTGCCGATGTTAGCGCGCCGGGGTTGGCGGCATACAGGCCCATGTCGCGTTGCAGCTGGATGATGCGGGCAGGGCGGTCCTCGAACGGGACACCAGCCGCATCAAAGGCCGCGCTCAGCGCCGGGCCGCCGCCTGCGTTTACTTGCGCCAGAATCGCGGGAAATTCGGATTTGACCGCCAGCTCGATTGCGCCGCGCTGGGTGTCAGAGGCATTGATCGCTGATGTGACGCCAGTGAACGGGTTTTGCACCCCGCCGGACGTATCGCAGGCCGCCAGCTGGCCAAGCGCCGCAAGCAGTGTCAGGGCCGATATTAGCCGGGCAGGATGGGGGCAGAAAGGTTTGATCCACATGGGTGCTTTGCCTTACTAGGGTGTTGACATGATGCCCTATTGGTCAGATAAACCGCCATCTCGGCAAGTCCCTTGTCGAGCAATATACATGAATTCGCCCAAGGGCGCGCAGTTGACGGGTGGCTACGGCCGCAAATGCCCCAGATGGGGAACCTGACCGACGCGAAAGACAAAAGGAAAGACATATGTTTGCGGTTCTCAAGACCGGTGGCAAGCAATACCGCGTCCAGTCGGGCGATGTGCTGCGTGTTGAAAAGCTGGACGCCCAGGCTGGTGACGAAATCCAGTTCAACGAGATTCTAATGGTTGGCGACAGCATTGGCGCGCCGCTGGTCGAAGGCGCTGGCGTTAAAGCCACTGTGATCGACCAGATCAAAGGTCCTAAGACGATCAACTTCGTGAAGCGTCGTCGTAAGCACGGTTCGCAACGTAAAAAAGGTCACCGTCAGCAATTGACCCTAGTGCGCATCGGCGACATCATGGAAGCCGGTGCTGACAAGTCCGGCATCCGTGCTGCTCTGTCCGGCCGTGGACTCGCATTCGCAACCGGCGCTGTGGCACTTGCCGCTGCTGGTGCAGCTGCTGCCTACGCAGCGTCTGCCAAGAAGGCTGACAAGCCTGTCAAGGCCGACAAGAAAGCTGCCGCACCTAAGACCGCTGCTGCTGACGCAGACGATCTGAAGCAGCTTTCGGGCGTTGGCCCCGCGCTGGAAAAGAAGCTGCACGCTGAAGGCATCACCAGCTTTGCTCAGGTTGCTGCCTGGACCGATGCTGACGTCGAAGAATTCGGCGAGAAGCTGTCTTTCAAAGGCCGGATCGAGCGTGAAGGCTGGATCGAGCAAGCCAAAGAACTTTCGAAGTAAGGAGACCGACACATGGCACACAAAAAAGCAGGCGGTTCATCCCGTAACGGACGCGACTCCGCTGGTCGTCGTCTTGGCGTGAAAAAGTTCGGTGGCGAAGTCGTCATTCCGGGCAACATCATCATGCGTCAGCGGGGCACGAAAATGTGGCCGGGTGACGGAGTAGGCATGGGCAAGGATCACACGATCTTTGCAAAAGTCGAAGGCAACGTTCAGTTCCACAAGGGTCTGAAGGGTCGTACCTTCATCTCCGTGCTGCCGATGGCCGAGGCCGCAGAGTAGCCGAGACACATAAGACAAGAGGGGGATCGGCGCAGGCCGGTCCCCCTTTTTTCGTTTTTTGCGCCTGCAGATTATGCGGGCGCTTCATTGGTTTTGAGGAGGAGCGAAACCCATGATTGTAACTCCTGTTATGGTGCTGCCCACCTATACGTCAGACCGTTTCATCCTGCGCCCGCTGCGCGCATCGGATGTCGGCCTGATTTCGATGTATGCTGCCGATCCCGCGCTGGCCCGCGCTACCCGGTCGATCCCGCATCCGCTGCCGCCCGGCGTGATCGAGGCAATGATCGCCCGCGCGGCCCGGCCTGACCGGGTCGAGGATATCTGGGTCATGGACGGCACCAGCGCCGGCCACGCCGAAGTGCTGGGCCTGATTTCGCTCGCTCGGATGGACCGCGCCCAGTCAGAGGTGTTCTATTGGGTCGCGCCCGCCTTCTGGAATGTCGGCTTTGCGACCGAGGCCGTGCGCACTTTGCTGGCCAACAACCCGCATCAGGCACGCCAGTATTTTGCCGAGGCGTTCCAAGACAGCCCCGGTTCCGCGCGCGTACTGACGAACTGCGGTTTCGATTATCTTGGCGACGCCGAGGCTTTCTCGGTCGCCCGCAACGCCTTGGTCCCGACATGGACCTACATGCTGAAAACGGGGCTCTAGCCCGGACGATCTGCATGTTCCGCGCCTGGAATCGTCGCGGCGCGGAACATGCAAGCGAAAAGCGGGATCGTGACGCGGTCCGTCCGCGACAGCTTGAGAAACGCCGCCAAGTCGCGTAACAGCGGCTCTTAACAGCCCGAAAGCCTCCGCCATGAAATTCCTCGATCTCTGCAAAGTCTACATTCGATCCGGCGGCGGCGGCGCGGGCTGCGTGTCGTTCCGGCGTGAAAAGTTTATTGAATATGGTGGTCCGAATGGCGGCGACGGCGGCAACGGCGGGTCTGTGATTGCGGTTGCCGTGGACGGTTTGAACACGCTGATCGACTTCCGCTATCAGCAACACTTTTTCGCTCACTCCGGCCAGCACGGCATGGGTCAACAGATGACTGGCAAGTCCGGTGACGACATCATTCTGCGTCTGCCCGTTGGCACACAGATTATCGACGAGGACGAAGAAACCGTCATCGCCGACCTGACCGAAGTCGGTCAGGAAATCGTCCTCGCGCGCGGCGGCAATGGCGGCTGGGGCAACCTACACTTTAAATCCGCGACCAACCAAGCGCCGCGCCGTGCCAACCCGGGGCAAGAGGGCGTGGAGCGAACTATCTGGCTGCGCCTGAAGCTGATCGCCGATGCGGGTCTTCTTGGCATGCCGAACGCTGGCAAATCCACGTTTTTGGCAGCGACCTCTAATGCGCGGCCGAAGATCGCCGATTACCCCTTCACCACGCTGGTCCCTAATCTTGGTGTCGTGGGTGTCGATAACGTCGAATTCGTCGTCGCCGACATTCCCGGCCTGATCGAAGGCGCTAGCGAAGGCCGTGGTCTAGGCGACATGTTCCTAGGCCACGTCGAACGTTGCAACGTGCTACTGCACCTGATCGACGGCACATCGGGCGATCCGATGCAGGACTGCGCGACGATCGTGGGAGAGCTTGAAAAATACGGTGGCAATCTGGCGGACAAACCGCGGATCACCGTGTTGAACAAGATCGACGCGCTGGACGCAGAAGAGCGCGCGTTCCTGAAAGACGAGATGGAAGCCAGTGTCGGCGGGCCCGTGATGCTTATGTCCGGCGTGAGCGGCGAAGGCGTCACCGATGTGCTGCGCGCCCTGCGCGGCGAAATCGACGAAGGCCGCCTGCGCGACCGGATCGCCGCAGAAGAACCCGTCGAGGACGAGCAATGGCAACCCTAACCAGCGCTCGGCGTCTTGTGGTCAAAATCGGCTCGGCCCTTTTGGTCGACCGCGCCACCGGGGCCTTGCGCGCTGATTGGCTTGCCTCATTGGCTCAGGACGTGGCCCGCATAAGGGCGCGGGGCGCTGATGTGATCCTTGTGTCCTCCGGCTCTATCGCGCTGGGACGCGGCGTGCTGCGTCTGGGGGCAGGAGAGCTGCCACTGGAACAAAGCCAAGCCGCTGCCGCCGTTGGACAAATCCAACTGGCACGAGCCTATCAGGACGTGCTGGACCCGCTTGGTATCGTCACAGCACAGGTGCTGGTAACGCTGGACGATTCAACCGACCGCCGCCGCTATCTGAACAGCCGCGCGACGATGGAAACCCTGCTGGGCCTTGGCGTCGTGCCGATCGTGAACGAAAACGACACCATCGCCACTGATGAGATTCGTTATGGCGATAACGACCGGCTGGCGGCGCAGGTTGCCGTGACCATCGGTGCTGATCAGCTGGTGCTGCTGTCCGATGTAGATGGCCTGTATACCGCGAATCCGCAGTTCGATCCCGATGCGCAGCATCTGGCTGTCGTGCCCCACATTACCCCCGCGATAATGGCGATGGCAGGCGATGCCGTGTCCGGCCTGTCCAAAGGCGGGATGAAGACCAAAGTCATGGCAGCCCGCGTCGCGACCGAAGCGGGCTGTGCGCTGTGCATCACATTAGGATCGCCGAGTAACCCACTGTCTGGACTCGAAAATGGCGTTCGAGCGACGTGGTTCACAGCCCAGACGACGCCGCAAGCCGCACGCAAACGCTGGATCGCCGCGATGAAGCCGCGCGGCAGTTTTGCTGTGGACGCGGGCGCCGATGCGGCCCTGAACGATGGCAAAAGCCTGCTACCCGCGGGCGTCGCAGGGATCACAGGCACCTTTGATCGCGGCGATCCGGTCGCGATCGTATCTGCTGCTGATGGCACCCCGCTTGGGCTGGGCCTTACAAACTACAACAGCGTCGAGGCCGCGCAAATCAAGGGGCACCGCAGTGCGGATGCCGCTGAAATCCTTGGCTACAAAGGCCGCACCGCCTTGATCCACCGCGATGACATGGTCCTTCAGGACAGGAGCCACTCATGACCGAAACCATGACCCAAATGGGCCGCGCCGCTCGCGCCGCCGCCACAATTTTGGCGACCGCCGATGCATCAGACAAGGCGCTGGCGCTAAACGCCGCCGCAGATGCGATATGGGCCACCCGCGCCGATATTCTGGCTGCAAACGCCAAGGATATGGACTTTGGCCTAGAAAGGGGTCTGTCGTCCGCGATGATGGACCGCCTGATGCTGGACGAGGCGCGCGTGCAGGGTATGTTCGACGGGCTGCGGGCCGTGGCCGCGCAAGACGATCCGATTGGCGCGATCATCGACGCTTGGGATCGGCCCAATGGTCTGCATATCGAACGTGTCCGCACGCCCATCGGCGTGATTGGCGTTATCTATGAAAGCCGCCCTAATGTGACCGCCGACGCGGGTGCCCTGTGCCTAAAATCCGGCAATGCCGTGATCCTGCGCGGCGGGTCGGAAAGCCTGCATTCCTCTATCGCGATCCATGCCGCACTTGTTACGGGCCTGCGCGCCGCTGATCTGCCAGAGGCCGCAATCCAGCTGGTCCCGACCCGCGATCGGGCCGAGGTGACAGCGATGCTACAAGCCGTTGATTACATCGACGTCATCGTGCCGCGCGGCGGCAAAGGCCTTGTCGCCTTGGTTCAACGCGAGGCGCGCGTGCCGGTTTTTGCCCATCTTGAGGGCATCTGCCATGTCTATGTCGATGCCGCCGCCGATCTGGAGAAATCCCGCGCTGTAGTAGTGAACGCCAAGACGCGGCGGACGGGTATCTGCGGCTCTGCCGAGTGTCTGCTGATCGATCGGGCCTTTTGGGACCGGCACGGCAGCGTGCTGATCCGCGACTTGATGGCTGCGGGGGTCGAGGTGCACGCGGACGGCGACGCTCAGATCGAAGGCACCATCGCCGCGACAGCTGACGATTTTGGCCACGAATTCCTTGATATGATCATCGCGGTCAAGATCGTGGATGGCGTGGACGATGCCATCGCGCATATCCGCCGTTATGGGTCAAACCACACCGACGCCATCCTGACCGAAGATGACGCCGTGGCCGATAAGTTCTTTCGCCACCTCGATTCCGCGATTTTGCTGCGCAACGCCTCCACTCAGTTCGCTGACGGGGGGGAGTTCGGCATGGGCGCAGAGATCGGGATCGCAACCGGTAAGCTGCATGCTCGCGGCCCTGTCGGGGCCGAGCAGTTGACTAGCTTCAAATACCTCGTGACCGGTGACGGAACGGTCAGGCCCTAAAACAGGCCCTTAGTCCGGTCCAAAGCTGACCGTTAGCGTCGTCTGCGCTGTGCACAGCGTGCATTCCGTTTTGCGCAGCACCCGCGGCAGCAGCGCAAATTGCATATGCGCCGGCGAGGTCTTGATCCGCTGGCCGATGCCGTTCAGCCTTTGACATAGTGAATAATCTAATAGGAACCGGTCCACCAGCGACGTCAGGGTCGAGCCTGCACCGTCACGGCGAACGGTGAGGCCGCCGCCATGGATCTTCGCGGTCTCAAAACACATCAGGATCAGGAAACAACTGCGCACATCGGTGCGGCTGCCGTCATCCTCCGCCTCCCATTGATAGCTGATGCGCCCCTTTTGGGCGATGTCGGACAGCACGCTCAACACCTCGCGCCTGGCAATGCCCTGCCCGGCAGAGGCGGCACCAAAGGCCACGCGAAAGAAGCGGATGCGCGCGCTGGCGTTCTGCGCCGAATCCGAAGTCAGCGCCATTTCTTGGCTGCCACCGCCGCCAGTCAGCGCCATTAATTCGACCCCATTGCTGATCGCGCCAATTGGGCTGATAAGATCGTAGCAAGCGCGGGAACCGATCAGAGTGGCCAGATAGTTGGTCATTATACCGCACCCGCATCAAAAAGGACCGAACCCATGACCGATAACATGAACGCCATGCTCGAGCCGGGAATGCTGGTGCAAAATCCCAGCGCGCCTGATTGGGGCACTGGGCAGGTGCAATCCAACATCAACGGGCGCATTACGGTGAATTTCCGGGACGCGGGAAAAGTCGTGATCGATGGCTCTAGGGTCATTCTTGTTCCGGTTTTTAAATCGTAATCAAAGACTTACGTTAGCGGGGCCGCCGCCCGTGTCTATTAGACTGATCGCAAGGTGAACCGAATCGGTTGCCAAATTTTTAACGCTCCCCGTATATCCCGCCTCAATGGCCGGTGCTTGCCCGGCGCTGCGGACCGGACCATGACCTTATCCAGCCCTGTGTTTCGCACCCGCCTTGCGTCTTCGGCGCAGGATGCCGCCGCGGCCCAGCATCTGCGTTACCGCATCTTTGTGCAGGAACTGGGGGCGCACGGGGCAATGATCGACCATGCGGCCCAGACCGAGGCAGACCCGTTTGACCCATTCGCCGACCATCTGCTGCTAGAGGACACGTCCCAGCCCGGCACCCCCGTGGTCGGCGTCTATCGCCTGATGTCGGCGGCACAGGCGGCAGACGCAGGCCGGTTTTCGGCCGCAGCAGAGTTCGACCTTGCGCCGCTGCAAGCAGCAGGCAGGCCCTTGCTGGAACTGGGGCGATCCTGCCTGCTGCCCGCCTATCGCGGCGGTCCTGCTATGATGCACCTTTTCGCGGCGCTCGCGCAGATCGCGGCAGATCGCGGGGATGCGATGCTGTTTGGCGTCGCGTCCTTTCACGGGACTGATGCCGCCGCGCTGGCACAGCCCCTGGCCTATTTGCGCCAGCATCACCTTGCCCCTGCGCATCTGCGCGCGCAGGCGACTGGACCGGGCGCTGTGCCAATGCCCCAAACCGGGCCTGCTGACCGCAAGGCCGCGTTGCGGGCCATTCCGCCGCTGATCAAGGCCTACCTGCGCCTTGGTGGCGTGGTGGGCGAGGGGGCGTGCATCGACGCAGCCTTTAACACTGTGGATGTCTGCATGATCCTTGATCCCGCGCTGATGAGCGCCGCACAGCGCGCACGCGCAGCGCCAGAGCGTATGGGATGACCTGGCAGGACGCACCGCCACCTGAAACGCAGCCAATGACGCCGCGCGTCCTGCTGCGCGTGCTGCGGCGGGCCGTGCCCATGGGGACGCTGGTCTTTGGAGGATTAGCGCTGCTGGTGGCCCTGCGCCCGATTGAGATTGCGTTCTACCGTGCCCACCGCCCATGGACGCCGCATATCACCCGACGCGTGTGCCAAGGGGCGTTGTGGCTGATGGGGCTGCGGTGCGATGTGATCGGCATGCCCATGCCGCAGGGCGGTGCGCTGGTGTCGAATCACGTCAGCTGGCTGGATATCTTCGTGCTGAACGCCGGCGGCTGCGTAGTTTTCGTGTCCAAGTCAGAGGTTGCACGCTGGCCCGGCATCGGCTGGCTGGCCCGCGCCACAGGCACAGTCTTCATCACCCGCGACAGGCGCGCGGCGGCGCGGGATGTTGCGCTGCTGACAGCAAGGCTCGAACTGGGGCAGACGCTGGTATTCTTTCCCGAGGGGACATCAAGTGACGGCGTGCAGGTAATGCCGTTCAAGCCGACGCTGTTTGCGCCGCTGATCGCGTTGGGGATGCATGTACAGCCTGTCACGCTGTCCTATGTCGCGCCCAAAGGGGCCGTTCCGCGTGTCTATGGCTGGTGGGGGGATATGGATTTCTGCCCGCACCTGGTGGCGATGCTGGCGCTGCCGCAGCAGGGTCATGTGACAGTGACGTATCACCCGCCACGAACGCTGGCACCGAGCATGGATCGCAAGGCGCTGGCGCAGGATCTGACCGAGCAGGTCAGATCCGCGCTGTAACGTGGACGGCTAGGACATCGCGCCAATCATCTGCTGAAGTGTCGCGACGGGGTCGTCGGCGCTCCAGATCTCTTCTCCAATGCCGAAGAAATCAACATGCGGGCTGACGACGCGGATCAATTCGATGTCCAGCGCGCCTTCGGCGACGACGGGGACTTCGATCATCTTTGACCACCACTCGAACAGCTCCAGCGTGGCGCGGCTGCCGTCGTCCAGTGCTGTCTCGCCCAACGGGCCAAAGCTGACGTAGTCGGCGTTCAACTCTCCGGCGGTCATGCCGTCGTGGCGCGACTGGCCGCAGAAGGTGCCGACAATGGCGTCTTCGCCCAGATCCTTGCGGACCTGCCGGATCGAGCGGGCACCGTCGAGCAAATGCACACCGTCGAGGCCATGGCGGGCGACCATCTGCACATGCCGCTCGATTACCAGCGCCACATCGCGTTCGGACGTGACCGCACGCACGGCATCTGCCGCGCGGCCAATCTTGTCTTCGTCCCGGGTCGCCAGCGTCAAGCGCACGCAGGCTATCTGCACGGCGTCAAGGCAGGCGGCCAGACGGTCTGGAAACGTGTCCAGATCCAGCTCTGTCGGGGTGATCAGGTAAAGTTGTGGCAGATCGTCAGCGTCGGTCATGGCGGGCATCCGGTATGAAGGTTGCCGCGTTCTAGCGCTCTTTCGCAGGCTTGGCTACTTCGGTGGCAGACTTGCGACGAAATCGAGTGCTAAGGCCAGCACGGTGGCGCGCCGCACATCATCCGCCATCAGGTCCGCGTCCAGATCAACCAGCCTGCCCATAAGACACCCAGTAAAGGCGAGCGGCGTGACGCCCTCCATTGTGCAGGCCTGCGCCATATGCACTTTGCCGACCCGCGCCATGCCGCCGTCACGTATGACGCCTCAGAGCATTTGGCCGAACTGCGCGAAACACAGACCGCCGAATATGCGCATCTGGGTGATTCTCGGCTGATCCGCCAGATCTTCCTGCCACAGATGGGCGGGGCACGCATCAAATGCCATGCGCCGTCTCCTTGTCTTGGCTGCACTTGCAGCTTATCAGGCCCGGACCTTTTCGGATACGCCCCATGCCCAGCACCACGCCCCAACCCGCCTTTGTCCTGATCCGCCCGCAAATGGGCGAGAATATCGGGGCCGCCGCGCGCGCGATGTGGAATTTCGGTCTGGACCGGATGCGCATCACCGCGCCACGCGACGGCTGGCCGAACCAGCGCGCTGTAGCAATGGCATCAGGCGCTGGCCGACTGCTGGACGAGGCGCAGTTGTTCGACACCACGGCGGACGCGCTGGCCGACTGCCACTATACTTATGCCACCACCGCGCGGCCCCGAGAGTTGACAAAGCCTGTGCTGACACCCGAAGAGGCGATGCAAGACGCCGCCGCCCGCATTTCCCGCGGCGAGAAAGTCGCCGTGATGTTCGGGCCAGAGCGGGCAGGGCTTGAGAACGACGATGTGGCGCAGGCTAATGCGATCATTTCGGTTCCCGTAAACCCACAATTTGCGTCCCTGAACCTAGGCCAATGCGTTCTGTTGACTGCATATGAATGGCAGCGGCAGCAAGGGGCCACGCTGCGCGAGGCCTTTGGCCAGCCCGAGTTGGCCGAAACGATAGAGGTGCAAAAGCTAGCCGAGCATTACGAGGACACGCTGGAGCAGGCGGGTTTCTTTTTCCCAGACCACAAGGCCGACAGCATGAAGCTGAACCTGCGCAACCTGTGGAGCCGGATGCCTATGACCAGCCACGACGTGCGGATGCTGCACGGGATGATGCGGCAGATGGTGCGCTGGCGGGATAAGGACTGATTGGCGCTGGGGGCGAGCTTTGAGTGGCCCCAGCGGGGCCGGCCTCCGGTGGGAGTATTTAGGGAAAAGCGAGGGTTGGGGCGCCTTAGGCTGGCTTTGATCTTGAGTATTTAAGGCAAGATGATGCTGGGGCTTGCGCTTTGCGCGGGCCTTGCGTAGCAGGCCTGCATGGCACGCGCACCCCTTTTACAGCTCTCCGAGATCTCGCTTACTTTTGGCGGAGATCCTATTTTTGAAAACCTTTCAATGGTGGTTCAGCCCGGTGACCGAGTGGCCCTTGTGGGCCGCAACGGGTCTGGCAAATCAACCTTGATGAAGATCATGGCCGATCTGGTCGAGGCGGATTCGGGCGCACGCACAGCGGCCCCAGGCGTGAGCGTCGGCTATATGGAGCAGGACCCCACGATGGAGGGCTTCGATACGCTCGGCGCATACGCCGCGTCTGGTCTGGATATAGATGATGCCTACCGGGTCGACATGGTCGCTGAAGGTCTAAAGTTTAATCCGCAGGGGCTGGTCGCCACCGCATCGGGCGGTGAAAAGCGCCGCGCGGCTCTGGCCAAGCTGATGGCCGAAGCGCCAGAGCTGATGCTGCTGGATGAGCCCACGAACCACCTGGATATTGAGGCGATTGCCTGGCTTGAGGCCGAGTTGAAGTCCACTAAGGCGGGCTTTGTTCTGATTTCCCACGACCGCGCATTCCTGCGCAATCTGACGCGTGCAACTCTTTGGGTTGACCGGGGCGAAGTGCGCCGCGCCGAAGAAGGTTTCGACGGCTTCGAAGCGTGGCGCGACCGGATCTGGGAAGAAGAAGACCAGCAGCGCCACAAACTGAACCGCAAGATCAAGGCCGAGGCTCGCTGGGCTGTCGAGGGCATCTCTGCCCGGCGCAAGCGCAACCAGGGCCGGGTGCGGGCGCTTCTGGATCTGCGGGCTGAACGTGCGGGCCAGATCCAACGCCAGGGCGCTGCCGCGATGGCGTTCGAGGGTGGCTCCACATCTGGTAAGAAAGTCGTCGAGGCCTTCGGCCTGTTCAAATCCTTTGGCGACAAGCCGATTGTGCAAGGCCTTGACCTGACCGTGCAGCGCGGCGACCGGATTGCGTTTGTCGGACCGAACGGCGTCGGAAAAACGACGCTGATCAAGATGTTGCTGGGGCAAGTTGAACCAGATGAGGGCACCATCAAGATGGGCACCAATCTGGAGATTGCGGTGTTCGACCAGACCCGCGCGCAGCTGGATCCCGATATGACGCTGTGGGACAACCTTGTGAACGACCCCGAGATGGGTGTCAGCGGCAAGGCCGACCAGATCATGGTGCGCGGTGTGGCCAAGCATGTCGTCGGCTATCTGAAAGAGTTTTTGTTCGATGAGGCACAGGCCCGTGCGCCGGTTCGCGCGCTGTCGGGCGGAGAAAAAGCGCGTCTGCTGCTGGCGCGGCTGATGGCGAAGCCGTCGAACCTACTGATTTTGGACGAGCCAACAAACGATCTGGACATCGAAACGCTGGACCTGTTGCAGGACCTGCTGGGCGAATATGACGGCACCGTGCTGCTGGTCAGCCACGACCGTGACTTTTTGGACCGGACTGCGACGACGACTGTCGCGATGGAAGGCGACGGGCAGGCGACGGTCTATGCTGGCGGCTGGACAGACTATCAAAACCAGCGCGGCGACCGGGTGAAAGCGGCATCTTCGGTCGGCAAGCAATTGTCCACCAAGGGAAAACAGCCCCAGGCCGTGGCTCGCAAGACCGGCTTGTCCTTTACCGAAAAGCACCGCTTGGACGAGCTGCCCGGCGTCATGGCCCGGCTGGAGGCAGAGATTGCCAAGCTGGAAACCTTGATGGCGGATCCGGATCTGTTCACCCAGAACCCGCTGAAGTTCGAAAAAGCGACCGACGCGCTAACCGACCGCCATTCCAAGCTGGAAGAGGCCGAGGCCGAGTGGCTGGCGCTGGAAGAAAAAGCCGCCAGCTGACAGTAGCGCGCGCAGGGTTTGCCTGCGTGCGGCTTCGCCGTATATGCCATTCACCCCCGCGATCTACCTGCAATAGCAGCCAGATCGCCGGACATGAGCATGGAGTGCGCAAATGCCAGATCACACCCCTGCCAAGCTGATCGTCTTTGACGTCAACGAAACGCTGCTGGATATAACCATGCTAGAGCCACTTTTTGCGCGGCTTTTTGGGGCGGCTTCGGTGCTGCGGAAATGGTTTCCTGAACTGATCCTTTAATTGCAGGCGATGACCCTGTCAGGGCGCTAAGCGCCCTTTGGCGAACTGGCCGGGGCGAGCTTGCGAGTGGTCGGGCAAAACCTTGGCAAAACAATCACCGATGGTGACGCGGCAGAGCTGAAAGCGCTGATTGGTACCATGCCCGCCTACGCAGATGTCGCCCCGGCGCTAGGCAAACTGCGCAGGCTGGGTTTACGTTGGTTACACTGACGAATTCTGCGCTGTCATCATTGCCCACGCCGCTGGAAAAAGCCGGCATCGACGGTTTTTTTGACAATAATTTTAACTTGTCAGATGTCTCGGCGTTCAAGCCGCATCCGGCGACCTATGACATGGTGGCCAAATATTACGGCGTAGAGCCGAGCCACATGTGCATGGTGGCCTGCCATCTGTGGGATATCATTGGGGCGCAGGCGTTTGGGTGTCGCGGCGGCTTTGTCGCCCGGCCGCATAACAGTATGCTTGATTTGCAGAACCTGCCGAAACCCGATTTCGTGGCAAAGAATTTGAGGGATCTCGCGCATCAGATTATCACGGCCAACGTGGCCATCTAACCCGGCGGCTCCCTACTTCTGCCCAGAAATCCCTCGGGGGAGCGGGGGCAGCGCCCCGCGGATCGGCTGGCAAAGCCAGTCGATCCCAAATGGTCCTAATGGCTTATCCGTCGAAGTTAACTTCTTCCATGATCCGCAGTGCGGCGGCGCGGTGGCCGGCGACTTCTGTCAGGTCGATGTCATCCACGTTATAGGTGCCCCAGCTGGCCACCAGATCGGACAGCGGCGCGCCGTCCAGCACCGGGTATTCGTTGTTCACGTCGGCATACATCTCCTGCGCTTCTGGCGACACCAGGAATTCCATCAGCTGCAGCGCTTCTGCCTTGTTCGGCGCGCTTTTCGTCATCGCAATGCCAGAGATGTTGACGTGCGTGCCGCCATCCTCGAACGTCGGGAACCGGATGCTAACGCTGTCGGCCCATGGGATTTGTTCCGGGTCGGCCAGCATCTGGCCCATGTAATAGGTGTTCCCAAGGCTGATATCGCATTCACCAGCCCAGATCGATTTGACCTGAGAGCGGTCGTTGCCTTCGGGCTTTTTCGCAAGGTTGTCCTTCAGGCCCTGCGCCCAGACCTTTGCCTCTGCCTCGCCGTGGTGGCCGATATAGGCGGACAGAAGCGCAAGGTTATAATCGTGCAAGCCAGAGCGTGTGCACAGACGGCCCTTCCACTTGGGGTCGGCCAGATCTTCGTAGGTCGTAATCTCGCCGTCCGCGACGCGGTCCTTGCTGGCATAAACGATGCGGGCGCGGGTGGTCAGAGCGAACCAAGTATTGTCGGCGGCACGGAGGTTGGTAGGCACAGCTGCGTTCAAAATCTCGCTCTCAACCGGTTGCACGGTGCCGCTGTCAACGACGCGCTGCATGTTGGCGATATCGACGGTCATCACTAGATCGGCTGGGCTGCGCGCCCCTTCGGCCTTCAGCCGTTCGATCAGGGCGTCGTTCACAAAGGCAAGATTCACCGCGATGCCAGTATCAGCGGTGAAGGCGTCCATCACCGGCTGGATCAGCTCTGGCTGGCGGGTGGTATAGATGCTCACATCTGCCAGGGCGGGCAGGGCGCAGGCACTGGCGGCAGTGGCCAGCAAAAGGGTGCGAAGGGTCATCGGGCTCTCCAATTTCAGCTGCACACCGTAAACCCGACTCTTTCACTTTTGTCAATACCTGTCTGAATTAGTCAGGAATTCGCTCCGCGATTTTAGCCGCATCCCAAAGCGCGTCCATTTCCGCCAGATCCGACTGCGCCGGGGTGCGCCCCTTGGCGGCCAGTGCGTCCTCAACCGCGCTAAAGCGCCTCGTGAACTTGGCATTTGCCGCGCGTAGGGCTTCCTCTGGATCGACGCCAAGGTGCCGCCCAAGATTGGCCATAACGAACAGCAGGTCGCCATATTCCTCAGCCACCTTGTCAGGCGTCAATTCGTCGCGCGCCTCAACCAGCTCTGCCGCTTCTTCGGCGATCTTGTCCACGACCAGCGCCACGTTGGGCCAGTCGAACCCCACACGCGCTGCACGTTTTTGCAGTTTGACCGCGCGCATCAGGGCGGGCAGCCCCAGCGCCACGCCGTCTAGTGTGCGCACCTCGGCCTTGGCCGCGCGCTCTGCTGCTTTGATCTTTTCCCAGTCCGCCGTCTGCTGATCGGCGGATTTATCGCGGGATTCGTTGCCAAAAACATGGGGATGCCGTGCGACCATCTTATCGCTGATATCGTGCACCACGTCGTCAAAGGTAAACAACTCCGCCTCTTCGGCCATCTGCGTGTGATAGACGGATTGCAGCAGCAAATCCCCGAGCTCTCCGCGCAGCTCGCCCCAAGCCTGCCGCTGGATCGCATCGGCAACTTCATACGCCTCTTCAATGGTATAGGGCGCGATGCTGTTGAAATCCTGTTCGATATCCCACGGACAGCCCGCAACAGGGTCGCGCAGCGCGCGCATGATCGCCAGCAGGCGCGGCATTCCGCCATCGGGGTCGCGGATCAGGGCGTCATCGGTCATTGCAGGGGCCTTTGTTCTGGGTAACAACATGCTAATTCCCCAACCGCCGGAGTGCCAGCCATGCCCGTCCTGAATTCCATTGCAGATCTGGCCCCCCAGATGACGAAGTGGCGCCGCCACCTTCACACAATCCCCGAAGTCCGCTTCGCGCTGCATGACACCGCTGCCTTCGTCGCGGACCGGCTGCGAGAAATCGGCGTGGACGAGATCCACACCGGCATCGCCACCACGGGCATCGTCGCCATCATCAACGGCCAAAAACCGGGCCGCACCATAGGTTTGCGCGCCGACATGGATGCATTACCAATGTCTGAAGAAACGGGGCTGGATCACGCCAGCACCAACCCCGGTGCGATGCACGCCTGTGGCCATGACGGTCACACCACCATGCTGCTGGGTGCCGCCAAATACCTGTCCGAGACGCGCAATTTCGCAGGCCGTGTCGCGTTAATTTTCCAACCGGCAGAGGAAGGCGGATCAGGTGCCAAGGTCATGGCGGACGAGGGCATTTTTGACACCTTCGATATAGCCGAGGTTTATGCCCTGCATAATTTGCCCGGCGTGCCGGTCGGCCATTTCCAGACCACGCCCGGCCCCATTCTGGCGGCGGTCGACGAATTTGTCATTCATATCGATGGCAAAGGTGGTCACGGTGCCTATCCGCAGGAAACCATCGACCCTATCACCGCCGCTGTCAGCATGGTGCAGGCGATCCAGACTATCGTCAGCCGCAACCACTATGCCCTTGATGATCTGGTTATTTCCGTCACGCAGATTCACGCTGGCAGCGTGTTCAACGTGATCCCCCATACGGCGATGATCAACGGCACCGTGCGCACTTTTGATCCTGCGGTGCAGGCTATGGTCCTCGCCCGGATGAGCCAGATCGTGGACGGACAGGCCGCCAGCTTTGGTGTTACCGCGACGCTAGATTACGGCAACGGCGATCCGGCCACGATCAACGATCCCGCATGCGCCGCCTTTGCGGCCTCGGTTGCGGCAGAGGTCAGCAGTTGCGACGCAACCGCATCGCGCGACATGGGGGCAGAGGATTTTTCCCACATGCTGTTGGCCCGCCCCGGTGCTTTTGTCTATGTGGGCAACGGCGACAGCGCAGGACTTCACCACCCAAAGTTTGATTTCAACGATGAAACAGCAACTTACGGTGCGTCCTTCTTTGCGCGCTTGATCGAAAATGCGCTGCCGCTGGGTTCCTAAGCGGTTTTTGACATGGATCACGCCGCCCCGGTTGTCTGGCTGGGGCGCTTCCCCATATGTGCCTTAACCAAAGGATAACATCATGCTGACTAAAATTTTGATCGGCGTTTGCGTCATTGCAATCGCAGGCAGGGCTTATGTCCGCCTGTCGCCAACCGACCTGACCTCCTTTACAGTTGCCCCCATCGCGACAGAGGTGGGGGATACCGCAGGGTCCAACAGCTTCAAGGCGGTTCGCCAGATCACGTCGCCCGCCACCGATGTTCTGCGCGCCGTGGATACCATAGCACTGGCGACAGAGCGCACGCAGATCGCCGCAGGATCCATGGCCGAGGAGCTCTTGACCTACGAAACCCGCTCTGCGCTGATGGGCTATCCCGACTACACCAGCGTCACCGTGACCGACGGCGCGGACGGCCCGCTGCTTGTGATCCGCGCGCAGTCGCGCTTTGGCAAATCCGACCTTGGTACGAACCGCGCCCGGGTCGAAGATTGGCTGACCCAACTTGGCCCGCTGATCGTTCCCGCCTCTTGACGGACGCGGCGCAGCCTGCCACCTGATCCAGATGATACCCGCAGACCGCATGGCCCAAATCATTGACCGATTCCAGTTCCTGGAGGCGAAGATGTCCGGCGATATCGCCGGGGCCGAAATTGCGGCTTTGGCCAAGGAATACAGTGACCTGGCCCCCGTGGTGGACACGCTACGGGCCTATCAGGACCTTGTTCATGAGATCTCCAACACCGAATACCTGCTGACCGATCCCGAAATGCGCCGCATGGCAGAAGAAGAGCTGCCGGACCTGCGCCACCAGCTCGAGGTGTCTGAAAGGGCCGTTCAACTGGCCTTGCTGCCCAAGGACGCCGCGGACGCCCGGCCCGCGCTGCTGGAAATCCGCCCCGGCACCGGCGGGGACGAGGCGTCGCTGTTTGCCGCCGAACTTTTGCGCATGTATCAGCGTTACGCTGAAAATCAGGGCTGGAAGTTCGATATCCTCGACCAAAGCAACACAGAGCTTGGCGGCATCAAAGAAGTCACCGCGCGGATCGCCGGCGAAGGCGTTTTTGCCCGCCTGAAATACGAATCCGGCGTCCACCGCGTCCAGCGTGTGCCCGAAACCGAAAGCGGTGGACGCATCCATACCTCTGCCGCGACTGTCGCAGTGCTGCCAGAGGCGGAAGAGGTCGACGTGCAGATAGTATCGACTGACATTCGCATCGATACGATGCGCGCTAGCGGTGCAGGCGGCCAGCACGTAAACACCACCGATTCGGCGGTCCGGATTACCCATATCCCGACCGGAATTATCGTTGTTTCAGCCGAGAAATCTCAGCACAGGAACCGCGAAATCGCAATGAACGTGCTCCGCACGAGGCTCTTTGATCTGGAGCGCCAGCGGGTCGACGGCGAACGCTCTGCCGATCGCAAGGCGCAGATCGGCACTGGCGATCGGTCCGAGCGGATTCGCACCTATAACTTCCCGCAAGGCCGCCTGACAGATCACCGGATCAACCTGACTCTTTATGCGCTGGGGCAGGTGATGCAGGGCGATCTTGACACCGTCATTGACGCACTCCAATCGGACGCGCAAGCGCAGCTACTGGCAGAGATGGGCGCATGATCTGGTCCCAGCTGATGCGGCAGGGCGCGCAACGCCTGACCGCCGCCGGTATCCCGGACGCCCCACGCGATGCCCGCCGCCTTGCCGCGCATATACTGGGAATAGATCCTAGCCGCATCACACTGATTGCACAAGACGCCGTCGCGCCGGGCCTTTCCCAGCTTTACGACGGCATCATCGCACAACGGGCGCGCCGCGTGCCCGTTTCCCACCTGACCGGCACCCGTCAATTCTATGGCCGCACGTTTGAGGTGACGCCCGACGTCCTTGATCCACGGCCAGAGACTGAAATCCTGATTGAAACCGCCCTTTCGCGCCCCTGGCAGCGCCTGCTTGATTTGGGCACAGGTTCGGGCTGTATCCTGCTGACATTGTTGGCAGAACGCGGATCCACCGCCTTTGGCATTGGCACCGATCTGTCCCGGGCAGCACTGGCCGTTGTAATGCGCAACGCGGCGGCCCTGCGCCTTGGTAATCACGTACAATTCCACGCCGGCGACTGGCTGGATGCGCTCCCCGCCAGCACCGCCGACTTTGATCTCATCGTATCCAACCCGCCCTACATCACGCTGGACGAATACGCGGGCCTTGACCCCGATGTAGGCCTGTATGAACCGCGCCTTGCCCTGACAGACGAAGGCGACGGCTTGGGTGCCTATCGCCGCATCATCTGCGACGCCCCAGCCCACCTGGTGCAGGGCGGCTGGCTGACCGTCGAAATCGGCCCAAGCCAAGGTGCCCCCGTCGCAGACCTTTTCACTCGGCATGGATTTGCCACCGTAACCGTCACCCCCGACCTTGATGGCCGAGACCGCGTCGTTGCCGGACAAAAACCGCGCACCTAAGACACTTTAGTCCCGGATTTGATGTTTTTATCTTGCCTCAGCCACGCCAACGTGCAATTTCATATAGACCGGCTCGCAGAGTGCTTTAGCGCTCTCTCCGGTTTGCCGCCAGACACCGCTTGTTTCCCCTTCGCGCACGCGGCGCGACAGCATCGGGAACAGGCGCAACAAAGCCAAAGGCTTGACGGAAGTTCATTCATGAGATCATCGAAGTCACGGTCGCGGGGCAACAAGAACCGCAACACAAATCGCCCAACGGGCGGCAGCATCATTAACCGGGTTTTTGACAGCTCCGGGCCAGAGGGTAAGGTGCGGGGTACGCCGCAACAGATTATCGAAAAATACAATCAGCTTCACCGGGACGCGCAACTGTCGAACGACCGTGTGAATGCTGAAAACCACGCCCAGCACGCGGAACACTATCTGCGGATGCTGGCCGAGGCGCAGCGCGAAGTCGATCGCCAGCGTGAAGAGCAAGAAGAGCAGAACCGTGCCCGCCAAGCAGACCGCGACCGCGAGCGCGCCGAGCAGGAAGAGCTGAACCGCCAGCGCCAATCCGAACGCGACCGGGAACGTAATGAGCGTCTGCGCGCGCAAGAAGATGCCTCCAACGGCGACGTAAACACGCATCCTGAGGTCTCTGACGACAGTGGTCTCGTCGAAACGGCAGAGGGGCAGCCCCGCGAACAAGCAGCTCATGCCGCTGCCGCCGCCGATCCGGATGCAGAGGCTCCTGCCGTGCGTGCCCGCAAGCCACGTGCCCCGCGCAAGCCGCGCGTCAAGCCAGAGGCCAACAGCGATGCACCGGCCGCGCCGGACACTGACAGCACCGAATAAAGAGACACCAAACAAACGACAAAGGGCCCGGCACATATGAGTGCCGGGCCCTTTTTTCTTGTCTGAAATACCTCGGGGGTCCGGGGGCTGAACAGCTACGCCCGCCGTCAGGCCTCGCTAAAGCTCCGGCTCAATGCACAAAACTGCTCTAGCCCGATCTCTTCGGCGCGTGCGGTCGGAGGGATACCCACAGCCGTCAAATGCCCCTCTACATCGCCGCCCATCGGTTTGAGCGCGGACCGCAGCATCTTGCGCCGCTGGTTAAACGCCGTCGCGACAACGCGGTTCAGCATGGCTGGATCCGCCGGATAGCGGGGCGCGGGCAGGGCCTTCAGATGCACCACGGCAGAGCTGACCTTGGGCGGGGGCGAAAACGCCTCTGGCGGCAAATCCATGACAATCTGCGCATCCGTGCGCCAATGGACCAGCAGCGCAAGACGGCCATAAGCCTTGTCACCGGGCATAGCGACGATCCGCTGCGCGACCTCGCGCTGAAACATCAGCGTCAGGCTCTCCCAGAACGGCGGCCACATCGGCGGCGACAGCCAGCGAACCAGCAGTTCCGTCCCGATGTTATAGGGCAGGTTCGCGGCAATCCGAATCGGGGCTTGCAAGAGTCCCGAGACTTCGACTTCCAGCGCATCGGCATTCATCACCTCAAGCTGTCCGGGATAGGCGGCAGCGATCTCTTCTAGCGCGGCAATGCAGCGCGGATCCTTCTCGATCGCAAGCACCCGCCGCGCGCCTTCGGCCAGCAGCCCGCGCGTCAATCCGCCGGGCCCGGGCCCAATTTCCAGAATGTCAGACCCCTTCAGATCCCCCGCCATCCGCGCAATCTTGGCGGTCAGGTTCAGGTCGAGCAGAAAGTTCTGCCCCAGCGATTTTTTCGCCGCAATCCCATGCTTCTCAATGACGCTGCGAAGCGGCGGCAGGTTATCAATCTGGCTCATATCGTCATCATCTTGCCCGAAATACTCCCACTTCGGTGATTTAGCGAATCCAAATGCACCTGAGAGGCAGCTTCGCCGCGCAGCCTTGCATCCGCCATATCGCGCGCCATCCGCAGCGCTGCAATCATTGATGTCGGATCCGCCACGCCTTGCCCGGCAATCCCAAAGGCCGTGCCGTGATCCGGCGAGGTCCGCACGAATGGCAGGCCCAGAGTCACATTCACGCCGCCTGCAAAATCGATCGTCTTGATCGGGATCAGCGCTTGGTCGTGAAACATGCATACCGCCGCATCATACCCAGCGCGCGCTGCGGCATGGAACATTGTATCCGCCGGCAGTGGACCCAGGAGATCGAACCCGTCTTCTCGCAAGCTGTCCAGCAGCGGCGCGATCATCTCGCGTTCCTCTAGTCCCATTTTGCCGTCTTCGCCCGCGTGGGGGTTCAGTCCGGCCACGGCAATCCGGGGTGCCGTGACACCAAAATCACGCATCAAGGCATCTCGGGTGATCCGCAGCGTGTCGCGCAGAACCTGCGGCGTCAGGGCGGCTGGCACATCCTTCAAGGGGATATGGATCGTCGCAGGCACCACGCGCAGGGCGTCGCAGGCCAGCATCATCACGACGGGAACATTGCCCGCGAGGGCCGCCAGAAATTCAGTATGGCCAGGATATGCGAACTCAGCACTGTCGATCAGCGCAGCTTTGGAAATCGGTGCCGTGCAGATCGCCCGCGCCGCGCCGTCCGCAACCAACGCGACGCCCGTGGCAATCGCATCGATCACGCCTTGGGCATGGGCTGGGTTCGGCTGTCCGGGGCTGCGGGGCGCGCCGAAATCGCGCGCCAAAACGGGCAGAGCATTAGGGCATGGACCGTTGGCCTGCGCCGCATCCGACACCACCCGGTACGGCGTGCCATCCGGCAGGTGGCGGGGGTCGCCGATCCATAGCAATGGCATCTGACCGCCGAGTTCACGCCATGCGTCAGCTGCAACTTCTGGTCCGATCCCGGCAGGTTCGCCGCAGCTGATGACGATAGGCGCGTCCGGCCCGGCGAACGGCGTCACGGGCGGATCAAGGCCGCCGCACGCAGTTCGGCCAGCAGCGCCTGCGCGTACTGTTCCAACTGCTCACTTTGCAGGCGGGAACGAAGAGATTCAGCGTCTGTCAAACCGTCGTCATAGGTGCGGCCACACATCATGACCAGCTGCGCACCAGCGCCGCCGCCTGTGGACGTAACGGTGACTTCGTCCGCGTCCAGCTTGGCCAGTTCCAACGCGATGCCCTGCGGGATCTGCGCGGGGGCGACGGTACCCCGGAACAGGGCCTCGGCGGGTTGGCCCTTGGCCAGAGCATACATATCGTCACAGGTATCGACAGACAGACGGGCAGTTTGCGCCGCGGCCACTTCGGCAAACCGCATGGTCGCATATTCAACGGTTACGGGCTGCGGACTGGCCTGCGGGACCTCGCGGATACCGCGCATCTGGAATAGCGCCACGCCGTTCGGGATCGGGATCGGGGCAGTCACTTCCCCGATAGCCAGGCCAGAGATCAGGCTCTGCAGCGCAGGCGGATAGTTGGACAGCGGCAACCAGCCCAAACGGCCGCCAATATTGCGGCTGGGCAGGGCGGAATACTGACGCGCCGCTGCCTCGAACGTCGCCTGAGAGCGAGTCTGCGCGATGTCGCTGGCAATGGCGTTGGCCTGCACTGCGCGGGGCGGCGGGGCGGCAATGATGATCTCGGTCAGCAAAACCTCAAGCGCGTCCGCGCCGCTGGCTTGCTGGCCAATGGCCCGGGCGATATCCATGTCGGACACCTGCGTACGCGCGGAATAACGCAAGCGAATGAAATCGCGCCAGGTCACGCCGGTCTTGACAAATTGTTCCAGCGTGGTTGACGCGACACCGTTTTGCGCCAGAATTTGTCTGAACTGCTCTAGCGGCAGGTCTGCGCGGCTTGCAAAGGCCTCCACCTCGATTTGCAGCTGTTCCGGCGTGATGCGGATGCCGGCGCGGTCCATCTCTTCTTGCTTCAGCCGCTCTTCAATCAACTGTACGCGGGCTAAGTCAGCTGCGTTGCCCGGTGTGCGAAACAGCGTCAGCAGCTTGGCGCGCTGGTCGATCTCGTAGCCGCTGATTGCACTGTTGTTCACGGTGATGGCGGGCGAGAATTGCCCCTGCGCTGCAGCGGGCGTGGCCAGTAGCGGCAGCATAAGGGCAGTAAGAAGAGTGGTCAGGCGCATCGGGTCGGGGTCCTATCGTCGTGATCAGTTCCGGCAAACGGCGGGCGTCACCTGCGGCATGCCATTGGCGGAAAAGCCCTGCAACGCCACCGACAGCCCGTAATCCGTCGTTGGTTCTACCGTAGTGGAAGACGCATAGCTGCGCGAGACCGAAAGCGAGACGGTGACGCATTCGTTCCTCCACTCCAGCTCGACCCCGGCGGTCACGGGCGCTTCGGTGGCGATGTCATACCGGGTATCAAAGCCCAGATTCCAAGCATCAGAGATCTGGACCGCCCCATCAAGGCTGTATTCGGACACTACGGGCCGGTCGATGCTATCGTCCTCAGCCTGCCAAATGTAGCCGCCCGCAAACTGAACCTCTGGCCGATTCCAAAACAACCGCGCGATGGCAAGTGTCGTGGTACCGTCCTCTTGCAACAGCGCGCGCGCATCAAAAGTCAGCCCGCGCGGCAGGGCAATCTGCCCAGCCACCAGCCAGTCAGAGGCGGCGTGCACCTGCCCCGATGTCACCGTATAGGCGGGGTTTGCTTCGCTGCGCAGAATGCGGCCGAAGCCAAGCTGCGATGTCACGCCTTCTGATCCGCTGCGCGTCCAAGTTAGCCCCAGCGCAAGGCGTGTCGACGACTCTGCCACGTCCTGACCGGGAAACTGGGTCAGCGACAAAAGGTTGCCTTCGTCCAGCTCTGGCCGAGTGCTGTCCTCGTTCGGGGGCAAATCGCCGATGGAATGGGAATAGCTCAGCGCGGCAACCGGTTCCAGCGCATGGCGCGTCTTGCCATTCGTGCGCGCCAGCGGATAGCGCAGCACCGCCAACACGTAGGGCACCAGCCGCGTCAGCGTCGGGTCATAGTGGATTGCATCGCTCACCTGCCACAGGTCAGCTTCGACGGCACCGGTGGTGGTCAGCAGCACTCCAGTTGATGACAGCCAGTCACGCGACCAGCTGCCGGTCGCGCCGGTGCGGGTCATGTCGCGCCCTTCGTCCCCTACCACATCGCCATAGCGCAGCAGCGTATCGGCGCTGGCACCCAGCGTGACCGTGCCGCCGATCTTGGGGTAATAGCGCCGGATCAGCGCGGCCTCTGCCACCAGCGGCGGCAGGCTGGCGTTCGATTCGTCGTCCCGCAGGGTCTGATAATAGGACAGGCTTGCCGATCCAACGATGTCATCGGTCACCTTGGTCAGCGCCACGATGCTGGAAAGCCGGTCCGTATTACTGATGCTGTAATCGCTTAAATATGCGCTGTCCGATGCGGTCTGGATGTCGAACTGCAGTTTGACATCGCGGCCCATATCAAATTCGCCTCCGGCATAAAAGTATCCGCGCGTGTCGCCGTCATCAGTCAGAGTATCCTCTGACACGGAGGCGGTGATTTCCACGTCACCGCTGCGGTAGGCCTGACGGTACCGCAGGCCAAGCGTCAGGGATTCTGCGGCAACATAGGGCGTCAGCAGCAGGTCACGGTCATCGGCCAGCGCGATGTAATAGGGCACCTTCAGGCCAAAGCCCAAAAGGTCGTTCGTCAGGATTTGCGGGATCAGGAACCCGGTTGCCCGCGTGTTCGTCGGGTCGGGCAGGCGCATATAGGGCAGATACAGGACCCGCACGCCCTTGATCCGAAAGGTCGCGTTGGTGAAGTACAGTTGCTGCGCCTCCTCATCATGCAGCACTTTTTCGGCGCGGATTTCCCACAGCGGAGACTCGCCTCCGCAGACTTGGCAAGACGTCACCGCCGCCTTGTAGATCTGGCTATAACGGCCATCGGCGCGGTCGATCTGGTTGGCGGCCAGCTGCAATTGCTGATCGAGAACCAGCCGCGCACCCAGCAACACGCCGTTTTCCAGCTTTGGGTCGATATCAGCCTGCGTCGCGGTCAGAATTTCGCCATTCGCGCCGGTGATCAGGATCGGCCCGTCGATTAGCAGACGATCGCTGGGTTTATCATAGGTAATGCGGCTCGCCTGCAGGCGGTTGCCGTCATACAGCACCTCGATATTGCCGGTGGCGATCAGGCGATCCTCGCCCACTATAGCGACGGTGTCGGCCACCAACATCGCCGCCATTTGCGCAGCGACAAACTGCGGCAGCAGGGCCAGTACGGCCGTCAGGGTCCAGATCAGCCGCATTAACCGTCCTCGCGTTGCAACAAGATACCCATGGCGACACCCGCTGCCGCCAGCGGCGGGGCCCAGGCCGCAAGGGCTGCGGGCACATCGCCGTTTTCGCCCAGTATCTGAGCAAAGTTCCGGATGAAATAAATCGTAAAGGCCAGCAGGATCGCAGTCATCACGTTCAACCCGACCTTGCCGCCGCGTTGCGGGCGCATGGTAAAGGCGGCCCCAATTAGCATCATCGCACCAAGGAACACGGGCTGAGACAGCTCCATCTGGAACCAGACGATATGGCGCTGCGCGGAAAAGCCTGCCGATTGCAGCCGCTCGGTGAACGCAGACAAATTCCAGATGGAGATCGAGCTTGGGGTGCCAAAGTTGTTGCGGATCTGGTCCGCCGTCAGGGTGGACGGGATGCTGGCCGTGTCCATGACCTTTGCCGCAGCTTCCGGCGTGCCGGCGGTATTTAGCGGCCATGTTTTGACACCGTTCAGTGTCCAGGCCCCGTTGTTCAGCACGGCGATATTCGCCTCAATCCGGGCCAACGGCATGCCCTCGGGATCGAAGGTCAGGAATGTGGCGTCCCACAGCGTCGTGCCGGACAGGTTCGTGCGGGTGGCGTTGATGACGGTCTGCCCGTCCTCGTTCCCTTGCCGCAGCCACAACCCGGATGACGCCAGCGACAGCACCGACCCAGACCCCTGCAACGTCGCGACCTTGTTTTCAAACGCGCGCGACGTGGCTGCTACGATGGGGTTCAGTACCGCCACGCCAATCGCCCCGATCAGCACCGACACCACCAGCGGTGCCATCAGCAGGCGCAGACCCGACCGGCCCGCACCCCGGGTCACGACCAGCTCTGACGACCGCGCAAGCCCCAGAAACATAGATATGCTGGCGAGGATCATGATCAACGGCAGGATCTGGTAAACCCCCCGCGGCGCATCCAGCAGCGCCAGATCAAGGATAACGCGAAAACTGCCCGCATCCCCGCCATAGCGCCGCAAATTGTCAGCCAGCCCCAGAAACGTCAGAATAATCGCAAAAATCACAAACATCGCCCCAAAGATATAGGCAAAGCGCCGGGCAAAATACCGGTCCAAAATCATGCGGTGGCTCCCCGGGCTGGTTTGCGCTTGAACAGATAGGGGCGCGAGGCGACGAACAGCAGTGCGGCAACCATGACCAGCCCAGAGACGACGGCCAGATAGCTGGCGAACCACATCTGCGGCGCGCTGCGCGCTATGTTCAGACCCGTCGTTTCCAGCGATTTGATCACGATGATTAGCACGACGGCAAAGATAACCTGCGGCCACGCACCAAATCGGCTGAAACTGCCGATCATCAGCGCCGAAAAGCCCAGCAAGGCTGCGACGGCCCCCAAGACTGACTGAGAAATGCGGTCATGCGCCTCTGTCACCAGCTGGGCTGCGGTGCGGCCCGTCTCGGCCTCGAGCGCAGCGGTGGGGGCCAGCAGATCCCACGTCATCACTTCACGCGAATTGCGGTTCGTGCGCGGGGTGATGTTCATCAAGTTGCCAATATTATATGAAAAATCCGCAAACTCTGTAACAAAAAGGCGCTGGTCGGCAGTGCGCATGGATTGCGCCATGCCATCCACCATCACCAACTGCGCATCGCCATCATTGCGAACCAGATAGGCACGCCGCGCAGTATAGGTGACTTGGCTTTCCGGATCACGCAGGTCCGACAGGAACACATCGCGCAGCTCGCCCTCTGGCGTGATGTCGCGAATAAAGACGGTGATGCCGTCGGTCGGCTCGATGAACTGGCCCTCTGTCAGGATGCGGGAGGTGATGTTCTGGGTAATCTCGGCCTGCCGCTCGTTCAGCCGAGTCGATGACAGGGGCACAAGGATATGCATCAGCGCCGACATTAGCACCGCCACGATCAGGCCGAAATACAGGACTGGCCGCGCCATACGCCAAGGGCTGAACCCCGTGGCCTGCGTGACGATCAGCTCGCTGTCCTGACTCATCCGGTTGGTGACATAGACCGACGCCGCAAAGGCCGACAGCGGAAGCGCCAGCCGGATCACGTTGGGCAGCGACAACGTGATCAGTTCCATGATGATGCCAAAGCCCTGACCGTCGGCGATCAGCTGATCAAACAGGCGCACCGCGGCGTTAATCCAATAGATCAGCACCAACACGAGGCTGAAGAAGCCAAACGTCACCATCAACTGGCTGATCATGTATCGGTCTAAACGGGACAAGGGGGTAACTTCCTGCGCAGCGGTTGCGGCAAACTAGACCAAGGCAGCGCTCTCCGAAACTGCAAACTGGCCATTGCGGCGCGGGGCCGCTAGCAAGGGGCAAACCAATATGCCCACAGCAAGAGGCCCTAATGACGCAGATCGCCGATATTCGCTTTGACGCCGCCGACATCGATACCATCGCCGAACTGACTGGCCTGCTGGCCGTGATTGTCAGCCCGGACGGCAAGATGGACGCAAACGCCCGCAAGGTTAACAGCCTTACCCGCAAGGCTCTGACCCGCGCCGCCGAAAGCGAGGCCTTTTCAAAGGCCAAGCCCGGCGACGTGACGCGCCTGTCGTTTCCCACAGGCCTTGCCGCCGATGCAGTCCTGATCGTGAAATCCCCCGCCAAGCCCGACCAAGCCACCGCTCGCCTCATCGGTGCGCAACTGGCCAAGGCGCAGGGTAAGGATGCGCTGACCGTCCTGCTGGGCAAAACCGCCCGCGCCGAAGACATAGCGCTGGGACTGGCGCTCCGCGGTTATGATTTCACCGATCACAAATCCGGTACAAAAACCGCCCCCGGCGCGATCACGCTGCTGGTGGATGACCCCGAAGCCACCGCCAAGGCGGCCAAGCCCGGCATGGCCATCGCCGAAGGCGTTTTCTTTACCCGGAATCTGACGAACGAGCCTGCCAACGTGCTGACCACCGACGATTTCGCCGCCCGGCTTGCCGCGATGCAGGATCTGGGGCTGGATGTTGAGATCTTGGAAGAGGCCGACCTTAAAAAGCTCGGCATGGGCGCGCTGCTGGCCGTCGGCAAGGGCTCTGCCAGCCCGTCCAAGGTTGTCGTGATGCAATGGAACGGCGGCGGGGATGAAGCACCCTTTGCGCTGGTCGGCAAAGGTGTCGTGTTCGACAGCGGCGGCATCAGCATCAAGGGCGCGGCGGGCATGGAAGACATGACCATGGACATGGGCGGCGCGGGCGTCGTGGCGGGCGTGATGCGCACGCTTGCGCTGCGCAAGGCCAAGGCGAACGTCGTGGGCCTTGTCGGGATCGTGGAAAACATGCCGTCCTCCACCGCGTATCGCCCCGGTGATGTGCTGACATCGATGAAGGGTGACACGATCGAGGTTATCAATACCGACGCGGAAGGCCGCCTCGTGCTGGCCGACGTGCTTTGGTATGCGCAAGAGCGCTTCACCCCCTGCGGCATGATCAACCTTGCCACCCTGACCGGCGCGATGCTGGTGGCACTGGGTCATGAAAATGCAGGCGTGTTCAGCAACTCTGACGATCTGGCAGGCGCGTTCCTCAAGGCCGCAGGGTCCGAGGGCGAGGGCGCATGGCGCATGCCGCTGGCCCCGGCCTATGACAAGCTGATCGACAGCAACATCGCCGACATGAAAAACACCGGCGGCCGCTATGCCGGATCGATAACCGCAGGCCAGTTCCTGCAGCGGTTCGTGAAACCCGATGTGCCGTGGTGCCATCTGGATATTGCGGGCGTCGCCTCGGTCAAATTCGAAACGGCGCTGGCACCGGAAGGTGCCACCGGCTGGGGCGTTATGGCGCTGAACCGCCTTATCGCCGACAAGTATGAGGCCTAAATGGGCACCGTCTATTTTTATCACCTGACCGACAGCCCGCTGGAAGACGCCCTGCCGCAGATCCTTGACCGGGCCCGCGCTCAGGGCTGGCGCGTGTTGGTCCGGGGGCACCGTCAGGCGCTGCTGGACCGGCTGGATCAGGTGCTATGGACTGGACCCGAAGACAGTTTTCGCGCGCATGGGCTAAGTGGCGATCACGACGCGGATCAGCCGATATTGTTGGGCGTGGACCTGCCAACAGAGGGGTTTGATTGCGTCATAAGCGTTGATGGTGCCGACCTGACCCCGGCGGAAATCTCATCCGCCGCGCGGGCCTGTATCATATTCGACGGCCACGACGGTGATGCCCTGCAACGCGCACGCGGACAGTGGAAAACCCTGACCGCCGCGGCCGTCAGTGCCCAATACTGGGCCCAGGATGATGGCCGTTGGACGAAAAAAGCAGAGGCGGGTTAGAAAAATCTTATGCGTTAGAACGTGAAGGTCGGATCGAAATCCTCTGGTAACTGGTTTGTCGGCGCGCATCCTGCAAGGGCCAACATCAGGATCAGGGTCAGTCGCATGGCGTTACCTCGTCAGGATCAGGGTCAGTCGCATGGCGTTACCTCGTCAGGATCAGGGTCAGTCGCATGGCGTTACCTCGTCAGGATCAACTCGTCGTCTTTCATCTGAATGTTACTGAAATTGCGCAGATAGGTCATCCCCAGAAGCGAGCCTGCCATCTGGCCATCGCTCACCACTGCAGGCACATCTGCCAGCGTGACGCCGCCAAGGCTGACAGTGTCCAAAGTGACCTGCGCCGTGCGTACTATCCCGTTCGCGGTGCTGGCCTGGCCCAGATATCTCAGCGCGGCAGTGCCGATCCCAGCCTGCAACGCGTCAGCTTGGTTCAGCACGAACTGTGTCGCGCCGGTGTCCACCATGACGGTCATGGGCTGCCCGTTCACATCGAGCCGGGCATAGAAATGACCGTCGGACTGGCGGGGCAAAATTATCTCTCCGCCTACAGCGACGCTTTGCTGCGGGGAAACGCTGCCGCGGATGTCGTTCCACAGGCCCGCAGCGGCGATGACGCCGACAAAGATCAGGCCCCAGTTGCATGCCTGCTGCGCAACCTTGCCCATCTGGCCGCGCTGGCTGACCAAATAGCTTACGGAAATCGCTCCGCCCAGCAGGGTCAGATAGGTAATTTGCATGATCTGATCAGTGTTCATGACTGACATATAGGGCTCAGCCCGTCAGTCCGAAACCCTTGAGCCCGTCCAGAATGAACTGCACGGACAGCGCCGCCAGCAACATGCCCAGCAGGCGGGTCACAACGTTGATGCCGGTCTTGCCCAGCAGCCTTTCCAGCAAACCGGCCGCCATGAACATCGCAAAGACCATCGCAATCACAATCAGCATCACCCCCAGCACCGCGCCAAAGCCCATGACATCGTCGGCCTCACCGGTCAGCAGAATGATCGTGGCAATCGCGCCCGGGCCTGCGATCAGGGGAATGGCGAGGGGGAAGATCGAGGGGTCATGCGCCGGATCGATAGCATCATCTGCATTGTCCTGCCGCCGGGCTTGGCGGCGTTCAAACAGCATATCGAGGGCAGTGATGAACAGCAGCACGCCCCCAGCGATCCGGAACGCAGGCATGGAGATGCCAACGAAATCCAAAAGAGCCTCGCCGAAGAAAGCAAAGAGCAGCAGCAGGCCGATCGCCACGAGACAGGCGCGCATGGCGATCGACCGACGGTGCGCCTGTGACATGCCTTGTGTCATCGCGATGAACAACGGTGCCAGACCTATGGGGTCAATCACGATGAACATGGCAGTGAAGGCGGCGATCAGGGCGGGCAGGTCAGTCATGAGCGAAACCTCTGGATGCCTTAGGCGAGAGTATATTCAGCCAAATGAAGGGGCTTCGGCATAACTGGGCGTATCCGCCGGTGGCGAGAGTGGGATGCCTCCGGCGGGAGTATTGAGAGCAAGATGATGGGTCAGGCCTTTTCGGCTTTTTCCAGCTTTTCGAGGGCTGCCATCCACATAGCCTCGGCACGGCCAAGGCCGTCCATGACTTCGGCGTATTTCTTGTTCCAAGTGGCTAATTCACCGATGCGTGCGTCCTCGTAGAGGGCAGGGTCGGCGAGTTTCTTGGCCAGCTTGTCGCGCATCTCGTTGATCTTGTTCACCCGATCTTCGCCTTTGCGCGCATCGCTGCGCAGGCCGAGGATTTCGTCGCGGGTGGGTTTCACGACTTTGGGCGCTGCAGGCTTGTTGTTGGCCGGCTTGGTCGGGGTTAGCAGCATTTTGCGATAGGATTCGAGATCGTCATCGTAGGGCTTTACGTTGCCGCCCTTCACCAGCCACAGACGGTCGGCGACCATCGACAGCAGGTGCATGTCGTGGCTGACGAGGATCACGGCACCTGAATAGGTGGTCAACGCGTCAACCAGCGCTTCGCGGGACTCAATATCAAGGTGGTTCGTCGGCTCGTCGAGGATCAGCAGATGCGGCGCGGGCAGGGTGGCCAGAAGCAGCGACAGGCGTGCCTTTTGACCGCCCGACAGGCGCCCGACTTCGGTATCCGCTTGGTCTGCACCTAGGCCGAAACCGGCAAGGCGGGCGCGCAGCTTGGCTTGGCCTTCCTCGGCGCGTTCGCGCATCAGGTGTTCCAGCGGGGTTTCTTCGATCCGCAGCTCGTCCACTTGGTGCTGAGCAAAGAAGCCGATGCGCAGCTTGTTAGACGTGACCATGGTGCCGCGGGCTAGTTCCAGACGGTTCGAAAGCATCTTCGACAGGGTCGATTTTCCTTCGCCGTTGCGGCCCAGCAGCGCAATCCGGTCGTCCTGATCGATGCGTAGGTTCAGGTCGTGCAGCACGATGGTGTTGCCATAGCCCACAGCGCCGCCTTCTACGCTTATGATGGGCGGCGACAGTTCTTCCGGCTCTGGAAAGGTGAACACTGTCCGGGCAGCGTCAGCGGGGACGCGGATCGTTTCCATCTTTTCCAGAGCCTTGACACGGGACTGGGCCTGCTTGGCCTTGGACGCCTTCGCCTTGAAGCGGTCGACGAACTTTTGCAGGTGTTCGCGCTTGGCGTCCTGCTTTTTCGCGGCCGAGGTCAGCAGTGCAATCTTTTCGGCGCGCTGGCGGGCGAACATGTCATAGGTGCCGGTGTAGTAGATCAGGCCCTTGTTTTCGAGGTGCAGAATCCCTCCGACAGAGCGGTTCAGCAACTCGCGGTCGTGGCTAACGATCAACACTGTGTGCGGATATTTGGCGATATACGCCTCGAGCCACAGCGCGCCTTCAAGGTCGAGGTAGTTCGTCGGCTCGTCGAGCAGCAGCAGGTCGGGCTCTGAGAATAGAACCGCGGCCAAAGCCACACGCATCCGCCAACCGCCAGAGAATGCAGAGCAGGGCATGCGCTGTTCTTCGTCGGTGAAACCCAGACCCTTGAGGATCGTGCTGGCACGCGCCTCGGCGCTCCATGCTTCGATATCCGCAAGGCGTGTCTGCACTTCGGCGATCCGCATTGGGTCGGTGGCAGAGTCGGCCTCGGCCAGCAGCGCCTCGCGTTCCGAATCGGCTCGCAGCACGGTGTCGATCAACGACACCTCGTTGCCGGGGACTTCCTGACTGACGCCGCCGATCTTCCAGCCGCGGGGCAGAGAGATCGTACCGGTGTCGAGGATCATCTCGCCGCGGATAATCTTGAAAAGCGTCGTCTTGCCAGTGCCATTGCGACCGACCAGTCCAACCTTGTGCCCCGTGGGAATGGTGACGCTGGTGTGTTCCAGCAGCGTGCGGCCTTCGACGGAGTATGTGATGTCTGAGATTTTGAGCATGGCCGCCGCATAGCAGAGGTGGCGGCCATGGGAAAGCGGGCTTTATTGCCGTTTGGCCGCGATATTATGGTTCCTGGTCGTGCCCGCCAAGGACCATCACAAACGGGCGGGCCGCAAAGGGCATCGCCTGCCGCATTTGGACCCACGCCCTGCGCCAATTGAAATGCAGAGCTGGCGATTACGCTTGTGTCGCAGGTCGCAGCTTTGCAGCGATGCGTCGAGTGTCGTTGGTCAAACCAAACCCGCTGAACAGGCAATGCCCCCCGCGTCATAACCGTCTGACCCAGATCGGACAGTCTTTGCAAGCTGCGCCAAGATCAGCAGCATGGAAGGGTAAGAGCTTTCGCTGTGGCGGGCCGATGTCGACTTTTTGACCTGTCCAAAAAGATGATTGTGGGCAGGCCACTCAATCGCGGCGAAAGTCCTGTTTGATCTTAAAAGAACAGTACAACGGCCCCAATTCCGCGCCATCAGTGTCTGGCACAACGTAAACACTCAACGTCTTTTGGGACGTACACATGGGATCCATGTCTGGGCCCATCCAAGCCATAAGATATTGCATTGCCAAGTCTTTCAAATTTTCTGGCCGCAGTTCGCGATCAGAGTTTTGGTAGTTTTTTTCATTCGGCGTCGGCTTTGCGGTTACGATGACTTGGATTGTCGTGCCAATGTTTTTTGCCTTAGCTTGGGGCATGAAGTTCGTCTTGGCGTTTTTCTTGCTCACACCATTATGGGCCGCTGGAGCAAGGCGGTTGCAATATACAGGAGAGGCCAGGAAAGACATTTTTATTCCGGCCGGAGTTTTCTTTGGCCCTCCTATTGGATTGGCGACCTGTCTCGTTAACGCTATTTTCCTAAATTCGTTCATTGGCTTTTTACTGCTGATCTTCCTGTTCGTAATTATGATCTACTTTTCGTTTTTGCCGCCTTTGCGTTCCCTGGACCAACGACAGGCAAGCCCGTCGTCACATCTGAACGGGGTTACAACAGGTTCGGTCCAGCCCCAAACGAGTACCGTTAGCAACGTATCGGGCTGCGCTGGCGTTGTTTCCCTCTCAGCTATAGCAATGCCACCGGCTACATCGCGCGCACCACCCCGTTCGGAGAACCGTCAAGGGCCTACGCCGCCTTAGCAGCCGTCTCGGATCTGTGTACGCCGTGCCCCACGCGGGTGTCGTCCCAGGGCGAGCATCGTGGCTTTTCACCGTGCCATCCTCATGTTAGGGCAGCGCCAGTTTTCACGCCGGACCGCGTGTCCGGCCACCAACCGAAAGAAGCATATCATGGCCATTCAGCGCACGTTCTCCATCATCAAGCCCGACGCTACCAAGCGTAACCTGACCGGCAAAATCGCCGCAAAGTTCGAAGACGCTGGCCTGCGCATCGTCGCATCAAAGCGTATCCAGATGACGCTGGCACAGGCGCAGCAGTTCTACGGCGTCCACTCCGAGCGTCCTTTCTTTGGCGAGCTTTGCGAGTTCATGATCTCTGAGCCGATCGTCGTGCAGGTGCTGGAAGGCGAAAACGCCATCCAGAAGAACCGCGACGTCATGGGCGCAACCAACCCAGCTGACGCAGCAGAAGGCACGATCCGCAAGGAATTCGCACTGTCCATCGGTGAGAACTCGGTCCACGGCTCCGACGCGCCGGAAACCGCTGCAGAAGAAATTGCATTCTTTTTCTCTGGCCTCGAACTGGTCGGCTAAAACGGAAAAGGCGGGCTTAGCGCCCGCCTTCATACTTCTTTCGCCTGTTTCAGGCGGTTTGGGGCTGTCCTGCCGGGACGGCCCCTTTGCGTTCCAGCTGCTCGCGCAGGATCGCGAAATTACTGCGGATCGACTTAAACGTCGCGTCGAACAGATCGCCCAAAGTTGGGATCGTGCCCACCAACATATCCGTCGCCGTATTCGCCGCCATGCGCCCGATGACATGGGAGGCCGTGCTCATGCGCTTCGCCTCAATGATGATCCACGCGGACGGGGCAAGCGTCAGGATATCGCCGATACCATGGATCAGGCCGATGATCGAATCGTACCAGATTCGCAGCCCGATGACCGGCTCACGGATCGCGATATCCATCCAGTGCGCCAACTTTTCCAGCCGCTGCAGACGTGAGTGATGTTCGCTCATGGCGATACAGGCTCTGTGCGTTCAATGATCCAGATTGCGTGGACCAGACCGGGGATATAACCGAGCAACGTCAGGATGATGTTCAGCCAGAAATGCTTGCCGAAACCGACCTTGAAAAAAATGCCCAGTGGCGGGATCAGAATGGACAGGATGATGAGGATCAGGTCCATGCCGGGCCTCGTTGATTATTCATTAAGCCAATGCGCATGGTCCGCGCATTGTTCCATCAATCGGATGATTGCTACTTTCGCACGCCGATCCGGTTCATGAATGTTTCAAGCTCAGTCCGGGCCGCATAGACATATTTTGCGCACAGCGCATCAAAGGTCATGCGTAATGCGTCCTTTTCCGCGCCCTTGCAGTCATTCCAGGGGCGACCCTGCAACGCCATATGCATCACGTAATATTCAATGAAATGGCGGCGCTGGCCATTTTCCAGTAGCTTGAAATAGGCGGCGTCCGCGCCAAACTCGCGCAGCGTTTCCGCATCGGCAATGCCAGCGTCAATCAAGGCGGTTTCCATGGCGGGGCCAATAAACCGAATTGTAGATATGGCGGTCATATTCGCCTATTATTTTACAAGAAAGCCGCACCGTCGAGGGGTTTCCTGCGACGGCTCGGTTCTATGTGCTTAAATGCTGGCAAAGTCCCGAAAGATTGGTGTCGATGCCAGCTCCTGCTGCTCGTATTGCGGTGCCAATGGAGTGCCTGTCTGCTGCGGCCCGGCGTTTGTTTCGCCTTGCTGCTGGTTCTCTCTCTCTGATTGGGCGGGCTGCTGGCTGGCCATTTTAGTGGTCCTAATTAATTGCCGTAGTTGTCTTCTTTTACCAACCAATCGCCTCTTATTGGGCGATGGTGTCAAATTCGGCACCGATCATGTTCATGTCAGGGCCGAATTGGGGCGGAATTAAGGCATTGTTCACCAAGCCGAAACTCACCTTTTCGTGCATCAGCGCTTGAAAGGCGCTTTTCCGCCGGGTTTGCGCGGCGCGCCTTTGCCAGCGGGCTTGCCAGCAGGCTTCCCGCCCGGTGGCACGAACCGCTTGGACGTATCCGAAGCGCTTACCTTGGGCTTTGCAGGTGCACCATCAGGCTTTTTCCACGCAGGCTTGCCCTCAGACTTGCCCTTCCACGCGGGCTTTTCGCCCGGCTTGTCAGACTTGCCCTTATAGGCCGGCTTGTCGCCCTTGTCTTTCCATGCGGGCTTCCCGCCGGGAGCACCATCGGACTTGCCCTTATAGGCAGGCTTGGCGTCGCCATCGGCACGGTAAGGCGCGCGAGCAGGGCGAGCATCGTCTGTCTTACCCTTCCAAACCGGCTTGGCGCGCGGCTTGTTCAGATCGACTAGCGCATCGCCGTGATCTTTACGCTCTGTTTTGGCACGCGGCTTGCGGGTCTTTGGGCTGTCGTCGCCCTGTGGCGCAATCGCGGCCACGTTGTCCTGACGGCTGGGCGGCGGCGGGCTAGTGTCGCGGGCGCGGGCCGGACGCGGCGCATCATTATCACGAGGGGTATAGGCCTTTTTGTCGGGCCGCGGACCGCGTTCACTTATCTGCGGCACGCCGTCGACCTCCGTCAGTTTAGCCTGATTCTCAAGCACCATTTTCGGGCCGACAGCTTTGAGGAAGCCTGCAGCGGCTCCTTCTGCGATCTCGACAAAGGTTTCGTCCGCTTGAATGCGGATCGCGCCAATTTCTTTCTTGGTGATGTCACCGGCCGTGCACAGCATCGGCAGCAACCAACGGGCCTCGGCCTTTTGATCGCGGCCCACATCGACTCGGAACCACTTGGACGGGCCAAAGGTTTCCTTACGCTCGCGCGGGGCCTTGTCGCTGCCATCGCGGGGCGGCGGCGCGTTGTATTCGGTCAGATCTTCGGGCGCGGACTGCTTGCCCTGATACAGGCGCAGATAGGCGGCGGCGATCTGCGACGCGTCGTACTGTTCCAGCAAACGGCCAGCAAAAGCCTTCTCGTCCTCGGTGAACGTTTCGCCCCAGATTTCGTCGTTCAGCAGACGCTCTTCATCCTTGCGCAGGATTTCGTCCGCTGATGGCGGCACAGCCCAAGTCGCTTGCAGCTTGCCCCAGGTCAGCAGGTTTTCTGCCCGGCGCCGCATTTTCGGCGTCACGATCATGGCAGAGATACCCTTGCGACCCGCGCGGCCAGTCCGGCCAGAGCGGTGCAGCAGAATTTCCGCATTGGTCGGCAGTTCGGCGTGGATCACCAGTTCAAGGTTCGGCAAGTCAATACCGCGGGCGGCAACGTCGGTTGCCACACAGACCTTGGCCCGGCCGTCGCGCATCGCCTGCAGGGCGTGCGAACGTTCCTGCTGCGACAGCTCGCCGGATAGTGCGACCACGGAAAATCCACGGTTGCTGAGGCGGGTGGTCAGGCGTGTGACCATGGCGCGGGTGTTGGCGAACACGATAGCGTTGGGCGCATCGTAAAACCGCAGCACGTTGATGATCGCGTTGTCGGCGTCATGCTGCGCGACAGACAGGGCGCGATATTCGATATCGGCGTGCTGGCCTTCTTTGGTCACCGTGGTGACGCGGACCGCATCGCGCTGATAGGATTTCGCCAGCTTGACGATAGTCGCAGGGACCGTGGCCGAGAACATCAACGTGCGCCGCTCGGGCGGGGCTTCGCCCAGAATGAATTCTAAGTCTTCTTTAAAGCCCAGATCCAGCATCTCGTCTGCTTCGTCCAGCACCACAGCGCGGATGTCGGACAGATCGATGTTGCTGCGCTTGATGTGGTCAACCAGACGGCCGGGCGTTGCGACAATGATATGCGCGCCGCGATCAAGGCTGCGACGCTCGTCGCGCACATCCATACCGCCAACGCAGGAAGCCAAAACCGCACCAGTACCAGCGTAAAGCCACGACAGCTCGCGCTTGACCTGCAAGGCCAGCTCTCGCGTTGGGGCAACAATCAGGGCAAGAGGACGGCCGGCGGGGCCAAATGTCCCGTCCTCGGCCAAAATGGTATTGCCGATGGCAAGGCCGAAGCCGACGGTCTTGCCAGAGCCAGTTTGGGCGCTGACCAGCAGGTCTTGACCATCCAGATCGGGATTCGTCACGGCCTCCTGCACGGGTGTGAGGGCGTCATAGCCCTTATCTGCAAGGGCGCGGGCGAGTGTATCGATCATGGGGTATGGGTCCGGAATGAGTCAGCTTTTCGCCCTATGCCCCTTGACGTTATCTGTCCAGTGTCAATCATTGCGAAGTTGGCAAGAACCCGCCAGCTTCATCCGTCTACACCAGCGGCGATACATGATCCAAGCAGCAAGGCTCAGCACGGCCGGCATGATCAATGCCGGCAGGCCGGGCTGCGGAACAGCTACCGTGTCTGACTGCGGCAGCAGCGCAAAAGCGGCGGGCGCGGACAGGGCAAAAGCATCCCACAAGGCGTGTAAGGCGATGGCGGGCCACAGGCTGCGGGCCTGCACGGCAACCGCGCCAAAGAACAGGCCCAGCCCTGTTGCCCCGGCCATCTGGATCGCCGTTACGGTCATGTTCTGTCCCACGATCGCATTCGCGCCGTGGAACAGCCCAAAGGTCAAGCCCGCGCCGATGATCGCCCACCCGGCGCTGAATCGGCTGCGCAAGCCGTGCAACATGATGCCACGGAATAACAGCTCTTCGAACAGACCAATCAGCAGCGACAGCACGGCGATGGACCAAAGCGAGGTGCGCAGACCTTCGCCACCCTCGAGCGACAGAAAACCAAGCCAGCTGACGGCCACGATCGACACCGGCGGCGTCAGGATCCACAGCGCCAGCCGCATGCCTGCCGGATCGACCGGGCCGCGCAGGCCCGTCGCACGGCCCCAGCGCAGCAGGGCCACGATAAAGCACAGGACGACGACCAGCAGTCCCTCGGTCACGATGAAGGGGCGTAGGTCGGTCATGTCGACGATCCCGGTGCCGCCCGTCACATCCACAGGCCCGCGCAGCACCAAAGGCACCACAAACCAGCCAACCGCCAGCGATAAGATCAATACTGCGGTCGCAAGAGGATGTCGGCTGCCAAAGGTCGAAAACGGGCGCATATTAAAGCTTTCAGTTCGCCATTGCGCCGTTATGGCAGGCGCAATGGCCGGCGATTGCAGAATACTGCCAACCAGGCTCGCTCACCACATTGTGCCAAGGGCATCAGCCGTATTGTGCGGCGTCGAACCAGTCAGTGATTTGCTGTTCCAGAGCAGCCCAAATTGCGGGCGCACCGCGCTGCACCTTTGTGCCAACGCGGGTATGCAGCTGGGCTGGCGTGACGTTATAGGTCGGCCACGTGCCGCCGCCCGTCGCAAGGTTCGCCATGACGGGCTGCACCCTGTCCAGCGCTTTGGCAAAGATCGCATCGTCGGTCTCTGCCGCTTCAAATTCGTGCCACAGCGCGTGCAACACCTTGCCCTGAGTTGTGGGCAGCAGGCCGAACAGGCGGATCGCGGCGGCATGCTCTTCTGCCTCCTTCGCGCCTTGATCGCTGGCGGTGGTGTGGATAGGTAGATCGCCAGCGTCGATTTCCACAAGGTCATGGATCAGCAGCATGGCGATGACGCGGTCAGTATCGACCGGGTTGATCGCGTGTTCGGCCAGCGTCAGCGCATAAAGCGCGATATGCCAGCTGTGTTCAGCACTGTTTTCCCGGCGCGAGCCGTCGAACAGCGTCGTCGCGCGCAGCTCGGTCTTCAGCCGGTCCGCCTCTGCCAGAAAGCGCAGGCGAGCGGCGGTATCCGCATCAAGGCGCGGACCGGTGCGATCCAGCAGGCCAAGAGCGTAAGCATACAGTTCAGGCCAATCATCCGCCAGCGCCGCGGGGCGACCGGTGGCCAGCAGCGCCCGGATGATGTCGCGGTCAATATCGGTTTGGGCGAGGTTGAGCAGCTCTTGCATCAGGGGCTGCGCCATATCCAGCATCCGCGCGGTCTGGGCGGCGGGGGTGACGGCGTCCTCGAAGGTTTCCCAATGGCCGCGGAACAAGGTGGCTTGGTCGTCCGGCAAGATCGCATAAAGGCGGTCTGCAGCGGCGCGTTCCTTGATGGCGATGGCTGCGTGGTCCTGCAGCAAATGGATGGGGTGATCGCCTGCGTCCACCTCCACGATGTCGTGCAGCAAGGCCATATTGATGGTCGCGGCAGGAGCGTCAAAAATCAACCCCCACAGCGCGAGGTGCCACGAATGTTCCGCCGCATTTTCACGGCGCGAGCCGTCCATCAGCGCATTGGCACGGATCACGGATTTCAGTTGGTCCGCTTCGGATAGAAAGGCAAGTTGGCGGGTCAGGCGGTCGGCAGCAGGGGGCATGGAATACATTTCCAAAAAGTTAATGTTTCGCATGCGAAACATATTATATTATACTTCACAATAGCTTAAAGAGAAAGCGCGCAGCCATCACCACCTAGCGCGGCGCGTTAACCGACATCCTTGGCTTTGCGAGAATCCAGAAGGGCGCGCGCACGGGCCTCGGCCCGGCGGACCCGCACGAAAGTCAAATAACTTTCCTGCAGGGTATGGGACGAGGCACCCAAGATTTCTCCGATCTGGTCGACGATTTTATCGTCGCCAGCCTTGGCTGCATCCGCCAAGGCAAGTTTGGCCAGTTCAAGAGCGACATCATCAACATATGACATAGTCTTAACGCGTATTTTCTGTCAGGCGGCGGCGCACGTAGCTTTTGACCGAACCGATCATCGGGTCCATGTGCGGATCCTCGAAGAAGTGGCCAGCGCCGGGCACTTCTTCGTGGGTGATAGTGATGCCTTTTTGATCGTGCAGCTTGTTGACCAAGTTGACGGTGTCAGCCGGCGGCGCGACGCGGTCGGCGGCACCGTTGATAATCAGGCCGGACGCCGGGCAGGGCGCAAGGAAGCTGAAGTCATACATATTTGCCGGTGGGCTAACCGAAATGAAGCCAGTGATCTCTGGGCGGCGCATCAAAAGCTGCATCCCGATCCACGCGCCGAAGGAAAAACCCGCGACCCAGCAATGCTTGGCATTGTTGTTCATCGACTGCAGATAATCGAGGGCGGAGGCGGCGTCAGAGAGCTCTCCGATACCTTGATCATATTCGCCTTGGGACCTGCCCACACCGCGGAAATTGAACCGCAGCACGGTGAAGCCCATGTTATAAAAAGCGTAATGCAGGTTATAGACGACCTTGTTGTTCATCGTCCCGCCGAACTGCGGATGCGGGTGCAGAACGATGGCGATGGGCGCATCACGGTCCTTTTGGGGGTGATAGCGGCCTTCAAGGCGGCCTTCGGGACCGGGAAAGATGACTTCGGGCATGGGCGTTCCAACTGCTGCGGTGCGATGAGAGGTCTGCATATTCTTGACGAAAACGCTCAGGCACCTTAGAAAGATTCTAAATCCGCACGAGGTGTCCCGCGCGGCCGGATTGAGGACGACCTAATCAGGCGAGAGCGTTTCGTCAATGTTTTAGCATATATGGGTTTTAGCGGAATCAGGAGGCGTTGCGATGAAATTGAGTACGAAGGGACGTTACGCCATGGTGGCGCTGGCCGATCTGGCCTTGCAGCCCAGTGGCACGCTGGTCAGCCTGACGGAGATCGCCAAGCGTCAGGACGTGAGCCTGCCCTATCTGGAGCAGCTGTTCGTGAAGCTGCGCCGCGAGGGGCTGGTGGAATCGGTGCGCGGTCCGGGTGGTGGATACCGCCTTGCGCGTGCGGCTTCCGAGATCCGTGTCGCCGATATTCTGGGTGCCGTGGATGAGACGGTGAGCGCAATGCACAAGGGAGCCGGTGCCTCTGGCGGGGCCTCTGGGTCACGCGCGCAATCATTGACCAACCGGCTGTGGGAAGGGCTAAGCGCACACGTCTATGTATTTCTGCACCAGACCCGGCTGAGCGATGTGGTCGGCAACGCCATGGCCCCGTGCCCGGCGGTGCCGGCGCTGTTCGAAGTCGTCGATGAGGTCGGTGATGCGTGAGATGTTTGCAGCGATGAAGGGGGCTCTGCCGCATAAAATGTTGCAGGGGGCTCTGCCCCCGGCGCTGGCGCGCCGCCCCCGGAGTATTTGGGGCAAGATGATATGATGAGCCGGGTGTATCTGGATCATAACGCGACGACGCCTTTGCGGTCGCAGGCGCGGGACGCGATGATTGCGGCAATGGATGTAGTCGGCAATCCTAGTTCTGTGCATGCCGAAGGGCGTGCGGCGAAATCATTGTTGGAGCGTGCGCGGGGACAGGTGGCCGACGCGGTCGGCGCGGGCCAGGCGGATATTGTTTTCGTGTCTGGCGCGACTGAGGCGGCGGCTTTGGCACTGGCAGGGCGCGATTTGCATGGCTCTGATCTGGAGCATGAGGCGGTGCGAGCTTGGGTGAGTTGCGGCCTGCCCGTTGTGAATGGGCTGGTTGTTGTGGACGATCCGGCGCGGTCTGTGGTGCAGCTGGCCAATTCTGAAACCGGGATTATTCAGGCGCTGCCCGCAGGGCTGGCGGTTAGTGATATCACTCAAGGGTTTGGCCGGGTCGCGTTTTCCTATTCTTGGGCGGGGGTGGAACAGGTGTTTTTGTCCGCGCACAAGTTTGGCGGCCCCAAGGGAGTTGGCGCGTTGATAGTGCCGCAAGGCTATGATGTGGCAGCGCAATTACGCGGCGGGGGCCAGGAAATGGGGCGACGTTCGGGGACCGAGAACATCATTGCCATCGCTGGCTTTGCCGCTGCTGCTATCGCGGCACAGGGTGATCTGGCGCAGGGGCGGTGGGACCGGGTTGCGCAACTTAGAAATATTCTAGAAAAGGCGGTTGCGGCGCAGGCTCCGCATACTATTTTTGTCAGGAATGATGTTAACCGCTTACCGAACACCACCTGCATGATCTGCCCCGGCTGGCGGGGCGAGACACAGGTGATGGCAATGGATATTGCAGGCTTTGCCGTTTCGGCGGGATCGGCTTGTTCCAGCGGCAAGGTGCGCAAATCGCCAGTGCTGACGGCGCTGGGGTACGACACTGATCAGGCGGGCTGCGCGTTGCGCGTGTCGCTTGGGATCGAGACAACGGAAGACGAGGTCCTGCGCTTTGCGGATGCATGGTGCGCACGGGCCAAACGGATGATGGCGGCGTGAGCTGCAAGAGAGGTGAGTAAAATGGCTGCAATGGATGTGGACGTCAAAGAAGGCGTTGATCAAGAGACCGTGGATGCGGTCGCTCAGCTGTCGGGTGCCTATAAGTATGGTTGGAACGACGACGAGATCGAGATGGACTATGCCCCCAAGGGCTTGAATACCGATATCGTAAAGCTGATTTCTGGCAAGAACGAAGAACCGCAGTGGATGACCGACTGGCGTCTGGACGCGTTTACGCGCTGGGAAGGCATGACTGCGCCGAACTGGGCGATGCTGAAGGTCGCGGATATCGATTTTCAGGATCTCTATTACTACGCCCGCCCAAAAAGCATGGAAGTGAAGCCGAAGTCGCTGGATGAGGTCGATCCCAAGCTGCTGGAGACGTATAAGAAGCTGGGTATCCCGCTGTCGGAGCAGGCGATCTTGGCTGGCGTCGAAGGTGCCGTGCCTGACCAAGGCCGCAAGGTCGCTGTGGATGCGGTGTTTGATTCCGTCTCCGTTGGCACAACGTTCCAGAAAGAACTGGCCCAAGCCGGTGTGATCTTCTGTTCAATTTCTGAGGCGATCCGCGAGCACCCGGAGCTGGTGAAAAAATATCTAGGCTCGGTAGTTCCGGTGACGGACAACTTCTATGCGACGCTGAACTCGGCCGTCTTTTCCGATGGCTCGTTCGTTTACATCCCGCCCGGTGTCCGCTGTCCGATGGAATTGAGCACTTATTTTCGTATCAACGCGGAGAACACCGGCCAGTTCGAGCGGACGCTGATCATCGCCGACAAGGGGTCCTACGTTTCTTACCTTGAGGGTTGCACTGCACCGAAGCGCGATGTCGCCCAGCTGCACGCGGCCGTGGTTGAGATCATCATAGAAGAAGATGCTGAGGTGAAGTATTCCACCGTGCAGAACTGGTACCCTGGGGACGCCGAAGGCAAGGGCGGCATTTATAACTTCGTGACCAAGCGCGCCGATTGCCGTGGCGACCGGGCCAAGATCATGTGGACGCAAGTCGAAACCGGCTCTGCCGTGACGTGGAAGTATCCAAGCTGCATTCTGCGGGGAAATGATTCACAGGGTGAATTCTACTCCATCGCCATCGCGAACAACATGCAGCAGGCCGATACGGGTACCAAGATGATCCACCTGGGCAAGCGCACAAAGTCGCGCATCGTGTCCAAGGGGATTTCGGCAGGCAAGGCGCAGAACACCTATCGCGGCCTAGTGTCGATGCACCCTAAGGCGAAGGAATCGCGCAACTATACCCAGTGCGATTCTCTGCTGATCGGATCCGAGTGCGGGGCGCATACTGTGCCGTATATCGAGGTGAAGAATAACTCTTCTCGTGTCGAGCACGAGGCGACGACGTCCAAGGTGGACGACGAGCAGCTGTTCTATTGCCGCAGCCGCGGGATGGACGAGGAAGAGGCCGTCGCGCTGGTGGTGAACGGGTTCTGCAAAGAAGTGCTTCAAGCGCTGCCGATGGAATTCGCGATGGAAGCGCAGGCGCTGGTGGCGATTAGCCTCGAAGGCTCTGTCGGATAAAATTTGCCCCAAGGGGCGCGGAATGGACGGGCCCTGCGGGGCTTTGAAGGAGAAAAATATGCTAGAAATAAAAGGCCTGAAGGTCGATCTGGAAGATGAAGACAAGTCGATCCTGAAGGGTGTGGACTTGTCCGTGCCTGCCGGGGAAGTGCATGCGATCATGGGGCCGAACGGCTCTGGCAAATCGACGCTGTCTTATGTTCTATCCGGCAAGGATGGCTATGAAGTCAAAGGCGGCACCGCGACGCTGAACGGCGTGGACCTGCTAGCGATGGAGCCGGAAGAGCGTGCTGCGGCTGGCCTGTTTCTTGCGTTCCAATATCCGGTGGAAATTCCGGGCGTTGGCAACATGACGTTCCTGCGCACGGCTGTGAACGCTCAGCGCAAGGCACGCGGCGAAGAAGAGCTATCTGCTGGTGAGTTCCTGAAGGAAGTACGTGCAAAGGCAAAAGACCTGAAGATCGACGCCGAGATGCTGAAGCGTCCCGTAAACGTCGGCTTTTCCGGCGGGGAGAAGAAGCGCAACGAGATCCTGCAAATGGCGATGCTGGAGCCGAAAATGTGCATCCTTGACGAGACCGACTCAGGTCTTGACGTCGATGCGATGAAGTTGGTGGCTGACGGTGTGAACGCGCTGCGGTCCGAAGGGCGTTCGTTCCTTGTGATAACCCACTATCAGCGCCTGCTGGACCACATCAAACCAGACGTCGTGCACATCATGTCGAACGGCCGTATCATCAAGACTGGCGGGCCAGAGCTTGCCCTTGAGGTCGAACACAACGGTTACGCCGATCTGCTGGCGGAGGACGCATAATGGCGCTTGCGCAACGCAAACAGGACGCGACCGATGCGCGTCTGGCGGCGGTGACGCTGCCGGACGGCCCGGCTTGGCTGACGAAGGCGCGAAAGGCGGCGCTGGGGCGTGTGTCCATGATGGGCCTGCCCGCGCGGCGTGATGAATACTGGAAGTTCAGCGATCCGACGACGCTGACTGATGCGGCCGTTATTCCGGCCGATGTGTCGGACGCAGCAGATCGTGAATTCGCGGGCTCTGACGCGCTGATGGCAGTCTTTGTGGACGGTGTGTTTGATGCAGGTGCGTCGGACGATCTGGCGGCGGCTGGCGTGACGATCAACCGGCTGGCGCAGGCGGAGGATATCACTTGGGCCGCCGATCTGCTGGGCACGCTGGAAGAGCGCGGACAGCAGCCGGTGGAACGCCCACTGGCGGCGCTGACCACAGCGATGGCGACCGACGGTCTGCTGATCCATGTGACGGGCAATGCCGGACGCGCGGTTCACCTCCGCTATGACCGCAAGGATGCCGGGGCCGATGTGGCGCTGCACCATGTGATCAAGCTGGACGCTGACGCGACATTTACTCTTCTGGAAAGCGGCGCTGGCGCGGCGCGCTTTGCGTCCAACATGGAGGTCGACGTGGCCGCCAGCGCGACGTTCCACCATGTGCGCGCGCAGGGCCGGGATACGGGCCGCCGGATGAACACGCATACGTTTACCCGGATTGGTGAGGGATCGACCTTTAAGTCCTTCACCCTGTCCGTGAACGGTGCGTTGACCCGCAACGATTGCGTGATGGAGATTTTGGGCGACGATGCGACGGCTCATGTTGCCGGTGCCTGCGTCGGCGATGGCGAAGGCTTTCACCACGATGACACCATATTCATCACCCACGATGCGGTTGGTTGCGAGTCGCGTCAGGTGTTTAAGAAGGTGCTACGTAACGGGGCAGTCGGCGTGTTCCAGGGCAAGATCTTGGTCAAGCAAGGCGCGCAGAAAACCGATGGCTATCAAATCAGCCAGTCCTTGCTGTTGGACGGGGACAGCCAGTTTCTCGCCAAGCCAGAGCTGGAAATCTATGCCGATGACGTGGCCTGTTCGCACGGGTCCACATCCGGGGCGATCGACGAGGATGCGCTGTTCTATCTGCGGTCCCGCGGTGTGCCGCACAAGACGGCGACAACGCTGCTGACCCTGTCGTTCCTTGCCGAATCTCTGCAAGAGATTGACGACGAATCCATTGCCGATGATCTGCGCGACCGGCTGGCCGGTTGGCTGGATCGCCACCAAAGCTGATGGCAGTCACAGCTGACATCGTCCGCACTTGGCGCGGGCCGCGCGCCGTGATGTGCGGCCTGCTGGCGCAGGGCAAACGAGAGGACCGGGCGCTGGCCTATCTGATAGTGTTCTGCCTGCTTGTATTTGTCGCGCAATGGCCGCGGCTGACGCGAGCGGCGGCAGGGTTCGACCTTGCCCCCGGCACAGAGCCGCGCGAGTTGGTTCAGCTGATGACCTACGAGCTGTTTGCGTGGATCACGGTCTGGCCGCTGGCGTTTTATGCGCTGGCGGCGGTCAGCCATCTGATTGCAAAGGCGTTTCGCGGTCGCGGCACGCATTACAACGCGCGGCTGGCGCTATTCTGGTCGTTGCTGGCCTCTGTACCGCTGCTGCTTCTGTATGGCTTGATGGTGGGATTTCTGGGGCCGGTCACTGGTACGCATCTGGTCGGCGCGGCGTGGGTTTTGGCCTTTGGCTGGATTTGGTCGCTGTCCTTGTGGGAGGCAGAGCAATGACGCCGGCGCAGTGGATCGGGCGATCCTTTCGCGACCCGGCCGGGGTCGCGCTGGTGCTGACCCGGCTCGAACTAAACCGCGGCACGCTGTATAGCATGGTTGCGTTAGTAACGGTGCTGTCGGTGTTGATCTTAGAACTGGGGCTCTACCTGTCCCCGGCGGATGCTGAATTGCTGCGCGCGACACCCTTTACATTGTGCTTCATCCTTGGCGCGTCCTTGATCATGATGGTCTTTGCGCTGCAACTGACCGGGCGGATGCTGGGCGGAGCCGGACAATTTGGTTCGGCGTTGCTGCTCGTGGTCTGGTGGCAGGCGATGGCGCTGATCATTCAGGTCGGCCAGACTGCGACAATGCTACTGTTTCCTCCGATGGCGGGGATTGTTACACTGACAGGGCTGGCGTGGCTGGTGTTCGCACTGCTGCATCTAGTCAACGTGCTGCACGGCTTTGACAGCCTTTTCAAGGCGCTGGCGACCGTCGTTATCGGCGTTGTTGGTATTTCTTTTGGGTTAGCGCTGTTGCTGACCCTGATCGGCGTGACCCTGCAAGGAGGCACCCCCTGATGTTCGACGTAGACGCAATCCGCGCGCAATTCCCGATCCTTGCCCGAGAGGTCAACGGCAAGCCGCTGGTCTACCTCGACAATGGTGCCTCGGCCCAGAAACCAAGCGTTGTGATCGACGCGATGACGCAGGTATATGAAAATGAATATGCCAATGTTCACCGTGGCTTGCATTACCTTTCTAATGTAGCGACCGACCATTACGAGGCGGTGCGCGGCAAGATCGCAAAGTTCCTGAACGCGGGGTCAGAGGATGACATCATCCTGAACTCTGGCACGACCGAGGGCATCAATATGGTATCCTACGGCTGGGCCGCGCCGCGCCTGCAGGCGGGCGACGAAATCGTGCTCAGCATCTTGGAACACCACGCCAATATCGTCCCCTGGCATTTTTTGCGCGAACGGCAGGGTGTGGTGCTGAAGTGGGTCGATTGCGCCATGGACGGATCACTTGACCCGCAGGCCGTGATTGACGCGATCGGGCCTAAGACCAAGCTGGTCGCCATTACCCAGATGTCGAACGTTTTAGGCACGCTGGTGGATACTAAGGCGATCTGCGCCGGGGCTCATGCAAAGGGCGTGCCTGTACTCGTTGATGGCTCTCAGGCTGCTGTGCACCTGCCGGTCGACGTGCAGGATATGGGCTGCGATTTCTATGCTATTACGGGTCATAAGCTCTATGGGCCAAGTGGATCCGGCGCGATCTATGTGCACCCCGACCGCATGAGTGAGATGCGCCCGTTTCTGGGCGGCGGCGACATGATTCGCGAGGTTGGCCGCGATACGGTCACCTATAATGACGCCCCCATGAAGTTCGAGGCAGGCACGCCCGGAATCGTGCAGACCATCGGTCTCGGCGTGGCGCTGGACTGGATGATGGACGTCGGAATGGAGAACATCGCGGTATATGAAGCTGGCCTGCGTGATTATGCTCAAGCCAAGCTGGCTGGGCTAAACTGGTTGCAGGTGCAGGGCAATGCGCCGGGAAAGGCTGCGATTTTCAGCTTTACCCTCGACGGTTCGGCCCATGCTCACGATATTTCCACCGTGCTTGATAAAAAAGGCGTTGCCGTGCGCGCAGGCAGCCATTGCGCCATGCCGCTGATGGATCACCTTGGACTGACGGCGACATGCCGCGCGTCCTTTGGCGTCTATAATACGAAAGCAGAAGTGGAAGTGCTGATCGACGCGCTTGAACTGTGCCACGATCTGTTTGCCTGATGGCTTTTAGCGTTGCGGCTATCCTGCCGCAACGCTATAGACGGCCAAATAGGCACCCGTAGCTCAGCTGGATAGAGCGCTGCCCTCCGAAGGCAGAGGTCACTGGTTCGAATCCAGTCGGGTGCACCAATTTTATATGACAATTCTTGATCATCCGTTTTGGTTGTATCTGTTACACGTAACGGAAACCGTTATTTTCGGCGTGTTTCTACCGCATTCAATGCTGTCTGCAGGTGGTCGGTCGCGTGGTGCACGGATACTTTCTGGATAGTTTCTGCGCTGGTCGCAAAGAAGCCTGCAGCATCCCAGACAGTTGCGCCGTTGTGCAGCGCCCAGGTGATCGCCGTATTTTTCAGTGTATGCGGCGAAACGCCAGTAAGACCTGCAGAACGTGCGGCCTTGGGGAATGCCCGCTTGATGTCGCCAACGCGCGCGCCTTGATACTCAACCGCCCAGACAGATCCTGCAGCGTGCCAGCGGCGCAGGTGGCTTAGAAGCTGGCGCGGGATCGGTGCCGGGGTGCGCCGCTTGTTGGTCTGGCGTTCACCTTCGCCGCGCCGGTGCATGATACCGCGCTGCAGGTCAAACCAGCCGCCAACGGTGTTCGGGGTAAAGCCCATCCGCAAGATCGCGTCTTTGCGGGTTCCAGTGTAAATAGCGATCAGGATAAACCGCGCAAGGTGCTGCGACTTGTGGCCCCGATATGCGGCTTAGATCAGTGCTGCAGCTTCATCACGGGTAAGCCAGCGTTCTTTTGCCTCTGGCGCGGACGGCAACGTTACGGCGGGCGCTGCAGTCACGTAGCCCTCTTTGTGAGCGTAATTCATGGCCGCTTGCAGCGTGCCTAGTTCGCGGCGGACAGTGGCCGGGGCCTTGCCGCGCCACTTGCCATAGCGGCGGCAGGTTTCGCCTTTAACGTAGGTCAGCTTTAATTCAGCCCAGAACGGCAGCAACGCTGAAATTGCGTAACCGATACGCTCTGGTGCGGCTACGGTCGGCGCATATTCCTCGGCGTAGATCGCCAGCACTTCGCCGCAGGTTACGTTTTCCGGCTCATTGGCAGCACCTGTGCGGCCTTTGGTGGCGATGTGGGCCCAAAGCGTTTTTTCAGCTTCGCTGCGGCTTGTGCAGCCCGTTGAACGGTCTGGCTGGCCTGTGTCGCGGATATACCAGTAATGGCGGTGGGCGAATTTGTGGAGCCTTGCTCCTTTGGATGGTCGCGGCATTTCATTAATAACTCCGGTAGGCGGTCACGTTCGAGCCGAATAGCGCGCCCCATGCGGACGAGGTAGCCGTGTGCTTCGGCTGCGGTGCGAAGGCTGGCGGGCGGGACGCCTAATTCGGTGGCGGCATCTTCGATCTTACAGAGCAACTCCATCATTCATCCTCCTCGCATGTGTCGCATGTTGCTGGTCCGTATTCTGGCCACACCATCGCGCCGGTGCATGGCTTTTCCTGGTTTGCGCGCGACTGGCCTTCTTCTGGCTCGGCGTAGCGGTTGCAGGCGTCACCGTCCTGTGTACTAACTTCCTGCTGCTCGTCAGGGCCTTGCAGGCGAAATGCTTCATAATTTATTGGCAATTCCATTACTCCCTCGGCTTAATTCCGCCCCCTATTCTTGCCTTTAATGGTTTGCAGCTGGACGTTCTGAACGATGATTTCTTGGTCTCAATGCCCAAATGTTTTTTGCTGATGCGGTCGTTCTTGGCCTTCTGCGCGACCATGCAAGGCGGTCTTTTTCTTGTGTTTGACGGCCAGCGCTGGCGCGAGGTTTGTGTCGTGGTTTTCGCCGCGCATCGCAGCGGTATGCCACGACAGATAGCCATGTGAGGGGGCCGGGCAGCGCATCACTGCGCACCACCCGTCAGATGGCCTACATGATCGAGCCGAGCCGGAAAGCCACTCACAGCCAGCCAGACCGCAAAGACGAACGCGGCCAAATAGGCGGCGTCGATCAATTCGCGGGCATATTGATGCCAGTCTGCGGCGTTTATGCTCTGGGGGTGGTGGAGGAGGCGACACCAGATGGCAAGCCCGCCCGCAAGTCGTTTGTCGGACAAAAAGCAGTCTAAGAAAGTGCCCCAGAAATGGTCACTATTTTCTAGCAAGACGCACGTCACAACTTGAGGTCTAACACACGATGACGTTAGTCAATAAATGAATGTGAACTTAAAAGGTTAAGCATAAAAATGGTAACAGGGGCAAAACCTCGGGCAAGTTGAGGTTTGCGGGACACGTCGTTGTTGCGTCGAATTGACTCATCTGGTTGTGGTGGGATTCCCAAGCCTGGCGATTTCTGTCTCTATCGCGCAATGGTCA
>Ga0209491_10001062_pt1 | contig 54500 bp, 36 predicted proteins | sample BON02_FD_187213 | JGI IMG/M metagenome (GOLD analysis project Ga0209491, IMG submission 187213) | Freshwater microbial communities from Lake Bonney liftoff mats and glacier meltwater in Antarctica - BON-02 (SPAdes) (version 2) | ecosystem: Environmental > Aquatic > Freshwater > Ice > Glacier...
TGGTGATGGGAGGAATTCAATCTATTTCCAGATCTACTTTCACTAAATTGATTCCTAATAATACTACCAAACATGCTTCCTACTTTAGTTTCTATGATGTCACTGAAAAGATTGCCATTGTGATAGGCACCTTTTCCTATGGTGTGATTGAGCAAATCACAGGAAATATGCGAAACAGTGCGCTTTCACTCGGAATTTTCTTTCTTGTTGGATTAGGGTTCTTGTTACTTGTGCGTATTCCAAAAAGAGATTTAGAACCTTCATTAGTGAGTTGATGCAAAAAATTTATTTAGGAAATCAAGTAACATATTTAGACGAGGCATTCTTAGAAAAGTCAGGTATGACTAGTCATGAATTAATGGAGACAGCTGCCATCGAATTCGTGACTTGGTTTTTGAATGAAAACTTCCCTAAGCAGACTCAAATTAGTATCGCAGTAGGTCCTGGAAACAATGGTGGAGATGGCTTTGCAATTGCGAGACTTTTAGCGAATGAACATTATTCTATCAGGGTAGTCGAAATGTTTGATTCCAACCGGAAGTTGAGCCCTGATGGAAGGACAAATAAAGAATTGTTACCATCAAGCATTCCTTGCTTTACCTGGGATCAATTTGATGAAAACTCTGCAGACATTCTGATTGATTGCTATTTGGGAGTAGGATTGAAGGGGCCTCTCCGAGAGGAAGCAATAGCAAAGATCAACTGGATAAATCAATTTGATGGTAAGATCATCAGCGTTGATATTCCCTCTGGAATTCCGGCAGAAGAAAGTGGATTTTTAGCTGCAGTTCAGGCGGAGGTAACAGTAACATTTCAATTTCCAAAATTATCCCTCTTTGCACCCGAGTGTTCAAAGTATAGTGGCGCTATTGTGGTCTTGCCTGTAGGAATAACAGTGGAGGACTCGGAGCAATTGCTTACTGACCGCTACTACCTGCAAGCTCAAGATATAAAACCCTTACACCGTATCTATAATCGCTTCAGTTTTAAAGGAGATCTTGGGAAAGTATTGCTTGTGGGTGGGAGCTATGGGAAAATGGGGGCAGTCCAATTATCCTGTAAAAGTGCGTTGCGAACAGGAGCTGGCTTGGTGTCTTGCTTTTTGGATGACATTGGTATACCTATCATCCAAACTGCTATCCCTGAGGTGATGTGTATTCCATTAGGGAAGGTAGAGCTATCAAGGTTTGATTCCATTGGAATTGGACCAGGCTGGGGCATTTCAAACAGGATAGAATTATTTAACGATATCCTGGAAAACTTCAGTAGGCCCATTGTAATTGATGCAGATGGAATAAATCTCTTGGCTGAAAATCCTGAATTGATTCGGTTAATTCCCAAAAACTCAATTCTAACTCCCCATTTAGGTGAATTTCAAAGACTGGTCGGGCCTTCAAAAGATTATTTTGATCGTATTGAGCGCGCAAAAAACTTTGCAATAGAAAATGAATTAATTATTATTCTCAAAGGTGCTAATTCACTCATTGCACTGCCCGATGGTCGTCAGATTTTTAATTCCTCGGGAACACAGTATATGGCAACTGCTGGTTCTGGGGATGTGTTAACCGGGATGATTACTGCCTACTTAGGAATGGGTTATACTCCAGAAAATGCAGCGTTGTGCGGAGTTTTTCATCATGGACTAGCAGGAGAACTAGCTGGAAAATCAAAAAGAAGAGGGCTGATTGCTTCTGATATCATTGAAGCCATACCGGTGACATACCTTGAGCTGGATATTTCTTAAATGTTTATTCCCTGCCAAACTTTTATTTTTTCCTTAGGGTTACCTGATTAATAATTTTTCACATGCAAAAAGAAAAGCTTATTCTTTGGACGCTGACGGCCATCAATTTCATTCACATTGTTGATTTTATGATATTGATGCCACTTGGACCTCAGCTCATGCGAATTTTCGAAATTTCACCCAGAGATTTTGGACTATTAGTTTCTTCATATACCTTTAGTGCAGGAATTTCCAGCTTCTTTGGTGCATTTTTTTTGGATCGATTTGATCGGAAGAAAATTTTACTTTGGGTGTATGTGGGTTTTGCGATAGCTACTTTAGGCTGTGCACTTTCTCCTAGTTACCCAATATTACTTGCGGCTAGAGTTCTTTCAGGAATATTTGGAGGCTTGACATCTGCCTTGATCTTGGCAATTATCGGCGATGTGGTTCCAGACTCCCGAAGAGGAAGGGCAATGGGGCTAGTAATGGCTGCCTTTTCAGTCGCTTCAGTTTTGGGAGTTCCGATGGGATTGTTTTTAGCAAGTTTGTCGGACTGGCACATGCCATTTTATATTCTTACTGGACTGTCAGTTTTGAGTCTTGGGATGATTATTCGTTACATCCCTAATATCACCGAGCATTTGAAAAATGATTTGGTCCGCCCCAATCCTATGGTGGTGATCAGAAGAGTAACTGGCAACTCCAATCAGATGCGGGCGATCACATTGTCTGTCATGATCATGTTTGGGCAGTTTATGATTATTCCATTTTTGAGCGCCTACACTGTGGCCAATATTGGTTTTACAGAGATGCAACTTACTTATGTCTATATGGCAGGAGGGGCTTTTACCATCTTCACGTCTCCTTGGGTTGGTAAGCTTTCAGACAAATATGGTAAGCTCAGGATATTCACCATTTTCATGGTCTTGAATGTGATCCCTATAGCTGTCATTACGAATCTGGGAGTGACACCTATTCCTTTTGTTTTGATGATATCGACCATGTTTTTCGTGACTTCCAATGGTCGTTATGTGCCAGCTGCTGCAATCATAACCGGTACTGCAAGGCCTGAAAATCGGGGGAGCTTTCTTAGTTTTAACTCTGCCATTCAGCAGATAGCTACAGGATTTGCTTCGTTAATCGCAGGAATTATTATTGGAGAAAATGCGGCGGGGGAGTTGACCAACTATAATGTAGTAGGCTACATTGCAATCGTATTTAGTCTGCTTTGTATTCCCATTGCTCGTAGAGTCAAAATTGTCAGTTAGACAAAATCCCCGACCTCTCGGCCGGGGATTATTTTAGAACTCTGCATTTCCCGGTGTCCTCGGGAAGGCAATTACGTCTCGGATATTTCCCATGCCTGTGACGAACTGAACCATCCGCTCGAAACCCAGTCCAAATCCTGCATGGGGTGTCGCTCCAAATCTTCTGGTATCGAGGTACCACCACATTTCTTCTTGAGGAATATTCATTTCCTCCATTCGCTTGGTCAGCACATCTAATCGCTCTTCTCGCTGCGAACCTCCCACGATCTCACCAATTCCTGGAAACAATATATCCATTGCCGCTACTGTTTTACCATCTTCGTTTTGACGCATGTAGAAGGATTTGATATCTCTGGGATAATCGGTAAGAATTACCGGTTTTTTAAAATGCTTCTCTACTAAATACCGCTCGTGCTCAGATTGTAAGTCAGCACCCCAAGAATCGATCAGATACTGGAATTTCTTTTTCTTATTAGGATTGCAATTTCGAAGAATATCAATAGCCTCAGTATAGGTGATCCGGATAAAGTCATTTTCTGAGACAAATTTTAACTTATCAATTAATCCCAACTCAGCACGCTGATCTGTAGGTTTTGCACTTTCCTCGTCAGCTAATCTTCCTTCAAGAAATTGGAGGTCTTCCTGACAATTTTCCAATGCATAGTTGATCACATACTTTAAAAAATCCTCAGCAAGGTCTGCATTGTCTTCCGCATCATAGAAAGCCATCTCAGGTTCAATCATCCAAAACTCAGCGAGGTGACGGGTGGTATTCGAATTTTCTGCCCGGAAGGTGGGACCGAAAGTGTAGATTTCTGCCAATGCCATTGCTGCCAATTCGCCCTCTAATTGACCTGAGACGGTCAGATTGGTCTCTCGTTCAAAGAAATCCTCCTTATAATCAATTTTGCCATCTGCAGTTTTTGGAGGATCACTCAGGTTCAGTGTGGTCACCTTAAATGTCTCTCCGGCGCCTTCTGCATCCGATGCGGTAATAATTGGCGTGTGAATATAAAAGAAGCCTTTATCATTGAAATACTTATTGACTGCGAAAGCCAGCGCATGCCGCACACGGAATACCGCACTGAAGGTGTTGGTGCGCATTCTCAAATGTGCGATCTCTCGAAGAAATTCAAGTGAGTGCTTCTTAGGTTGCAGTGGATACTTCTCAGGATCAGCTTCGCCCAGAATTTGAATAGAAGACGTAATTAATTCAGAACTCTGACCTGAACCCTGCGAAGCAGTGACTACTCCGGTAGCTTTGATGCAGGCACCGGTTGTACATTTCTTCAAGACATCCTCACTGATCAGATTTGGATCTGCGACTAGCTGATAATTGCTGATAATCGAACCATCATTTAGTGCGATGAAGGACACATTCTTATTTCCTCTTTTGGTTCTAATCCATCCCATGAGTGTTACTTCTGAGCCAATTGGAGGCTGTTCTAGGATGGTTTTGATTTTAACCCGCTTGTTAAATGCCATGTAATGATTTATTTTTCGGAAGGTAAGATTTCCTGCTTAAAATATGTGGACAGCAAAAAAACGATTAAATAAGCTTTTTATCAAAAAATTGCTCCTTTTTCCTAACTTTGGCACGGTGGCTTTTTCAGATGGAAAAGCTTTTTTTGAACCCGAATCAAGGTTTATTCTAATTCTGAATGCAAAAATTAAATCTTAGCCAATCTCTCTCTCAAAAGCTTTCTCCACAGCAGATTCAGTTTATTAAGTTGCTGCAAGTCCCTACCGCCGAACTTGATACTCGCATCGAGGAAGAACTTGAAGTCAATCCTGCCCTTGAGGAGGGGAAAACAGAAGATCAGGAAAGCTCGGAAGATGAGTATGAAGATAATTTTGAAGAAGATTTTTCTTCGGAAGAAAGTGATGTGAATATTGAAGATTACCTTGACGATGACTACGGGGGATATAAAATGCAGGGTGATGGCAATTATTCTCCCGATGATGATGACCGAGAGATTCCTATTTCCAGTAATACCTCATTGCATGAGCAGTTAATTTCTCAATTGAGTTTTTTAAGATTAGACGAACGGCAAAGGATTATTGGGAGACAGCTGATCGGAAGTATAGAAAATGACGGTTATATCCGAAGAGATCTTGAAGCGATCATCAATGATATGGCATTCAGCCAAAATATTGAAACGGATTACGATGAATTGGAAGAAATACTTCGCAAAATTCAAACTTTTGATCCTGCAGGAATAGCGGCTAGAACCCTTCAGGAATGTCTTATTATTCAGTTGGAGCGAAAAGAAAATCCTGGTGATCGTAGTGTTGTTCAAGCATTAATGATCATTCAAGATTGCTTTGAAGAGTTTACCAAAAAACACTACTCAAAGATTCAAAGAAAATGTGATTTTTCAGAAGAAGAAATCAAGGATGCAGTAAATCTGATCACAAGGCTAAATCCTAAGCCGGGTGGTGTTTCGGAGGGGCTAGTCAGAACTCAATATATTATTCCCGATTTTATGCTTAATCAAGTTGGAAGTAAATTTGAGATTAGTCTAAATTCTAAAAATGCACCTGAACTCCGAGTTTCGCGGTCGTATTCAGATATGTTTGATGCCTATGATAAAAGTGATAAGAAGGATAAAAAGTTAAAAGACACGGTTTCTTTTGTAAAACAAAAATTAGATGCTGCCAAGTGGTTCATTGATGCAATTAAACAACGTCAAAATACGCTATTACGAACTATGGAAGCCATATTGATCTACCAAAAAGAATTTTTTGTGGATGGTGATGAAACTAATCTTCGGCCAATGATTCTTAAAGATATTGCTGAAAGAATAGACATGGATATTTCTACTGTGTCCCGGGTGGCAAATAGCAAATCAATCCAGACAGAATTTGGGGTATTCCCACTTAAATATTTTTTCTCTGAAGGAATTGCGACCGATAGTGGCGAGGATGTCAGTAACCGGGAAGTCAAATCGGTATTGCAAAAAATGGTGAATGATGAAGACAAGAAGCGTCCACTTTCTGATGACAAATTGGTAAAAATGCTAAATAGATTGGGGTATAATATTGCTCGAAGAACTGTCGCGAAATATCGGGAACAGCTTCAGATTCCGGTGGCTCGACTAAGAAAAGAATTATAGTGCGACGAATCCTTGCGTTAATTATTTCGGTAGTGTTTCAGCCTTTGATTATTACGGTAATTGCCTTTGGCTTGATCCTGTACACAGTTCCTGAGGCAACCAGTTTGCCTGCTACATTCAAGAAGACAATCTATTACCTTATTGTGCTTTCAACTTTGGTGATTCCAATCATTACTATTTTTGGTTTGAAGCTAAGCGGTACCTTAAAAAGTCTTCATATGGAAACCATTCAAGATAGGATAATCCCTTTTTCCATTACCTCCATTTACTATCTGCTAACCTTATATTTCTTATACAAAAAGGCTGAAATAGATCCTATTTTATGGCAAGTGCTAGCAGTGATTTCAGTAGTAGTAATAGGGCTCACAGTAATCACTTTTTTTTGGAAGATGTCTGCACATATGACTGGAATGGGTGGACTTCTTGCAATTGTAATAGTCCTAGGAATGAAATTCCCTACTTTTAAAGTCTTATATCCATTGTTGCTGGCAATTTCACTCAACGGTATTGTCGGTTCGTCCCGACTCTATCTAGAAGCGCACAGACCTATTGAGATATATGTTGGTTTGATTTTTGGATTCACGCTGTGTTTTATTGGCTTTTCAATGCTTTGGTCATAAAAAAACCGGAGCTTTTGGGGCTCCGGTTTTTTTATCTCTAGTATATGCAGATCCACGACATCACCATTATAAGACAGAAAGTAACTAGTAAATGGTGAATACTGGCATTCCCAGTATTTATCCTGATCGCTATCGGGACATCACCGACCTTCGCAACAGCCAACCAAAGAAAATCAAGTGTCTGACATAATTGAGGACAATCATAGCTATTATTTTCAATTAGAAAACATTCACTGCTATTCCAAAACTTAATTGACTTGCTTCGTTTCCGAATGGACCTTGACCACTTTGAAACACATTGTTTAATCCAAAATAACTCCAAACGTAGAAGCCTGGAGATCCAGCTTTAAGTGATACGCCATAGCGAATTTTTTCGAACCCGTAATTTTGTGAATCTTTCACTTTCCGCTTCAATCCTTCAGAATCTTCGTAGGCTAATTTGGTGTGTACATTATATAGGTACCCAATTTTAGCTCCAAGGCTGACTTGGAAGCCTTTGGAATAATTTGCCCTATTCAAGTGATAGGTAAAATCTATTGGAATGTCAAAATAATTCGCAGACACCACATTTTTATTTATTTGGATATTGTCTCCATATACTTCCGTAATGTCAAGTAATTCGCTTGACTCAGGACCTAGATCTGCGTTATTGAAAAGGGTTTGGTCATCCTTGAATCCAAATTTGTCTGTACCAATACCAAAACCGATATCCATCGTCATTCCAGATTTTTCACCAAACAAACTGACAGGATATTGGTAGTAAACATTGAATGTCCGAGAAGGAAAGAAGTTTACGCCCAATCCCTCTGGACGATTATTGAATGTAGAGAAACCAAATTCAAATTTCAAATCGCTTGGAATATTAGGACGACCACCAATCGGATTTTTAGGTGTTTTTGTAGTCTCTTGCGCAAAGACTCCTTGTATAAGTAAAAGAGCGAGCAGGAAGGAGAATATTTTTTTCATCAAATTAATTACTTTTTTGGCCTGTAATGACGGCAAAAATAGGAAATCCTCAATGATTTACCCCTGTGTTGGTCTTAATTATTCTAAAGTACGTAAGACAAGTCTGAAAGAAGTTTAATTTTTTTATTGGTAAACTATAGTTGGAAAAAATGGATTTAAAATTACCTTTACAATTCAATATGGCTTCGTAGCTCAATTGAATAGAGCACCTGATTACGGCTCAGGAGGTTTCAAGTTTGAATCTTGACGAGGTCACAAAGCTCAACCTAAGGGTTGGGCTTTTTTATGGATATTTTTTTAAACCACAAAGAATACGAATGGCTTACGAAGGGCGCAAAGAAACCATTGAGTTCTTTTTCTGAGTTTTTGAATTTGAGTAAAGCTCTTAGACCTTGAAGGTTTTGAACACACAGTCTTTTTGAGTCACTACAAATCAGGAGGTTTCAATCCACAATGGCTATCGGGATGAATCTTGACGAAGTCACAAAGCTCAACCTGAGGGTTGGACTTTTTTTAGGCCGCTGCCGAGATCCCATTAATAAAAGTCTCCACGAAGTCCATGATTTTGGTTTTTACCCGCTCAGCAATAGTCTTTCGTTCGCGAAGTGATGGTCGCTTGGTCATCATTCCGATGATGTCATCACGAAGGGGTTCTTTCTCTGTGTAGATGAAATCGCCAATCACTTGCTCCAACTTTTCAGCGTCTAGGGATTCCTCTTCGCTCAGATTTTTTATAGCCTCCACACGCTCTCTTGTCCAGAAGTTCAAGAACTCTTCAGGGATGTCTTCTGAGTCTTCGATCCCAGGTAAGGTCTGGTTGATGAACTTCTCGATCAGCTCCCGCTTGCTTCTAAGCTGGGACTCTCCCACGATGAGTTCTACGATCGCTTTCTTCTGTTTTTCCTGATCTTCAGGTGCTGCATCTTTCAGCTTTGCCAGAAGTTTCAAGATGTAGCTGACATTGATCTCGTCACGATGGATCAGTTCGAGTTCAAAGTCTACATCATTCAGTATAGAAACTTTCTCTTTACCCGGACCTTTGTTGCTATCGTAGATGTCTAGGTATTTGGACTTGTAGTCTTCGAAGTCCTGTTCTGACATTACTAGGTCATCGAACTCAAACTCCGTGAATGTGGAGAGTACATTCTTCAGACGCATGAGTTCTCGGAAGGCTTTGATAAATTCAAACTTCTCTACCTCGCTTGGCAGATTATTCACACTAGCTACGGTTGGAACAACTTTCAATAACTTCGCCACAGCTTCCTGAAATTTCTCTATATAATCCTCGTAGGGCTGCATGATGATTTCATCCTTCGCGTTGATGTTGGAGAAAAGTGTGATTGCATCATCTGTGGCAGGTTTTAGATTTCGGAAGCAGACGATGTTTCCTTGTGATTTGACTTTATCGAGGATTCGGTTTGTTCGAGAGTATGCTTGAATCAATCCGTGATACTTCAGATTCTTATCAACATAAAGCGTATTTAGCCATTTGCTGTCGAAGCCTGTGAGAAACATGTTCACCACAAGCAGGATGTCAATTTGTTTTTTCTTTACTCGGTCTGCAAGGTCATTGTAGTACTGGTAGAAAAGCTTACTGTCTTTGGTGTTGTAGTTTGTGGCAAATGTGGCGTTGTAATCAGCTATGAACTCATCGAGGTACTCACGTGGATGTTTCTTCCCATTTTTGCTGTAGTCGTCTCTTCTCAGATCTGCAGCTACTCCAAATTCACCTTCTTCCCAGTCTTCCTCAAACTCTTCTCCGTTGTCAATCAGGTCCACATTTGCACCGTAGGAGAAGATGGTAGCTACCTTCAGATTATGCTCGCCAGCTATCTTCTTCTGTTGGAAAAGAGTGTAATACTCAATCAGTGTTCAGACACTTGAAACACAGAATATAGCTGTGAGAGACCTGTTGTGTGTTTTTCTACCGTGATTAGTAATGATGTAATCAACCACGTTATTCAGTCGCTGTGGAGCATTCATGACTTCTTCTTCATCAATTACCTCCACATTGATATCTAAAATGTTCTCCCGCTTTTTGAAAGTGCTGATGTATTCCACCGAGAACTTAAGCACGTTTTCATCCCGGATTGCATCTGTGATCACATACTTGTGAAGACAGTCACCAAAGAGCATGGTAGTAGTCCGTTTGCCATAGGCATTTTTTCCAGCGTTCTCCTCGAAGATTGGAGTGCCTGTGAAACCAAACATCTGAGAACCTTCGAAGAATTTTTTGATGTCTTCATGAGTTTTTCCGAACTGACTTCTGTGACACTCGTCGAAAATAAATACGATTCGCTTGTTCCTGAGATCCTCCAGGTGGGTCATGTGCCTCGTCTTAGTAATGGCAGTATTCAGTTTCTGGATTGTGGTGACGATTAGCTTATTGTCGCCTGCCATTTGCTTTACAAGGGCGTTGGTGTTATTGGTGCCGTCAATGCTTCCTTTGCTGAATGCATTAAATTCTTTTGTAGTCTGGTAATCCAGATCTTTCCTGTCCACTACAAAAACCACTTTGTGCACTTGTGGCAAATTTGTCAGAATCTGTGCTGCCTAAAATGAGGTGAGTGTCTTTCCAGAACCTGTAGTGTGCCAGATGTAACCAAATTTTGGAGTAGTCTTCACTCGCTCGATTATTGCCTCCACCGCATAAAACTGGTAAGGTCTCAGAACCATCAGTGTCTTCTGGGTTTCGTTCAAGACCACGTATTTGGTGATCATCTTGGAGATATGGCAAGGGGCTAGGAAAATATCCGCAAACTCTGACAGCTGTGTGACCAGTTTATTCTTAGTGTCCGACCAGTAGAAGGTTTGCTTGAAAGATCTATCTCTGAGAGGAGCATTCGCATAGTACTTTGTGTTCACACCATTTGAGATGACAAACACCTGGATAAACTGGAATAGGCCTTGACCTGCTCCGTAGGAATGGATGCTGTACCGATCAGTTTGTCTGAAAGCTTCCTTCAATTCCAGCCCTCTCCGTTTCAATTCGATTTGTATAAGTGGAAGTCCATTGATCAGAATCGTGACATCATAGCGATTCTTGTATTTGCCCTCCATGGTCACCTGTTGGGTTACCTGAAACTGGTTCTGACACCAGTGGATTTGGTTGATTAGTTCGATGGTGCGATGTTTCCCGTCATCATCCAGGTAAGGGACACGATCTCTGAGAATCTTAGCTCGTTCAAAGATGTTTCCCTTGTTGATGAAATTCAGAATCTGCTTGAAATCTCCATCGCTGAGTTTGACTTTATTCTGTTTTTCCAGTTGAGATTTGAGATTCAGAAGCAAGTCAGCTTCCCCCTTGATGACAACTTGCTTGTACCCTAGCTTAGTCAGCTGGATCAGAAGGTTGTTTTCTAAAGCCTGTTCAGGTTGTATCGTCATGTACTGATAAAAAAAATGACCCGAGAGCAGATCTTACGGTATGCCACTCAGGTACTGCTGATGCTAAGATGTGAATTTAGTTGATATGAAGCAAGGAGGCTAAATAATTTTACCGCTATTTGTACTTTAACCTGTTTGGATCTTGACGGACACCAAAAATGGCGAGAATCAAAATTCTATTGACTTGATGCGGTAGTAAATTTGATTCTGTTTTGTGAGCTGGAATGCACGAATTTTCTTTTCTACATTGACAGCTGTGCCTATTTCTGGAAAGTCACTGAGGAGGTCTAAAAATCTGTTGATTTTTCTCTCGAATTGAATGCCTACTGTTTCCCCCCACTCATCGACTAGGTAGTCGACTATTTTCTGGAAGTTTGAGAGCAGTCTTCGTTACCACGACATTCATTTTAGGTAACGGAACAGCTTATTCTTGTCCACTAGATTTTCATCGTTTTCAGATTCTTCATAGTTGTCAAGAACCTCTTGCTTCTGAGCGGAAGTGAGATCTTCCCACATATCATCTGAAGAGCTGCCTTTTTTCCTGAGGATCTCAAGTAATGTCTCCAGAAGTTCCTCATTCTGGCTATCCTCTACGAGTTTGATGATGTGTGATTTTAATTCGACTGTTGACATGACTTATTGCAAGTGCTGAGGTTTGAAATGTTAATCTAGCAAACGGACTACATGAATCAAATTTCCGTGAAGGATTTCGTTGGGTATCAGTCAGAAGACATACGATGGATGTTTAAATCAACTTAGTTAAAACCTGGGGCGTTGGTTTGAATTGCGAGTTTTTTTATTTCCTGAATTTATCTTCCGCCCATTTTTGCGGATTGTTGATGATGTAATTTTTGATGTTGTGATATGCCTTTGCATCTCGAATAATGAAGTCATGATAATTCGGTTGGAAAAAATGATTATTCCGGTTGTATTTCGGGATTTTTAATTGATGCAGGTCAATGTAATCATCAATCCGTGAATTTATAGCCGATTTATATCCGCCCAAAAAAGAAGAAATAGATTGCGGTAGCCGAATGCATTTTTCAGATATCCGGGATTTGGGGGAATCGGAATCGGATGGGGAATCGGATGGAGATTTCGATCGGGAATCGGATGGCCGTGCGGCCGCAAGAGACGCACGGCCGTGCGTCTGTTCTTGGGGATCCGAATGATCAATCCGAATAATTGCGTGGAGATGGTTAGGCATTATGATATATTCGTCGCAGATCAATTCCCGGCGGATTTCAAATGAGCGAAGCCATTCATTTTCAATGATTTTGCCATAATCAGAAAGGATCATCTCAGCCTTGCAGGCCTGTATCTGAATAGATCCCAGATTGCAGATGCGGTGCTGAGTCAGGAAGGTGATGAAGTATAGGCCGTCGCCGGAATAATCCCAGGTCGGATGGCGATGGGATTCGGCACGGTAGTTTTGATATGATTTCATAAAAAGCAGCTAAAAAGTACGACTACTAAATTAAGCTAAATACCTGAAAGTCAAAGAATCTGAAGTGGGAAACCTACTAGTTAGAACTTCTTAAAAAGCAAAAGACACGCCCTGGGACGCTGTTCAAATGGGTAGCGTGACGTGTACTGTCATGACAAAGTTATGTGCTTAGTCCAAAATTCTAAATCCAAAGATCTTGATTTTCCCAATTGTTGAAGAAGCCGAGTTTATAAACTGGGATTTGGGGATTGTCTTGGATTAGCTCTTTAATTTTCGTCTTGACTTGATGATTTGGAGTAACCTTGTTGCAAAGAAATACCATGCTGGATATGATCAAAAAAGCCTTTTTTTGCTGTACATGACTTACAGGTAGTTGGAGCCAAGCACCAGAAGGATTTTTGATGTTGAGGATAGGTCTTTTTACCATATCTCTGCTCCAAAGTCTTGAATGATGAGCCACAATATTCCTGATATAACCAATTGCTTCCAGCCAACTTGCTAGTTCTGTATGTAGGTTCAGTCCCATGCCTTTTGCTATCGCTGCTTTTTCAGGAAGGTTATGATTAAGGTTTTTGTAATACTTTGAAAGCGTGCCCATTGATGCAACTTCCATGATTTTCCAAGACTCTGGGTGATCATTTGGGTTACGGTTTTTATGATCCAAAACAAAAATCTCTTGACTCCTTTGAAATTCTGTCATTAAATTGTCAAGATGTCTTGCTAACCAAACTTTGTTAGAGAATAAGCTGTAATCCTGGTACCAGCAGGAGCCATGACTCAGGGATAAATGGTATATCATTTGGGTTCTGAGTGCAATCTCAATTCTTTCAACTGCATCAAACAAAATCAGTCTCAGGTGTCGATCAAAATTGTATCGATCAATTACATCTTCGAAATAACTTCCACTTTCAAATGTATGGTGAACTTTATCGACCTGCATATCCCACCAATGGCCTTTTAATCTGTAGTAGCTGATGTTTTGCAAAAAATGTATCGCATCGGATTCTTCTTTGAAAAGCATTCCTCTGGATTTGAGAAGTGCGATTTGCTGATCTATGGTATGTGCTGGCTTTTGCATGAACCTATATAAAAAAAATGACCCGAGAGCAGATCTTACGGTATGCAACTCAGGTACTGTTGTCACAAATATGAAGCAAAATAATGAGTTAATAAAAAACTTGTCAACATTTCGTCAATAACTCCTAAAGTGATTGTCAACTACTCTGGCGTTGAGATCTTTCACAACTTGACGTAATACTTTCATCTTCTCTGCCATCAGCTTTCGGGGTAGAATCTGCGTACTCTTGCAAAGAGTTCATCCTGCCGTTCGGAGGAAGGAAATTGGAAATAGTCAGGCCTAGATGTTTGGCGTTTTCTGCATTAATTGAAACTGAGGGGTTTTCATATAAACATCTGTTGTAACAGACCCTTCTTCCAGGTCTGCGTTTGGTTGATTTGGAAAGTCAGCTTTTCCGTGATTTCGTTAAGACTTCTCAGAAATGAGACGATTTTTCCTTGTTCTTCATCACAAGGGATTTCTATTTCTAAGTGTACCAACTGACTATTATATAGATGGACTACTGAAATACCCTGAGCCATTTTTGCAATTTGGTGTTTCCTTCTGTGATTCAGATAGAAGGAGAGAAACACCCCATTCAAAGGGGAGCGAATGATATTCAAATCTCCACCGAGAGCTATTCCAGATTTTAAAACACAAGCAGCACGGGCAATGTCTATTTGGGTTTCACCAGATGAAGGTATGATTACATCGTTTGCCTCGCTCAGAATTAATGTCGAAGGCTTGCATTCTGTTCTTGAAACAACCTGATCTATGACTTCACCATATTCTGTATAGAGTTGTCCATATCTGATGCACTTAAGCTCACCACTCTCTGAAATGTCGCTCTTGAAGATGCCTTTTCCTTTGGAGAATTTCGCCACCTCCCCCAACTTCTTCTCTTCCCATTCCGGGAATACCGATCCATCGTCTTGTTTGAAGCGGATTTGGCAGGAGAAAAGCTGCTGCATCACTCCCTTCTTGTAGGCTTCCAACTTCTCCTTTTTCTGCTTCAGCAACTCAATCCTTCTGTCCACGGCTGTCAGAAATGTGGCGATCTTTTGTTGCTCGGGAAGGGTAGGGTAGGAAATCACATAAGTAGAGAGTTGAGGCGCCGTTAATTGGGGAACTCCTGTGCTTTCTATGAAGATGTTGAGATTGTTGAAAGCGTATTCAAAGAAACCCAAATCTATCTTTTGCTTGTGCTTCGGTTTTAGTACAAGAAGTCTGACAATTGGATAAAACTTTTCAAGACGAAGATGAGCTATACCAATATAAACCCCTCTACCAGCTATAGTGAGTGCAGGAGGAGTGATTTTGTATTTTTCAGAGTAGCCATAGAAGCCTTTGTTTTCGGATGCGTTAGCGAAAATCGGGTATTGAAAATCTCCAGTTTTTTCTTGGCTTACATTGTCTTTTGGAACGTCCCCACCAGCATTGATTTGAAAAATGGAAGCTGCCTTGGAAGTTTCCCAATCAGAAGATGATCCTAAAAATCGCAACTTCGGAATATCTGTTTTCTCGTTCATCATCAAAAAGGAGTTTTGATTCCCAGCTCTCTACAGAATCCGATCAGCGAAACTTCGTTGGATTTCAGTTCGGAGTCAAGCTCTACCAGTTCGGCTGCTACTTCATCCAGATCGATGGATTCTTCTTCCTCGAAGGTGTCCACATAGCGAGGGATATTCAAATTATAGTCGTTTTCTGCAATTTCTGCCAGTGTTGCTACGTAGCTGTATTTGTCTTGAGTTTCTCGTTTGCGATAGGTCTCTATGATCAGGGTTACATCTTCTTCGCGTAGTTCGTTCTGGTTACCCACCTTGATAAAGTGATCTGCTCCACTGGCATCGATAAAGACGATATTGTCATTTTGCTCACGGCATTTCTTAAGCACCACGATACAGGTTGGGTGGAAGTTCCGTAAAAGATATTGGCAGGAAGACCGATCACCGCATCTAGCACATTCATTTCTTGGATCAGGTATTGGCGGATTATGCCTTCGGCTCCTCCACGGAATAGTACCCCATGCGGGAAGACGCTGGCCATGATGCCATTGTCAGCCAGCTGATGGAGCATGTGCTGCATGAAAGCGAAGTCTGCTTTGGCCTTGGGAGCAAGTCTTCCGTATTGGCTGAATCGCGGATCATTGCTATACAATGGATTATCATCTCCCTTCCAGTGTGCAGAAAAAGGAGGGTTTGCTACAATGGCTTCGAATCTATGATCCAAGTGCATGGGGTTTTCCAGCGTGTCTTCCTGCTTTATATAGAACTCTCGGTAATGAACTCCATGTAGGATCATATTCATCCGAGCCAGGTTGTACGTGGTGCGAGTCATTTCTTGGCCGTAGAATTCACTGACCTTGGCCTCTTTGGCTACTCGGAGTAGGAGAGAGCCAGACCCACAAGTCGGGTCATAGACGGATTTGAGCTTTTCTTTCCCTGTGGTGACCAACTTGGCCAAGATTTTTGAGACCTGTTGTGGGGTGTAGAATTCACCAGCTGTTTTCCCTGCACCTGCAGCAAACTTACCGATCAGGTGTTCATAGGCATCACCTAGCACATCGGATTCGATGTCTTCCAACTTGAAGTCAATCTTATCTAGGTAGCTAAGGATTTGGGAGATGACCGTATTTCTGGCACCTACGGTTCTACCGATTTTGGTAGAGTTTAGGTCCAAATCGTCGAAAAGATCGTTGAAGTCCTCTTCTGATTCCGTTCCCATGGTACTTTGCTCGATATGGTTCAGGACGGCTTTGAGGTCTTCTAGAATGTAATTGCTTTCGGTTTCTGTGTCTGCATTCCCTCTGGCTGCAAGTGCCGAAAAGAGTTCGGTAGGAAGTAGGAAATATCCAAGGGTTTCCAAGGATTCATCCTTGATCGCATCCAAGAGTTCTGGATCGTTGAGCTTTGTAAAGTCAGTTACTGCTTCCCCTACCAAGAGGGTATTGGCATAGATGTACTGTTTTTCTGAGAGGTACTTGTAGAAAATAAATCCGAGGATGTAGTCACGGTAATCGTCAGCAGAGATTTTACCGCGAAGTAAGTTTGCTATTCCCCAGAGTTGAGTTTCCAGTTGGCGTTTTTGATCTTCAGACATTTAGTTATGTTGAGGTTGATGTACTTGAAAAACTTATTCCGATCTGATGCAGCATAAGTGCCAGTGGCTGATCATCGAAAAAATGTTTGTTTGCTCAAAAATAGGTTTTTCGGTGAAATTTCAGAGTACTACGGGAAGAAAAAAGCCCACTTGGTAGTAGGGCTGTGAAATATTTCTTCCAGTTTTACTTCATGTTATTCCCGGTCGTCCCTGAAGCAATTCAAATTACCGGGTTTCGTTTTTTTAGGCAATGATGTTCATTCTGGTTTTTGTTTTCTATTTTTAAGCGATCAAGTGTATTCAATGAAAAAACCAATTCGGCTTTCCATTTTTATTTTAGTGCTATCGGTTTTGATAGCAGCTCTAATCACTTCTTGTGACACACTTCGCGATATCGAAGAGCTGGATGGCCCTTGTACGATCCTATTGACAAGTGGAACTACTGTAGTGAGTAATGGTAATATCGAGATCAGCGACCGTACCCAAGCAATTACCTATCGGGATGACAACGGGAAAATCTGGTCCTTATTTAAGGAAGATTACATAAGCTATACCTGTAATTAATCCACTGATTCCAGTATCAGAATCCAGTCATCTCCTCTTCCTTGACTTGAAGGGATTACCGTTGATTTCCTGATTTTTGACATCTTCCCAACCGGAAATTTTACTCCAATCCGGGGATCATACCAAGTCCCTAAAAGTGAGTTTCCAGCCAAATTACCAAGATTAAGGTCGAGTACCAAATCCATATTTTTCCAACAGACTTCGTTTGGTTTGTAATATTGATCATCTAAAAAAGGTTTATCTCCATTCACATTGGGGTCGTTGAGACCATCTGGCTCTGTTAAGGCAACTGCTCGGACCACATTGAATCCTTGGCTCGCGCGTTTATCGAGACATATTTTGCTTTCCTCCAGATCCAAGCGATGGAATAATTCCCACGAGGTATCTGCCAGCCAAAAGAATGGCTGACCTTCAGTAGTGGTGAAATACCGCTGGGTTGCATGAATCTGAATTGGTCCAGAGATTTGCTGTGCAAGGAGAGTATGAATAAACAGAAAGAGCAATACTCAAGTACTGAGTGTCCTTTTCATCTTAAACAGGTTTGATTGAGAGCTAATGAAATCAAATTTTATTTGATGAATCAAAAAAGTAGAAGAAAAAACAGCCCGAAGGCTGCTTTTACGTCTTAGCTAAGTATGTTGTTGGAACGGACTTCACTGATTTGGTATTCTTTTGCCAGAAGAAGAAAATCGTAAAGAGGGCAATTAATAGTATTGGGAAAATCATCATTTTCTCCAGGGTTTCCTGGCCTGTTGACAACTTGAGCATTTCTTCAGAAAATCCTGCAGCTGCATTTTTTGTATTCGCCTCATCTATCCAGTTACCTATAATTGGCTGAAATATTCCTGATGAAAACATTCCTATTGCTCCGATAACTGACATTCCTAACGCACTGCTCAGCGGTGCTCTTTGTGCTACTGCACCAACCATTACCGGCCAGAAATAACAATATCCCAATGCATAGAATACTGCTGCAAGATATGCAAGTGGCCCTGTCACAATACTAAATAGATAAATACCGATCGTTGCAAAGACTGCTCCCGATAGTAGCACACCTGTTTGTCCAAGTTTTGCAACAACTGGTCCAGCAAAAAATCTTAAAATAGTCACTAATCCAGCTGTAAGTGCCAAAATTATCATTGGGTCTGCACCACTGCTTCCTAGAATCACTTCAACCCATTGTCCTGGTCCAAATTCTGTGATCGCTGTTAAAGCCATACAAAGGATTAAAAATAGGTAAACAGGCTTAACCATAGCTTTAAAATTTCCTTTCAATGAGGAGGCACCTTCTACAGTAGATTCTGGAAACTTTTTTCCAAAAAATAAAACTGCATACGTAATCGCTGGAATCATTACAGTCCACATTTGTGCTTGCCATCCCAATTCAAACATAGTCATAACCTTGGATACGAGAGCTCCTATCACAATTCCTCCTGGAAACCACATGTGAAAACGATTAAGCATTTTATTCATCGTATTTCCAGAATACATATCTGCAATCATTGGATTACATGCAGCTTCGGTACAGCCTGTGCCTAGTCCAATGCAAAGCATTGAAATCAATAACCCCACATATCCGCCTGCAAATACTGTAAGCACCACACCTAATGTATGTGCAATGAATGCAATTTTCATTATATTTTTCGGACCTAGCGTATGATAAAACAGTCCTCCCAGTACCATTGATATTGGAAATCCAAAAAACCACATGGAATTAATGTAGCCTAATTGTTCGCCGTTGAGGTCAAATTCTGATCCGAGCTGGGTAAGTATACCGGCTCTTATGGAAAAAGATAAACCTGTTGTGATCAAGGCGAAACAACTTCCGTTGAAAAGCGCTGAATTATTGATTGATTCTTTCATGGGTAGGGTCAGGGTTTTGGGTTAACAAAATATAAATCACGGACATTAAAGTAGGGAAAAAAAATCACTGAACTTTCCCGTAAGTGAAAATTTATGAAAAAATAGCGTCTCACTGCATAGCTAAAGGAAGAGGTAAGCTTTTTTTCAAACATGATATTCTAATTTTTCAAGATTAGGATTTATGCATATCATTTTTTATCAGTAAAAGGTAAAGGCAATGTAGAAGTGGCTATTTCATTAGCCATAGCGGACCAGCGAAAATCCCTATTTCAGTCTATCCAGATCGGTCAGTCCGATCTGCATGGGTCTTTCAACCAGCAAACCAAAGAAAATAAAGTTACTGTTATCATTACATACACTCATATTCCTATCGCCGCATAAGTATCATTTGGGATATATTGGGAGGGGATTTTTCCATTTTAGAAAAGGGATTTTTAGTTATTTATATCTTTACCACTAGTTCGGACTTTATTTGATCACTACATTTGAGGTATCCATTTAGGCTGACAAGATCATTATTTAAAAATCCAGGGTTCATTCTGGATGGAAGTAAATTAGCTATTCAATCACTACGATAAATCCACTTTGGGCTTTAGTGATTTTTTTTTCAACGTTTTCAACGTCAATCCTTATGGCATATGAGCCGTTTGGAATTGATTTATCCAAATACCTTCCATCCCAAGTACAGGCTGATTCAGACGAGATCAAATCTGTCTTTTCACAGAAAAAAATCAGCTGCCCCCACTTGTTAAAAATAGAGACCTTAAGCTTATCAACAAGAAAATTAGTATAAATAAGAAATTCCTTATCGCGATTTCCTGGCTGAATGGCTGTCGGATAGCTTACTCGTAACTCACATTCTTCTTCAGTAAAGAACTCTACAGCGTATGTGCAGCCCTCAACGCTCTCTACGATAAGAGTATAATCACCCGGTAGGATTGGTTTGAAAATTGAACTCGTCGAAACCAATTGATTATCCAAATACCATTCATATGCACTGAAATTCCCCGCGTTTATGGTTGGTCCAATCTCATACCTTGGGCATACTTTATAACTTTCTTCAACGGTTGGTCTTACCACATCCATACTTCTTGTAACTAACACTAGATCGAATCCCAATTGACAGCCAATTATGTTAAGTATTCTTGCCTCATAAGTACCTTCATCTCGAGCTTCAATACTTTGCTTATTTAACTCATTCATCAATTGACTTTGAGTTCCATTCAGGTCCGTAAACCACCATTGGGTTTGGGCTACATTCAGGAAATCGGTGTCAGCAGAAATCACCGCAAAACCAGAATCCGGACATAGTGTCTCTGCTGTAAGGACTACTTGCTGTGAGAGTAGTGTGGGCTCTACTTCAAAAGTAATTGGAGTCTGTCCGCAAGGTAAACTGCCAAGAGGTTGTACGTCTAGTGAAAACTGACCGAAAGTCGTTAAGGTCAACAACTGATCTGTGCCGATAATATTGCCTGAGCTATCAAACCAACTGAACTCAGCCTTCGCGGGATCGACTGTTCCAATCTCTGCTTTGTAAGTTTTTGTCCCTTGACAGGTTTCTTCGAAGAATTCTGGAGAATATGATATTTTTTGATTGACAAGGACCTTCAATTCTTTGAATTCAGGGCATAAAGTGCCATTCTGGGAAGGATCGAACGCATAAAAACTATAAGTACCAGATTGATCTAACAGAATGGATTCTCCTGATAGAAAATCCGTTGTAATTCCTTTTGGATTTGTGACTTGATATTCTAAACTCTGGTTTGAGGTAGGGGTGATGGAATAGGTTTCACAAATTGATAGACTTGAAGGTATTTCGAATTCTACTTTATCGGGATTGACTAATACTTCCAGACTATTTCTCCCCAGTTCACAATTTTTCTTGATCGCGGGAATTACACTGAAAACTGCTACTTCATAAATTCCAGATTCGGTCACTGTGATGGTCTCTAGGTCATTGAATTGAGGAAGGTTTGTCGTTCCGTTTTGGTCAAATCTCCTCCAAGTGACTTTATTTACTTCATTGGGGAGGTCTATAATGGCGGTAATTGTTGCGCCAGGCCCAAGTTCACAAAGCTTCGTGGATTCCAATGATACTTCTACGGCTAATATTGGTTCTTTAATCTCAAACTCTTTAGGAGGAATCGGGCAAGCAGCGCTATTAGCCGGCTGAACATCTAGTTTATAGCGTCCAAAAGAAATTGGATTTAGAATTTGACCGGTACTTACTACTTGATCATTTTCATCCAACCATCGAAAAACAACTGTGGCTGGGTCTGTTCCAAAAATATTAGCTCGATAAGTAAGATTACCAAAGCAATCCTCTTTGATTAATTCTAGGTCAAAAATCACAGGATCAACCAACTTAACGGTCAGTAATTTTTCAGAAGGGCAGATGGTGGAAGAACCCGGCACGCTTCCTACCAACGAATAATCACCAGCTTCTGTAATTAAAAAGACCTCTCCTGCTGGTTTGATTTCCTGATTTCCAGTGGTGATATTGATAAGTGTAAATTCTAGTGCTTGATTAGTCCTTGGGAGAAGTTCATAAGACTGACAAATAGCTAATGTGCTAGGAATATTAAATCTTGATTGATCTAAACTTGGGACTGAGACTTCATTTGCTTCAGGGACATTACAATCATTACCCCTGTAGATTTCTACAAAATAAGTCCCCCCAGGAATAGTAATTGGAATCTCAGTCACATCTGTAAAAGGACCTTCTTGTACGAGTGTTCCTTTTTCGTTTATAATCCTATAGTTTCCAGAAGATGGAGGGCTCTGAAATTTAATCTTGAAACTCCCATCGATTTTACCTGAGGGGATACATTGTTCTGCGAAAATATCTTCAATTACAAATACCAATTCTTGAGGCGGATTTATCAAAGGAACTAAAGAACCAAATGAGTTAGAGCAATTTCCTAGAATTCCGATCAACGAATAGATCCCACTTTTTAATCCAGAAATAGTATACTGTTCATCTGCTTGGAGAGCTGGTATAGTCGTTCCCAAGCCTTCGATAAAAACAAAGTCGAGAGGCGTGATAGCTGTTATAGTTAATTCTCCATCAAAGCTATCACAATCTGTAGCTTTTTTGGAAGGGCTGACAATGAATTCTGGTTGTGGAAAGTATTCTAGAGGGCGTGATTTGATTAGTAGGCAAGTGGGATTTAGTGATAGATCCGGTTCAAAAATTATTTCATAGTCACCATCTCCACTCAAGTTTTGATTTGGTAGGATTTCGATTTTATTTCCATATCCTAAATTCACTGAGATTGATTCTCCTGATTTAAGATATTTCCAAGTTCCTGAGATGGCAGGCGTGGTTGAAAATGTAGTGGGAAGGTCTGGACAGACAATAGCCTCGGTAGCAGAGATTTGATAGTCTGTTATCTCTGAAAGGAGAGTCGACACGTTAGTTTCGCATTCTTTTTCACCATTTGTTCCAAGAAAATAAAAAGAGACAGAATAAGTATCTGCTGTAGTTAAACTGATGGTGTTTTGGCTACCTATGGCATTTCCATTAGAATCTTTCCACTCAAAAATATAACTCGAAAAATTTGAACTGGTTGGGCTGATTGCGGACAAGGAGATTGGATCTGTTTGGCAGAAGGAATAGGTAGGCTGCAGTAAGACTGTTGGCCCAGGTACCACTTGAACATTCAATGAATTTGAATAAATTTCAATACCTGTGCGCTTTACTTTGAGTTCTACTCGATAAGCACCTTGGTCTGAAAAAGTGAATGCAATCGTTTCAAATAAAGTTCCTCCGAATCGGTCAAAAACTATTTGATTGTTAGGATCAAAAATTTTCCAAAAATAAACATCTGTGATAGGATTTCCGCCGCCAGAATAGGCAGCTAACACGGTACCAAATAGGTTACAGAGATTATTAGGTCCTATTAGTTGAGGATCGGCAATTATCTGATTTGATGTGGTTTCTGAGAAGGAATTTAGTAAAAAATAGTTTTTGCCAGCGATAGGATACCACGCTAAAAAAGAAAAAAGAATGAATACAGATACGACTATTTTTTTCAACTTCTCTAGGTAAAGAACTCATTATGGAATGCTAAAGTACATTAATTTGATCCCTCAAAAAATTTACCAATTTTTCGAATATCCTAGATAGTCACTAATGTCAGCGTACAAACATCCAATCAGTTTCATTACTCATCGCATCTGAAAACTCATAGCGCTCCAAATTAAATAATTTCAATTCTTCTGGTTTTGTTATCCGATTTTTGATCGCAAAGTCGGTCATTAATCCACGGGCTTGCTTGGCGAAGAAGCCCACTACCTGATAACTGTTATTTTTGAATTCCTTGAAATGAATGTTAATAACCGGGCTGTTAACGGTCTTCAAATCTACTGATTTGAAATACTCTTGGGAGGCCAGATTGACTATTGATTCACCTTCCGCAGCAGAATTGATGGCTTTCGCAATTTTTTTATCCCAAAATTCATAGAGGTTTTTTCCTTTTTTATTCTCAAGCCGGGTTCCCATTTCCAATCGGTAAGGCTGAATCAGATCCAGAGGCTTTAGAAGACCATATAGTCCGGACAAAATACGTAAGTGCTTCTGTGCAAAATCAAAATCCAGTTCGGTGTAATTGTCCACATCTATTTTGGTATAGACATCTCCTTTGAAAGCCAATAAAGCTTGCTTGGAATTTTCAAAATTGAATTCTTTTTGAAAGGTTTTGAAACGTTCTTCATTGAGATTGGCAAGGTTTTCGGAAATGCCCATTAGGCTTCCAATCTCTTTCGAAGATTTTTTTTTCAGGACTGAAATCAGTGATTTAGTTTCAGTCTGAAATTCAGGAAGCGTGTGTTCTTGAATGCTTGGTGCACTGTAGTCCAGCGTTTTTGCTGGCGAAATAAGAATGAGCATACTATTGAATAATGGTAATTGCTTTAGTGATTGATTCTGTTTTATTTTGGTCTCCGCTGGTATACTTGACCACCACGGCATATGTTCCATTCGGAACAAAATTTCCGCCAACTTGACCATCCCAAGGGCAGAAAGGCTGTCTTGGTTCAATGTTTTCATGCTGGCAATAGAATATTAATTCTCCCCAACGATTATAAATATAGACTTCTACATCATCGATGTATTCATTTGCATACAGGATAAAATTTCGATTCGGATCATTTAGGACAATTCCATTTGGAAATGAGATTCTCAACCCACAATCCTCTAGTACCTCAAAATTAGTGATATAGAAACAACCTATATTATCAGAAACTGTAAGTTCATAAATTCCCGGTACTGTCGGAGTGAAAACCGCATCTGCAGACACCTCTGTTCCATCTAGTTTCCAAGAATAGTTATCATAAATTCCTGGATCTATACGCTGAGTAACCCCTTCAATTGCACAGATTGTAATACTTTGTGAGATAATAGGGACGATAATAGTTGATTTTATGACCGATCCTCTCGCCCTACCAATGTCGCAACCTGCGGCATTCCGCAAAAGTACTTCATAGATGCCTTCTTGACTAACTTCAATTATCGGGATATCGTTAAATGCCGGAATTCTCGTCCTTGTTCCACCTTGTACACTGTACCATTCAATGTTTTGAACCTGAGATAAATCTGCATCTACCGCGATGGTGGTGCTTATTTGGTCTGCACAGAATGGAACAATATCAAGCGCAACCTCAAGGTCTTCCGTTATTGCTGTTGCATCGAATGATTTTTGATTGGTAGGACAAAGTCCTCCTACTCTTGGTTGAACCTCTAAAGAATAGGTATCTGAAGTCGATGGAACAAAGATCTGAGATCTTCCAACAATTATTCCTCCTGCATCTCTCCACAAGAAAACCACGTCAGCAGGATTGGCATTGTTCAGGATAGCCTCGTATTGAACCCCAACTTGACAATCGATTATTGGTGGAGAAACTTCAAAATCTAAAGGCTGTGTTATTGTAGCGTCTATGGTTAGTTCCCTAGGACAATCGATACCTGCGGGATCTTCCCCTCTTACTACATAGGAGCCAGTTTGAGTAATGGTGAAGTCCCCATTAGCGTCTGGGGAAATCACGGTTCCGTTAGCATTGGTCACAGTGAAGAGCAACTGTTGTGGAGAAATAGGTATAAAGGTGAAGTTGCCGCAAGCAGTGAGTGTGGAGGGAACTGAGAATACAACTTCAAATTTCTGAGCAATCGTATAGGTATCAGGATCCGGAATGGCGCAATTCGATGGGTCTGTGACCTCTACTGAATAATCTCCATGAGGAACATTTATTGCAACCTGACTACTGTTGGTGAAATTGCCTGCGAAAGTTTGTCCATCTCCTTGTCGAGTAATCAAATAGCTTCCTGATTGAGCTGTAATAAAAGCAATTGTCAGGCTTCCGGCTGCGACTCCATCTGGACTACAGATTTGATCCTGGGTAGTAATCGTGTAGTCAAACCCTACTGGAGGATTGGAATTCTCTACTGTTACTGTAGCGAAGTAAAAACAGCCAGTGCTATTCTCAGCTTCAATGGTATAAACACCTGGAAGTAAATTCGAAACTGGAATCACATCCCCAGCAGTCACATTAGAGAAAATATCACCAGTCTCTTGAATGGTTACAGTTGCAGCATCTGCTTGCATAGTAATCTCGAACGAACCATCAGCAGTGTTACAAGCTGTTGCTGGTGTGGTCTGATTAGCTACCAACAGTGGTAGTTGATTCACCAACAAGGGTAGACTTTTGACTATAGTGCAGCCGTCTAGAATCGGATCCTGAGCCACAAAAATGATTTCATATAGACCAGGTCCAGGCAGGTTAGTTACAAGTAATTCCAATTCGAAGAAATTTCCCAGTGGGACTCGTGTAGGATCTCCATCAAGTTCATAAAACCAATCTCCAGTAATCGGAGTATTAGGTGCAAATATGACCGCAGTCTCTTCGTAGCAAACTTCTTCAGCAGTCTGTGTCAAGTCAAATTGAAAGGCAGGGCCAACGAAGATTTCTGCGATGGCAGGACAAGCAGCATACAGCGCAGCCTCTTCATCTGATAATCCATCCGGCAACCGGAAACCGACGGTAACTGTGTAAATACTTTCTTCAGTCACAGTTATTGTATTGGAGTTTTCATCCCCAAAGACTTCACCAGCAGCACTCGTCCATAAGAAATTATATCGTTCTTCTGCTGGATCATAACCATCTATAGCAGTTAAAGTCACTGGATTCTCGGCACAGAGTGTGGCTGCATCTGGTAATGTCAGTGTAGGAGGAGCGTCAACAATGATCTCTGTGCTGGCATTGAAATAATCAATCGTAGCACAACGATCCACCCGTAAGTCGATGGTATAAATTCCAGGTTCATCAAATATCTGTTCCAGTGTTTGGAACTCTTCTCCCGGGCCGCCGGACTCATTTAGGATTATTGTACCATCATCTTTGGTAATGGTCCAGAAATAGCTGTCAATATCCGACTCTCCACCCCCTTCAAGTAATGCCCCAGTCGGATTATTTGGATCAAGACATATTCGCGGTGGGGCTGCTAGGGAAGGCTCGGGGATTGAGCTTCCTGAATTTTGGACAAATGAGGGGAGCCCGAGATTGGACGTTCCTGGCATTGGTTCTACGCCGCTCTGATTGAAGGTGCTGGCAGCGGTACAACCTGTACCCACACTGATCTGACCGATTCGATTGTCATTGACTACCGCAACATAGATTTGACCATTCGGGCCGATTTGGATCGCTCCTAGATTGAGTCCTGAAGTTCCTGATAGCTGGTTTTTGGTACTGATGATACAAGCTTCGATTTGGGCTCTGGTGCTCGCAGTTCCAAAGCAGCTTGGGCAAGCTTCCGCATCTGGATCATCATCATCCACTGCTCTGATAATGAACTCTTCAATACCTGGTCCACCATTCCGATAACTGACCAATACCCGGTCACCATCCTCAGAGAATTCCAATCCATAGACGTCCCCGTTACAGCCCAGATCTATTCTGGCATATTCTGTCAGTTCACCTGTCCTTTGGTTGAAATCGAAAATCTCAACTTTATTACATCCACCATCCGAAATAGTGATTGCCAATTTGTCTCCATCGGAATTAAACTTCATTGCTCCCGAGCCGGAATTAAAACCGTGATTGCTACCGACAGAACTCAAAACCGGTGGCCCAATACCATTTGTAGTGACCGGATACGCCCGGAAAGTATTATTACCCAATTCATGAAACATCACCCAAGTCGTATCACCGGCATCCAAGGCCGCGGTGTGCTCTGTGGAAGGGCTAAAAAGGAAATTGTCTTTGGTGACTACATTCCCGACTCCAGTTGGATTTTCGGCCTTTATATCTACTAATGAGAATTTCACTTCATTCATCCCTGTGGCAGATACTTGTGTAGTGAATAGATAGAACAAGGTTTCTTCTTCCGGAACAGGAACAGCCAATGCACCTTGACTGGATCCATTTTCACCACCGATATTATCCCCATTTTCCATGAGATTTCCAGTAAGATCCCAAACGGATTGGCCATCGGTATAAAATAATACTTGACCGGTTTGATCAGAAATAGTAGTGGTTCCTGCGGGAATATTCTGGGGATGTCTACTCGCTATAGGACGTGGAGTTGGCGCATTTGGGTCATTTGGATCAGGATTGAAATCCAGACCGGCACCATCTCCGAAATACCAGATATTATTCGTTTGGTCTGGGAGATCCCACACCTTCACACGGATCTCTGCATAAGCATAACAGGAAGATCCTGGTTCTCTGACTAATGCCCAATACAAACCAGGAAGACAAACAGTATTTTCTGAACGAGTTCCCCATCCTTCATCTCGGAAGTTGGACCAGAAGTATTCATAATTATCTTCTTCGCCGCCCCCAGGAGGCGTTTGTCCACCCTGACCTCCACCCTGACCGCCGCCGCCGCCTTGGTCTCCTTCTGCGGCCTGCGCTTCAAGTAAAGCCCCAATATCCACACATTGACCCTCACAGATCGTGGTGTCTTGTGGACTGAAATTAGCCTCCAAATTATTCTCCGTCAGGGGAATGTCACGAGAAACTGTAATAGAATCTCCATCTGCAAAATTGACTGTCAGCGATACAGAAATACTTTCTCCCTGAGCCGCATCGCCGGGAATAAGTAAATGCTCTTGGTCATAGTCAGCAGGAACAGGATTTCCGTCCGAGTCAGTGAGTGGCGGATTAAAGTCCCACTTGAAACTGACAGGTTTATAATTTTCGGGCAAGATCTCACTGGTGAGCTGAATCGGATTATTTGCACAAGGCATATCCGGTGCCCAGGTGAAATCTACGGTCGGTTCGATATCAGCGTTTGGAGCAAAAACCGGGAAAACACGTCCACAAAAGTCTACTCCATTAAAAGGATCCTCTTCCAAATTAATTATGGCTAAATCTGGCTCATTTGGATTGGTCACTCTTCCGATTAGTTGAGGGCCTCCAGCTACTTCTTCATAGATATAATAAAGGCTTCCGTCTGGCCCTGTTTTAATATCGTAAACTGCATTTAGGCTATCTGGAAGTTGGATTTCCTCCGGTGTGGCAGATAAATTATCCGAAGGAACTCGAAACAGATTATTTCCCCTGGAAAAATAAATAAATACACCATCCGGGGAAAATTCAGCTCCTTCAATGGCATCCGTGCTGCCTGAGTTTGTTATAGTTGTTGGATTCGAGAACGTCCCCGAGCTTGTGTCAAAATCAACCACCAAGATGTCATCACCAGCATTTTCTGGAATGAGAATCAACTTCCCACTTTCTTCATCGTGGATGATAGCTTTTGGGGTAAAAGGTATTCCCTCTGTATCTGTTGTGGTAAAATTTCCAGCTCCCGTATCTATACTCCTAGAAACTAAGTTTCCACTGTCAAATGTAATCAAGTATGAAGGGGACGAAGGAGATTTCACTACAAGTAGCGCACCAGATGCAGATCCCATGGAGACATCTTTTTGTGTTACTTCACCGAGTGGGCGTTCATTTCCTGTCGATTGACCTGCGGCATTCATATCTACTAAGGAATAGAGTAGCTGACCTCCGGGAGAAATGTAGAAAATATAGAAGAGTTTGTTCCCATCCGGGTTGTACTCGAGGAAACCAGTCGCTACTTTTTGTCTGCCATCAATATCTCCGTTGAGGCCCGGAGCTGATCCTTGGATTGGGCGTGAGCTAAAATCATATACCAATTCGCCATTTGTCTGAAAAAGAGATTGTCCCGTGATAGGATCAATAGCAATCGCATTATTATTTTTCCCTATTAAGACGGTAGAAGGTAAGGTCTGGACAGTAGCTATACCGCCCTTCCCGAAGGATAAATAGTTGTTGGTGGCACTTGTCTCGCAGTATCCAAAGATCCATTCATTATCATTAAAACCTTGGGTAAATGCAGGGAATTGGATTGCAAAAAATGCAATCGCAGCGATTAGTGTAAAAATGTAGGGGAACCTTATGGAATTAGGGTTGCTTTTCATAATTTTCGGACTGCATTTAAAACAACAAAGTGCTCGAATCGTTCTAAATGCCAACTGAATATTCAACTTAACGGACAAATCCTTGTTACGGTCTCTGATTTACGTGGTTTTTTTAAGTGTAATTGGACTTTTTGTTCACTCTTCGGCTTTTGCCCAAGATCCACAATATAGCCAATATTATGCAGCGCCTATTTATTTGAATCCAGCCTTTGCTGGCTCTGAACTTACCGGCCGAGTAGGATTTAACTACCGAAATCAATGGCCAAGCATTGACGCTCAGTTTACTACTTACTCAGCTTTCTACGACACCTATCTGGAAGACTACAATAGTGGTATTGGAATAATGCTAATGCAGGATACCGAAGGAGCTGCCAAATTACAGTCCACAACAATCTCTGCGATTTATTCTTACGAACTAAAATTGAGTGACAACTTATATTTCAGACCTGGTTTCCAGGCTAGTTACATACGGAGGGAGATTGGATTTTATGAAACCTTGGTTTTCGCCAATCAAATTAATCCAGCCGATCCCTTTGGTCAAATATTTCCTGGAACTGATATTCCGGGCCTCGGCGATCCCGTGAATATGCTTTCCCTTTCTTTTGGGGGCTTGATTTTTACAGAGAATTTTTGGTTTGGAGGATCTGCCCATCATGTGAATCAACCGAATCAGTCTTTTATTGATGGAGATAGTCCATTGCCAATGAAAATTTCCTTCCATGCTGGTTATCGAATTCCTCTTGGAGAAGGATCCATGCGTCAGGATTTTACGCACATGCGAAAGCAACGTTATTTGACTCCAACTATCAATTACAAGCGTCAAGGGCCTTTTGAGCAATTAGATATTGGTGCCTATTTTTATGTCGAACCAATTGTATTCGGACTTTGGTATCGTGGATTGCCCTACAAACCAGTTGAAAATCAGAGTAATCGAGATGCAATCGTGATGATGATCGGGGTCAATCTATTGAGTGGTTTGAACGTAGGTTATAGCTTTGATTATACCGTATCGCAACTGGGGATTCAGTCAGGTGGTGCACATGAGATTAGCTTATCATGGACTCTGCCGAATAGCAACCAGGGAAGTCCTCGAAGAAGGGATACAGTCCTTCCTTGCCCTAAATTCTAAATTTTCATGGAACCTGTTTTATTAAAGAATATCCTCTTAGGTGTGGTGGCTTTTGGTTTTTTGGCAACAAAAATTCTCAGCTATCTCAATTATCGACAGCCAATCCCCAAAGTTCCTGATATCCTCTCGGACTATTTGACTGATCAAAAGCTTCAAGAATCAAAAAAGTACCAAAATGAAAACTACAGGTTTGGATTAGTTTCAGGAATATTTTCCTTTACACTGACTTTCTTTTTTATCAGTCAAGGTTGGTTTGGAGCCATTGATTCTTGGTTGAAAACCTTTGAAATTGCGCCATTGCTGGAATCAGTAGTTTTCTTTGGGCTTATTTTTATTGGTTCGGATATTCTCAGTTTACCATTTGATTGTTACAGCACCTTTGTAATCGAGGAGAAATTCGGTTTCAACAAATCCACCGTTAAGACCTTCTTTTCAGATAAATTAAAGGGATATCTTCTTTCCATTTTGATAGGCGGAGGGTTATTGCTTTTATTTCTTTGGCTAATTCATCAGATTGGAGCTGATTTCTGGTGGATTTTTTGGATTGCGGCAGCGGTTTTTATGGTTTTTGTAAATTTGTTTTACACCGCCTTGATCCTGCCGTTCTTTAATAAATTGACTCCACTTGCTGATGGCGAATTGAAAGAAGAGATTTTGCGCTATGCAAAATCAGTCAATTTTCCTCTGGATAATATCTTCATCATGAACGGAAGCAAACGGTCTTCTAAGGCAAACGCGTTCTTCTCAGGTTTTGGAAGCCACAAGAAAGTAGTTCTTTTCGATACACTTTTGGATCAGCATACGCCAGACGAATTGGTTGCAGTATTGGCTCATGAAGTGGGTCATTACAAAAAGAAGCATATCATTCTAAGTATGGTGCTTTCTGTATTACAAATTGGTTTGTTACTATTCTTGCTGGGACAGTTTATATTCAATGAACCGATGAGTATGGCACTAGGTGGGAAAGTTTGGTCGCCGCAGTTGAATATTATCGGGTTCACTATGCTTTTTTCTCCAGTTTCAACCATTCTAGGTGTAGGGATGAACTGGTTGAGCCGTAAAAATGAATTTCAAGCAGATCACTATGCGAAGATCACTTTCGCAGGAAAGCCACTTGCTGAAGCTTTAAAAACGCTCTCCGTCAAAACTCTCAGTAATATCAATCCTCATCCTTGGTACGTATTTGTGAATTATTCGCATCCGCCACTATTGGAGCGGTTGAAGAAGTTGGAGAGTTAGATGATTTATGAATGTTGCCTAATTCCTTTGAAGTTCTGGAGATTTCTAATCTTTCGATTCCAAATTTTTGAAAGCTTCAACTTTAGACCAGAAATCGCCCAAAAGGTCTTCTATAAAAACTTGATACTCTTATCTGGATCCTAGCCATTCACTTCTTGGCTCTAAAATCTTGATTCTTGACTCTAAAAATCTAATATCTTGATATTATTGTCTAGTTGCACTGCTCTCTTTTCCATCCTCCCGAATTTATTCAGCAGTTCTAACAAAGATTGTAGCGGGAGGGATTTGGAATTTAGATCCTGAAACCCCCGGTTCCGCAAGCTCCACCGAGGGCTATTCATAGTTCAACCACTTCGTGGTTTTTGTCTCGAAAGCTGAATTTTAAATCGTAATTCGACAATTCAACAATCTCGATTCTTGGTTCTAAATCTTACCTCTAAAATCTTGGTTCTGGGAGTCTTGATACTAGATACCCGCTTGGTTCTAAAATCTCGATTCTCTTATCTCAATACTAGCTACTCTTTTCCATCCTCCTGAACTTACGTGGTAGTTCCGGCAAAAATTGTAGCGGGAGGGATTTGGAATTTAGATCTTGAAACCCCCGGTTCCGCAAGCTCCACCGAGGGCTCCGCCACGGCGGACAAGTTATACATAGTTCAACCACTTCGTGGTTTTTGTCTCGAAAGCTGAATTTTAAATCGTAATTCAACAATTCAACAATCTCGATTCTTGGTTCTAAATCTTACCTCTAAAATCTTGGTTCTGGGAGTCTTGATACTATCATCTAGCTACTAGATACCCGCGTGGTTTTAAAATCTCGATTCTCTTATCTCAATACTAGCTACTCTTTTCCATCCTCCTGAACTTACGTGGTAGTTCCGGCAAAAATTGTAGCGGGAGGGATTTGGAATTTAGATCCTGAAACCCCCGGTTCCGCAAGCTCCACCGAGGGCTATTCATAGTTCAACCACTTCGTGGTTTTTGTCTCGAAAGCTGAATTTTAAATCGTAATTCGACAATTCAACAATCTCGATTCTTGGTTCTAAATCTTACCTCTAAAATCTTGGTTCTGGGAGTCTTGATACTATCATCTAGCTACTAGATACCCGCATGGTTTTAAAATCTCGATTCTCTTATCTCAATACTAGCTACTCTTTTCAATCCTCTCGAACTTGCTTGATAGTTTTTATAAAGACTGTAGCGGGAGGGGATTTAAACTTTGATTCTGAATTCCTATTCCGCGAGCTCCACCGAGAGCTAAACCACGGGAGACAAGTTATTTATAGTTCAATCATTTCGTGGTTTCTTATTCCCGACAATTGAAGCCAATTCTATATCACTTAAATCTAGGTCATGCGAGTCTTCATACTAATGTCTAGCTACTAGATACACTCTTGATTCTATTATCTCAATGGTAGCTACTTGAAACTAAACCCTATAAAACTCTTCCCATCCTTTTCTTGGCGGCATTCCGGCCAGCACTTGGTTAGCGAGAGGATTATTCGTGATCTGGCGAGTTTCCCGATCAAATTCAAGCTTGGTTCCCATCTGCTGTGCCATTACGCCAAGACAGAATACTTGACTCAGTGGACCGGCTATTTCAAAGGGTGATCTCGTTTTTTCTTCGCCTTTGCAGGCTTTCAAGAAATTAGCGAAGTGATTGGACGGACTTTCTGGGACTTCCGGAAGTTTTGATTCCCAGTCTTTGCCCTTTTCTGTAGGAATGATTGTTAAAGTTTTTCCATGGGAACCCCCTTTGAAAGTCAACTCTTTACTATAAATAATCTTACCGGGATTCAATTTAGCAGGTTGGATTTGTCCATTGCTTGGTGGTGGGATATTAGGATCGAGTTCCGAAATACCATAGCCATCGGGAACTGATGGGATATTATCCATGCCGTCTTGCCAAGTGATGGTCATCGGCGGCATCGCGCCTCTTTCCGGAAATTTGAATTCCAAAGTTGTTGACATTGGGAAAAAGAACATATTATGACCACTGAGTTTGGTTGGGTTGATTTCGTAAGGAAGTCCCAAGTCCAAAAACTCATGTGCTGTATCCATGATATGAGCTCCCCAGTCGCCTAGTGCACCCATGCCGAAGTCGTACCAGCAGCGCCATTGTCCATTGTGAAAATCTTTATTAAATTCATGTGGCCTTGCTTGAGCAGTCCATAGATCCCAATTCATCGAGGAGGGTATTTGTTCTGCTGCCGGAAAGTGACTGATCGCCGGATCCCAATCATGCCAACGTCTGCGGCTATTCATGTGCGCGGTCATCGCAGTGACATCTTTGATGATTCCTGCATCCTTCCAGGCTTTAAACTGGAAATAATTACCCTCCGAATGGCCCTGATTCCCCATTTGGGTTGCCAATTTGGGATATTTTTTAGCAGCTGCCATCATCAAATCAATTTCTTGAAAAGTTCGAGCCATAGGCTTTTCCACATAGACATGTTTGCCTCCTGATAACGCCCGCATCGTGGCGGGAAAATGTGAAAAGTCTGGTGTACCGATACTTACTGCATCAAATTCACCACCTATTTCATCAAACATCTTTCTGAAATCCTGAAATTTCCTTGCCTTAGGAAACATCTCCATGATTTGCAAAGTCTGTTTGGCTCCCATATCCACATCACAAAGTGCGACGACGTTACAGAGCCCTGTTCTATGAAGTTCCCTGATAATCTCAGCCCCTCGGTTTCCGATGCCAATGCAAGCCAAGTTCACTTGATCGGATGGGGCAATATATCCCATAGATTTACCCATGACGTTTGGGGAGATCAGCGTCAGTCCAGAGAGTCCCATTGCGGCAGTTGCACCGGTCTTGAGGAAGTTTCTTCTATTGGTTTTCATATTCAGGTTCTTTTGGGATTAAGAAATCATAAGTATTAACCCTTGATTTATTTTCTAATCTACTGATGAAAAATGAAAATTGGAAAAGTGTGGAGAGAAATCAACGGAATCGATATCGATAGCTATCCATTTTGCAGTTGGATTTTTCATTAACTTAATTTTTCAAATCTTTAAACACATGCACGACCTAGCCGATTTTCATTCTTCAGTATCCGCACTTTTCCCTCAACCCAATAGCAAGTCCGATTGGGATCAATACCGACTCAGTCAAGAGCAAATCGAATCTTTCCATGAGAATGGTTATTTGACCGATGTCAAAATGCTTGACGAGTCTCAAATCGAAGCGCTGAAATCTGCGCTTGACGAAGTGATCAATCCAGCTCATTCCCTGCATCATCTTTTCCATGAGTTTCACAGCAATGAATCCGGTGATCCAAATAAGGTTCTTTTTCATTCCTTGGGGCATTGGCGGTTGGCAGCGGCATTTCATGATGCGATCTGGAATCCAGCTTTTCGGATGGCGGCAAGTCAGTTGCTCGGAGATCGAGCGGTTCGCTTCTGGCACGATCAGCTTTTTTGCAAGCCAGCCCATCATGGGGGAAATGTCGCTTGGCATCAGGATTACAGCTATTGGACAAGGACGATTGCCATGCAGCACTTGACTTGCTGGTGCGGGCTAGATGATGCGACAGAAGAAAATGGCTGCTTACAATATGTGTCGGGATCGCATCGCTGGGGTTTATTGGACAAGCCTGCCTTAGCTGGAGAAATGAATGGCTTGATGGCCATGATGACTGAGGCTCAAAAAGCGGACTTCAAACCGGTGGCTATTCCGCTTAAAGCTGGGCATGCTGCTTTTCACCATCCGTTGCTTGTACATGGGAGTTTTGCGAATTTCTCTCCAAAATCACGGAAGGCTTTTGTGCTGAATGTCTTTGCTGATGGGACTGTGTCGGATACCGACGAACCTCTATTAGAAGGAATACCGGTGGTCCAAAAAGGCGGGAAAATGGAGGGGAAATTCTTTCCGATGATTTTTGATCCGAGCACTCTTTGATTTCCTTCTATTTTTACGAACAGCAAAATCCGTATTAAATTGATTAGTATTAGCCTCGCTAGTTTCCAACCCAAAAACCTTACGCTATGAAAAGCTTAATAAAAATTTGCTACACTGTATTCTTCTTTGTCCTTTCTATAACATTCACTTTTGCCCAAAATGGAGTTACTTTTCTCCAATTTGAAGGAAATGAAGGACCGGGAAAAGGAAAACATATCGTTTTGGTAGCCGGTGATGACGAATACCGATCCGAGGAATCTATGCCAATGTTGGCTAAGATCCTCTCCAATCGGTATGGATTCAAAACCACAGTCCTGTTTCCAATTGATCCGGCAACCGGAGATGTCACCCCTAGTTTCCAGAATAATATTCCCGGTTTGGAGCATTTGGAGACTGCTGACCTGATGATTATGCTGTTGCGGTTTAGGGAACTCCCAGATGAGCAGACCAAATTCATTGCCGATTTTCTGAAAGCGGGAAAACCTGTTATCGGTCTTCGCACTTCCACTCATGGATTTGCATACCAGAAAAATAAAACTTCGACCTATGCCAAGTGGGACTGGTCGAGCAAAACTGAAGGCTGGGAACGTGGATTTGGCCAGCGGATTTTTGGGGAGACTTGGATAAATCACCATGGGATTCACGCTAAGGAAGGAACCCGCGCGCTGATTGATGGAGTAAAACAGATGAAGGATCATCCCATCCTGAGAGGGGTGAATGATATTTGGGGAGCCTCGGATGTCTACGGGATCAAAAATCTCCCAAAAGAGGCAGATGTGTTGATCTATGGACAAAGCACGGCAGGAATGAATGATAAAGCTCCATTGATGTGGGAAAAGTCTGTTATGCCTATCGCCTGGACGAAGCCATACCAGATTGAAGGAGGGAAAAAAGGAATGGCATTCACTTCGACCATGGGTGCTTCCCTCGATTTTCAAAGTGAAGATTTGAGGCGAATGGTGGTCAACGCTTCGTTCTTCCTTGTGGGAATGGGAGATTCGGTCCTGCCAGAGATGAATGTGGCCTATATCGGCGAATATAACCCTACCAACTTTGGCTTTGACACCTTCCGGAAGGGGATGAAAGTAGCGGATTTTAAATAAAAAAATAATCCCCCTAACCTCCTTATCAAGGGGGAATTGCCTAAATCAAGATTCAGACATTCAAGTGTAGTAAGAGCAGATTTTACACTGAGGTTTGAAGTTTAAAAGGAGCCAATTCCCCTTTAAAAAGGGGGTAAGGGGGAATAAAAAAATATAACATGAACAAAATAGGATTTAATGTGCTGGCCTGGTCAGCGGTGGTTTCTGAGGATTTATTCCCGATTTTGGATCGGTTAAAGTCCATCGGCTACGATGGGGCTGAATTTTTTGTAGGACCTTGGGAAGAAAAAGCATTCAGATCAGTGGGAAAACATTGCCAAGATATCGGACTGGAAGTGACCACGGTGACAGTGATGGGAGCGGATGAAAATCCGATTTCTCCAGATGCCAAAGTTCGGGAAAAAGCCAAAGAGAAGTTACGATGGGTGCTCGATCGTGCAGCTGATCTAAACTCACAAGTGCTTTGCGGACCCTTTCATTCTGCCTTTGCGACCTTCGCCTCCCGGGCACCACAGGAGGATGAATATACCTGGTCTGCGGAAGTCCTACATGAAACTGCAGACTATGCCCAAAAGCTAGGAATCCTACTCACTCCCGAAGCACTCAACCGCTTCGAATGCTACCTCTGCAATACGATGGAGCAACTGGATTATCTGCTTAAGAAAGTCAATCACCCCAATGCCCAAGCCATGTTTGATACCCATCATGCCAATATGGAAGAGAAGAAAATGGGTCAGGCTATAGAGTTTATTGCGCCGAGATTAGGACATTTTCATATCTCAGAAAATGATAGAGGTACGCCCGGATCAGGTCATGTAAACTTTGATGAGACTTTTGCTGCCCTTGCCAAAGTAGACTATCAAGGCTGGTTGACGATCGAAGGATTTTCTCGAAATGATCCTGACTTTGCCAATTCCATCGGAGTGTGGCGGAATTTCTCCGAGCCTTGGGATATGGCGGAGGGTGGGTATAAGTTGATTCGCTCTATGGGTGATAAATATGGGTTGTGAGTTGCTAGAAATTGTAGGGATTTTTTCTTTTTCATGATAGCAGATTAAGGGAGAAAGAGATTATATTTCACTTTGGATGACGTGTTATGGTGGAGTTTTAATAGCAAATAGAGGTGCTGAAAGATGTTTTTTTTGAACAAGAATTTAAATCTATTAATGTTTTATGAAAACCTACCCCATCTTCCTCGCTTCTTCCTTCGAGCTCCAGCCCGAACGGGAGAAGTTTGAGATTTTTATTGGCAGACAAAATAAGCGGCTGGTCAAGAAGAATGTCCTGCTTCAGCTTGATATCTGGGAGGATATGGGGGCAGAGCTTAACAAATCCCGAAAGCAGGATGACTACAACCAAGTCCTGCACGAAGCTGAAATCGTATTGGTGCTTTTCTGGACCAAGATGGGCAAGTACACCCTGGAAGAATTTGATCTGGCCTATCGGCGGTTTTTGGATTCGGAAACTGGAAGACCTTTGTTGTATGTGTACGAAAAGACAGTTGCCCCTCCCAGAGAGCCTGAGCATTGGAAAAAAAAAAGTATAGCTGAATTTTTAAAAATACTACTGACCCCGGGAAAGGAACAGTTCCACTCCACCTTTGACCATTATGCTGTACTGGAATCCCATTTTCTCCAAACCCTCCATGATCTTTTTGACAAGAATCACCTGACATTCGGGAAGCTTGCGGAAAGGCACAGCCTTAAGGCGCCTTTTCCCCCATCTTTGGTGATCGGCAGGGAAAAGGAACTGGAAAGAATCAGTGAAAATTTCAAAAACAAAGGGCAGGTCATTTTAATCAGTGCCGAGGGAGGGATGGGCAAGACTACCCTGGCTTCCAAATACTGGCAGGAAAACCGGTATACCTACAAGCATTGTGCTTATCTTTTCTGTGAAGGTGGCATCATTAAGGCTATGACAGATGACGGGATGGGACTGGACTTACAGGGTTTGGATGATGCAGAGAAAATCAGACAACTGCAGCGAAAGTTGTCCAGCCTTGCGGATGATTTCCTGCTGTTTTTGGACAATGCGAATGAGGCAAAGGATTTACGTGAATTTCTTAGGGTCTTTCAGGGATATAACTGGAACGTGCTGATTACAAGCCGGAGTAGGGAGGTTCTGTCCAATAAAGCAGGTGAGATCAACCTTACCCACTTGGATCCCGATGATGCCAAAGCCCTTTTCCTTAATTTTTACCGGGAAGAAAGTGAAGAATTCGAAACATTGTTGGACAGATTACTTAAAGGAATTAATTACCATACCCTGGTAATAGAAGTGTTTTCCAAGATCCTAAAAAAGGCCTCGGCAAGGGGAACTGATTTGAAAATCTTTTTGAAGAAATTTGAAGAGGGCGGAATTATTCTTGACAGGATATCCAATACCAAACTGGAAACAGATTACATCTTCCATGTCAACAAGGAGGTCACCATACCAAACGACATATTAGAAGTGTTGTATGACTTTACTAAGCTGAATGAGGATGAAAGGTATTATCTGGTGAATATGTCACTTTTGCCGCCGGAGAATTATCAACTGAGATTTTTAAAGGATTTGTTTGAACCGGAAGATGAGGTGTTGTTTTACGAAACGATGGATAGTTTATTCCAAAGTGGATGGATTGGAGGAGAAATCGATGCTTACAGACTCAGTCCCATAATCCAAAGTCTGGTGCAAACCAAAAACAGGGAGACTCTTTGGGAGGAGGGGCAGCTGATTTTTCTTAAGTTAAAAGAATTATTGAAATATGAGCGGGAAAAGGACAATTCACACACCAAGTTCAAGTGGTTGCCATTTGGAAGATTCCTTGCAGCGCTTTTCCGGGAAAATGACAAAGAGGATTTTAATGTATTCCTGAATTATTTGGCATTAAATCTTTGGTCCCTTGGGGGGAAAAGCAACCTCTTGGAAGCGAAGACCCACCTGGAAAAGGCCCTGACTTCGGCTGTTGCCAATTTCGGGGAGGATGCCCCTGCTGTGGCAACTAGGCGTTCCAACCTTGCCAATGTCCTTAAAGACCTTGGAGGGAAAAGCAACCTGTTGGAGGCGAAGACCCATCTGGAAAAGGCCTTGCCTCCGGGTATTGCCAATTTCGGGGAGGATGCCCCTGCTGTGGCAACATTTCGTTCCAACTTTGCCCTTGTCCTCAAAGACCTTGGCGGAGAAAGGAATCTCTTGGAAGCGAAGACCCATCTGGAAAAGGCCCTTGCTTCGGATATTGCCAGTTTCGGGGAGGATGCCCGTGCGGTGGCAATAAGACGTTCCAACCTTGCCACGGTCCTCACTTACCTTGGCGGGGAAAGGAACCTCTTGGAAGCGAAGACCCATATGGATAAGGCCCTGGTTTCGGATATTGCCAATTTCGGGGAGGATTCCCCTTCTGTGGCAAGATGCTGTTCCAACCTTGCCCTTGTCCTCAAAGACCTTGGAGGGGAAAGGAACCTTTTGCAAGCGAAGACCCATTTGGAAAAGGCCTTGCCTTCGGATATTACCAGTTTCGGGGAGGATTCCCCTTCAGTGGCAATAATACGATCCAACCTTGCCAGTGTCCTCCAAGACCTTGGAGGGGAAAGGAACCTGTTGGAAGCGAAGACCTATCTGGAAAAGGCCCTTGCTTCTAATATCCGTAATTTCGGAGAGGATGCCCCTTCGGTGGCAAGACGCCGTTCCAACTTTGCCCTTTTCCTCAAAGACCTTGGCGGAGAAAGGAATCTCTTGGAAGCGAAGACCCATCTGGAAAAGGCTCTGGCTTCGGATATTGCCAGTTTCGGGGAGGATGCCCCTGCTGTGGCAAGACGCCGTTCCAACCTTGCCCTTGTCCTCAAAGGACTTGGAGGGGAAAGGAATCTCTTGGAAGCGAAGACCCATCTGGAAAAGGCCATGGCTTCGGATATCCGAAATTTCGGGACAACTCATCCGCATACAATACTCAGAAGGTACAACTTAGGGACTGTATTGGTTGATTTGGAAGGGTCAGAAAATCTAAAGAAGGCACTTACTTTATTTGATGAGGCCCTTGCAGGATGTAGGATGAATTTTGGGGAGGATTATTACTTGGTGCCTAGAATATTAGGCTGGATAGACAGTGCGAAGGAAAAACTGAGGAAATTGAAACCAAATAATAAGTGATGATGAAAACCTATTCCATCTTCCTTGCCTCCTCCTTCGAGCTTCGACCCGAGAGGGAGAAGTTTGAGATTTTTATTGGCAGACAAAATAAGCGGCTGGTCAAGAAGAATGTCCTGCTTCAGCTTGATATCTGGGAGGATATGGGGGCAGAGCTTAACAAATCCCGAAAGCAGGATGACTACAACCAAGTCCTGCACGAAGCTGAAATTCTGGTGCTACTCTTCTGGACAAAGATGGGTGAATTTACGAGAGAAGAATTCGACCTCGCTTACACTAGGTTTCTGGAAACCGGTAAGCCCCTGATCTATATTTATGAGAAAACTGAGGCAGTTACCAAAGCCACTGAGGAATGGGAAAAACAAAGTAAATCGGATTTCAAAAAAATGTTGCTGACCCCGGGAAAGGAACAGTTTCATAGCACTTTTGATCATTATGCGATATTGGAATCACATTTCCTCCAAACCCTTTATGATCTTTTTGATAAGAACCACCTGACCTTCGGGGAAAGAGCCAAACTGCTGAGTCTGAAAGGCCCTCTACCTCCTACATTTTTTATAGGAAGGGAAGAGGAACTGGAATCTATCAGTGAAAAATTCCGAAAGAAAGGACAACTGATTCTCCTCTCAGCAGAAGGAGGCATGGGCAAGACCACCCTCGCTTCTAAGTACTGGTATGAAAACCAATACAGCTACGCCCACTGCGCATACCTTTTCTGTGAGGGAGGTATTCTCAATGCTGTGATGGGGGATGGTTTGGGCATAGACCTGATAGGATTATCCGATGAAGAAAGACTGCGCCAAGTGCACTTACTCTTCAATAATCTTGGGGAAGATTTCCTGCTTTTCCTCGACAATGCCAACGATGCGGAGGAAATTAAGTCCTTCCTTCAGGAATTCAAAGGCATACAGGCCAATGTGCTGATCACAAGCAGGTGCAGGGATGTGCTAGATGCCAAAGAAAACGAAATGCTCTTGGAACACCTTCCCCCCGAGGAGGCCAAGGCATTGTTTCTAAAATACTATTGGGAAAAAGAAGAGGGTTTTGACCAACTGCTTGACCGCTTTCTGGAGGGGCTAAACTACCATACCCTGCTGGTAGAGGTCTTTGCCAAGAACCTGAGGGAAGCCTCCGAACTTGGTATGAACCTAAAAGGCTTTGTGGGGGAACTGGAAACCAAGGGATTGATCTTGGAGAAGGACAACAACTTCGAAGTCAGAAGTACCTGGACAGGAAACGTGGACAAGAAAGCTGCCACCACTAATGATATCTTGGAAATACTATACGATTTCAGCAAGTTGTCGGAGGAAGACAGGCTCTTTTTGGTCAATATGTCCCTGATACCTTCGGAAAATTACACTTTGGAATCTTTACTGGAACTTTTCGGACCGGAATACAAAAGAGCGTTCAGGGATACCCTGAAGTCCCTTTACCAAAAAGGATGGATAGGCGGTGCTACTGGGGGAGAAAAACCCCAATACCGCCTGAGTCCCGTCATCCAAAGTCTGGTGCAAACCAAAAACAGGGAGACTCTTTGGGAGGAGGGGCAGCTGATTTTTCTTAGGCTACAAGAGCTGCTGAAATATGAGCAGGAAAAGGACAATACACACACCAAGTTTAAATGGTTGCCATTTGGAAGATTCCTTGCAGCGCTTTTCCGGGAAAATGACAAAGAGGATTTTAATGTATTCCTGAATGATTTGGCATTAATTCTCAGTTCCCTTGGAGGGAAAAGCAACCTCTTGGAAGCGAAGACCCATCTGGAAAAGGCCCTAGCTTCGAATAATGCAAGTTTCGGGGAGGATGCCCCTGCGGTGGCAATTAGGCGTTCCAACCTTGCCACGGTCCTCCAAGGACTTGGCGGGGAAAGGAACCTGTTGGAAGCGAAGACCCATCTGGAAAAGGCCCTCGCTTCTAATATCCGTAATTTCGGGGAGGATGCCTCTGCGGTGGCAACTATCCGTTCCAACCTTGCCACTGTCCTCCAAGGACTTGGCGGGGAAAGGAACCTGTTGGAAGCGAAGACCTATCTGGAAAAGGCCCTAGCTTCGGATATTGCCAGTTTCGGGGAGGATGCCCCTAAGGTGGCAATAAGCCGTTCCAACCTTGCCATGGTATTCGGAGACCTTGGCGGGGAAAGGAACCTCTTGGAAGCGAAGACCCATCTGGAAAAGGCCTTGCCTTCGGATATTGCCAGTTTCGGGGAGGATGCCCCTACGGTGGCAATAAGCCGTTCCAACCTTGCCATGGTATTCAGAGACCTTGGCGGGGAAAGGAACCTGTTGGAAGCGAAGACCCATCTGGAAAAGGCCCTCGCTTCTAATATCCGTAATTTCGGGGAGGATGCCCCTGCGGTGGCAATAAGCCGTTCCAACCTTGCCATGGTATTCAGAGACCTTGGCGGGGAAAGGAACCTCTTGGAAGCGAAGACCCATCTGGAAAAGGCCTTGCCTTCGGATATTGCCAGTTTCGGGGAGGATGCCCCTACGGTGGCAATAAGCCGTTCCAACCTTGCCATGGTATTCAGAGACCTTGGCGGGGAAAGGAACCTCTTGGAAGCGAAGACCCATCTGGAAAAGGCCTTGCCTTCGGATATTGCCAGTTTCGGGGAGGATGCCCCTAAGGTGGCAATAAGACGTTCCAACCTTGCCCTTGTCCTTCAAGACCTTGGCGGGGAAAGGAACCTGTTGGAAGCGAAGACCCATCTGGAAAATGCCCTGGCTTCGGATATTGCCAATTTTGGGGAGGATGCCCCTACGGTGGCAATAAGCCGTTCCAACCTTGCCATGGTATTCGGAGACCTTGGCGGGGAAAGGAACCTCTTGGAAGCGAAGACCCTTTTGGAAAAGGCCCTGGCTTCGGGTGTTGCCAATTTCGGGGAGGATGCCCCTGCGGTGGCAATAAGACGTTCCAACCTTGCCCTTGTCTTTCAAGACCTTGGCGGGGAAAGGAACCTCTTTGAAGCCAAGACCCTTTTGGAAAAGGCCCTGGCTTCGGGTGTTGCCAGTTTCGGGGAGGATTCCCCTTCGGTGGCAAGATGCCGTTCCAACCTTGCCCTTGTCTTCCGAGACCTTGGCGGGGAAAGGAACCTGTTGGAAGCGAAGACCCATCTGGAAAAGGCCCTGGCTTCGGATATTGCCAATTTCGGGACAACTCATACGGATACAATACTCAAAAAGTACAACTTAGGTGTTGTATTGGTAGGTTTGGGACAGTCTGAAAATCTAAAGAAGGCACTTACTTTATTTGATGAGGCCCTTGCAGGATTTAGGAGTAATTTTGAAGAGGATTATTACTTGGTTCCTGATATTTTAAGTTGGATAGAGTATTCGAAGAAAAAGCTAGAGGAAATAGGTGAGGAATAAAATAAATACTGATGTGAAAATCTGAATCATCTTTCTCGTATCCTATTTTTAGCGCTATAAACTTGTGGTTTTTAGAACGAAGATATTATTTGGTTAAGGCATTATTTGATGTCAATTGATTGGTATTCGATTTGGAAGACCTAATAGTTGGAATATCAGTCAGTTTTCCAGACCTACAGTGGTTGAAAATGAATATGCTCGTTAAGTTTTTTTTAACTAGTTGGTAAGACTACTTTACTCGTCAAAATGGAGAGCAAGTAATTGCGCTAAAAGCATAACGGAATTAATACCTGAAAGGCTTAAAAAAAATATTGCTTAGTGCAACTGATAAGTCGCGGACTTAATAAATCAAAAAATTTATTCTATTAAAATTATGGACGAGAACGACTACATCAAAATTCGTTTGATGATCAAATCAATTGGTATGAGGGAAAAGAGCCCTTAACAAAAAGTGTTTTCGTTTCTGCCAAGTTTCCCAATTGGTACTAGCCACTGTGGTAACACTGAGTGGTACTATCAATCTCACAGGATATTCTTATGGTGATTTGCTATTACCTGTTTTAGGTGCTTTAATAGCTATACTTGCCAGTTTATTGGGATTATATAATTACCAGGAATTATGGATAGAATACCGAACTGTCACTGAATCCCTGAAACATGAAAAATTCATATTTCTAATAAAAAGTGAACCCTACCACCTAGAAAATGCTTTTTCACTTTTGGTCAACAATGTTGAATCTCTGATTTCAAAAGAGAACACCAAATGGTCTCAAAGTATTAAAAATCGTGAGGAGGGAAAGAAAGGCTGACGATCGAAGGATTTTCTCGAAATGATCCTGACTTTGCCAATTCCATCGGAGTTTGGAGAAACTTCTCCGAGCCATGGGATATGGCGGAGGGAGGGTATCAGTTGATCAAAGAGATGTTGGATAAGTATAAGGGCTAGACACCAAATCAATAAATTTTCATTTTATTCATTTCGTTTCGCCACGGCGGATTGAAATTTCATATTCATGGTCTGTGTCTCACAGACCATTTTTGTGCTAATCTGCGATGATAAATACTGAGCTTGTATTTTTGCTTCCCGATCCCACAGGATACGCTTCATTGCTAATTTTCAGTAGTTTAGGAATAAAAATCCAAAATCCATGCTTGTGAAAATCAGAATTCTTTTACTTTTTATTTTGATATCCTTTTCTACGGTTGCGCAGCAGATAAAACCGAATATCATCTTTATCCTCACTGATGATCAGCGCTGGGATGCTTTGGGTTTTGCGGGGAATGCTCTAATCCAAACTCCGGAAATGGACCGCTTGGCAACACAGGGAACATACTTTGAAAATGCTTTTGTGACGACGCCAATTTGTGCAGCTAGCCGGGCTAGCCTCCTCACCGGACTTTACGAGCGAACTCACGGATACAGTTTCGGACAGGGAGATATTCGGCAGCCTTACATGGATCAATCTTATCCGGTCCAGCTCCGGGAAGCGGGGTATCATACCGGTTTCTTTGGGAAATTTGGCCTGAGTTACCCGGGATTTCCGGATTTATTTGACCAGGGTGAAAACTACGACCGCAATGGACAATTCAAGGACCGAAGGGGTTATTTTTTCAAAACGATTGATAGGGATACGGTGCATCTCACACGCTATACCAGCCAGCAGGCGATTGATTTTATAGATGGCGCTCCGGCTGGAGAGCCATTTATGTTGTCTTTGAGTTTCTCCGCTCCTCATGCACATGACTCAGCGGAACTTCAATATTTTTGGTCGCCCGAGTATGACACGATGTATCAAAATCTAGTCATTCCTGATCCTTTACTTAAGGAAGACAAATACTTTGAGGCCCAGCCGGAATATGTGCGTACCGGTGAAAACCGAACGCGTTGGCATTGGAGGTACGATACACCGGAAAAGTATCAGCATAGTGTGAAAGGCTATTACAGAATGATCTCCGAAATAGATACTGAGATTGGAAATATCAGAAGAGCTTTGGAAGCAAAAGGACTTGCAGAAAACACAGTCATCATCCTGATGGGGGACAATGGTTATTTCCTTGGCGAGCGACAGCTAGCAGGTAAATGGCTGATGTATGATAATTCGCTTCGAGTGCCGCTGATTGTCTTTGATCCTCGCCAAACTGGAGGCAAAAGAAATACAGACTTTGCCTTGAATATTGATGTGCCGGCTACGATTCTGGATTTTGCAGGAATCCAATCTCCTAAATCTTGGCAAGGAACTAGCTTGCGTTCAAATCAACTGGCAAAGCGAAAAGACTTCCTTACTGAGCACCTCTGGCAAGTTGATATTATTCCTCCAAGTGAAGCGATCCGAACTGAGCGCTGGAAGTATTTCCGCTACATCAATGATCCTGGTCATGAAGAACTTTACGATCTATCAGTTGATCCTTTGGAGATTAATAATCTAGCATCTGACCCTGCCCATCAGACTATACTCAAAAAACTTCGAGATAAGATGGAGAAAAAAATCGCGGGTTACTTGAAGGATCGGGTGGAGTAGGGGGAATTCATTTCCCCAATAAAAAAGGATGTAATCCGAAATCACATCCTTTGTAGTCACCTATTGAGAAGTTGAAATATCCCTAACCCAGATTAGTTATCAGCATTAAAATAATCCCTAACCCAAGCGGTTAATTGATTGTCGGTCATACTATCTGCTTTTTCGACAGACTTTACCTTACCTACTAGAAGGTGGTGCTTTTCTGCTAGTTCCTTTTCTAATTTCATGCCTGCCTCAGCGGGGCCAAAAATAACTAGTGCATCAGCCGCTTCGATATACTTGACCAGATCGGTAAAGAAATCTGCAAGTTGGTGCTTCTCCCGCTCCAAATACTTACTGTCTTGTACAACATCTTGTGGTCCGCCTTTTTGTGCTGTCCCACTACCTCCACCTACATTAAAATCTTCAACCTCAGAGCTAACGGTCTCTAGCTGTTCATTCCCATTTTCAAGGGTGATAATTTTTGCTTCATTTTTGTCGATCCAAATGCCGATATTTTTCATGATTTCAATGGTTATTTGTTGATAATTATAGCCAATAGCCCTAGGATAATACCCGTTGGTAGTTATAAATCCTTGATTTATAATTTACCAAAAAGAACTGACAAAAAAGAGTAAACCTCGAGGAAGATTAAAATCCAAAAAATAAAAAAGGTGGTTTCAGACTACATCTCGGGGTATAGAAAAGGAAAAATAGCTTTTATTTAAATACTACACCTAACCAAGCGTTTAGCTCTGATTTGTCCAAGCGATCATTTATTTCGGCAACAATAGCAGACGCTATGGCATTGAGTAGTTCTGGTTCTTCTTTGCGAATTTCATCAATAATTGCATTGCCTTCCGTAAAGCCACTACCTGCGTCCATTGACGTAGCGCTTTGTCCCATTAATGTGACTTTTTCTAGGGTAGTATTCTCAAAACCTGCGTTTCTAGTGTAGGATCTGAGATTATCAGGATTATTCAGGGAATAGCATGACCTGCCAAAAAATGGGGGAGGAGTAGCTTTTAAAAACTGAAGGATCGTTTGTTGATTGATATGTAATGTGATATTATTTTCTGCCTTGTCCCGAGTTAAAAACATGAGCTGGCCACCTAGCTTTGAGACACATCTCACTTCATTAAATCCTTTTTGTTTATCAGGTAAAAATATAGGTTCTACCCTTAAGTTAGTGGAAGCTATAGCTAATATTGTCTAAACTAAAAGTAGGCTGTTTTCAGGAATAACATATATTATTGATAGTCATATATTTACAATATTATCTTAAGAACAAACTACCTATTAATTAGATAACCTCTATTGATTTCGTAGTATAACTGAAAAAAATAATAAGAATACTAGCTACTGATTTGTAATTTTTTATAATGACATTATTTTTTTTAAAGGTAATCTAATGCTAACTGGATACTTATATTTTCGATGATATATATAAGTGTATTTTATCTGTCATATAGTTGTATTAGAAACATATTATATAATTAGATTATACTTACTAAAAATGTATCAGGACCTCTTACGGTATTTTTTACTACTATGTTGCTAGCTTTAGTTATTGATTTTATCATGAAATTCAAAAAATGCTTTCAGTACCGGTTCAGGTGTTTCCACATGGGGATAATGACCTGAGTTTTCTAAAAAAATAATATCTGAATTGGGAATAACCGCTGCAAAACGATCAGCTGCGTGTTTACCTGAAATAGGATCTTCAATTCCGTTGATCAATCTGATTGGTACCACCGCATTTACTAAAGGTCCAATCCAGCGCTCTCGGTAAGTCCTTCGCTCTGTCATGTATCGAATCAACTTGGGGATCATATCAGTCCCATTATTCTCCTCGATCAGCTTCCAAGTTCCCCGGATGAACTCGTCTGTAGGAGGATGCGCTTTACTGAAGATTTTGATAAAGCTCTTTTTCAATGACTTTTCTGACATCAATTTTGCTGCCAACGGACCCAGTGGAGAGAGCAATAGCTTCTGAATCAAAAGTGGATGATGAGTTTCTGGAAAAATACCCCCATTCATAAAAACGCAGGACAGCCAGTTGACTTTTGAAGTTTTCTCAAATTGACGAGCCAGTAATTCTTGAGCAACGGTATCGCCTAGATCGTGAGCCAGAATATGGGCAGCTTTGATACCTTCTTTAATCGCTAGTCCTTCAATAATATCAGCCTGCAAACGAATTGATAGTGGCTGATTCGGTTTATCCGATCTGCCAAGTCCTATCAGGTCGAGTGCTATGGTGTCAAATCGTGTAATTACCGAAGGCCATATGGGTTCAAAGTCCCAAGAGGAGGAGGGAAAGCCATGGATACAAATCAAGGATTCACCTTTCCCCGCTCGTTTAAAAAATACGCTCAGTTTATTTATAGTGGCCGTTTTTCCATCCGAATACCAAGCTTCTGAATTTATCACTGTTAACTGTTAGTTTTGTTTACCTCTGCGAAATTGGTTCGACGTTCGATCACTTTCCTTTTTGTCCAGATAAGTTACAATCATTTCCAATAAATGAGTTGTCCATTTTTCAAAACCTGATTCAGCTGGCTGAACACAAAAAGTCGAGTTGTTGGTTGATCCCTGCTGATAAATAGAAATCGTTTATTTTAATTGATTTACAGAACTCCTATCGAAGACATGAATCGTTGGATGTTTTGCTTCTTCTAATAAATATAAATTATGTATATCAGCAATTGCACCAGTAAAAGGTAAAAAGCGACTTAACATATGGTAAACACTATACCAGTACTTCTTCCGATGGCTATCGGAACGTCATCGGCTTGCCTCGCTGTGGCGGGCTTGCTGCCAGTTGACTAAAGAAAATTAGGTTACTGGCATAATTGCAGATAATCACAATATAAAATTACTGGCGTCCGACAAAATTTCGTTTTTGGAAATTAATCGGCTTAGAAATGAGTATTTGGAAATTTCCCCGTACCTCCCTAGGTGATGTATCATTGATGGTTCAAAAGGGGGGTAGTTTTCAGAAAGGCGTTGAAATGTTCATTTTGCGCTAACTGGAGCATATTTTTTCAGAGTTTTAGTTTTACTCGGACGCCACTAATATAAAATTATCTTCACCATAATAAGTAGTCAATCTGTGGAAGACAAAATTATCATAATAGGACATTTCTTTTCAGGTCTCATATAAATTGAGGAAGTTTGAATTGATTTTTTTAGATGCCCTGTGTATTTATTTCAGCTTCAACAAATTGAATTAGTTAGCTTAATTATTATTGTCTTTCCAAGTCATAAGTATAGTCAGCTTTACCGATGAAATCAAATAGGTGACTATTGATCAAACTGCCCCTGACAGCTGCAAGGGGTTCTTTATAATTTAAAGCTGTCATTACATCCAACTACTCTAAGATTTACCTAGTCCACATCATGTTATTCTACGCTTGCTGGTCGATTCAGTGATTCAATCAACTTAATCTGACCAGAAGGCATATTGGAAGACCAAGTAGCATCTAGTTGTAAGGGCGTTTCTAAAAACCACCTTTTCAACTTGAATTCTCCACCCCAATCTACCAACATGGTTTTCCTTATCTGTGCTTTAGCTTATAATCAGACCTGACCGAGTTGCCTCAAACCGACACCATTTATGATTTCTTGTTCTGCACTTTCATCCAATTATAATTTCACATTCTATGATTATTGGTTGGCACGTCAATTATGCTGCCGATGAAGTTATTGAGCTATTTTATCACCTTATAACATCTGATTTTCTATTGAATAGCTAATGTCAGAATTATGTCCCAAGAACTTCTGGAGAAGCCAAATTAATTGTTTTCGGGAAGGAAAGTAGTTGTAAGCATCACCTTTTCCAGCTTGTGCACAGCCCTGAGGGTCTTCAATATTGAATCGGGAGTGACAGAAATGGTATCAATTCCTTCTTCGATCAGAAATGCTGCAAAATCGGGAAAGTCTGATGGACCCTGTCCACAAATACCCACCTTCACATTCATTTTTTTAGCACTTTTGATCAGCTGACTGATCATCATTTTCACTGCTTCATTCCGCTCATCATAGAGGTGAGCAACCAAGCTCGAGTCACGGTCTAGACCGAGTGTAAGCTGGGTCAGGTCGTTAGAACCGATAGAAAAACCATCGATGTGCTCTGCAAATTGTTCTGCAAGAATAATATTGGAAGGGAGTTCGGCCATAAGGTATACTTTAAGCCCATTTTCGCCGCGTACCAATCCGAATGAAGCCATCGTTTCGATCACCCGCTTCATTTCTGCTGGGGTGCGGCAGAAAGGAATCATTACGATCACATTGTCTAAACCTGTCTCTTCACGCACTTTTTTGATCGCCTTGCACTCCAATCCAAAGGCTTCTTTGAAAGCATCAGAATAGTAGCGAGAAGCACCGCGCCATCCAATCATTGGATTCTCTTCCTCCGGCTCAAAATATTTCCCACCAAGCAGATTCATATATTCGTTCGACTTGAAATCTGAGAAGCGTACGATGACATCTTTTGGGTAAAAGGCTGCTGCAATCCGACTGATTCCGTAGGATAGCTTTTTGATAAAAAAATCACTCTCTGAGTCAAATCCAGCAGTAATTTGCTCGATTTTCTGTGAAAGCACTTTGTCGCCAACTTCTCGGTGCTTAAGCAAAGCCATGGGATGCACTTTGATGTAATTATTTATGATAAACTCTTCCCTCACCAAGCCCACTCCGCTATTGGGTATTCGTGAAAATTTGAAAGCCATATCAGGGGATGCCACATTCATCATGATGGGCGTTTTACTCTTCGGGAGGTCTTTGAGCGTAGTCAGTGTTTCACGAAAATCTATTTTCCCAGCGTACACTTTTCCCGTTTCACCTTCGGCACAAGAAACAGTGATTTCATCATCGTCCTGCAAGACCAAAGAGGCATTGCCTGTTCCTACAATTGCCGGGATGCCCATTTCTCTGGCTATAATGGCAGCGTGACAAGTGCGACCACCCTTATCTGTGATAATGGCTGAAGCTTTTCTCATCAGAGGTTCCCAGTCAGGATCGGTCATCTCAGTAACTAGCACAGAGCCCTCTCGGAAAGCTGCTTCATCTTCACTTCCGTCACGACCGTCAAGCGTGTAAAGTTTGTGCACTTTTCCAGCCCCAATCCTGTCTCCCACAGCAATTCCTTCCATGATCAATTGGGAGGCATCAGGTTCTACATCAAAATGGTACTCAATTAGAGTCCCTTCAATTTTTTGGGAATGAACAGTTTCAGGACGAGCCTGTACAATAAAAAGCTGTTTAGTGAGTCCGTCCAAGGCCCACTCCACATCCATTGGGGTAGGCATCCCTCTTTTGGCGGTATAATAGGTTTCAATTTCGGTGACCCAGCGTGCGAGTAGGAGGATTTGGTCTTCATCGAGGCAGAAACTATTGGCAAGCTTCTGATCCACAGGAACTCTTTTCACCATTTCCGTCAGCGTAGTTCCATATACCATTTTATGGTGCTTAAGACCCATCTTCTTTTCGATAATCGGCCGTAACGCTGGGTTAGAAAGCAATGGCTTGTACACAATAAATTCATCAGGCGAGATCTCACCTTGTACCAAAAGCTCGCCCAAGCCGTAAGCGCCATTGATGATCACGGCATCACGAAATCCACTTTCGGTATCAATGGAAAAAGCAACACCTGAAACACCAATATCGGAACGAACCATCTTCTGAACACCAACAGAAAGCTGCACCGATGCATGATCAAAGCCGCGCTCGTCTCGATAGGATATTGCTCGGTCATTGTAAAGTGAGGCAAAGCAACTTTTAACGGAGTTGAGCAAAGCCTGCGAACCGCGGACATTTAAAAAAGTCTCTTGCTGACCTGCAAAAGAAGCATCGGGAAGATCTTCAGCCGTGGCAGAAGAGCGTACGGCCACATCCGTAGCATCATTGTCGTAGCTAGCAGATAATTCGAAATAGCGATCAGTGATTTCTTTGGCCAGCTCAGGAGGGAAGATTCCATCAGCTACCAGCCTACGAATGGCCGAGCCGGTTTTGCGAAGTTTAATGATATCTGAAGTGTCAATACCCTCCAGTTGCTGATCTATCTTGTCTCTGATATTATTATGGACAATGTAAGCATTGAAAGCATGAACTGTAATCACGAAACCGCCGGGGACACTAATATTTCGTTCTGATAAATTTTGGATCATCTCGCCGAGGGAGGCATTTTTTCCTCCTACAATATTTATCATGGAGAGGTCTACTTCTTTTAAATCTAAGATATTTGGGAGGTCTTTCATTGGATAGTAAGCTACTTTTGGGTTATCTATCAAATGTAATTAACTAAGAGGAATAGCAGTTGTTTTTGATGAGAATCATAAGATTTATTTCTGAAGAACTAGTGAAAAATCAATTTGATCTGATGGCGTTGTATATGCGCTGTTTAGCAAATGGTAGCTAAATAAGGACAAGTAGCGATATCAAATTCAGGTTGAGTCGGTTAAGGCTTATTTGGTAAAAAACTATCCAAATTATGGTTTATAATATGGAGTATTTAGCAATCCTCTCATCCTAGTTCTTTGGATTAATTGCCCCGAAAATCAAACTGCTTCTGATTAGTACATGTAAAATTATATGGTCACAATCCTTTCAAGTTCACTTCTTCATTATCGAGGCGATTATAGCAGTTTTATATATTGTCTTTTTTATGTATATCCGTATTTGGATGAATTAAAGACAAAAGCGACTTACTATATGGTAAACACTGGTATTGCGGGTAATTCTTCCGATGGCTATCTTAGGCTTGTTTGATGAAAATATTAAGGATTTTGAAGTATAATTGAAACCTGTCAGCGACCCATCGATGGCTTAAGATGTAAAAGAGATTGCTGGCATAATTGTGGGTAATCACATTAAATAATAGGTAGTTAAAAGATGATTTTAAAATTTTTGGTTACAAACTAAACTTAGACAAATATTCTACCTCCATTAAGAATGAATAAGGGTGATTTTTAGATTTTAATAAACGTTTTGTTTTGATACATATACCACAATAACAAATAGAGTAGGCTAAAGCCTCCTGTTGTGGCGATCATTCCATAATACGCGCCGCTGTATTGCTCCAATCCAAACAAGAAGAAGTCTGCGACTTTAGAAAAATTAATCACATGAGATAGCACATATGCGGTGATTGCATTTATGCCAATTACTTTTAAAGGGAATGACCAGTTGATTTTTCCTTTTACATCTATAACCCAGTAGAGCAAAGCCAGCAGTAGATAGGAAACTCCTGATGATGCCAGCACAAATGAGCTAGTCCATATTTTCTTGATAATAGGGTGCCATATTCCCCATATCAATCCCATTGCTAATGAAACTATGCCAGCAATGAATAAATACAGCGCAACTTTATTTCGTGGATGGTTCGATTTAATCAATTCTCCCGCAAAGATTCCAGACAGCGTGGTCGCTGTAAAACCTAAACCGGTAAGGAGCCAAGTGTACTGCAGGCCGTCATCAAATTTTCCAAAAACTAACTGATCCACGTACAAAGCAAAATTACGATCCGGCAGCAAGACACTCTTTCCAATACCCGGGACATTAGGAACCGTTAATAGCA
>Ga0209491_10001063_pt1 | contig 54499 bp, 53 predicted proteins | sample BON02_FD_187213 | JGI IMG/M metagenome (GOLD analysis project Ga0209491, IMG submission 187213) | Freshwater microbial communities from Lake Bonney liftoff mats and glacier meltwater in Antarctica - BON-02 (SPAdes) (version 2) | ecosystem: Environmental > Aquatic > Freshwater > Ice > Glacier...
ACAGGCTTCCTGTATTAAGGTCTGGGATTTTTTTTAAATCGTGTCATCTTTGTTTTTTGCAAAACAAAAGTCGCTAATTTACTGCGAAGTAGGAAGAATCCTCCCGCTTCGCGGGATTAGTGCAACACCGTATAAAATTAATTGCTAGTTTTAGCTTATTTACGAAAGTCCAAACGGACTTTCTTGTTAGTGTTTTATTTACTAACTTTACTGCTTAAAACACGCAACTAACATTATACCAAACGTTAGCGGTAATTACAAAAAACAACAAAACATAGAATGATAAAGGAATTTAACGAATGGGTTTCGAAAAACCTCGATAGTCAAAAAGGTAAAACGGCAATTGTTACAGGTGCTAATTCTGGAATTGGTTTTTATACTGCTCTAGGATTGGCAAAACTTGGTGCAACTGTTATAGTTGCTGGTAGAAATAAAGAGAGAATTGAAGAAGCAATACAAGCAATAGAAAAAGAAACCATAACTGGCAATGTATTCGCTGGGATAATTGATTTAGCGAGCTTGAACTCAGTAAGAGCATTTGCAAATGAATTTAATAAGAACCATACGAAACTTGACCTACTCATTAATAACGCTGGTGTAATGATGCCACCTGAGTCAAAAACGGAGGAAGGTTTCGAATTACAATTTGGAGTCAATTTTCTGGGGCATTTTTTACTTACCGACTTACTATACCGTAAACTTGTATCCGCTCAGAATTCAAGAGTAGTAACCTTAAGCAGTATTGCACACAGAGGGTCTACTATAGATTTTGAAAATCTTCGAGTTGAAAAACCGTATGACACCAAAAGGGAGTATTATCAAAGCAAATTAGCAGACTTGGTATTTGCTTTGGAACTAGGTAGAAGATATGAATCGAATAATGATACTATTTTATCCGTAGCTTGCCATCCTGGGTTCACAAAAACAGAACTACAAAGACATATAGACCCTGAAATTTTAAAAAAAATGACCTTTATGGATACTTGGCAAGGTAGTTTGCCAACGCTTCTAGCCGCAACAAATAAAAATGCTAAATCAGGGGATTATTATGGACCTGATGGAGAAGGAGAATATGGTGGATTTCCTGCCTTAGGTGTTATTGACAATTCAGCATTAGACCTTGAGATTGCAAAGAAATTATGGGAAGTTGGCATACAGAACACTAAATTGAATTAAAGAAAAACGAACCACTAACACTGTACATGAAATCATAGCTACCCTTCGGGTTAGCTTAGACACCATACTCAAACAGTGTACGTCATAACTACAAAAAAAACACACGTGAATTTATGAATCTATTTTTAAAAATATCTTTTAATATCTTCTTAAAAGCTTCTTTCTTCCTGGTCAGCTTATTTATCTTTTCTTCGACCGCCTCAGCACAAATCTTTAGTGTAGGTAATACCTCTGTAGTGTTTTATGATAGCATTAGAAACAGGAACATAGCAACGGAAATCTATTATCCAGCAGATAACGCTGGACAAAACCAACCCGTTTCGGTTGGAGCCTTCCCTGTTTTGGTTTTTGGACATGGATTTTTAATGGGTTGGACTTCTTATCAAAACTTTTGGACTGAAATAGTTCCAAACGGATATGTTATTTGTTTTCCTACCACTGAAATGGGTATATCTCCGGACCATCAACAATTCGGTGAGGATTTAAAGTTTCTGGCTACACAGATGCAAATCGAAGCACAAGACAGTACTTCATTATTCTTTAATTCTTTAGCTATGGAAACAGGTCTTATTGGTCATTCGATGGGTGGTGGAGCTTCTTTTCTCGCTGCAGAAAACAATTCAAACGTACATGCTTTAATCAATTTTGCAGCGGCAGAAACTACCCCGTCTGCAATTTCGGCTGCAAGCGGTATCACTGTTCCTTCACTTATCTTCTCTGGTGATGATGACTGTGTCGCTCCACCCATAGATCATCAAAACCGTATGTATGATCGTTTAAATTCAACTTGCAAAACACAAGTAAACATAATTAATGGTGGTCATTGTTATTTTGCTGATGAAAATGCAGCTTGCAGTTTTGGGGAATCTTTTTGCAACGGAAGCCTAACTATTACTAGAACAGAGCAACAAGCAGTAACGAATGATTTTTTTAATCTTTGGTTAGACTATTCATTAAAAGGAAATCAAAATGCTTTCACTGTTTTCAACGATTCTTTGCAAACTTCAAATAGAATAAATTATTTGCAAAAGTGTAATACGGTAGGTTTACCACAGTTAGATAATACTGCTGAATTAGCTATTTTCCCCAATCCAGTCCTAGAAAAATTAAACCTGGTTATCCCAATTGAGCATATAAATGGCACACTTACAATTTACACTATAGCTGGGCAACAGGTGTATCAAAATTCAATATCAAGTACCAATACTCAAATTGATGTGTCTGGTTATACGAAAGGATCCTATTTTATACGGTATAATAAAGATTCAACTATGCAGTACCATAAGATGATTAAAATAGATTATTAGTTAATAAAACTATGAACGCACACCCAAACCTAAACGGCATGGAAACGCAGTTTAACCAAACGTATGGAACTACCTAAAACAAGTTCTGTTTACTAGAGATCAGATGTACTACTCAAGTAATTAGTGTACATTTGAGATGAAAGAAAACCAAAACACCCAACCTGTGGCGACCCAATCACACATGCTTGTAAACGTGTACCAAATGACACAATAGATAGCCGATAACTGGTCCGCCTCTGGCGGATATGTGCCGGTCACATATACAGTTGTTAGGAGCTGTTAGAAGTGGGGTAAAATCACACTATAGTATGATATTTGAAATGTTTTAAAGTAAAGAGTCCATAAATGAGGGGTAAATCACATCGTAATGTGATAATTTTAAGTTCTCTATGAGAGACCTAAAAGAAGATTAGCCATTTTAATTCATCACAGGTAATCGTATCCCTATCCTATAAATTCCTTCGTGTCCGATTATTCGATCCTCCTTTAGGTTTATACCAAAATAGCTTTCAATTGCCATTTGCAAATCACTATCATCAAGCAAATAGTCCACCTCGTTCCCATACGTACTTGCGTGATATGTGACATTTTTTCTGGGATCAGTTGATACCTGTCAAGCGGGGAAAATTGACCTTCGAGATGTTCATCATGAAAGCTTTTGATGGTTTCATTTATTTCATCTATTACAGCCCAGATTTAATACTATTTTTACCCCGTGAAATTCATTGTATTCTCTTTACTCCTAATCTCAAATTTACTTTCTGCACAGGATAGTACTTACTATCTATCTGCTCATAAAAAGTCGGATGACTCATTGAAATTTGAACTGAATCAAATAATTAAGAATCATACAGAATTTATGTATACTTCATCATCAATAGATGTATGGGATATCCTAAAGCACACCGACAGAGATACAGCAAATGCAAATAATGTAATCCTACTATATTCAGGGAGAAGTGTAGATGCAGCACAAGAATACAACAGTGCTGCTGGCTGGAGTAGGGAACACGTTTGGGCAAAATCTAGAGGAGACTTTGGTACAAGTAACGGTGCAGGAACAGATGTGCATCATTTAAGACCTTGCGATGTTGGTGTCAACTCCACCAGGAATAATAGAAATTTTGATACGTGCATTACCTGTGTAGATGTAATAGATAATGGCTTCAAGACAGGGTCTAAGCGTGATGCTGATTTATGGACATTTGAACCACCTGATGCAGTTAAGGGCGATGTAGCTAGAATGCTATTTTATATGGCTGTCAGATATGAAGGAGAAGGCTCTGAGCCCGATTTAGAGTTAACGAACACATTGCTAACCAATAGCGACAAAAGTCCCTTACAAGCTCGCTTAAACACTCTCCTTCATTGGAATAGGATTGATACAGTTAGCCACTGGGAACGCAATAGAAATAACATCATCGATAGCGTATATCAACACAACCGAAATCCTTTTATTGATCATCCTGAATTAGCTGAATATTTATGGGGTGATAGTATTGGCTTTACTTGGATGCCAACATTGGTGGGTACAAGTAAGAGTGCCAGTATATACAAATATCTTACTATTGAGTTTACGATTTATCCCAATCCTACTACACGTACAATACGTATTAAGGCAACACCTAACATAGTACGAGAAAACTTTACAATATACACTAGCACAGGAGTAGAAGTATTGTCTGATGTGATTGAAAGAGAAGACACAGAAATAAATCTAGAAGGTCTGCCAGATGGAATGTATTTCATCTGTATAGGAGATGAATTTAAACAGCACTTTAGAGTGCTTAAAATATAAAGAGGCTAGGCAAACCCATCTTCAGACTACTTTAGGCTAGTAGCAGTTGAAAGCATTGTGTTTTTTTTCAATAGAGCTCGTATCAAATGTTTCGTCACGTCGCTCGTCTTTGTTTCATCTTCCAAATCGTAAGAGATAGTTATACCCTTTATATCTTGAAAGGCATTACAAGTTCTTTTCCAGTTTCGTCAGGCATTTTAAGTATTTTATACCTTCGTGAAGTGAATTTCACCACTGCTTATATACTTAGCGTAACAGCTCTTAATACGCCCCGCTTACAATAGCTCCTTTATAATCGCTATCTTCTTCTCCGTCTCTTCCCACTCACTGGCAGGATTAGAGCTTGATAACAGGGTAGTATATGCAAAAAAACACCAGCACCGCTAGGAGCAATTAAGACTTCTAATTCTCATGTAAGTTTAATAAATGCGTTTTTACGGTTAGACGTAAAGTATGTTTTCAATAATGCATTAATTTTGAAACTGAATACAACTTTAATAACACGGATAGTTTAAAAACCGCATAACAGTAACAAACACGAATATTTTCAAATCGCTCTTCTTTTTAACAACACTAATTTTTTCTTATGGTGTTAACGCTCAAGACTGGGTTTCATACCAAAGTGCACAACAGATAAATGACCTAGTAGACAATGGCAGTGAATTGATAATGGCAACAGATGCAGGTCTTGTTCTTATGAATAAAACTACTCTTGAAAAAACAACTTACAATACCAGCAATTCTAACCTAGATCATAATCAAATCAACGCTATTACTCAGGCATCCAACGGAGACATCTATTTTGTGACCGACGTTGTATCTCTTGGGATTTATGACGGTGTAGATTTTAAGGATGTAAAGATTCCTGAATCTGTAATAACAAACATAAATACAATGCAACTCCTTGATGTAGAAGTTGCTCCTAATGGCGACTTATGGGTCGGGACTTCGGAAGGAATTATAAGTAGACAAAGTCAGAATTGGGCCAAGTATGATAAGACTGACCTTGGAGAATTTTTTAGAGTGTGGGATGTTGAAATTGATAGCGATGGAGATGTCTTTGCAGGTGCTCAAAACGGTGTACATAAATTTGAAAACGATTCTTGGTCTCACATTTCAAAAAACGATTCAATCGAAGGTTACCGCAATGCGGAACTGTTTTTTAGCAAGTCAGGGGATTTATTTTTTGGTGGAGGCTTAGATAAAACTGCTCGGTATGATGGCACTAACTGGGAAATTTATAATCAAGGCAGCGGGGGTGATCGTATGCAGTTTGTCGAAGATAAAGACAGCAATGTTTACATGAATTTGGCATCTAGCATTTTTCAATTAGAGAACAATACTTGGAAGACCTACACCGATTCACAAATATTAGCAATGGATGATCTTATAGTTTATGAAGGCTCTTACTACTACATAGGCACTCAAAACCAACGTTGGTTTTGTAACAATATCTATTTATCTGTAAGTAACAAGGGCACTATTCGATCAACAAGTATTTCTTCAAATGGTATTGAATACAACAATGTATCTGCCCTTTATAAGGGCAAGAATGGAGATATTTTTTTTGGGATGAACACCTCGACTCAAAGTATAGCGGTGTTAGATCCCGAAGGTAATTGGTCTTCTATTAACTTCCCTTCCGATATGACGTACTGGCCGATTAGTGGAAATCTTCTTTTTCTAGCAGATGATGATGTTTGGTTATCTTCTAATAAGGGACTTTATCATTCCGATGGCAATGATTGGACTTTTACTGAATTGGCAGGGTGTTCTCGTCTTGCTACTGACTCTAAAGGCAAAATCTATGCGGCAGCGACAGGTCGTATTTATATAGTAGAAAATGGAAACATTTCCGAGTATAACTCTAGTAATTCAGCAATCTCTGGTTTAGAAATAATCTCTGGTCTTGGCGTGGGTGCTAATGATAATTTGTGGATTGCATCTTTTAGTTGGAGTGGAGAAGCATCCATACAAAAAGTAGATACCAAAGGAAATTGGACAACGTATGACCATACGAACCATCCCGTAATAGATCAACCAAAAGGAGACTTTCATTTTGATAAGAATGGAAATATTTGGATATCAGCTAAAGTGGGGGCAATTAAATTTGATGGTAAAAATTTCACTAATCCGATTAAGGAAAACATAAGTAATTTATCAAATAACAAAGCATCTTCTATCGAAAGCGACTCAGAAGGAAGAATGTATTTTGCACATCAATATGGGGTGACTACACTGCTTGACAGCGTTTGGGGAGAGTTACTCATCGATGATGTCCCAAATAGAAAAACATCTGCTAATACAAACATCCAATTTGACGATGCCGGAACATTATGGTGGGCAAGTAACTTCTCCGGAGTATACGCTTATACACCAGAGACTACGTCTTCTATTTTTTCTAGTATAGAGAGGACCACTGATTTCTCAATCTACCCTAACCCATCAAAAGGAACAATAAATTTCAACACTAAACACATAGGTAATTCGTCAATTAAAATTTACAATAGAATTGGAGAGTTGGTTTATACCAATGATAATTTGAACACCAATAGCTCATTACAATTAAATGAATCCCCAGGTATTTATGTACTTGTCCTGGAAACCCACAATTCAACTTCTGCAATTAAGTTTATTTTACACTAACTAAGATTTGCGAACAATATGTATACGCAGTAGCGGTTTGGGAGCAATCTCAAACCGTTTTTTATTTTAAAAGTATCTTGCTATCCGAAAGACAATGCTACTGCTTATATACTAAGCGTAACAGCTTTTACGACACCCCGCTTACAATAGCTCCTTTATAGTCGCTATCTTCTTCTCCGTCTCTTCCCACTCGCTGGCAGGATTAGACTCTTTAGTGATGCCTGCTCCTGCAAAGAGTTCTACCTTGTCCTGATAAAAACGCATACACCTGAGGTTTACAAAGAATGTAGCACTCTTCTCTCTGAGCACACCAGTCACTCCAGAGTAGAAACTTCTATTCATCGTCTCAAACTCTTGGATAAACGCAAAACTCTTATCTCTAGGCAGTCCACATACCGCACTAGTAGGCTGTAGATGCTTGAGTAGCTCTAGTGCTTTGAGCTTATCTGCCTGTGCAGTATAGGTAGTCTTGAGATGCTTGATCTCGCCAAAAGCCGCTTCTTCTGTTTCTTCTTTGGTAAATGCAGATAATCCTACTTTAGTAAGTTTCTCCTCTATAAACTCAGATACCATAGCCTGCTCCACACGCTCTTTATCTGTAAACTCATCTGCCAGAGACTTAGTGCCTGCTAGAGCCACCGTATATATCATTCCATCCTCAAAATGAAGAAGCAATTCTGGTGAAGCTCCCACCCATTCCTCTGGCCCTATATTGACATAATAGCCGAATGAACTGGGATATTTTTTCACTGCATTTTGAAAAGATGCTTTGGCATCATAGTTTCCTGTCAGTATCTCATTGCGTGCGAGGACTACCTTATCCATGTCGCCTTCTTGCATCTCTGCACACGCCATATATACGCTCGTCTCATACTCATTTTGTGTGAGTTGCTCATTTGGGCTCAGGTCGAACTCCGTGATCGTAGTCTCTACGGTCTTTTTGCCATAAAAAAACGCCTGTTTACTCCTATCAAAAGGATAAAAAAGTAAGCCTTCTCGCTGCATCCAATATGCATCTATCTCCTCAAAAGATTCCATAGCATCAGCTGCGTATGTTTCTATCTTTTTCTCCGCAGGCAAGTATACCAACGCTCCTATTTTCTCTACCTCCATTATTTCCTGTCTACTACTGCTAGGGTCATACGGCATACATTTATCAGTACACCTGCTTCATCTTTGGTCTCTACCTCCCACACCTGTGTGCTGCGTCCCAGATGTATGTATCTAGCGGTGGCGTATACATATCCGTCTCTCACACTTTTGAGGTGATTGGTATTTAGTGATAGACCCAGACAAGCCTTACCTACTGCATTCACCACTATATTACCGGCTAAGGAAGCCACATTTTCTGCTAGAGCAGCTACTGCTCCTCCGTGGAGCATACCGAGTGGCTGATGCACCTTACTGTTCACTGGCATACGCATGGTGATGGTACTTTCTGTTACTTCCGTGACTTCCATTTGTAAATGTTCTGCCAAAGTATCTTTCCCAAGCTCGTTTAAATCAGATATGTTTATATTTTTGTGCGGTATCAAAATAGATGCTAATTAATTGCTAAACGTGAGTACAAAGAAAACCATTTATATCGTTAGACACGGTGAAACCGAGTACAATAAGCAAGGAATAATCCAAGGCAGCGGCATAGATAGTGACCTCAATGAAACTGGCCGTAAGCAGGCAGACCAGTTTCATCAAGCTTATCACCATATCCAGTTTGATGCCATATACACCAGTGAGCTGAAGCGCACACAACAGAGTGTAGCGGCTTTCATAGCAGGTGGTATGTCTATTCGTATCCTTTCTGAACTCAATGAGATAAACTGGGGGGTATTCGAAGGGCTAAAAGGAACTCCAGATAGCCATAAGGTCTATCTAGCAATGACAGAAGACTGGAAAGCAGGGCTTCTAGACCGAAGTGTGGAGGGAGGCGAGACGCCTAATGAACTGCAACGCAGACAAACCGTAGGCTTAGAAAAAATAATGACTCAGTCAAAGGAGAATAATATTCTAGTAGCAATGCACGGTAGAGCTATGCGTAGCTTTCTCTGCTTGATTACTGATACACCACTTCACCGAATGGATGAGTTTAAGCACAATAACCTATGCTTATATAAGCTAGAATACAATGGGCAAAAATTTAAAGTAGTGGAGCACAACTGCTCTAAACATCTTTGGATTTAGTCTCCCGGTCGGCTTTATGCTCTGCGTAGGTCTTGTTGCTGTATTTTGACTCAAAAGTAGGATATTTTTCTGGACGATGATAGCGATACACATCCCATCGGTACTCTATAGCAACAAGTATAATGTAGGCTGATAGTAAGAATAATAGTCTATTAAAATCCCAAAAAACCCACTCTGCTTTATACTGATAATCAACAACTACAAACACGAGATAGAGTAAGGACGTATGATACAGTAGCGTCCATCTATACTTGGAATCGGTGAGTTTAGGCTTTTTCACCTTTCGAAAATAAACAAAAAAAAGGCAATTCGTTGTCTAGATTTATGTCACAAAAAAGGTTAAGTCATCGACTTATATCGTCATAATATCTTTTTCTTTGGCCACTATAGTCTCGTCTATTTTAACGCTGTAGCCATCTATTACCTTCTGCACTTCAGCTTCGGCATCTTTAGCCATGTCTTCACCCAGGCCGTCTGTTTTTAGCATTTTGATAGTATCTATAGCATCTTTACGAGCACTACGTAGTCCTATTTTACCTTGCTCACTTTCACCTTTAGCCTGCTTTACGAGTTGCATTCTTCTCTCTTCAGTAAGAGGTGGTACATTTATAAATACCTGCTCTCCGTCATTTTGAGGATTTAATCCTAGGTTAGCGTACATAATGCCTTTGCTTATTTCATCTAGCATTCCTTTTTCCCAGGGCTTCACCATCAGCGTCTTAGCATCAGGAGTGTTCACATTAGCCACCTGGCTAAGAGGTACTTTACTACCATAGTAGTCTACCGTCACGCTATCTAGCATGCTAGGTGAAGCTTTGCCTGCTCTCAGTTTTCCCACCCCAGCAGCTACGTGAGCTAGTGCTTTATCGGCAGCTTCTTTGAGCTCATCCATCACCATTTGTACATCCTCGTTCATATTTGCAGACTTTAGTTTTTATAATTGTTGCGACAGCAAAGAAAATTAAATATTCCTACCATTACAAGATTAATATCCCATAAAGGTAAAGTGACATCACAGCGATACATATGAGACTAGCAAAAGCGGCATTCACAAAAACACGCCTACTGGCATATAAAAAACCATAAGAAAGAAGTAATGCAGCAGCCATGATAACGTAGATATATAAATTTACTTCAGCGGTGAGCATCATAAGTATCACACCTGACACCAATTGTATTAGTATGGTCATATTGAGGATTATACTCTTATTGGGATACCTAAATTTATACGAATTGAGAGATAATAAATGGACAACAAGACTCACTATGACAAACGGTACTACTAGCTTATTTAATATAGTATTAAACACTGAGTAATCAAAAGCTACCGCTGGCAACAGCATCCCAATACGGTGCTCTAACTCCATGACATAGACTATCCCTATGTAGGCTATCTGTACCATACTAAAATAAAGGCCTGCAAGCAGAAAACTACGACTGCTGTGAATACCTGTCTGGATAAAGAGTATAAGGATGGGAACAAGTAAGAAAACACTGATACTACTTACGGCTTGTGCTATACCCAGCAGCACTCCTACATATATGGTATAATTGGTGCTTCGCTCCGGATGCTCTCTACTCTCAAAGGCAAAGAAAAATGCTCCCAGCCATACTACACCATATATGAGATCTGCATACGATAGCTCTGGCATAATAAGTACCGTCAATACGGCGAACATAACAAGTGGAAGATTAGTAGGCTTCCCTAAAATGCTATATCTGTAACAAAAGTAATTTAGTAAGAATCCTTCTCCCATAAGTAGCGTAAGCTTAAAAGAATAAGACAACGTACTTTCGCCTACTAGAAACCAGTAGCTTATAAATAGCGCAACACTTAGTAGTGTAGCAGACACTGCCTTTTTAGATAATATTTCTATCACGGATAACTTAGCTTCAGCAGTGCAAATCTGCGATTTTTTGAGGTAGGAATAATCACCTTATTAGAAGAAACTTGCATAGCCTCTGATGGTATGATAGCCACATAGTCTAGTTGTGCTTTCAGCAGCTTATTCGCTTCTACATACCCGTTATTATAAATGGTATACTTCATCACATCTCCAGAACTACGCAACTGGTCATTGTACAGCAGTTGCACAAATTTTTCGCCGACGAAGATCACTATAGAACTATAGTATCCTGCATCATTTACCGTTGTTTGATTTTTTATAATTAACTTATTCCAATCCATAAACCCTTCAGCATCATAGTTTAGTACGAGTAATTCATTGAAATTATAGATGTTTTTAGAAGTACTCTGTGGGATGCCATTTACTAAGATAATATCATCTTCAGTGGCTATATCTTTTTGCTCTGCAATGAGCATTATGCCCCCGTCACTGCGTGGAATAGCATCCAGTATATTGAAACCTTCTGAGATAGCACCCCCATTTCTATTATTTATACTTACCTCATTCACAAAAAGCTCTGTAAACTCTGAGACCACTAACGCTGCACTATCTCGCTGCTCTGTAAGCTGATAAAAGAAAGTGCCAAAAACTCCGTAGGTCTCCGATTTTCCAAAAAAACCGGTTACTCTAGCGTTATCCATAGCTCTGTCATACGTAAGAAATGCAGACTTAACAATGAGAGAATCTGGCAAAGGGAAATCATGCAAAACAGAATCTCGAAGATGGTATAAACTGTAGTGATTTCGCGCCTTTTTTTTGCGCTCTTGCTCTATATCTCCTGTGAGCATAAAGAGTTCTTTCTCATTACCAAGGAGTACATCATGAATCATAAAACGCTCATACTGCGCGGCAATCTGTACATCCTTATGAGCTATCTCTTGCAGACTAATATTCATCAGACTATAATGCAGTAGCACTTCTTTTTCTGGGGTACGCTCTGTGTATATCAACGCTATGTGCGCTAGATTATCACTTATTCGCAATCTGAAATTTCCTCTATCACCAAATTCATGTATTGTTGACTGGGCCAGTAAGACCGGCTCATCTATAGGTCTCAGATCATAACTATACCACTGAGCCAAGAGTTCATTGTTTTGAGTAGCTTTATTTATCTTAGATTTTATGATTAGAAGCCCTTTACTGGTAGCGTATATCTTAACTAGCCTAGCCTTTTTAAGATCTATGACCCTACTATCTTGTAGTACTAGTCTATGACTGTAGCGGTCTATGACTATATTTTTACTGTAAAACCTATTGCGATAGCGAAGCAAGAAAACACCGGACTCATTTTCTGTGATGACTTTAGTGAAAACAGCTGCACCTTTTAACTTGGTAGGGTTGCTCCACTGTAGCACTTGGCTATAACTCAGCGTGCTCATAAAAGCAAAGAACAAGACTATCACTATTCGTATATTTTGGCTGTATCTTTGCAATGTATTACGTGAGGCACACAAATAACGAACTTTAAAACACAATTCTTCTATTGAAATCACATCTTACTAACGAAAATCAACCTGAAAAAGCGATACTAATAGGCGTAGAACCTAAAAACGTACCCCTTAAGACGAACCAAGTATACCTTGATGAGCTCGAATTTCTAGCATACACAGCTGGTGCTCAATGCATAAAGAGATTTACTCAACGACTAGAACATCCTAATCCAAAAACCTATATAGGAAAAGGGAAAATAGAGGAAGTGGCTGCCTTTGTGAAAGAGCACGATATAGATTTAGCTATTTTTGATGATGAGCTCAGTCCCTCTCAAATTCGTAACCTGGAAGAATCCTTCCAATGTAAAATCATAGACAGAAGCGGACTAATACTAGACATTTTTGCAAAAAATGCACAGACCGCTCAAGCACGTACTCAGGTAGAACTAGCACAGATAGAGTATCTACTCCCACGCCTAACAGGTATGTGGACCCACCTGCAAAAACAAAAAGGTGGTATAGGTATGAAAGGGCCTGGAGAAAAAGAGATAGAGACGGATAGACGTGTAATTAGAGACAAGATATCTAAGCTCAAAAAAGAGCTAGAGCTCATAGATAACCAAAGTACTACCCGACGAAAAAGTAGAGAAACTCAAAAAAGAGTGGCTCTAGTAGGCTATACCAATGTAGGTAAATCTACTCTGATAAACCTACTCGCAAAATCTGACGTACTCGCTCAGGATATGCTCTTTGCAACCCTGGACAGTACCGTCCGTAAAGTGGTATTCCCACCAGACCCTATCACCTATAAGCCTTGTATCTTTTTACTTTCAGACACCGTAGGATTTATCCGCAAACTACCTCACCAGCTGATAGAAAGTTTTAAAAGTACGCTAGCAGAAGTGATAGAGGCAGATATCCTACTGCACGTAGTTGACGTAAGCCACCCTCAGTTTGAGGAGCAAATGGATACAGTAGAAGAGACGCTCGCAGAAATAGGCGCGAGCAATAAACCTGTCATCACTATTTTTAATAAGATAGATAAATACAAGCCTGAACCTACGAGTGCAGATATTTTTGAGGATGAAGCTATCTACGATTTGGCTACGTTGAAAAAAACATGGATGGCTAAGCTAAATGAAAATATCGTCTTTGTCTCCGCTACTAATAGTGAGAACATAGACGAACTAAAAGAGCTTATCCGAAAGAATCTAGATCAACTCTAGTCCTTTCTATAAAATGTGCTTAGCCACAGAGAGTGCCACACCATGCTTTTTATTGGTAGCAGTCACATCATTGGCTATGGCAAGGACCTCTTCTTTAGCATTGCCTACGGCCACTCCCATGCCTACAGCAGCTAGCATTTCCATATCATTATAGTTATCTCCAAAGGCGATCACGTCTTTCCAGTCTAAGTGCCCATATACATGCTCAAGCAATGTAGCAATAGCCGATTTTTTAGAAATCTTTTTACTTGCTATCTCCAAGTAGGTATCTTTTGATTTATAGACGTGTAAATCTTCATTGAGATGTAGAATAAGGTTATCATAAAGTACCGCTATATCGTCCGCTGGACCCATGCACATTACTTTATGAGCTCCTTTATTCGTCTTACTATATGCTGCCAAAGTCTCCGTTAAGCTGCGTACCTGCGGAGTAACTTTAGTATTACTAGCCTCTCTATCTGCCCAGTAATCCATAGCCGGCACGTACCACTCGTCATTATTATAAATGCTCACATGGATCTCTGTACCACCACTCAGCTCCACTATTTTCTCTACTTCATTATACGCTATTTCTGTACTGCTCAGCACCTTATCTCCATCCAGTACAAGTCCGCCATTGTAGGCTATTAATGGACTACCTGCTATACCCGCATCTCTCTGCAAGTGACGCATAGCCTCTGGCATACGTGAGCTGGCCAGTATGACACTGCAGTTCTCTTTTATTCTTTTAAATTGAAAAATAGTTTCTGGAGCTAGCTCTCTTTCTGCATTGAGTAATGTACCATCTATATCAGTACACAGAAGTTTATAAGACATAGTGCAAGGATAGGAAAGTTTAAGATTAAGCGTAAGGCAAAGATTAAGAAAATAATACGTGGTTAGATCTGAGCGAAATACAACTTACCTTATCACTGAAAATTATAGGAATATAATTAGGCCGAAGCAGTCTCCCGCATTGACTAAAAAGTGGAGCTAAATCCCCACCAAATTAGAATGTCAAACATTAGCTCAGTCGTGATTTAAAAAAACAGCCCCGTAAAGTCTTACATTTGCCCAAAGCATAAATCAAGCGATGTCGAATAAACTAAAAAACTACGCCAATGGTCGTTGGGAATCACATACAGGAGAAGGATTTTCTCAGTACAATTCGATCACCGGAGACCTCATAAGTACTGCTGGAAGTGAAGGCTTAGACTATGAAGAGATGGCAGACTATGCTCGCCGGGTAGGTGGCAAAGCACTGCGTGCCATGACTTTTTATGAGCGTGGATATATGCTCAAAAAGCTTGCTCTGTATCTAGATAGCATTAAGAAAAAATACTACAGCATCAGTTACCTATCTGGAGCCACCAAGAGTGACAGCTGGGTAGATATAGATGGTGGAATAGGCACACTATTCACCTATGCCAGTCTGAGAAGAACAATGGGAAACCAGCGTTTTTATGTAGACGGAGATACTGCCAAATTAGGTTCAAACGGAACTTTCGTAGGGCAACACATTATGAGTCCTAAACAAGGTGTGGTAGTTCATATAAACGCATTCAACTTTCCTATCTGGGGAATGCTGGAGAAACTAAGTGCCAACTTGCTAGCTGGCGTTCCAGCTATCGTAAAACCGTCTGAAATCACATCGTACCTTACTCAAGCTATGGTAGAAGATATCATTGCTAGTGGCATAGTGCCAGAAGGAGCTCTACAACTAGATTGTGGTAAAGGACACGGAATTATAGATACCTTAACATCGCAAGATTTAGTCACTTTCACAGGAAGTGCTACTACAGGTAGAATGCTGAAAAGTATGCCACACATTGTGAATAATGCGATTCCATTTAATATGGAAGCAGATAGCTTGAATGCCGCTATACTAGGCGAAGATGCAGCTCCAGGAACTGCAGATTTCGATATTTTCATAAAAGAAGTACGCAGAGAGATCACTACCAAAGCAGGACAGAAATGTACTGCTGTGCGTAGGATGATAGTTCCTGAAAAGTACTTAGAAGACACTCAAATAGCTCTAGGCAAAGCCCTTAGTAAAACTGTAGTAGGTGATCCCGCTGCAGAAGGTGTCCGTATGGGTGCTTTGGTAAATAGAAGTCAACTAGAAGTAGTGCGAAATAGAGTGCTAGAGATGTCTAAAATCACACCTATTGTGGTTGGCGATTTGGACAACTTTGACCTAGTAGGTGCAGATAAGAACAAAGGTGCTTTCCTTGCTCCTATTATCATGCTAAATGATGATCCGATGAATAAAACACAAAGCCACGAGATAGAATGCTTTGGTCCAGTGAGTACGCTAATGCCATACAATGGTATAGACGAAGCGGTAGAATTAGCTAAAATGGGTAAAGGCTCACTCGTGAGCACTATCGTGACTAGCGATATCACTACAGCTACTGATTATGCAATAGAAGCTGCCGCATATCACGGTAGAATACTGATTCTGAATGAAGAATCAGCTCCGGAAAGTACGGGTCACGGATCTCCAATGCCACAACTCATGCACGGTGGACCAGGCAGAGCTGGAGGCGGAGAAGAGCTAGGCGGAATAGGAAGTGTGAAACACTATCTCCAACGTACCGCACTGCAAGGACATCCAAGTATGTTGACCGAAATAACTCAACGCTATCAATATGGTGGAGCATACAAAGAGAAAGATGTACATCCATTCAAAAAATATTTTGAGGATATAGAAGTAGGTGAAACCGTAATCACGGCGAAACATACCATTACAGTAACAGATATTGTAAATTTCGCTAATGTGAGTGGTGATAATTTCTATGCTCATATGGATGAGACCTCTCTAGAAGGGACCACCTTCGAAGGACGTGTAGCTCACGGCTACTTTGTACTGAGCAAGGCTGCTGGACTCTTCGTAGACGCTAAGAAAGGACCTGTTTTGTTAAACTACGGCCTGGACGAATGCAGATTTACCAAGCCTGTATATCCGGGTGCTACTATCGGAGTACGATTTACGTGTAAAGAAAAAATCAACCAAGAGAAAAAGTCAGAAGATGACGTAGCGAAAGGCATCGTAAAGTTCCTAGTAGACGTATACGATGAAACGGGCGAAACTGTGGCGTTAGCGACCATTCTTACGATGGTAAAGAAACGTAATCAGGAAGATGAGCTGTGAGATAGATTCTAAGTAGTGAGATGTGAGTATTGAGAAAAGGATCGTTCAGTCTTCGGTACAATTTTGCTTAAGGCAAAATCACTCTGACTGACAATCTTCTTCGATTCATGTTGTCTGCATTCTCAAATCTTATTGTAAAAGGGACAATTTTATGTCTGTTTCTTCCATTTGCACTTTTCCATCTTTAGAATATACCACGCAGACATCTCTCATTTTGAAACTGTCTTGCCCTTCTACTGGTTCAAACCAGATTTCCACTTTACCATTTTTAAGTGAAAGTTGTTTTGTGCAATCTGCTATTTTAAATGTCTCATTATTGATTTTTTCGCGGTTATCACTTAAACAATTCCAATAAGCCCTTTTAATAACCGTAAGACTATCTTTTGTAGAGATGCTGACACAATATAACTTATTCTCTCCAGGATATTTTATCCATTTTTTAGAAATTAAAAAATGCTTTTCAAACTTTTCAATTGATTCATTTGACTTGCCACATCTTAAAACAGAAATTATCAATATTCCAAAAATTAACTTCACATTTCGAATGTAATCCAACTTCTCACATCTAAAAATCTCATATCTCAAGTCTAACTTCTTACTTTTGCCTCCAAATGAACGCAGTAGATCAAGGAGACGTACAATACAACATAGAAAACGGTATAGCTACCGTAGAATTTCATCATCCACTAAGCAATAGCTTACCCGGTAAAGTGCTGGCCAAACTAGCAGATACTATTACAGAGCTAGGCACCAATGATGAAGCTTTAGTCATCGTAGTACGCAGTGCAGGCGAGCGTGCATTCTGTGCAGGAGCTAGTTTTGATGAGTTGGTAGCCATAGATGACTTAGAAGTAGGAAAGGTGTTTTTCTCTGGTTTTGCAAACGTTATAAACACTTGCCGTAGATGCCCAAAACTAATCATAGGAAGAGTACAGGGAAAAGCTGTAGGTGGCGGAGTTGGACTTGCTGCTTCCTTTGATTATACCCTGGCTACTAAGCACGCTGCTGTAAAACTGAGTGAACTTGCCGTAGGCATAGGACCCTTCGTAGTAGGGCCAGCTGTAGAACGCAAAATGGGACTGTCCGCTATGAGCCAACTGGCCATAGATGCTACCAAGTGGCAAACTGCTGAGTGGGCAAGAACCAAAGGTCTATATGCAGATACATTTGATACTGCTGAAGAAATGGACATTGCTATAGCAGAACTAGCTAATAAGCTATGCAAAAGCAACCCGGAAGCCATGCGACTACTCAAGCAAGTCTTTTGGAGAGGAACAGAGGATTGGGATACCCTACTTGCAGAGCGTGCCGCAATGAGTGGACAATTGGTGCTTTCCGACTTCACCAAAAACGCTATCCATGGCTTCAAGAAGAAGTAAGCAGTTTCTTTTGCCTTATTTCTTTGTTTTTATTTGAATTCATAATTTAGCTAAAGCATTTATGCAAGAAAATCAATTTTCGATTATTTCAAACACACTCTTACTAAGAACTACGCTGATTTCAAAGGACGAGCTAGACGAAAAGGGTTTTGAAGTTTTACATTAGTAACTTTCATCATCTCAATTGTCTTAACAGCAATTGATACCACAGTCTTAAATACCCCTTTGGGAGAAAACAGAATATTGGTAAATATCTTTAATCTTGCATTTTTGGGCCCTCAATTGCTATTGGCACAAGAAGGTTGCCGATATAGGAAAGAGTGGATGGATGCAGCTTTTATATTTCTTCATAATCATCGGTTGGATTTGGTTACTTATTTTATTTTTCACGGATGGTCAACCTGAAAATAATGAATATGGACAAAACCCTAAAAATCCAAAAAATGAGTTAGATGCTCTAGGAACAGAGTAATCCTATTATAACGCATAAAAAACATTTACCAAGCAGAAGTGCACCTTCCTATAAGAGTAGAATCTTAAACCATTTACTCTTCCTATATTTGCTAGCATATGAAATCATTCTATTTACTATCTCTACTATCCATTTTAAGCGGATCCAGTTTTGCTACTCACCTCATAGGTGGTGAAATTACCTATGAATACATCAACACTACTGCAGATGGTGACGAGCGATATATGGTCACGGTCCATTTATACGCTGACTGTGATGGTGTATCATTAGCTGATGAAATAGCATTAGGTGCATACCTAAATAGTTCTGACAAGTCACTTAATCAGGTCATCGAAATGCGTTTATCCTATAAAGGTATAGTAGACCTAAGTTGCGGGATTTCTGAAGAAATATCAAGAAACATGTGCGTGGAACAAGGTGTTTATCAAAAGATTATATCTCTTTCTCCCTATGCTAATGGGTATACATTAAACTATCAAAGCTGCTGCAGAAATAGTAGTGAGAACTTGACGCAATCTTCTGGTACTCCAGATCAAGGATTTGATTTAAGGACTACTATTTCTACATCCGTTAAAAATCGGTCAACGTACTCCGAATATATTAGGTTTGCTTGTGTAGGCGATACAACCTACTGGGACCTATATGATATAGATCCTGATGGGGATTCAGTGGTATACACACCATTAAGACCTTATACTGGAGGAACTACGGCAAATCCACGGCCATTTCCTGCAGCGCGTTTATCTGCTCCCAAATCCGTCACTTACAATGCTGGGTATAGTGCAACACATCCCTTCGGAGCAAGTGAGACCTATACCCTTGATAACAATATACTTGAATTTACTGCTACAGAAACTGGCCAATATGATTTAGCATTTTTAGTAGAAGAATATAGAAATGGGATATTGATCAGTTCACGCAATGTGGAAGCTGCTATTATAGCTTTTGTATGTTCTATGGATTATAATCGTAACACCCCTTATGATCTTCAAGCTTCACAGTTTTCTCACTGGCAAACTCAGCTCAAATGGAGAAATTGCGATAATCAAGTAGATAAATACGAGGTCTTCCGACGTGAAGACAAGGAGATTAATTGGCTCACATGAAATTTACGGGGAGGTCCATTAAGGAGCTTTATAGATTCTAGTATTACTGAGCAGGGAATGTACGTATACTATGTTGAAGGTATCTCAGATTCTTTCACTTCCGGATCATCTAACAAGGATACTATAGCCTGGTGGAATCTCTCTACAGCATCTCAGCACATAGGGGACTTGAACTTCTTTCCAAATCCAGTTTCCTCAAAATTAACGCTAAACAGCATTCATAAAATTCAAACAGTTGTCATATTGGATCTCTTTGGGAAGAAAATCATCAAACAGAATATTCCTAATCTGACACAAACTGAACTCGACTTAACCCAATTAAGCACGGGAATGTACTTCGTTCAGGTACAAACTAAAAACGGCTTCTTCACGAAAAGGGTATTGAAAGAGTAGTCTCTCTACGTCTTCTTCACATACTCCGTGATGATCACGATGGTCTGTCCATCTACCTTGCCTTCTATATACGTTTCATTATCTGGATCTAAGCGGATATTTCTTACTGGCGTACCTCTTTTTGCGATCATACTACTGCCCTTCACTGGAAGGTCCTTGATCAGCACCACGGAGTCTCCTACATTTAATAGAACGCCATTACTATCTCTATGGACCACACCGCTAGTAGGTGCAGTTTCTTCACCTTCTTTAGCCCAAGCAGTTGTTTCTTCATCCATATACATCATGTCCAAAAGGTCTGCTGGCCATCCTTCCTCTTTCAGCTTAGTAAGCATCCGCCACGCTACTACTTTTACTGCATTAGCTTCTGCCCACATGCTATCATTCAGACATCTCCAGTGATTGGCATCTACTTTTTCTGCATCTTGGAGTTGCTCATTGCAAGTCTCACAAGTCATCACACAGTTATCTGCCACATTGCCATCCTTCGGGGCTACTGCATATACTGATAAACCCACTTTACCACCGCACATCTCACAACTATCGCTGCCCCTATCTCTTAAATCTTGCTCTACACTCATGTTTCCTATTTGTTTTTTAGCATATCGAGTGCTACGTCTACGATCATGTCTTCTTGTCCGCCTACCATTTTTCGCTTGCCCAGTTCTTGTAAAATGTCTGCGGTATTGAGCCCGTACTTCTGTGCGGCTCGCTCACTATGTAGCAAGAAACTAGAATACACTCCGGCATAGCCTAGGCTAAGCGTCTCTCTATCTACACGTACGGGTCTTTGCTGCAGTGGACGAATCACATCATCAGCCAAATCCATTAGCTGATATAAATCTGAATTATGCTCTACTCCCATTCTATTCAGCACAGCTATGAGTACTTCCAGTGGGCAATTACCTGCTCCTGCTCCCATACCAGCTAGTGATGCATCTAAGCGTGTAGCTCCATGCTGCATGGCCACTATCGTATTGGCTACACCTAGACTTAAGTTATGGTGGCAGTGGATACCTATGGCTGTTTTACTATCTAATGTATCCTTGAAAGCCTTTATACGGTCAGCTACGTCATCCATCAATAATGCTCCTGCACTATCTGTCACGTACACACAATCAGCTCCGTAGCTTTCCATTAGTTTGGCTTGCTCTGCAAGTTTCTGAGGGGCATTCATATGTGCCATCATAAGAAAACCACCTACGTCCATTCCTAGCTTTTTAGCCGCTTCTATATGCTGTCTACTTACATCTGCTTCTGTACAGTGTGTTGCCACACGCACTGATCGCACACCAAGGTCATATGCTTTTTTGAGGTCTTCTATTGTGCCAATTCCTGGCAATAGCAGGGTGGTAAGTACCGCGTGATTCAACTCTTCAGCGACCCCTTCTAACCAGTCCCAGTCTGTATGAGCACCAAATCCATAGTTAAAGCTACCACCGCTTAGTCCATCTCCATGAGAAATTTCTATCGCATCTACTCCTGATTTATCCAGCGATATAGCAAGATCTTTGAGTTGTTTTTTACCATACTGGTGACGAATGGCATGCATTCCGTCTCGAAGGGTTACGTCTTGTATGTACATAGTAAGTTTAAGTCTAAAGTTAAGTTTAAAGAGGTAATCAAGAGTTCCCTCTATTATTTATGAGTGTGATAAGTATTTTTATTAATTGGGTATTCTCATCTAGCAGCCTTTCTCTTTCTGGCTTGCTTCCAGTATTTCTTCTTTGCATTATTCTGAAATTTATTTGAGTTTCTTTTAGCTCCTTGAATGCAATTCTACCTTTATTTATATAGTCTTTATCCGTTCCTGTACCTTGCATTTCTCCAAAATTTAAAGCAGAACTCCCTGCTGATCGTATGATTTGTTTAGCTAAATAATCATTTGAAAAACTATGAGAAATCGTTTCAGTAAAACCCATTACATCCGCAGCAAAAACAATAAATCGTTCTTCTAAATCAAATTTTTTATTCGTCATTCTATTTTTCTTTAGACTTTAACTTAATATTAGATTTAAACTTGATTGGCTACAAGCTTCTCCCCTACAGCCATTGCAGCACTTGTCATTATATCTAAGTTACCTGCATACTCTGGCAGGTAGTGTCCCGCTCCTATTACTTTTAAAAGTACGGTAGTTTTTAAACCACTTTTAAATCCTACTCCTTCTATGAATACGGGTTCATCTTCGGGAATATCGTCAAACTGTACTTCTTGGTGTAGCGTATACCCTGGCACATATTTTTGTACCTCGGCTACCATGGCGTGTATGCTTTCTCTTATCTCTTCCCTATCTGCTTGCTCACTTAGTGTGAACACGGTATCTCGCATTACCAAAGGTGGTTCTGCAGGATTTAGGATGATAATGGCTTTCCCTTTGGTAGCTCCGCCTACTTTTTCTATAGCTTCAGATGTGGTCTCTGTAAACTCATCAATATTGGCTCTGGTACCGGGCCCAGCACTCTTACTGGCTATACTGGCTACTATCTCACCGTAATGCACTTTGGCTACTCGGCTAACTGCTGCTACTATAGGAATAGTGGCTTGGCCTCCGCAAGTCACCATATTCAAATTTAAATCTAAGGTTAAGTCAAAGTCTAAATTCAATTTGCTTCGCAAATCGTCATCAAATGATACGGCTGGGACTACAAAAGGACCTATAGCTGCTGGCGTCAAATCCACTACTTTTTTGCCTGGGAATGCTTTTATCTTACCAAAATTATACAGATGTGCTTTGGCTGATGTAGCGTCAAATACCACATCTATCTCTTTCCAAATGGGCATTTCTATCAATCCGTCTATACCTGTGGCACAAGTCTCTACCCCCATTCGCTGAGCTCTGGCAAGTCCATCAGAAGCCGCGTCTATTCCTACGAAACATCCCATTTCTAAAACGTCTGAAGTCCGTATTATCTTTATCATCAGATCTGTTCCGATGTTACCACTTCCTATAATTGCTACCTTTATCAAATCTAAGTTTAAAATTAAGTTTAAGTTTAAAAAGCAAAGAGCTTACGCTCCTCCTTTTCTATTTTTTATACGTGTAATTAGTATTTTTATGAGTTGAGTGTTCTCGTCTAATAATATCTCTCTATTTAATTCTTTCCCAACTTTTCGTCTTTGCATTATTCTAAGGTTTATTTGAGTTTATTTTAACTCTTTGAAAGCTATGCGACCTTTGTTAATATAATCGTTGTCCGATCCAGTTCCTTGCATTTCGCCAAAGTTTAGAGCAGAACTGCCTGCTGATCTAATTATTTGATTTGCAAGGTAGTCATTGGAAAAACTGCGGGGCAGTGTCTCTGCAAAATCCATCATATCTACAGCAAAGACAATCAATTTTTCTTCTAAGTCAAATTTCTTATTCGTCATTCTACTTTAGACTTACTCTTAGATTTAAACTTAATAAACCTCCAATTTCACACTTCCTAGCCCCTCAATCGTGGCTTCAAATATATCTCCCTTCTCCATGGGTACCATAGGCCCTAAGGCTCCACTGAGCAAAACCTCTCCTTTTCTGAGCGGACTACCTTGCTTAGCCATAGTCTGTGCTAGCCATAGAGCAGCATTCAGTGGATTATCCATGCACGCTTCACCAGTGCCTTCTGACGCTATTTCACCATTTTTAGTCATGGTCATTTGGCAGCCCACTAAGTCTACATCATCTATGGACACCTTCTCATCTCCGAGTATGTAGTGACTAGCGCTGGCATTATCCGCTATAGTATCTGTTATCCTGATATCCCAGTCAGCCACTCTACTGCCCACTATCTCTATACTCACGGTAGCATAATCTATTGCCTCTATAAGGTCTGTGATGTTAAAATCACCTTCCAGGTCTTCTCCCAAAACAAATGCTATTTCGGCTTCCGCCTTAGGCTGCACTAGTTCAGAGAAGGCTAGTTTACCGTCCTTTACTTCCATACTGTCAAAAAGTATCCCATAATCTGGCTGGTCCACCCCCAGCTGCTCCTGCACGGCAAATGAAGTAAGACCAATTTTTTTGCCTTTGATCACCTCCCCATTTGCTACTCTTCGCTCAGTATTGACTCGCTGGATGGCATAGGCCGTATCTAAGTCTGTTTCACCTATGTGCTCACGGATGGGTGCTATGGTACTTTTCTGAGTATGTGCATCCCACAGAGACTTCGCTATTTCTTCTACCTTATTCATCAAGGCACGAATATAAGTCCTAATATATCCCTACGTTTGTTCTATGTCAGTTGGCAAACAAATCAAGTCATTCAAGTACGCATTTCAGGGTATTTATACCTTTTTTAAAACCGAGCGAAACGGAAGAATACATCTCCTCGCTGCTACAGCCACAGTGATTCTAGGAGTCTACTTAGGCGTAGATAAAACGGACTGGCTCTGGCTCTCACTTGCCATCACTCTGGTGATAGTGGCTGAGATAATAAATACCGCCATAGAGCAAGTGTGTAACCGCATCACTACAGACCAAGATGAAGCCATAAAAGATATAAAAGATATCAGTGCAGGCTTCGTACTTATCTGTGCTTTTTTTTCTGTGATACTCGGTGCAATCATTTTTAGCCCTTATCTGTTTAATTAATATGGACATCCGAGAGTTATACGATTCAGGCAAGTTTGAAGAAGTTATCAAACAATTTCGAAAAGGGAAACCTTCTCCTACTTTAGCCTTTGCTTACCAGAAGACGAAGCAATGGGATGAAGCCATGGAGATATGGACCGGTCTTATAGCTCAGTACCCAGACGCAGCAGAATACTATGTAGAACGTGGCGTATGTAAATTTAACCTAAGATTTAAACACGCTATCCAAGATTTTGACTACGCTATAGAAATGGAATCAGATAATCCATACTTCTACAGCTGCCGTGCATACATCAAAGATAAAACGGGTGATACCGAAGGAAGTGTAGCAGACTACACCAAGGCTCTAGAGCTAGATCCTGAGGATGCCATTACACTCAATAATCTCGGTCTGGCAGAGCAAAAACTAGGTTTTACTTCTAGATCTAGAGAACGCTTCAAGTACAGCGATGATCTACTAGGTGTGAAAACAATAGACTCCCGTGCTCCAGAAGACTACCAAAAACTAATACCTACTACACCAGAGAAGACTACGCTATGGCAAGAATTTAAGAAAATGCTCACCAAAGATGGCTTTAAAATTTTCTGGAAAGAGTTGAGAGGGTAGTTATTCCTTATTCTCTGTTCCCTACAGCAGTCGTTTCATTTATCTAACACCTTTTAAACGCTTACAAATAAATCTTCTTCCTGTCTATCCGTATAGTACACGTAATTACTTTCTTCGGCTAAAAAAAGTACATTTGACAAAACGCAAACTTGTAGATGCATGCTTTAGCTGATGTATTATGAAGATTATGAATGAAATAAAAGAAACTGGCGGAGCTAAAATCGGAATGGCAAATACTAATGAAACTAATGTCTTAAACCCGCACTAAAATAACTAAGGTTTGATAGGATCTATAAGACCGACAATAAAGACCGTGTTGCTACTATTCGGCGAACAAGTGCACTGTAACCGTGATACTTCTACAAGCTCTGCAGACTATTCTGTGATTAACGTTTTATGCCTACTATACTTCCATGGATAAGAATGAATCACTTTGTTTATATGTAGCTATTTCTGAACCCCGACATCCAGTATCTTTGGTTTCTGTTAGTTGATCATTTATTTGTTTTAGGACTTTGGCTCTAGCCTCCCCTTTTACCAAAGCCAGACCACAGCATCAACGTATTATTTTGACTCGTTGCAAAACTTAAAAATTCAGTTTGGTGTTAATAGCATGATTTGCTGTATCTTCCACATCTTGATTTGTACACTTAACAGAACATAAACTAAGCCAAAATGAATGACTAACTTAAATATTGTTAAACGTAGTATTGATATTTTATTATCATCCAAAGTAAAAGATCGAATAGAAAAAACGATACTAATTATTGCTATACTTAGTTACCTAATTCATCTTTTTCTAATCTTCCTCAATACACAAGGTATCATAGAATTAGAGCAAAAGTTTTTTAAGAATCCAATTGCAGCTATTTACACTCCGTTTTCTTTCATACTTATCTATGAAGTATACTTGCTCATTTATTTTTTACCCAAATCTATCACCGTATACATAGGTAAGCAATATGAAATAATCACACTTATTGTAATTCGGCGTATTTTTAAAGATATAGCCTATGTAGAGCTCACCTCAGAGTGGTTTCAAGATAAGAATGACTTGAGGTTTACGTTTGATGTGCTTACTTCTTTAATCCTCTTTTTTCTGATATTTCTGTTTTACAGAAACATACAAACCAAAGACTACAAAATAATAGACAGTCCGACTAAAGAAGGCGTAAATATTAAAAAGTTCATCGCCTTAAAACAGTTTCTGGCTGCTTTACTGGTGCCTATTTTAGTTATTTTAGCGTTTTATACACTTACACATTGGGGTGCCGCGGCATACAGTAATTACTCTAACGGAATCCTAGAATTCAAAAAAATAAATAATATCTTCTTTGACGAGTTTTTCTCTGTTTTGATAATAATAGATGTGCTTTTACTACTATTTTCTTTCTTTTACTCGGATAAATTTCACAAAATTATTCGAAACTCAGGATTTGTGATCTCTACTATATTAATTAAAATCTCCTTTTTATCTGAAGGAATAGTGAATAATATACTGATAATCGGAGCGGTTCTCTTCGGGTATGTGATTTTAATCATTCACAACCTGTACGAAAAAGAAGATGTAGATAGTAAGATTCAAAATGACGGCGTATCCTAGTCTATAATGCGCTGGTATTTAGAAACTTAAACTTCCCTATTGACTTTTTTTTCACTTCAGTAAACTACTAGAAGTAGTCCATAGATAGTAGTCCATATCTACAATAGCTCCGCTTGTGAAATTTTTACAATTCAAGTAAAATATAAAAAAACATTTTGTTTAGCTTTGCTTAAGCAACTTAATAAAAACCCACTCATGAATAAAATAAAAAACATCCTACTCATTACCACTCTGCTTATGGCCGCGACTTCGTGTAAAGAAGATCCTGTGGAGCAGCCAAGTACACTTACTGATGGACTGGAGGGCTACTCGCTTATATGGTCTGACGAGTTCAATGATGGGGCTGTGAACCAAAATAACTGGGTATATGAGACCGGAGATGGGACTGCATACGGATTGTCTGCTGGCTGGGGAAATAGTGAGCTACAGCTCTATACTACTCAGCAAGAAAACTCTGGTATAGAAACGGATGGAGATATCTCCTCATTATATATAAGAGCAACAGGTGATGCTGCTGGAGGCTACTCTTCTGCCAAACTGACCACAAATAAGCTATTCAGCATGCACTTTGGACGTATAGATGTAAAGGCAAAAATGCCGTCTGGTAAAGGACTTTGGCCAGCTATATGGATGCTAGGAGATAATAAAGGACAAATAGACTGGCCTGGATGTGGTGAAATAGATATAGTCGAAATCTTAGGCGACGAACCTAATAAGATGTACAGTACACTCCACTATACCAATAGCGAAAAGAAACACGGTCAACTGCAAGGAAGCAACACGCTCAGCAATGGTACATATGCAAACGCCTATCACGTGTACTCTCTGGACTGGACTCCAGAGGCACTTGCTTTTAGTATCGATGGTGTAACATTTCAGCGTATGCCAATAGAAGCGGACATGAAAGAATTTTTAAGAAGCTTCTATCTCGTCATGAATGTAGCTGTAGGTGGAAACTGGCCAAGCTCGCCAGATGGAAACACTACATTCCCTCAAAGTATGAACGTAGACTATGTACGTGTGTACTCCAAAAATGATTTTACCGCTCCAGATGCTCCTACTTTAAATCTAGAAGAAGAGACCCTTGGTCAGATTATAGACCCTACCATAGCAGCCAATGCTATCCAAGACGGTTTCGATGGACTAGGAGAAGCTGTGGTAGTAGTATATGGTGCTGGTGGTGAACCTGCCGTATCTGAGTCTGATGATGCCATAGATGGTGACAAAAGCCTAGTATTAGATTTCCCAGGAGGAAACTGGGGAGGAGCATACATCGAACTGTCAGGACCTAAAGATATGAGCAATTTTACATACCTGTACTTTTCGCTGAAGCCAAGCACTCCCATAGCAGATGCAGAACTAAAACTAGAGAGCTCGTCTACTGATGCTACCGTATACCTGACTGACTATACTAGCACTGATGTGGGGCAAGGATTTACGGAGTATCGTATTCCTCTTGCAGACTTTGATGGACTGGATCTTTCGAAGATTTCTATCCCGTTTGCTCTATGGAATCCAAAAGATACTAGCAGTGCTTTTGCTGTCTCTACGGTACTCGTAGATAACCTACACTTCGGCAACTAATCTAAGCTAACTGAGCTAGAACCGGATAAAGCCGTCTTGACATCCCAAGACTAACTTTAGTTTAGTATTTCAGCGTATGTGAAGATTTCAAGGAAAACTCCATAAATAAGAACGATGTGTTTATATAAATTTACGATTACCAATTATTTAGTCTATAATGTAATCAACGATTTGGATAATACTATTGTCATACCGAAAAACATCAAGAGCCAAGCTGCCTTGGTAGATACGCAGAACTCTTCCGAAAAACTAAGCAAATACAACTTCGAGGATGGTTCTTATTTTGATGAAGAGTTCTTTACTACTGTACAAGAGACTTCTTATACTACCATATATCCTAAGACTTTAGTAGAGAAGGTCGTTAGCCCGGACATCCCCTCAGACTGGAGCATGAATCCTTACCAAGGATGTGAGCACGGCTGCGTATACTGCTATGCTCGTACCACTCATGAATACTGGGGATATAGTAAAGCTACAGACTTCGAAAAAAATATCCTGATTAAAGAAAATGCTCCAGAACTCCTTCTCAAAAAAATAAAAAGCCGATCCTGGAGTGGTCAGCCTATTATGCTCAGCGGCGATACAGACTGTTATCAACCTGCAGAGCAGAAGTATGAAATTACACGTAAATTGCTGCAGATTTGCCTGGACCATAATCAGCCAGTAAAAATCAATACTAAAAATGCTCTCATATGCAGAGATATAGATATACTCGAAAAACTAGCAGCTAAGAACCTTATACAAGTGCATATCTCCATCACTACCCTAGATGAGCAACTACGCAAAGCTATGGAGCCACATACATCCAGTCCAAAACAAAGACTGCAGACTATAGCCAAGCTCAGTCAGCAAAATATTCCGGTACACGTAATGCTCGCTCCTATCATTCCTGGCCTCAATAGTGATGAAATATTTGATATATGTGCAGCCGTTAGTAATGCGGGAGCTTCATCCCTTGGTCACACAATGGTGAGACTCAATGGAGTTATAGCATTGCTCTTTGAAGACTGGATACAGAAAACATTTCCACTAAAAGCTACCCGAGTGATGAATCTTATCTCAGCTACACAAGGCGGCAAATTAGGGGGCAGTAATTTTGGCAAACGAATGCAAAGCATAGGCACATTTGCCATATCCATAAATGAGCAAGTACGACTAGCTAAGAAAAAACACGGACTAGCCATAAAACCAAAGCCGCTAAATACCAACGCATATAAAACCTTACCCACTATTCAGTTACATTTATTTTAACCAAGCAGAAGCAGCAATAATTGGGTTGCAATATATCCGAGACTTTAAAATAAGAATCTATCATTTATTTTTATTTACTATCGCTATAGTCATTCCGCTCCTATCAGAATAAAAATTGCGCATCAACTATATCCAATTGCTGATTATATAGACACTCTAACCTTCATTGCGGTAATCCAGCACCTAATGTCGGTTCATATTCCATACATTTTAATATACCTTTGTTACATGAAGCCCAAGGAATGCATGCACTGTGGCAAAAATGTAATAGGTAGAGCAGATAAAAAATTCTGTGATAATCAATGCCGTAACGAGTTTAACAATACCCAAAATAGCACTTCTAACAATTACATCCGTAAAGTCAATCGCATTATCAAAAAGAACCGGAATATTCTGGAAGAACTCACACCAAAAGACAAATCAATAAAAGTTACTAAAAAGGAGTTAGCCAAACTAGGTTTTAGCTTTGAGTACTTTACCAATGTTTATACTACTAAAGCAGAGAAGACTTATTTCTTCTGCTACGAGTATGGCTATTTAAACCTTGGGAGTGATTACTTTGCACTTGTATATAACAAATCCTACGTAGCTGATTAATGAAAAAGTTTTTAAATAGTGAGATATGGGAATTTGGTGAAAACGCTGTGGTCACAGTAAACAGTGTTTTATACATCCTATTATCTGGTATAATCATCTGGTTCACATACCGATGGGTTAAAAAGCTAAGCCGCAAGGCGGTCACCGCGGGGAGATTAGATACGGGTCGTCAGTTCGCTGTCATCCGTATCACCAAATACATACTTGTGGTAGTATTCGTCGTTATAGCACTCGTATCACTTAGCGTCAAAGCGGAAGTTTTCGTATTTCTAGCACCTTTACTGATAGGTATAGGTCTAGGTCTTCAGCAAATAGCTAATGATATTATCTCTGGTCTGATATTATTAATAGAACCCTCTATTCGCGTGAATGATGTGGTAGAAGTAGACAATATTCTTGCCAGAGTATCCGAGATTGGACTGCGTACCTCTAAGGTGGCGACGCGTGACGGCATAGCAATGATTATTCCCAACCATAAACTGGTCAGTGAAAACCTCATTAATTGGAGTTCAAATGATACAGCTACGCGTTTTAGTATAAAAGTAGGCGTGGCTTATGGTAGTGATGTGAAATTAGTTGAGAAACTTCTTTCTGAAACAGCTTGGAAACATAACAAGGTCATCACAAACCCTTCTCCAATTATCCTATTCAAGGATTTTGGCGAATCGAGCCTGGACTTCGAATTGATATTTTGGAGCAATCAACTCTTTATTATTGAACAGACAAAAAGTGAGATTCGGTTTATGATAGATCACGCATTTCGCGAGAATAATATTCAGATCCCATTTCCACAGCGAGATATACATGTTAAGTCTGGCAATGGCCTAGCATAATTTATTTTAGAAAAATAGTGCAACCAATCGCCATTTGTTGAAACTGATTTATGTAATTTTACATACATGAAAAAGATACTACTCCTTTCAGGGATACTTGTTTTCCATATGTCATGCAAGGACGATAGTGCACCGACTACTCCAACTGACCCCATCTTAGCGGATTCTACCAGCATATACTTTCCACCTACTACTGGTGACTGGGAAACTACCTCAGCATCTAGCCATGGATGGAATACAGACAGCATAGCCTCACTCTATAACAATCTACAAGCCAACGGTACACGTGCATTCATAGTTCTCAAAAATGGTAAAATCGTATTAGAACAATATTGGGGAAAGACACTACTAGGCAATGCTGATTTTAATGCAGATAAGTTTTGGTACTGGGCTTCTGCCGCTAAAACATTGACTGGTTTTACGGTAGGCAAAGCGGAGGAAGAAGGACATCTTAATCTGTCCGACAAAACCTCAAAATACTTAGGAGAAAACTGGACTAGCCTCACCAAAGAACAACAAGATAAAATTACTGTTTGGCATCAACTGACCATGACATCTGGTCTAGATGATGTAAGGGCCGACGATACTTCTGCCTCTAGCCTAATATACAAATCAGATGCAGGTACACGCTGGGCATATCATAATGCACCGTACACCTTACTCGAAAGAGTAGTAGAAAATGCTACGGTTCAAGACTACAATACTTATTTTAATACCGTATTGCAAAACGAAATAGGTATGACGGGATATTGGCAATGGAGCGAGGAAATACACTTGTATTTAAGCAATGCTAGATCCGCTGCACGTTTCGGTATTTTGATGCAGAATAATGGAGTTTGGGACGGCACTCGCTTACTTAATAAAGAATACTTGGATGCATCTATCGCTACTTCACAACAGATTAATAAAGCCTACGGATACCTATGGTGGCTGAATGGTGGTGACTCTTACCACGTTCCTCAATCACAAATAGAGCTCCCAGGAATGTTCCTTCCTGATGCTCCTGCAGATGTATATTCTGCGATGGGTAAAAATGGCCAGTACATAAGTATCTCACCTTCTAATGGTTTAGTCATAATACGCATGGGAGACAGTCCCGATCAGTCATTGGTTCCGCTACTCTACCTCAATAGTATCTGGAAAATGATGATGGGAGCGATAGATTAATTCTTCTCCAAACAAAACAAATACTCCAGCGTCTCTGTAGCCGTGTGATTCCTGTTTTCTGTTTTATCCGCTTTGAAACGTTGGTAGGCTTTTGTCTTCAGCTCCACTCGACCGTATTTTTCTAGGATAGATGTAATATCTTCATGAGACATAAGCCCTTCATTATTATAGCTTAGAAAGGTATACTTAAACTGTGCATTGGCTATCAACTCTTCAAAACTCTCCTTTACCGAAGCCTTACTACAATATGCAGAACGCTTATACTCTGGCAGTCCGGTTATACCTTTAGGTTCAAACTCATTGTACTTAGCTATAGTATTGAGCATATGGTAGTTGCTCCCATACTGCCGGGCGTTATACGGTGGATCTAGGTAGAGAATATCTCCCTCTATTGTTTTGACAAGTTCATTGGCATCCCCTTGATATACTTGATGGCTAGTAATTGTAGTCTCAAAATCTGCTGGACGTATCTTCAAATCTACGGCAGCTGTTTTCTTAATATGCTTAAGGTAAGCACCATATACAGATGCAGTGTTGGCGACTTTGTCTGCACTTTCTAGCAAAGTGGCAAGTAGATAATAATACATATCTCCATCGATAGTATTGGTTTCTTTCCACTTTTCTATTTGCACACGCATGGCATCTATTCGTTTGCCATTTTCATCTTTGAAGTAATTACGACTTCCGTGACCACCTTGGCAATAGTTTTGATAAATAAATCCTACAGTTCCTTCTATAGCTTCTAATTTTTCGAGCCACTTATCAGCTTGCAGAGCAGTATGGTTTCCTACGTAATTTCTATTGAGTACATAGCTATAGTACTCCAAGTCATTCGCTATGACAGACTTTGCTTTTGTCTTAAAATAACGACCCACAGCACCTGTACCTGCAAATAAATCACAGAACACTTTATCCTCCATGGGACCACTTATAAATTCTTCAATTGACTTCTCTAAAAAAGGAAGCAACCGGTATTTAGACCCTATATAATTCAATATTATCTATCTAACTTATAGACTATACCCGCTGTAAACAGTCTATTGAACCAACCGGCTCTGCCAAAAACTGTAGGACTATTAACCACTATCGGATAGTCTCTTACTGATAGGAGCGAGTACGAATGCCTCAAATCTATCCCTATTTTATCCGTAAGGTGATACGTAGCTCCTAAGTGGAAACCTACTTCAATCCGATTCAGTTTTTCTTCTTTACTTGTAATCGTATTTTCATCACGCTGATTAAATACGTTGACTCCGATGGAAGGTCCTGCATATGGTGTGAACCTATCAAAGTGTGTGTACTTGATCAGCAGAGGAACTTCTAGATAGTGGTAGCTAAGCTTTAGTGTAAATGTAGGAGGAGCTTCAGGATCAATGACTTTTTTAGCCCCTTTCATACTGAATCGTATCTCAAAAGCTGCGTCCCAGTCTTCTTTGATGTTTCTATCTATCTGTACACCTAGGTTAGCCCCGAGCTTATTATAACCCCCTAGCTGGTCACCATCTACCTGACTAAAATTAGCTCCAGCCAGCAATGATGCTCCAAAACTCTGAGCAGCTAAATCTTGAGCCAATGAAGAAATACAAATCAAACCAATTATTAATATGAATTTTTGCATAATTATTGTCAAAAGTACACATTACCTGAGTTTGATTATTGTTTTGAATTCACAAGATCTTTAAATAATGATTTTCAAGTGAATGTAGTGAAAGAATAGCGAGCTATTCTGTTACAGTTTTCTTCGGTAAACGATTATTTAAAGGCATAATTCACCGGTTATGTATATAAAATCCCGTAATCATCTAAATAATTTCTATTCACAGAATGCTAATATAGCTGATATATAAAGACACAAAGGACTCCTAATCTGTACACTAAAACCATTAAGAACCCGCCAATAAAATAGTACACTTACCCTACACTACATTTACTTTGATATTCTGCTCTGATTATGGACAAAAAACAATAAACTTGCAATCACACAATAAATAATGAACAGAAAAAACAAGGACATTGCAGGTTTTCAAATACTCAATATACTAGCAGAAGTAGATGGGGACTTTGATGCCAGCGAAGGAAAAGTAATCATAGAGTACGTAGGTAGAAACTTCCCCTTTGGAGGGAATCTAGAATCCGCCACGGAAGAGCTAAGTACTGCATCGAAAGATGACTATCCTATTTTACTACAAAAATGTGCTGAAGATTTCTATGCTGACTCTACAGAGAAAGAGCGTTTAGAACTCTTAGATTTTGCCATAAAATTAATAAAAGCCGATGACAAGATAGACGATGAAGAAAATCTATTGGTTAATAAACTATATCAATATTGGGATATTAACTAGTCAAAACGTGTCTTATTAAAAAGCCCGATAATCAAAAGATTATCGGGCTTTTTTGTTTTAGCATATACTTCAATGTATGAGCGAATGCAAGAAGTGTTCTTGCGAAAACCTTAACTACAAGTCAAACTTTATACCTTGAGCTAACGGCACACTTTTACCGTAGTTTATGGTCGTAGTCTGTCTACGCATATATACTTTCCAAGCGTCCGAACCACTCTCGCGTCCACCACCTGTTTCTTTCTCTCCACCAAAGGCTCCGCCAATCTCAGCACCACTGGTTCCTATATTTACATTGGCTATACCACAGTCACTGCCTAAAGCACTCAGGAATGCTTCCGCTTCCTGCAGACTATCTGTAAATATAGCAGAACTAAGTCCTTGCTTCACATCATTTTGCATAAGGATAGCTTCATCTAATGTCTTAAATGGAATTAGATACACAATAGGAGCAAAAGTCTCTTCTTGCACTATTTCAAAATGATTACGAGCTTCAGCAATACATGGCTTTACATAGCAACCACTCTCGTAGCCTTTTCCCGTGAGTACTTCGCCACCTGTGAGCACCTCACCACCTTCTTCTTCTACTGCACGTACCGCTCTTTCAAAAGCAGCTACTGCATCTTTATCTATGAGTGGCCCTACATGATTATTCTCATCCAATGGGTCTCCTATACTCAATTGACCATATGCGTTTACTAGTTTCTTTTTGAAGTCTTCGAAAACAGACTCCTGAATCAGCAGTCTTCGTGTACTCGTACATCTCTGTCCTGCTGTACCTACACAGCCAAATACTGCAGCTATAAGTGCATTGTCAAGATTAGCTTTTTCGCTGATAATCACCGCATTATTGCCACCTAACTCAAGCAAAGATTTACCTAATCTAGCTCCTACTACCTGGCTCACTCTACGACCCATACGTGTGCTACCTGTAGCACTTATTAATGGTACACGTTTGTCCTTAGCCATAGCCTCTCCTATCTTATGATCACCTATCACTAGGTTAAACAATCCTTCTGGGAGGTCATTTTCTATAATTACCTCTTGCATTAGGTTATGACAAGCTATAGCCGTAAGTGGCGTCTTTTCACTTGGCTTCCAGATAGTAACATCACCACATACTGCGGCTATCATAGTATTCCAAGCCCATACCGCTACTGGGAAGTTAAATGCAGATATCACACCTACTAAACCTACAGGATGCCACTGCTCATACATTCTATGCTCTGGTCGCTCACTGTGCATAGTCAGACCATATAGCTGGCGACTAAGTCCTACTGCAAATTCACAGATATCTATCATCTCTTGAACCTCGCCCAATCCCTCTTGGTAACTTTTACCCATTTCTAGGCTTACTAACATACCGAGGTCTTTTTTGCGATCTCTTAGCTTAATGCCATATTGACGCACTATATCCCCACGAAGTGGTGCTGGTACTGTCTTCCAATACGCAGCAGCTTCTTGAGCCTTTTTCACCACATGCTCATACTCGCTATCACTAGCAAACACTACTTCGGCTAGCTTTTCGCCAGTCACTGGAGTGAAGACCTCTACAGTCTCAGTACCTAGAGAAGTGACCCACTCTCTGCCTGTACATATACTTTCATTTTTGGCCTTGATACCAAGGTCTGCTAATAGTTCTTGTGTTGTTTTTCCCATAAAATATTCCTTAGAATGCGAAGGTAGGCAAATGGAGTAAAGGCTAAAAGAAGAAAGGTAAAAGGTTGTGTTAATGATTAAAATAAAAGAGATTTGTAGGATGAAAGGTCGATGTATCCTAGTTTCACTGTGCTTCTTATTTATTCCAGACTGTTTTAGTCAAAAGCTAAAGCCAGTCGTAGTCAAAAAATTAGAAGGAGATGTTTACTCAAAAGAAGAATACTCCATAATCAAACGGGGCAAAGACAAAGGCAAAAGACACGGCGAGTACACCTATTCGAAATTTACAAAGGAGATGACGGGAGTTTATTTTTTTGACTTAAAAAACGGCGAGTGGAAGTACGACCAAAGTCCTGATAAGTATTCTGAATATTACACCAGAGGTCACTTGGATAGCGTGAAAGGAATCAAAGATGGCTTTGAAATACTTATGCATTTTGATGAACTGGGAGACACCTCCTATTTTAGACAATTAAAAGTCGACCCTACATCTGTTAATTTCTTAAATTCATTCCATAGAGATACCACAATTATTTTTGAAGATAACGGAATCACATTTGAAACTTTTGGAGACACTACATACTATTACTACTCCCCAAAAAAAGTTCTTATTGGAAAAACTTTTAAAGGACAAAAAACAGGAAAGTGGGTATGGAATACAAATACTGTAAAAGCAATAACCTTCTTCAAAGAAGGGTTGCCCGTGGGCACTCATACTTCCTTCTACCCAAATGGTGAGATTATGGCCATCAAATCATTTGATTCATTTGATTCTTCTGGCCAAAAAGATGGTCCGCATGTAGTCTTTTATAAGAATGGAGATACAGCATACTATCAAATCTTTGTAGACGGAGCAGAAGAAGAACCTAATGAATCCTTTTATCCTAATAGCGATCAACAAGACAGTTATTCTGACTGGCCTAAAAAAGCAGAATTCATAGGAGGTGATAAGCGACTACAGTTATTTATAGACACCCACATAAAATATCCAGTCAAAGCGTTAAAAGAAGACAAACAAGGAGTAGTACAAGTAATATTTGTCGTAAATGCTATTGGAGAGATTGAAAATTTAGAAACTCTAGGCAACCCAGACGGATATCTATTGCTTGAAGCAATGAGAGTTGTGAAATCTACATCTCTACTCTGGCAACCGGCAATACAAGATGGGTTTCCTGTAAGTATGAGGTTTAAAATACCTATTACATTTAAAATGCACTAAAACCTCTCTCCTTACTCTTCACTACTCACTGCAAATCCGTAGCTTTGCCCGTAATGAAGTATCCAAGACTCAATAAGCAGATTTTTATAGAAAACAGAAAGCGTTTTGTGGCCCAAATGGAGCCCAATAGTATCGCTATATTCCATAGCAACTACCAGTATAGCTGGAATGGAGATGCAGTATATAAATTCAAGCAAAACTCAGATATGTTCTGGGCAAGTGGCATAGATCAAGAAGAGAGTGTTTTGGTGCTTTACCCTGATTGCCCTGTTGAGGCATACAAGGAGTGTCTTTTCTTGGTAGAAACCAATGCAAAAATTGCTGTTTGGGAAGGATATAAATACACCAAAGAAGATGCGACTGCTACAAGTGGCATCAAAAATATTTTTTGGAACAATGACTATATGCAGCAGCTTAGACAAGTGATAAATCTCGCAGATAATGTGTATTTACCACTGAACGAAAACGATAGGTTCAATCCAAAATCTCCTACTAAGGCTGTAGACTTTGCCAAAGAAATAATGGAGCTATACCCTATGCACACCTACAAGCGTGCTGGTAAAATACTCAATAGACTTAGAGGCACTAAAACCGAGCTAGAGCTCGAAGTAATGCGTGAGGCTGTGCAGATTTCTAAAAAAGGACTACTTCGTGTCTTAGAAACTACCAAACCAGGAATGGGAGAATATGAAATAGAGGCAAACTTAGCTCATACTTTTTTGAGCAACAGAGCAAGTGGTTTCAGTTTCGAACCTATAGTGGCCGCTGGCAAGAATGCGTGTACACTCCATTATTTAGAAAATAAGGACGAAGTAAAAGACGGAGACCTTATCCTAGTAGACTGCGGTGTAGACTATGCCAACTATGCCAGTGATATGACTAGATGTGTGCCTGCCAATGGCAAGTTCTCTCCTCGTCAGAAAGACGTATACAACGCTACACTTCGGGTAATGAAAGCTGCTCGTAAAATGCTAGTACCAGGTACTATGCTCATGGAATACCAAAAAGAAGTAGAAGTCCTAATGACTAAAGAATTAATTGGTCTCGGACTACTAACTGCAGAAGAGGTAAAAAATCAAGATCCAGCATGGCCAGCAGTGAAACAGTATTTCATGCACGGTACGAGTCACTTCTTAGGTGTAGACGTACACGATAGCGGCATGCGTTATGAGCCTATGGCTGTTGGGATGGTATTTAGCTGTGAACCAGGTATCTACATAGCAGAAGAGGGAATAGGTGTCCGCATAGAGAACCAAATACTCATTACCGAAAATGGTCCCGTAGATATGATGGACGAAGCTGGAATGCCTATAGAGGTTGAGGAGATAGAGGCTTTGATGGCTACGTAAACTACCTCCTCAATACCACCTTCTTGGTCACTGAGCAGTTTCTGTCTATTCCTTTATGATTTTTCTGGTGACGATAGTCCCTTCATACACCAAGTGTAGGTAGTAGACTCCTGGTTGTGTGGCTAAGCTAAAATCAAAATCACTCAATTGATTATCTAGATTACTATTTACAACCTCTATTCCAAGTAGATTTAATACGCGTATAAATTTAGGAGCTTGACTTTTCATAAAATCTAGATCATTGCCTTGATAGAAACCACCATCTAATAGCACTTTAGTGCCTCTATCCGTAGTTACTAAATGACTACTTCCTGTTACTGTTTGTACAGCTCCGCAAAATTTAAGTTTAATTGAAATAAACTTATGATTTTCATTGACAGGTGAAATTCTTAAACGATTCAAAACTAGAAGTAACCGACGGTCTTCTCTTTGACCTAAGTAAACACCCTACAGACTATACAGCTAGTATAGCAGATGAGGAGCACGTTGAGAAGCTCCTCAAAAAAGCCAATAAATCGATCTACAAAGAGTAGCGAAAGCTAAATGCTGCAGATAATCCCTCGGTACTATGCATCTTTCAAGCGATGGATGCCGCGGGTAAGGATAGTGCGGTACGCAGTGTATTTACTGGCGCAAATCCTGCCGGTTTTAAGGTCACTAGTTTCAAGCCTCCAAGTAGAGAAGAACTGGACCACGATTTCCTGTGGAGGGGTAGTGCTGCTGTGCCCGCAAGAGGTGTGATAGGAATATTCAATAGGAGTCACTACGAAGAAGTACTAGTATGCAAAGTGCATCCTAGCTATGTTGTTGAGCAAAATATCCCAGGAATAGAATCAGAAGCTGACCTTACGCCTGAGTTTTGGACCGACAGATATGCAAGCATAAGAAACTGGGAAAATCACCTTGCAAAAAATGGCACAGTTGTCTTAAAATTCTTTTTAAACGTGGGACAAGACGAGCAGAAAGCCCGCTTTCTATCAAAAATAGACGAAAAAAAGAAAAACTAGAAGTTTAATTTCAATGACAAGAAAGAAAGAGCACTCTGGCCAAAGTACACGCAGGCATATCAAGATGCCATACAAAACACTGCTAGAAAAGACGCCCCGTGGTACGTGATACACACTGACAATAAGCCTATTATGAGAGCAATGGTAGCTAAGATAGTCGTAGAAACTTTAGAAGATTTGAATCTAAAATACCCTACCGTGGGACAAAAGGAAATAGCAAAAATGGCAGAGGCAAAGAAAATTTTAGAAAATGAATAATGAGGCTGGTATTATTTGTGAAAAACACTACTTTTGCAAGCCTTTAAGAAAAATACGCTAACAAGCATAAAGAGATATAACGATGAGCAAAAGAACATTCCAACCGAGTAGAAGAAAGAGAAGAAACAAGCACGGTTTCAGAGAGAGAATGGCTAGCAGAAACGGTAGAAAAGTACTGGCTGCACGTCGTAAAAAAGGACGCAAGAAACTTTCTGTTTCTGACGAACCACGTCACAAGAAGTAATCAGCACCTTCACCCATGACTTATTTATGGGAACTTCACACACTTTTAACAAATTAGAAAAGCTTTCTCACAAGGCTTCCATAGATTCTATATTCCAAAAAAAAGGGAAAAGTATCTACAAGTCACCTATATTGTTTGCCTATTACAAGACAGATCTGGAGACACCATTTCCGTGTCAACTAATGGTATCTGTGGGTAAGCGTAAGTTTAAGAAAGCTGTAGATCGCAACAGAATAAAGCGTCAAATTACGGATGTGTACCGCAGGCACAAGCATCGTATGTACGAAGCCGTGGGTTCTGAAGAAAAATATGCCATTGGAATCCTATTTTTAGGAAAAAGGCATCCCGAACAGGCAGATTTAGAAAAAAAGCTAATTTTGTGCATTGATGAATTCATTAAACTCTCATCGCAGCATTAAGCGCATATGTCAGAATACTTAGATCGATTACACAACACATTCACAGAAATAACCAACGGTGATAATATTGATAAGCTGTGGGCCAAAGTTTACAAAAAGGACAGCATCAGTTTCAGAGCTAAAGTAAGAGGCATAAAGAGTTTCATTCACTTTGACCAGATGCCTTGGAAATATAACAATATTGAGCACTGGGAGATTATAGCTCCAATGCTTATAGGTAAGGCATACGAAGCTATATTGCTAAGTAGCGACCCACATACAATGAAGCTAACATTATCCGTAACTGGTCATTCTTTTTCTACAAAAACGTACACCAAAGGTCAATCCTACAAGTGTATTATACTAGAAAAGCACAAGACCTTTTTAGTAGTGGAAGCCGGATTAGACTCCAGTTTCAAAAACGGATCACAGATAGGAGAGGTTAGTCTTTTTGACTTTTGGTACTCTCAGGAATTTAGCGATGCTTCAATAGGTGATGAAATAATACTTACCTACCTGAAACATAAAAATCAAAATATACTGACAATGTGCAGGCCTGCCAAGTATAAGCAATGGTATAAGCAGAAACCAGAGCAATATGTAGGGTCATTTGTAGATGTAGTAGTCACAAAAAAAAGTGGCATAAGCGTATTCACCGTGCATGAAGCCTACAATGGCATATTACATATAGGACCTAAACTATACGGTGAAGAACTGATAGCTCCACTAAACCAATACATTCAAAATCTATCGAGTGGAGATGAAATAAACTGCTACGTGCAAGGAATTAATTCCAAAACAAATGAGTTCTTATTGCATTTTGAACCACGATTGCTGGAAGAACTCAAGAAGATATAGTGCGGCTCATTCAGGGATTAAAAACGACACTCATCCTTCTATTAATGATACCTATCCGTATCTACCAGAAAATAATATCCCCTTTTTTACCCGCCACTTGTAAATATACTCCTACTTGCAGTGCTTATGCTATTGAAGCCCTTCAAAAACATGGACCTTTAAAAGGTTTTTACCTCGCTACACGCAGAATACTCAAATGTCACCCCTGGAGTAGTAAGCACGGATATGATCCCGTGCCATAGCCTCTCATAACTTTGATATTTCTTTTTCTAGCTTAAGCAATTTTATGCATTTGTAAAAAATCACTATTTTCGTAAACTCATGAAAATAATTAAAAATCCAAGTATTGTTGCCGTTGCTACTGCAGTTGTGATATTTAACTTTACAAGTTGTAAGTATGAAGACGGACCTAACATCAGCCTTAGAAGCAAAAAAGCTAGACTAACTGGTGAGTGGGAAGTCAAATTCATAGACGGAAGAGGGGTGTCAGGTAATGGTAATGAAGTCACCTTTGAATTCGACAAAGATGGTGATGTAGAATATAATATCAACTACTCTTACTATGGAAATTCATACACATACTCCTTAAAAGGAGAATGGGAATGGGAAGATGGCAAAAAAAGCCTAGAGATTATCTTAGATGGGGATAAGGTAGAATGGGAAATTACCCGTCTTACCAATAAAGAGTTTGAGTTCGAAGATGAGAACAACGACAAATGGGAGCTAGAGAAGAAATAATTCAACCTTAAAAATATTGAAATTAAAAAAGTCGGGCAACCGACTTTTTTTTGCCTAAATATGGACTACAAACTTACTATCACAGAAGGTTTTGAGCAGTTACTGCACACCACTGAAAGCACCTTAGCAATTAGCGTTTACCAAGCAGGGAAAGTCTTACTTATTAACACAAATGAAAATGCTAAAATAAACATTACGCCTATCAACTATGAAAAGCCTATGGGTGTAATAGCAGAAGGCAATAACTTAGCAATAGCTACGAAAAAAGAACTTCATCTGTACGCTAACTCACAAAAACTTGCAAATAGAATGAAAGTGAATGGTAAAGATTTAGATAATCTCTACTTCCCCCGAGTAACGTATCATACTGGCGATCTCGACCTGCATGACTTAGCGTATCAAAACGGCAAAATCATAGCCGTAAATACTCGCTTTTCGTGTGTGAGCTCGTTTGATGAAAATTTCAGCTTCAGACCCATTTGGACACCCCCTTTTATAACTGAAAATACACCCGAAGACCGTTGCCATCTGAATGGCCTCGAAATTGAGAATGGAGAACTAAAATATGCAACTGCTCTTGGTACAGGCAATACAAAGGAATCCTGGAGAGATAGTATCAAAACAGGCGGTATACTAATGGACATACCAACTAATAAAATACTGCTGGATAATCTATCTATGCCTCATTCACCTAGACTTTATAATGACAGATTATTTCTACTCGAATCTGCTAAAGGTGAACTCGTAGAAATAGACCGAAATACTATGGAAAAAAGAACTGTAGTAAAATTGAATGGTTTAGTGCGTGGCCTGAGTATTGTAAATGATTTAGCTTTTATAGGCATATCAAAAGTAAGAGAGAAAAGTAGTACATTTAGCAAGTTAGATGATAGTGTGAAAGCACAGTATGCATCTATACACATAGTAGATATAAATCATGGGGCTATCCTTGGCCAACTTACTTTCCAAGGAGACATACAAGAAATCTATGATATCAGACTACTGAATGGAGTCAGAAACGTAGGGCTATTTGGACTTTATGATGACCGATATAGCAGTGCCGTTATATCTCCTCAAAATCAGTTCTGGAAACGAAGTAACTCTTAACGTAAGTTATAGCTCTGTAATTACGTTACATTTGTACATAAACACTTTAAGCACGTGAAAAAATACATCTATTTATCCTTTATTGCACTTATTGGACTGCTTGCTTTCAAGGCAGAAGACTACTTCGAAATTTCTAAAAACCTAGATATCTTCTCAGAGGTATATAAAGAGGTAAACACTACCTACGTAGATGATATAAATCCGGGTGAGCTCATACGTGCAGCCATAGACGGTATGCTAGGGTCTCTGGATCCATATACTAACTTTTATAGTGAGGCTCAGGCGGAAGACTATCGCTACCAGACCACAGGAACTTATGCTGGTATAGGTTCTACTATACGCGCTATAGGAGACTATGTATATATAGAAAGCCCTATAGATGGATTCCCTGCTCAAAAAGCAGGACTACTGCCAGGAGACAAAATACTAGAAGTAAGTGGTGAAGATATGAAAGGGAAAAAGAGCAATGAGCTTACTGAATACCTAAAAGGAAAAGCAGGAACCACTTTTATCATCAAAATAGAAAGAACAGGAGAAGGAATATTAGAGAAGTCCATAACACGCGAAAACATAACACTTAAAAATGTATCGTATCACGGTATCATAGAAAACAACATAGGGTACTTAAAGCTCACCAGTTTCACTCCTAATGCTGGCAAAGAGGTACAAGAAGCAGTAATAGAGTTAAAAAGTAAAGGTGCCACATCTATAGTATTAGACCTGAGAAATAATGGTGGAGGACTTCTTCACGAGGCCATTAATATCGTAAATGTATTCGTGCCTAGAGGTGAGACTATCGTAATAACTAAAGGTAAATTCGCAGAAGATAATCGCACTTACAAGACCCTAAACTCTCCTGTAGATATAGCGATACCTTTGATCGTATTAATCAATGGGAACTCTGCGTCCGCCAGTGAAATAGTATCCGGAGCCTTGCAAGACCTAGATAGAGCTGTGCTAGTGGGCAGAAACTCTTTTGGCAAAGGATTAGTACAGACTACTAAGAGGCTCACTTATAATACCAGCATGAAAATTACCACAGCTAAATACTATATCCCAAGCGGTAGACTCATACAGCGACTAGACTACGGTAATAAAGTAAATGGCAAAGCAATTGCAGTAGCAGATAGTGCTAAAAAAGCATTCACAACTAGGAACGGACGCTCCGTGACTGACGGTGAGGGAATACAGCCAGATCAGAATATTGCACTCCCAGACTTCTCCAAACTAGCACAGAGCCTGGTGCGAAACAATCTTCTTTTTGAATATGCGAATAAGTATAGAAGCGAACATCCTACTGCAGTGGAGCCACTTAAGTTTGATGTAGATGACTCCCTATATTTAGACTTCACTCAGTTCTTGTCAGATAAGGAATACACCTATACTACACATACAGAGAGTGACTTAGAAAAATTAGAAAAACAAGCAAAAGACGACAATTACTACTCACTTTTAAAACCAGAATTAGATAAGCTCAAGGAAGCTTTAGAAAGCACCAAAAAAGCTGATTTGACAAATCAAAAAGCTGAGATTAAAGAACTATTAGAATTCGAAATCATAAAACGATACTACTTTGAACGTGGGACAGTAGAGATCGCTTTTGATGACGACAAAGACTGGGCCAAGGTGACCAAAATATTAGAAGACACATTAATATATACCGAAATTCTTACACGTAAATAATGGATTACGCTATTGTCCTGACACTCTTCTTCTTTGGTATCATAGGTGGTTTTATAAGTGGCTTACTCGGTGTGGGCGGTGGTATCATTTTTGTACCTGTACTCAGCACTTTATTAGCATCAATCGGTTATGGAGATCAGGAGCTAGCTAAGTATATACTTGCTAATTCATTTGCTTCCACATTTTTTGCTGGAGCTATAAGTACATACAAACAATATAAATTAAACTCCTTTCACCCACAAAAAATTCTACTCACAGCCTCACTAGCGATACCTATCAGTCTGCTTATCACACACCTCATAGCCACTGGCAACTGGTATAGCAAAGAGAAGTTCAGCTACTTTTTTATTGTACTTCTTGTGTTTATGCTATACCGTATTCTTGCACCATCAAAAAGGGTCTTTAAACCTAACTCCAAAGAACTTCGACCTTGGCACTTTCCTGTGACTGGTGCACTTACAGGAGTCATCTCTGGATTATCTGGACTAGGCGGAGGAATAATTATGGTGCCACTATTTACACAATATCTAAAACTAGACATAAAAAAAGCAGCAGCCATCAGTATAGGAGTGATTCCTATAATGATGATACCAATGCTTATACTATATGGCAGCTATACTCCTACTCAAGAAATCATCGTCTGGCACTGGGGATATTTACTTCCGAGCATTTTTCTGCCTTTAGTCGCAGGACTACTATTTGCTGCTCCCATGGGTGTAGCCATAGGTCAAAAAGCATCAAGTCAATACCTCAAACTTATATTTGCTGTACTCGTATTCACCGTAATTATTAAAACCATTGGAACCATCATTTACACCTAAAATAAAAAGCTTAACTCTTTTCATTTTGCTAACTATTTCAGCTAGTTCATTTGCACAAAAGCCACACTTTAAAGACAAAAAAGTGGCCAGTGAAGTGCTAGAACACATAGCTATACTCACTAGCGATGACATGCAGGGTAGATTAACAGCTTCTCCAGGTGAGCGTATGGCCGCTGAGTATATTGCAAAAGAGTTTAAATCCATAGGGCTAGCTCCGGCTGGACAGCAAAACTTCTATCAACCTATTATAGTGCCTAATATGCGTATGGCTAACCAGAGTACTATGCTGATGATAGCTGATACTATACTGACCCTGTTTACAGATTTTTACCCTGTGAGTATGTCGACCAACCGAGGTCAATACTCTGGCGAAACCATAAACATAGGATACGGCATAGCAGATGACGGTTTAAAACACAATGACTATAGAGGCAAGGAACTCGAAGGAAAAGCGGTACTGCTCAATATAGGAATACCTGGAGGCAGTAATCCACATAATAGATTCATAGCTTGGAAAAATATAGAGCGGAGAGTAGAATATGCCAAATCAAAAGGTGTACTCGCAGTAATCCTATATACTACAGATAGTACAGCTGCTCCGTCAGGTACTTTAGCTAAAAGATCAGCCAATTCAGGGATACCTGTAGTTTACTGCCACAAAGATCTAGGTACGATCACATCTACGGTGTCAGAAATAATCATAGACATACTAATGCTCAGCACCAATGGACAAAATGTATTGGGCTACATCGATAATGGAGCTCAAAATACGGTCATCATAGGTGCACACCATGACCACCTCGGGAAAGGTCCAAAAGGAGCTTCAATGGAAAAGAATCCAACAGAAACCTACTATGGTGCAGATGATAATGCTAGCGGTGTAGCTGGTCTATTCATATTAGCTAAAGAAGTAAAACGCAAACCAAGAAAGTACAAGAATAATAACTATCTATTTGTAGCCTTCACGGGTAAAGAACAAAGCTTACTCGGCTCTAAACACTTCATAAATAGCGATCTATATGCAAAGTACAATGTGAACTATATGCTAAATATGGATATGATAGGCCACTTAGACAGCACAACTAAAACCGTTATAATAAATGGTGTAGGGACATCACCAGAGTGGAATAAAGCAATAGGCAAAACACGAATCTGCAAACGAAAAATTGACAAAATAAAAGCAAATGAAAGCAGTGTAGGCACCTCTGACCATACATCTTTTTATATGAATGGAGTACCTGCAATACACTTTCATACAGGCCCGCACCAGCACTATCGTACCTCTACAGACAATATAGCTATTATTAATGCTGGAGGAGAGGCTTTTGTTCTTCGCTATATGTGGAAGCTTATGCGTAAGCTAGATAGGCTAGGAAAAGTAAACTATACTAAAACCAAAGACGCAAGTACTACGTTTATTTCGAAAGTGACTTTAGGAATAACGCCTGACTATGTGTACAAAAAAACTGGACTGAGAGTAGATAGTGTAAAAGCAGACAACGCAGGTGAGAGATCTGGCCTCAAAGATGGTGACATTATACTTCAAATAGGATCAACTAAAATCCAAAAGATACAAGACTATAACAAAGTCTCAAATACCTTTAATCTAGGCGAAGAGATCAATATCATAGTACAAAGAGGCACAGAAACAAAAATATTAAAAGTACAATTTTAGAGATGAAATTAACAGAATACATTCAACCTGACAAAACCCTTTTTTCCTTTGAAGTCTTGCCTCCACTGAAAGGAAAAAGCATAGACTCATTGTATAGTGCTATTGATCCTCTGATGGAGTTTAAGCCCGCTTTTGTAGACGTAACCTACCACCGTGAAGAGTATATAGAAAGACCTCGAAAAGATGGAGGATATGACAAAATAAGTACTAAGAAAAGACCAGGGACGGTGTCTATATGTGCTGCTATTATGAATAAGTATCAAGTAGAAGCTGTACCTCACCTCATCTGTGGAGGATTTAGTAAAGACGAAACTGAAAATGCACTCATTGACTTAGCATTTTTAGGTATAGAAAACGTTCTTGCTCTGCGTGGCGATAACCTCAAGAATGAAAGAAACTTCGTGCCCGAAAAAAATGGAAATGGAAACTCCTTAGACCTGATTCGCCAGATAGGTGATATGAATAACGGAGTTTACCAAGATCAAGAACTAGAGAATGCCACCGAAACTAATTTTTGTATGGGGGCTGCTGGATATCCAGAGAAACACTCAGACGCAGCTAATATGCAAAGCGATCTCAAGTTTCTAAAGCGTAAGGTAGATGCAGGTGCCGAATTTATAGTTACTCAAATGTTTTTTGACAATCAAAAATACTTTGACTATGTAGCTATGTGCAGAGACGCCGGTATCCACGTGCCTATTATCCCTGGAATAAAGCCTATTACTAAAAAAGCTCACCTACGTGCTCTCCCAAGTATATTTAACATGGATATACCAGAGCCCTTAGCAAGCGAACTGCACGACGCTAAAGACGATGTCGCTGCAAGACAGATAGGCATAGAATGGTGTGTACAACAATGTAAAGAGCTGAAAGCAGCAAATGTACCTGCATTGCACTTTTACACTATGAGTTTTTCATCAAGCACAAAAGAGGTAGCCTCTGAAATATTTTAAAAACAAAACATGCAAGGCGTAGTAACGAAATCTACAGGGAGCTGGTACAAAGTCCTAATCAATGGTGCTCAAGTAGACGCCAGACTGAGAGGAAAAATTAGAACTTTAGACCTTAAAAGTACAAACCCTGTAGTAGTAGGAGATAATGTACTTTTGGACTATGTAGAGCAAGAGTATAGTATCAGAGAAATACTGGACCGAGATAATTGTATAGTACGCAAGAGTAATAAGCTTAGTAAGCAGTTTCAAATCATAGCTGCTAATATAGATCGAGCTTTCCTAATAGTATCTCCAGCTAAGCCACATACACCAATGGGCTTTATAGACCGTTTTTTAGCTACTTCCGAAGCATATGAAATACCAGTGACCATACTGATAAATAAGAGTGATCTAGATACAAAAAAGGCTAACAGTCATCGTGAAGTTATCCTAGACCTCTACGCGTCTATAGGATACAATACGTACAGTTTTAGTTTTTTAGAAAAAAAAGACATCGCTAAGGTACTAGAGCTCGTTTCGGACAAGTGTGTGCTCCTCTCAGGCAATTCAGGAGTAGGTAAAAGTACTCTTATCAATGCTTTACTCCCGGGCTCTGCCCAAAAAGTAAGTGCCATTTCTAAGTCTTATGACAAGGGAAGGCACACTACTACATTTGCTCAGATGTTTCTTGGAGAAAATGGATGTAAAATCATAGATACCCCAGGAATCAAAGATTTTGGGATAGTGAATGTAGAGCCTGCTCAAGTAAGTCACTACTTTCCTGAAATGCGTGACCTACTCTCTCAGTGTAAATTTCACAACTGCGTGCATACTGAAGAGCCAGAATGCCGCATAAAGAAAGCCGTAGAACATGGAGAAATCCCCGTCTCTCGCTATGTAAACTACCTGAGTATACTCGAGGAGGTTACTAAGTAGAACCCTAAACAAACATATTGCTCTTAAAGTATGTCACAAAACAGTGTTTTTCTAATGACCGTTTTTTGACCTTGTTTACACTTTCTGGAAAAACCTTAGACAAGTTTCTACGTTCCTCCATCATAACAATTAACAAATTAAAACATTATGATTAAAAACACATTTCTTTATGCGATGCTATTTATGGCATCTTTGGCTTTTGTAGGTTGCTCAGACGATACCGAAAATTCAGATCCACTGCCAGTAATTACTGCGACTAACACTATAGTAGATATAGCAGGTGGTACAGATTTCACTACACTCGCTGCAGCTCTTACACGTGTAGGTCTCATCGAAACATTACAAGGAGAAGGACCTTTCACAGTATTCGCTCCTACTAATGCAGCTTTTGAGGCATTGCTTACAGAGTTAGAAATAGACGGACTCGATAATGTGTCTGATGCTCAACTTACTGAAATATTACTAAACCACGTGGTAAGCGGTAAAGTACTATCTACTGACCTCACTGCTGGTTATGTGAACACGCTAGCTACTGGTGCCCAGCAAACTAAAGTATCGCTACTCGTAGACTTAACTGCGGGAGTAAGACTAAATAACAGAGCAGTAGTAACTACTGCAGACATAGACGCTGATAATGGTGTAGTACACGTAATAGACAAAGTACTTACTGTTCCAAGTATCGTAAATGCTGCATTAGCTAATGCTAATTTCACTACGCTTGTAGCTGCCCTTACAGATTCAAGATTAGCGGATGCTGATTTTGTAACTACTTTAAATGGCCCTGGACCTTTCACCGTATTTGCTCCAACTAATGCAGCTTTTCAAGATTTATTAGATAGTAACGAAGACTGGAAAAGCTTAGCAGATATAGATCCTGCTACCCTAGAAGCTGTATTAAAATATCACGTAATAGTAGGAGATAATGTAACTGCTAGTGAAATCACAGATGGCCTCACGCCTACTACTTTCGAAGGAAGTACGTTTACTATAAACACAACAGACGGAGTAGTGATAACAGACAAAGGTGGAAACAAATCCACTGTTCAAATCGCTGACGTACAAACTACTAACGGAGTAATCCACGCTATAAGTAGAGTACTCTTGCCAATAGAGTAAGTTTATTCTGCCAAAGATTTTGGTTAGTTTAAGTACAAATACCTGCGGTGCGAAAGTGCCGTGGGTATTTTCTTTTTTAAAGACCTCGCGATATCTTTTTTGATATAGACTATGGTACAGGAAAAATGATTGAACAATGTAAAGGTATTTTGAGACATATTCACAAATATTAACGATTGAATATCCAGTTATAACTTCTTCAACATAGGCGGAGATGCACTCTCATAATCTTAAAATTTTACAATACAAAAACCTTGGGACAAAGAGAAATAAACCAGATTTCCCGTTAATTGTCTAATTTTAATAATGTAGTATCTCGGAACGAACTGAAAATCGGTTTAAAGAATCACTAATCCACCTTCATTATTACGCACCTTTACTTCCCAAGTGCGGTCTGCAAGTAGCAATACCGTTGCGAGAAATGCATCGTAAGGCATTCGCTCACCCCACTCCTCTGGTGAAACAAACGATAATATCTTTCCACCCTCTTTTTCATACAGATGGTAATGTTCGCCTATATTAGGAGTGAATCTCATCTCAGCCTCGTATATTCCGTAGGAGACTTCTAGGCGAGCTTCTATCTCACGTACTTGACTCATTATCACATCAGCCTGCTTACGAAGCATGGATATCTGCTGATTAGCCTGCTTTTGCATGGTCTCCACTGCACTAGCCTTTATCTTACCTTTATTCTCAGCCTTTATAACAGGAGAGGATACGCTGAGCGGAATAGGTGAAAACTTGGCTTCACCAGTGTAGTAGGACTTTTTATCTTTTTCTTCGCTCATTTCAGTCTATTAACGTTTTAGTGATTATATGGTTCTACAAAACTATTCAAACTCAAACCACCCTAGCAAGCTGAACAAACTTTAACAGAAATATATCAACTAATGACCTGATTTAAAACATTGATTTCATACACTTGTTATACCTGTATGAACAATTTATTCATTTTAATAGTAGTAGCTTTAGTTAGCTGCTCACCAAAGACTAAAACCGCTGCAAATACAGCCGAATCTAACCTTAAAACAGAAGAAATAAGCATGACATCATCAGAAGACATCATCGGAATCACAGACTTTCATTACTTTAGTATCCCTAGCCTAGACGAAACTAGCACACTAAACATGGCAGACTATAAAGGCAAAAAAATACTCATAGTAAACGTAGCATCTAAGTGCGGATACACTTCACAGTATAAAGGGCTGCAAGAACTCAATGAGCAGTACGGCGACCAAGTACAAGTGATAGGGCTCCCTTGCAATCAGTTTATGGGACAGGAGCCGGGAAACAAGGAAGATATAGCTGAATTCTGTAGCAAAACATATGGTGTTTCTTTCCCTATGAGTACTAAGGTAGATGTGAAAGGTAACGACCAACACGCTATATACAAGTGGCTCACTAACAAATCTGAAAACCAAGTAGGAGATTATAAAGTAAGTTGGAATTTCAATAAATTTCTAATCGACGAAAACGGAAAACTCATAGCACACTACGACAGTAGAGTAACTCCTATGAGCGACGAACTTATAGCAGCTATCAAACGATAAACGCTGTTACACATACAAAATTTTATGCCTTGTTTCACTTGTGAAGCAGGGCATTTTTTTTAGCAACCTGAATTTGATAATTCTTTTGGAATCAGAACGAAAGTCAATTTTCAATTGTGACGTTCAAAATAATATCAGTAGCCTACTGTTTTTTTTACAACGATTTTCTATTTAGAGGCTATTATACCAAAATAGCTTTCAATTGCCGCATATAAATCGTTTTTCACTCGATTTCTATTCGTTAAAAAATAATACCATAGCTCAGGCTATGCAATGATTTTTCGCCTTTACAAACCTTCGATAAACTCAATTTATTTATATGACACTCAAAAACTAAATTGATATTATCTAACTTTTAAACATGTGAGGTAGACAAAAACTACCCAAAACACAAAAGCCCTCCACTCACGTGAAAGGCTATTTGATTATTATTTTGTAGTGAAAATTATCTCTTGATTACTTTCAATGTGGTAGTGCCTGTATCCGAAGTTACATTCACAAAATACATTCCTTTTGGTAAGCTACTTAAGTCTACTTTTTCTACTTGTTCAGTATTGCTTATACTTCGCTCTATCAGTTGCTGTCCAGCTACATTACTTACCACGATAGTTACTTTACCTCCGCTAAGCGTACCACAGTCTATGTACACATCAGAGGTAAATGGATTAGGATATATAGCAATGCTTTGCTCATCTAGGTTATCAGTTCCAAATGTCACTCTACGTACGTCACTATACTCACTCACTCCATTATAATCAAACTGGTGTAGGCGGTAGTAGACTACTTTAGTTCCTTTGGCTATAGTCCTATCTGTATAGTCATAGTGCAGCACTTCGCTGCTATTCCCATTACCTTCTACTCGATCTATCGCTTCAAAAGAGCGTGCATCATAGCTACGCTCTATCACGAAGTGACTGTTATCTATCTCTGTAGCAGTAGCCCAAGTAAGCTCTGCTGTAGTATGAGCTGCTGCCTGTGCAGTGAAGTGGATTAGGTCTACTGGTAGTGCCGCCGCACCAGCTCCTCCGCCGCCACCGCTTCCGCCGCCAGAGAAACTGCTTACTTTATACTCGGCACTGTGTCCTAAATTATAGGGAGCATACACCCAAGCACTAGTGCTTGCAGTAGTGCTATTCGCCAGACCTATACCTGTAACTCCACTAGTATGCGGATCTACAAACTTACCAGATGATGTTATTTTATACATGCTCATATCTGCAGGAGTAGTCAGTGTGGTTGCATATCCACTAGCTCCTCCATTGTGATTTGCCAATGTATCTTTCACTGCTAAAAATTCATCTTGTGTGAAATAGTATTTTACTCCTACAGTACCAGTAGGCTGTGTACTCGGGCTTACTTCCCACTTGCGTACGATCATAGCACCTCCTTTAGGGTTAGTAATCATACCACCACTATCTGCCCAGCTCTGAGTTTTATTGGCTCCGAGTCTTAGCCATACACTGTCTGCTGGTACTACCGCTCCGCTACCTGTAGTATCTAGCGAGAGCAGTCTATATCCATTATCACAATCGCAATAGTGCAGCCATGAGCCATCATTTACGATAGTAGTACTCTGGTAGGTAGTGCCTGCTATGGCTGGTATAGCTACCGGCTCTGTATTACTTGCTTTTATAGGGTCTGCATCTACTATACATCCATTGGGATAAGTGGCTCTAAGGTACATCATTTTAGAAGTGTCCGTTACCTCTATGCTCATACCAGCGATGCCTAGATCTAGTTTCATTGCGGTAATTTTACCGCTATTCCCCCAATCTTTATAAGCCACATACGGGGTGCCAATGCTATCTAGTGCTAGCGAGTTATAAAAAGCACCACCAGCAGCAGAAAAACCTGCACCGCCCACTGCTACCCAACTAGTCCCATTGTATTTCATTACGGTAGCTTTATTGCTATTCCCACCATCATTGTACGCAAGATACGGAGTTCCGCTGGCATCTATAGCTAGCGAGTTATATTCAGACTGTCCAGCAGAAAAACCAGCACTACCTACATTTACCCAAGAAGATCCATTGTATTTCATGACTGTTGCTTTTACACTATTTGCATCATCCATATACGCCACATACGGTGTACCACTGCTATCTATAGCTAGCGAGTGATAATCAGCCTGTCCCGCAGAAAAACCTGCACTACCTACATTTACCCAACTAGTTCCATTGTATTTCATTACGGTAGTTTTATTACCGTTTCCCGCATCTTTATACGCTACATATAGTGTATCG
>Ga0209491_10001066_pt1 | contig 54475 bp, 34 predicted proteins | sample BON02_FD_187213 | JGI IMG/M metagenome (GOLD analysis project Ga0209491, IMG submission 187213) | Freshwater microbial communities from Lake Bonney liftoff mats and glacier meltwater in Antarctica - BON-02 (SPAdes) (version 2) | ecosystem: Environmental > Aquatic > Freshwater > Ice > Glacier...
GAATCTCAAGCGAGCTCTACCTCGCCCTAACATTCCTACGCGCCCAGCCAGCCAAATTCTGCGGAATACCCCATCCGCCCGCGACTTTCGCCCGCAAAACCCAAGCAAACCGCCTCCCGTACCACATTCGCCCCCAAAATCCAAATCTAACCTCTCCCCACTCACGCGCCTGGCACTATTGTTTCCTTTGTGCGCCTGGCACTATTGTTCCGCACTCGTGCGCCTGGCACTATTGTTCCCCTCCGCGCCTGGCACGATTGTTCCTACTCTAGTTCCTATTGTTCTTGGCACTATTGTTGTACTATTGTTGTACTATTGTTGTACTACTGTTGTAGTATTGTTGTACTATTGTTGTACTATTGTTGCTCTATTGTTGCTCTATTGTTGCTATGGTTGGTTTGCAATCCTATTGTTTATTTCTATTGTTGTATTGTTCTATTGTTGACGAGCTTCAAAGCCCCGTCGGTGAGCCAACTCTTTGCCGCGATCACCTCCGTACTTCTCGCCATCAAGAGCACGTTTTCGAGATGAGCCAGGTAGTCGAATCGCTTTACGCTTGCCCGGTTTGATTTCATTGATTTCCTGCCGAATCCCTCCTCGGTCTGCGCTGGAAACATTCGGGTCGTCAGTTAGTTCACGAAGCCGATCCAGTTTCCCTCAGCGGCTTACATTACTTGGGGTAATTACGCAGTAGGTTCCTAGTGCATCCCGCTTGCTCGATCGACTATTTCGACACTGCCATCAGCAAGAGGTTCTCTAGCTTGGCAACCCACCCGGCAATTCCGAACAGTTCTTCCGTCGGGACGCGCGACTCCGACGTGGCCAACGGGTTTAACGCGCCTCCACACTTTGTCAACTAGCCCACGCGTCTTGATCAAACTGCAGGAGCACAGCATTTGGATTCTGGGTGACTTAAGGTCCACCCCTATCCTTTGCAGCCAGCGTTTGGTCGAGGAATTCAAACACGTCAAGGATCGCGGCCTGGACGATCACCATGTGTTCAACATCGGGATACTCGACGTAACGAGAATCGACACCACTGCCTTCGAGGCTTTGCTGCAATTGCATGGTGCCACGGCGGCCGAAATCCTGATCGCCTGCGCCGGTGAACCACCGAATCGATTTCACTCGTTTGGCGTTCACCATTTTGCCGCCACCGCCCAGCGCGACCGCTGCGATGGGCAACGTCGGTTGCAGACTGCACTGCCGCATCACTTGTACGGCACCCATTGAATGCCCAACCAGCATCACTCGTGATCGGTCCACAGAAAAAATCTTCTCCAGCTCGCCCAACATTTCATTGATGTCCAGTGCCGTCCCTATAATCCCTTGCCGAGGCGCGACGACGATCCAACCACGACTCACCCCTTCCTTCACTACTCGTCCTGCACCGTAGGTTTCGAAGAACATATTCTCGCTGCCGCCGGCCCCGTGAAACAGAAACAGGATCGGCATTGAAGTCAGGTTCGCTTCAGGAATGGCAATCCGAACGGGCACGCTCTTTCGTCCAACCGCCAAGGAAACCCAGATATCAGAATCTTTTGCGGCTGCTGACATTGTCTCGCTCAAGGTCCCTTGGGATGTCAGCAACGCCTCGCACATTGCCAGTCGTGCCGCAGCCGGATAGATCGTCTCTTGAATATCGCCTTTCTGCATTGAACGCAACAAAGACACCGTATCCCGGGCGGTTGCGCGAACGGTATCGTTCATGGTTCCGGCCGCACCCTGCAGTGATTCTTCGATTCGCGACAGTCTGGCATCCAGTTCGTCAATTCGAGTGAAGACTGACGTTGGAAAATCCAGCGTCTTCCCGCCATGAAGGAATCCGACCGTCAACTCAAAATCCCCTTCAGGTAGTTTCCCGATCGCCCAATCGAAACCTGACGCTGCTTGGGCGAGCGAAATGGTTTTCGTTTGGAACGGCTTTTTCTTTTTATCACGGGCTCGTATAAGCACCAGTTGCAGTGTCGTCTCTGCGGTTGGCAAGACAGCGTTTTCATAGAACTGGGCAAGCCTGACCTTCAACATGGTTTGTGTCGAATCAGCCAGAACCGGTGAAATGTCGGGGTAGCGACTGGCCAGATATTTTTCCAGATCGGTGCCCGACGAAACCGGGCGAACGACTTGCCATGCTGCATCAAGCGATTGCCCAGCCTCACGCAGTTTCAGGCTAAAAAAATTGCTTACGGCTTTCTTCATTTCTGGCACCGCTGCGGCACGCGACTGGGCGTCAGCATCTTCCCAAGCCAGTTCGAATCGTTGCAACCGGCGCCCAAGTTCCAGGCGTTCGAGTTGCCCAAACGTCACACCACTGCTGACCGTGATGATGGCAAAAACACAAAGGCGAAACAAGCACGGTAGGAAAGTGCACAAGTAGAATTTTGTCGTCATAAAAGAATACCACTGCATCCAGCGGACCTCGAAGTAATGATTATTGCGTCGACGGTTTAGGTTCGATGATTTTACCATCAATGATGAATCAAACCCAACCCTCTGGACGTCGAACATTCTTGCTGCGCTGGGTACCCTACTGCGACCCGAAAAGCACAGGATCGAAACAGACACACAAGACAACACAGACAAGTCCATACAACGTCACTCGATTCCTTATTTTGAGCTATCGCACCACGACACGCAAGAGCGACCGCCGTAAGTCCATGCTGGGGTCGTCAATCGCAAGACCGCCGCAAAGCGACGACATAAAAGTCAAGCAGTGAGCGAGCAATTGGGCCAAGGGATCGCCAGCAGACCTGCCCGATGACCATCAGATTAACGCGAGGGGCGACTGCGTGTCCTGCATGATTGCGACACCGAAAGTGTCGACCAAGAAGTTCACGCAACTTGCCCCAACCAAAGACCTACTCGAACACTCCTGCTGCTTGACCGAGGTCTTGAATGCTGCCTGAAATAGGTGGTTCGCCACTAAGGACTACGACGTCGATTGGAACATTTGCCTAGGCTCTGCACCGCAGTTGATCGGTGACTGGCAGACATTCCTTGAATTTAGTGACGAAAAATGTTTTCACTCGCGTCAATCGCATGATGGTCAACCCGACCATCGAGTACGATAGGGCCTAGTGATCCTTGGTGTTACTTGATTTTTGTAAGGAGTCAATGATGAATCGGCAATTGCGTTATCTTCTTGCCTTAACTTTAGTGACGTCGCTTGGCGTGAATGCTTGTAGCAACAATGTAGTGAACGGGCAAATAGCAGCCAAAGTCGAAAACACAGAGAGTGGATTGGCCGATTCAACATCGCAATCCAAAGAAGTGATCTACGGTCACAAAGACGGACTGGCGTTGACCTTTGATGTTTTCCAACCCCAAGGTAAAGCCAATGGAGCAGCGGTGGTTTTCATCGTCAGTGGCGGTTGGGTTTCCCGCTGGGCTCCACCGGAGCAAACTCGTTCGTTGTTGGAGCCGTTTCTGGCAGCGGGATACAAAGGCTTCGCTGTGCGTCACGGCAGTAGTCCTCGTTACTCAATTGCCGAAGCCATTACCGATGTGCGACTGGCCATTCGGACGATTCGCCGGGACGCCGATGTGTATGCGATTGACCCCAATCGTATTGGTGCTTACGGGATGAGTGCTGGCGGCCATTTGACGTTAATGCTGGCCACCACCGGCGACGATGGCGATCCAAACGCCACAAACCCCATCGATAAAATTAGCAGCCGAATCACGACGGGTGTTGCGTTTGTGCCACCAAGCGATATCACCAACTACGTTTGGAGCACGCCTAATCTGGAGCAGCAATATTTCAATTTTCCCGGTTTGGATATTACCAAAGAAGAAGCCAAAGCAGTCTCGCCGTTGTACTTCGTTACTAAGGACGACGCACCTTGCCTGGTGATGTCGGGTGGAAAAGACACGTTGGTCCTGCCCGAGCAAGGTCGATGGATTCATGAAAAGATGGACGAAATTGGCGTTGAAAACAAATTCGTGCTCTACGAAAAATCGGGTCACGGTCTCGAGCAAGATATGCCCACTGCGATAAATGAAGCGGTGCAATGGTTCCAGAAGCATCTCAATTAGTTGTAAACTCATTTTGCGAATTAAATCGTTGGTAAAGGTTACGATGATCACGCAAGATGGAAAGTGGCACTTTACGTTGGGGCGACTTCGACGGCTGGGCGAAATTTATCGGGATTGGTATCAGTGCCAAATGTAACAATCGTTGAATTCGCCACCCTCAGGATTTGACGCCCATTGGCAGACAGGTTTCGTCGATGACAACTAATACGAAGAGATCATCTTGAATTAGGCTTCTCAATCGAGTCAATCGAGCAATTTTCTTACTGAACAGAACTCGAGGTGTTATGAGATACATTTGGGCAGCCATTTCTGCGTTAGGCATTGCTGTGGCATTCCTGTGCGGTTGGTTTGCGGGCTCATCACAAATTTCGGAAGAAACAACTGCACTTCCACACCTGAAAACCAAGCTGGAATCAATGTCTGTCGGTCAGCCACGTGTGGTTGCCCAGGGCAAATTGCTTCCCGCCACTGGCATCGTCAATGTCATGATTCCACCCAACCAGCGCGTGCTTCGATTGGAGCCAGCGGCGCACGAGGGTGAAATGGTGACGAAGGATCTGCCCTTGGCCGTTTTGGAAGGCGCGACCGCTTTACAGCTTCGTGCGGAATTGGCCAAATCTCAAGCGCGGGATGCGGAGCGGGAATTGAACCAGAAAATCAGCGTGGCGGATGGCAATCGGCGTGCGACAGAGAGCGGGTTGCGACTGGCTGAGGTTCAACTTTCCCAGGCCATGAACATTGATTTGGCTCAGCCCGAGAAACAGCTGGAGATCTCAGAAAGCAAACTCAACAAGATGGAAGCTCTTGCCTCCGATGAGAAACTTTCACTCTATGTTTCGCAATGGGAACTGGAGGAGACGCGAGCCGCGATTAAGATGGCGCGTAGTCAACTGAGTTCTGCGACCAAAGAGAAAGCCAACGCTGTCGAAATAGCTGGGTTGCAAGTCGAGATAGCAACCACGACCCGTCAGCAAGCCAATAATCTGTACGAAGAACTAGTTAAGTTGAAGGATGAAAACCAGACACGGAAGCTGTCGGACGAATTGGCGGAAGCGGAACTGAAATCAACCAAAATCTTGGCTCCGATTGATGGGAAGGTTTTGAAAGTCTTCGTCAAACAGGGGGATGTCGCTATAAACACGCCGCTATTGCAGATCGGCAACCTGTCCAAAATGCATTGCGTGGCCGAAGTGGCTGATCGAATGGTTCAGAATGTAAAGCTGGGGCAAGAGGTCTTGATGACCAGCCAAGCCTTGCCCAGACCGCTCGCCGGAACCGTAAGTCGGATCGAAAAAGTTGTGGGCAACAGTACACTGTTCAATCCAAATCCATTCGCCTTGGTCGAACAGCAATCCGTTAACGTCCACATCGAAATCGCAGCGTCGGACAATGAACTTGCTGCCCAGTTGATCAATCTCCAAGTAGATGTCCAGATCGGCACTGCGACCCGATAATTTTTTGGCTGGGCGTTAGCTCTTAGTTGGGCGTTGAGCTCTTGGTTGGGCGTTACTTTTTTGGTTGGGCATATGCAATCGTGCCCTGTCGGCGCGTTCAAACGGGAACCGGCTCAATGCGAACCAATCTTGCACTACTCAATATTGTCACTAATCCGCAGAAGACTCTTTTGTCCCTTGCCGGTATTGGCATCGCGGTCCTGCTAATTTTCATGCAGTTGGGGTTTCTGGGGGCTGTGGAAGAAACCGCCACGAACACCTATGACCAGTTGGACTTTGATGTTCTGATCTGTTCGCGGAACTACCTGCACTTTGTCGATTGCGGGACGATCAGCGAAGCCCACCTGTTTGAAATTGAGGGGTCCGAGGGAGTCAAATCCACGAATTGGATCGACGTGTCGGTGGTCAGTTGGCGGATTGAAAACACGGGACTCAAAAGCATTTTATTGATGGGTGTGGATCCGATTCGCCCTCCGTTTAAGGGCCAGGAATTGAATGGTGCTGCCCTTCGACTGAATCGGCCTGATTCGCTTGTGGCTGACATAAAATCTCACTCGGAATTTGAACCCGCCAATGGACATCGGTTCTCGGGCGCGGATATCGGCAGACAGGTTTATCTGAATGATCGTCCGTTGGAGATTACGGGATTGTTTGAACTGGGAGCCGGCTTGGTGGCCAACGGTGCGGCGATGGTCAACAAACGGACCTTCCAGCGTCTGGTTCCAACGGTCAAGGAAAATGAAGTCTCGTTGGGGCTAATCAAACTAGAATCCGATGTTAACCCACAGGCATTTGCCCTTTCGATGCGTCAACGGTTTACCCGTCCTGATTCGGATGCTAAAGATCGACTGGTCGACGTTTGGACCAAGGAACAAATCAAGCAACGTGAACGCGAGCGATGGGTGGGTGACACGCCCATCGGTTTCATTTTCAAATTGGGTGTCCTGGTGGCCTGGATCGTCGGCAGCGCGATCGTCTACATGGTTTTAAGCAATGATGTTTCCAGTCGGCTCAACGAATATGCCACCATGAAGGCCATGGGCTACTCCAATGGATACATGGTCAACACCATTCTCAAACAGGCGGGGCTATTGGCGATGTTCTCGTTCATTCCGGCTATGCTGCTGGCGATGTTGCTTTATTGGATTACCGGAGCGTTGGCAAATATTGCATTGGTGATGACGGTGTCACGGATCATCATGGTGTTGCTGTTAACCTTCTTAATGTGTGGCTTGGCAGGTACGTTGGCTCTTAAAAAACTCTGGCAGGCAGAACCTGCCGAACTGTTTTAGTCAACCGAAAGGTTCAGCGGGAACATGATTGGGAAAAACATCAAAGGCTCCCTTGCCTGGCGAAACTTGGTTCACGACGGTCGCAAGCTGACCGTTGCAATCTTCGGAATTACTTTCGCAGTCATCCTGATGTTCCAGCAACGGGGTTTTCAGGACGCGTTATTCGATAGCACGGTACGGATCATCCATCAGATGGATTGCCAGCTGATCTTGCTCAACCCGACTCGCTTTGCCCTTTCCAGTGAAGTGCGTTTTGGGCGACATTTCATTGATATCGTTGAATCTTCTCCAGCCGTCAAATCAGTCGATCCGCTCTATATCGAGAATATGGCGGCGAGATTAAAACACCAGGGGTTTCGTGACCGCCCAATCCGAGTCCTGGCCTACGATTTATCGCGGCCCATTTTTATTCCTTCCCAGCTGCCAGTTGCCGACCAGATTGTCCAACTGCGGCAAGCCAACACGGCGATCATGGATCGTCTGAGTCATTCGAAATACGGATTTGATGTCAGTGACGATGCGTCCTTTCCCCAGCGCGGCGACCTTAGTGGCAAACCCCTTCAAATTGTTGGAAGCTTTCGGTCCGGTCGCGACTTTGCCCACGACGGCAATTTGATTATGTCGCTGGAAAATTTTGTCGATTATTTTGGGTACAGGTCCCGCGATCCTCGCGATGTGGTCGACTTAGGGTTGGTGAAATTGGTCCCCGGCTCTGATCCCGCAGAAGTCGCTCGGCAACTGAACACGGAACTGGGCAAGAATATTTTGGTGCTAACCAAGAACCAATTCATCACGAAGGAAATTAACTTCTGGAACCGTAGCACGCCGATTGGACCGATCTTCATGATCGGAACTGTGATGGGCTTCATCGTCGGTGTCATCATCTGTTATCAAGTTTTAGCGACGAACATCAGCGATCGCTTGGCAGAATACGCAACCTTGAAAGCGATGGGCTACACCAATACCTATTTCTATGGATTAATCTCCCAGCAAGCAGTGCTTCTTGCTGTTATGGGGTTTGTCCCGGGGCTAGTTCTTTCACTCGTTATTTTCCAAGTCAATTCGGGGCTGACTGGACTTCTGATGTATATCAACGTGACACGGGCCGGCGGAATCTTTTTGGCGACTCTACTGATGTGTGTTACCTCGGGCTTTTTTGCTGTTAGAAAATTATTGACCGCCGATCCCGCCAGTCTCTTCTGAGATTATCGTTCCCCTGTCGTCAAATTTCCAAACTCGATTTTTCGAACATTCAATGGCAACCTCCAATGGCAACCTTCAATGGCTAATCCCGACAAAGATCTCGACACACTGATCCGTCTGTGGGATCCTGCGCCTGCGGACTTAACGATCAATGTGGAGGCATTGGACCATTTCTATGGCGCTGAGCGAACCAATCAAGTGTTGTTCGATAACCACTTAAAAATCGGCAAGGGCGAAATCGTCATTCTCAAAGGGCCATCCGGTTCGGGCAAAACCACGCTGTTGACTTTGATCGGTACTTTGCGGAACGTCAAACACGGCAGTCTGAAGATCCTGGGACAAGAACTTAATGGAATATCAACGGCAGAAACCAACAAACTGCGCAAGAAAATTGGCTTCATATTTCAGGCGCACAATCTTTTTGAATCCCTGACCGCCACCCAAAACGTGCGAATGGCAACCGAACTGGTTGGGATGAATTCAAAAGAGGCCGATCGCCGCATTCTGCACGTTCTGCAACACTTGGGACTGGAAGATCGTCTGAATCACAAGCCAGGTTCCCTCTCTGGCGGTCAAAAGCAACGCGTGGCAATTGCGCGAGGAATCATCCATGAACCACCGCTGCTACTAGCCGATGAACCCACTGCTGCACTGGATGCCGGTTCCTGTGATAAGGTGATGGAGCTGTTTCTAGATTTGGCAAAGAACAAAGGCAAAACTATCGTCATTGTGACCCACGACGAAAAGATCATGCAAATCGCAGATCGATTCATACGGATGGAATACGGCCGAATCATCTGGAATGTACTGGCCCGCGAAAATCTTTCGATCTGCAGTATCCTCAGCCAATTCCCAGTCTTCGAAAAACTGGCCGCTCCCACACTCAATGAAATTGCCACCAAGTTGAATTTCAGAAGGTACCATCACGGTGAAGTGGTCATCCGTCAGGGCGATATCGGCAAAGAGTTTTTCCTGATTGGCCGTGGAAGTGTCGATATTGAAATCGATGGGCAAGTCGTCAACCGATTGCAACAAGGTGAATTCTTCGGCGAAGTTGCTCTGGTGGAAGAGATCGATACGCCACGCAACGCTACCGTGCGGGCAGTCGGCGACACGTGTTGCTTCATCGTAAACAAGACCGAATTTCAGCAAGCGGTCGGCCACCAAAAATTCCTGGATCGGATCGCTGAAGTGATTCGCAACCGAGGCGGAAAGACATGAACGGGCCAAAGTTAATTTGGCATTCGACCTAATAGCCCCTGACTTTGACGCAATCGAACACGATCGCGCTCAATCGCAACCCGCCCTTGGATGATCTGGGAATTCAAAAGTTGCATCCGCTGTTGTTGTTGCAGCCGTTGCTGGAAATCGATCGGGCGGAGATCTTTACCCTGTTCTGCGGTGGTCATCGTTTGCTGCAAGCTGGACACTTCTTCCAAGTTCAGCTGAAGCACTTTTTGATATCGATCCAATGATGAAAAGATCCCACGCACTTCCTGTTCCACGAGTCGTTCTTTTGTGTAGATCAACTGCTGCAATTGCTGGCGTAAGGAACAAAGCTGTTCCGCCTTCTGCCTCTCCAAGTCGTTCTTTTTCAAACAATTCCAGACGGCCAAAAGGGTCGCCGAAGGACCGACGGACAATGGTATCTGGGTGCCCACTATCTGCTGTCCCTGTTCCAGCGATTCCCAATCGCTCACCTGCATCAGTGTACGCATTGCCTGCAGGTCACCCCGTTGGTCCAACGCGACCGCGATAGCTTGCTGCTGGTCCTCGCTGGAAAAACTAGACCCCGATGTATCAGATGTCCAAATGGGACTGCGGTCGTTCAAGTCTAATGCCAAGAGCAGCGACAAACCGTCCAGAAGTTGGTTCTGGGCGTGCACCAACTCAGCTTCTTTTCGATCCAAGTCCAGTTCAGCCCGACCGAATTCCGCTGGATCAGCTTGCGAGGAAATTCCGGACTCACGAAACCGAAGAACGGTTTGTTCGGCATCGTCCAACACCAAGCGTCCCTGTTCCAGACCTGGTTGTTGTGCGTAAGTATTGGCCAAGTCCCAATACGCTTCCAGGGCGTTACCCACGTGGACGTTGCGTTCGTACTGCGCCTGGAAAGCAGCAACCGCTAACAGGGTTTCGCTGGCCAGATCTTGATCGCTGAGCCATGCAACCTGACGCTCGATTATTTTAGCTTTGGGAGCCGTTTGTGCCGCCAACTGTTCACAATTAGATAGTGTCAGCACACGAATTGATGTGCCAAGCTTCGTTTGGGAAACCGTTTCTGCAATCGTTTGCAGGTCCAGACTTTCCAACGTTTGGTAAGGCAATGCATTGAGCAGCAACTTTTCGCTGATCTGGCAACATTGGTTCACAGAACCCGCTCGATGCGAGGCACAGCCAACGGCAGATGCGATTGCTAGCATCAGTAGCGCACCCTTCATTCTGTGTTTCTGTTGGACCCGAACCATGACGACATTATCCTGCAAGCACGAATTGTTGACCCGTTTCTCAACCAGTCGGAAATTAGCTATCCAGTGATTGACTTTGCCGCAATGGCCACATGTTTGGGTTAGATCGTCGAAGACAATGGAAACGCTTAGCAAAACATTGCTAGCCAATCTTAATGTAAGAAATGTAGTGGCGCAAAATTCAGGTTGGGTAAGATAAACCAGCCCAACACTGAGGATTAAGGACGGTTGACTGCTACCGACGGCGATCACGAAGGAGCGTTCAACCAATTCGTATTCAAATTGACATTCAAAAAATCGCGTAAGTTCGTTTTTCAGACGAAACCGAGTCTCGCCACGATCTGCAAACCAATGTCCTAAAATTCAATCCGTTCTCCGGGGTACGGTTTGACTGCCGTGATGTTACTTGCCGTGATGTTGCTTCCCGTGATTGTGTTCCGATTGGCTGGGCGGCGGGAAGGCTTCGCATAACACGCCAAGTGTTCGACTTGGGGTCAGCGGCACATCTTCGTCCTGTGTACCCTAAATCAAATGAAGCGGACAAATCAAAGACTTCAAAACTGGGTTTGGGGGCAATTGATTCTGGACAAGTATTCGGAGTGGACTTCCCAAGTGGACTGATACGAACAGTCTCTGCCGCAGGATGGCCTGAAGTCGCGAATCCAACCCCAGTTTTATGGCAAGTGCCCTAAGTCCTTAAGTGACAAATGGTTATCACGGCAAATGGGCTACGTCAAAGCGCAGAAAAACTAAGCTGAGATCGCCAAATCAGGGTAATTCCTGGTTGCCAACTGTTGCGTTCGGGTTCACAATACACAGTGTCCAACCCAAACACAGACGGCCCACGGATGTTCCCGATGGTGTTGTCTCCAAAGGAGGTGCATGAATCATCATTAGGAACCGGCCAGCCGCTGTAGATCGCGTTTTCGCAGTGACGCAAGTCCTGGCAATGAAGAACTGGACAGCAGAGCGGTTGCCCGTTTGGACCCAATGCAGCGAGTGTAGAGTTTATGCGAGAGTTGACGTCGGACGAATTCCACTGAAATTTCCACCTGGGCGGAATCTTTCCATTTTGCCCAAAGTCTAGACCATACTTATTCCTTCATGGAAGACAGTCGGGTCTGGGAGCAAATAGATGAAGAAAAATGGCTTTACGTTAGTCGAATTGTTGGTGGTGATCGCCATCATTTCTATCTTGATGGGCTTGCTTTTGCCTGCGGTTCAATTCGCGCGTGAATCCGCTCGGAACGCATCCTGCAAAAACAATTTGCGGCAAATCGGCCTAGCCGTTTTCAATTACGAAAGCGCGAAGCAGGTTTATCCGCCTGCCAGAATCATGCCAGCCAAGGATCCCGCACCTGGATTTGGATGCGGTGGAAACGAAGCATCTTGGCTGGTTCGAATTATGCCCTACATCGAAGCCGGCAACATCTATAGCCAATGGGACTTGGCCCAACCGTATTCGACCCATGCTGCGGAACTTCAATCGGTTCCTCTTTCCACCTATCTCTGTCCCACCCGTCGTTCGATCTCGGAAGCTACGGCGCCTCCGGTTGATATTACCGTTGGCGTCACCTTGCCTTGCGGATGTGGCGGCCAAACTACCGTCACCGTCGTAGGTGGTGCCACTGGCGACTATGCAGGAAACCACGGCGACACATCCGCCGGCGCCACCGGTGCGGCGACCGATTTCTACTACGGAGGCAATGGGAACGGCGTGTTGATTTCGTCACGTGCCCGATGTCAGATGGATACAAACTTGCCTGGAAGCTGGGTGGATAAAATCAGAATCAGTGATGTGCGAGATGGAACATCGAATACATTTTTGGCGGGTGAACTTCATGTACAACCTGAAAACCTGAATCAAATTCCGTTCAATGGCCCAATTTACAATGGCGCAGACCTTGCTGCATTTGCACGGGTGGGTGGCGTTGGAACTCCGATCGCCCGCGGACCGAACTTCGTGCCTGGCCCTATTCTGGGATTTGGTAGCTGGCACGCTGAGCAATGTAACTTTGTGATGACTGATGGTTCCACCCGTTCGGTATCTCCCTTTTTGGACACTCAAACACTGGCGAGATTGTGTAATCGAGCAGACGGAGAAGTGATTAACAGTGATGAACTCAATTAAAAATAGTTCGGTATCGTCTTCCTTTTGGATCATGGCGTTGACATGCCTGGGCCTTGGATGCAGTGACCAACCGGCGACCTATCCAATCACTGGTAAGGTGCAATTTTCTGATGGCACGCCGGTTCAATTCGGTGAAATTGAGACCCTGCAATCCGAATTGAAACTGAATGCCCGTGGCAGCATTCGAAAGGATGGATCGTTTGATTTGGGAACGTTCAGCCAAAAGGATGGTGCCGTTGCGGGCAAGCAGAAAGTGGTGATTACCTAATTTTCCGCGAGTCCCCTCAGTGGCAATGTGAAGTTTGACACGATCGAACATAATCATGGTCACGAAATTGATAAGAAGTACAGTTCCTACGGCACTTCTACCTTAGAATTCGACGTCGTCCCGGGTGTCTCCAAACCGATCGTTCTTGAAATTACTGACTACACTCCAGCCAAGAAACATTCAGGTCACTGATTCGCTACCATTGGATAAAGTATCAACGATTGCGTAAGTTCGTTTTGGATCGATTTCTGTTTGATCTTTCCCTAAAGACCACGTCATCTTATTGTTGGGGATCCCGTTAGCTACGCACACGGATTTAACCAGCGGTAAGGCCGGGTTTTACCAGCGGTGGGCCGGATTTAACCAGCGGTAAGGCCGGGTTTTACCAGCGGTGGGCCGGGTTTTACCAGCGGTGGGCCGGGTTTTACCAGCGGTGGGCCGGGTTTTACCAGCGGTGGGCATAGTGCCTGGTTCGGGAACACCATGACCATTCGAGTTCGCCATTCGAGTTCGCCATTCGAGTTCGCCATTCGAGTTCGCCATTCGGGTTCGCCATTCGGGTTCGCCGTGGGACTTTTGTGTTTCGTCGCTCCAGCCGGCTTTTAGCAGGCAAACGCTTGCGACACTCTTCAAGCCGACACGAAGGCAATCATCTGGACGTTCCTACAATTGGACTCAAAGCCGTTCTTTGGTCGATCCTCTGGAAGCGGGCGTTACGAATGCGATTTGACCTTCGGTAACCGCACCGCGTTTACAATCACCGAAACACTGCTAAAACTCATCGCTGCCGCGGCAATCATTGGGCTTAGCAAAGCACTGGTTCCAAAAACGGGGACAAAGATTCCTGCCGCGATAAGAATTCCAATCTCATTGTAGATGAATGCGAAAAGCAAATTTTGCCGAATATTGCGCATGGTTGCTCGACTTAGTTGGATCGCCTCGACGATGCCACTCAGGCCCCCTTCACCAACTTGACGCCTGCGCTTTGGATCGCCACATCCGTTCCGGTCCCCATGGCAATACTAACATTCGCTTGCGCCAATGCGGGAACATCGTTGATTCGGTCGCCCGCCATTGCCACGATGGCTCCGGTCAATGGAAGCTGCTTGATTCGATCATGATTGTCTTCTGGACTGACGCCAGCCTGAACGTCATCCATTGATAATAGCCGGGCAACGGCGGCAGCTGTACACTGGTTATCACCCGGTACACCGACCATCGGCAACATGGCAATCAAGAGTACGGGGACCGCTAAAGCAACCGCGATCCAAAATCGAACAGTCATTGCCGTCAATTCCGAATCGTCTTCCGGTTGGGTATCGCTAACAAATTTTGGTCCAGAACCATACCGCAAATAAGGCAAGCCCCGGAACGGTCCTGGTTGATCTCAGGATGCATTGGGCAGGTGTAGATGGTTTGTTCTGGCTGCTGGCACAGCATTTCTTTACAAAGCCAGTCCGCACTTTGGACAACTGCCTGCGGTGTCGCTAGTGACTCACTCACACATTGGGCAGAACTATTTTGCTGAATCACACGCTGAATCACGCTTTGCTTCTGTTTCCCTAGCTGGTGTTTCGCCACTAGCTTGGCAGCACTTGTCCTGTGGCGACAGTTCAGGCGCGATTTTCGTATTAGATTGAAACTTGTTTAAACCGTGTTCACTACAAAAAAGGAAAGTTAGTCCGTCTTTCTCGGCACGCAATGCGGTGGTTGTGTCGACGCTCTTTCCGCGGACTGGATCGATTTGTTCCGACATAACCAAGTACTTTGAAATTTATGATTTGATCTCCAACTAGACCATTAAACTTTGACAATGGACAGGGAACGTTTGACCGTTCCCTGTCGCGAGCGAAACTTCGTTTATTGTCAAACCTTTTTGGTTAGCGGACGGAATCTTTGCCTGCTATTCAGCTGATTCAAGTGCCATTGGTTTCACTACATTGCGCTCGATTAGCAAATTCACTTTTGTGATGAACACAATGGGTTTGGCTTGAATTTCTGCTAGACAATCCGGGCAGCAAACAAAGATTTTTCGCCCGTGAACTACTGTCGATTTCATGTCGTCAGTTAGCGGTTTTCCTGTGACGGGGCATGCTCCTTGGGATTTTGCCAGGTTACCTTGGACGGTTTTCCACAGTGCAGCTTCAATCTTTTTTCCAACGCAGGCTTTGCAACACAAAAAGGCCGTCTCCTCTGGACCCACTTTTACTTTGATTGGCGCGCCCATCGAGCCTAGTTTTTCGCCACTGACCGGGCAAATTCGCTGAGCCGCAATCTGCAATCGATCATTACTGACTTGCTGTTTTGCCGTGACATATTCTTTGTAGTTGGCATTGACTATTGTCATCGCCGCTTCGACATCTGCTTGAATTTTTTCTATGCACGGTGGACAACAAACAAAGATCAATTGTCCGTCGACGATGGTTGATTTCATTTCGGCATTGACCGGCTTTTCCATGATGGGGCAAAGCTTTTGGGCGGCTGCCAAATTCGTTTTAACCGCTTTCCAGTGCTCGGGATTTAATGGCTTCCCCTTACAACCGTCACAACAAAGAAACAACTCTTGCTGTCCAGCTTTTACTTTGATTGGACTGCCCATCGAGCCTAGCTTTTCGCCGCTGACTGGGCAAATGCCTTGAACCGTCGCTCTCAATGGATCGGACTCCGATGGTAGTTCTTCTTGCGGGCTTTCCTGTGTTTGGGTTTGCAAGTTGACGATAGATTCTGTGGATTCAAAGCCCACCGCCGCAGTGGAAGTTAACGCAATTGTTAGGAATGTCAGGATCGATTTCACTGGTTTCTCCAAAATTTAGTTGTTATCGAGTATGGGTTGAATCGCGCAATTGGGATAGCACCGACTGCGAATCACAAATATCTACTTCGGTTTGGTCTACCTATAAGTTACGGGTATAGCCGGACGACGTAAGCGACCTGCTGATCGGCAAACCGCTGCACAAGTGATGCGATGGTTTGCGTGGCGAATTCCTGAAGCACGATTAGATCACCGGGCCCAAAGTCGTCTGGTACCGCAAAACCACAGGCTTTCGCTCTTTCTGCTACGTCTGAATTCGGGAAGTTATTTTGGGACAATTCTTCAGTCTTCGCTGGGCATCTCGACAGCAAGTCCCATTTTTAGTTTCAACTCTGCAATAGCGCAGTAAATGGTCGGAACAACGAATGACGAAAACGGTTCCACTAACATGCCACCGAAAACCGGAATCGCCATCGCTCGTGCCACGTCCGCACCGCGACCTGTTGACAAGAGCACTGGAAGTAAAGCGACCAAGGTCGTTACCGTTGTCATCAGACAGGGGCGAACCCGCTTCATTCCGGCCTGGAATACAGTCTCCCGTAATTCGTTGATCGAATTAGGCGGTCGCTGTTTTAGCAGTTGCTGAATGTAGGTTGCCATCACCACGCCATCGTCTACTGCGATCCCAAACAACGCAATGAAGCCGATCCAAATTGCCGTATTCATCTCGATTCCGGCAACCGCGATGGCAATCATTCCACCAGCGAATGAAACGGGAATCGCAGAAAAGATCGTGGCCGCAATCGAGAAATTTCGAAAACTCAGATACAACAGAAAAAAGTTGATCAACATGGCCAGTGGAACCAAGCCCAAGGGAATCCAGTTCAAGACCCAAGCGATCTGATCCTGAAGCGTGACGACCTGGGTGGGATAGTCTAGGTCCAGCAATGGACCCAACCAAGCCAAACGCAGATTGGATTTGACTTGATTTTCAAACGAACCCACCGGCACCATTTCAAAATTGCCCTCGGGGAATTGTAAATCGCCAGACTGTCGGGCTTGAGCCAATTGTTTCATAACGTTATCGACGGTTTCGATATCACCTTTGATGTTTGAAGGTGAAAACATAACGTGAGCCACCAGCCGCGAGTCTTCGCTGTTGATCATCCCTGGCCCCCACGAAGTACTGAGGGAAGCCAGGCGCTGCAGTGGCACAACATCGCCCGCCATGGTCACAATCGGAATCTGTCCTAATTGGTCAATCTTCTCACGATACTCACGATTAAATCGGACCTGAACCGGATACCGCTCCCGTCCTTCAACAGTTGTCGTTGCGTTAACGCCGCCAAGCCCGGCGGCCACAATCTCATTGACCATCATGGTGGTCATGCCGTAGCGGGCCGACTGATCACGATCGACGGCAAATTCGAAGTAGGGCTTCCCCATCACAATGTCAGGGTTGACCGAACGTTGATCGACAAGTGGATTCTCTTTCAAGACTTGGGCCACACGATTGGCAGCGATTCCCAAGCCTTCCAGCGAATCGCCATAGATACGAATCGCCATCGACGCTTTGATGCCACTGGCCAACATGACGACTCGACCTTCGATCGGTTGCAGCGGAGAGGCAGGAGTCACACCTGGCATGGTTGCAACCGCATTGATTTCATTCCAAATGCTCCTCGAGTCAACGCCGTCACGCCATTGATCTCGAGGCTTCAACATGACATAGGTTTCGATCATCGTCACCGGCGCTGGGTCCAACGCCGAATCGGCTCGACCGATTTTCCCTAGCACATTTTCAACTTCGGGGATCTGCAGAATCATCGCATCCTGGGTCTGCAAAACTTCCATAGCTTGCGAAAAGCTGGCTGCTGGATAAAGACTGGGCATGTAGAACCAACTGCCCTCATCTAGGGCAATCCAGTCATCTGAAGTCAGCCCCGTGAATGTGTGTTTGGCAGCAACGTAACCGGGGACTTCGTTCAACTGGGCTCCCAGTCGGTTGGAGACCTTCTCCAGCGGTTCAAGCAGCACAGGGAATCCGACCCATGCTCCCATACCGGCGATGACCATGATCAACGGAAAGCCTAACATCAACAGTTTATGTTCAATGGCGAACCGAAGTCGCGCCGCATAAAGATAGCGAATCAACCGACTCACTGGATTACCTTCAATCGGTCGGATTCGCTCGCGCATTATCCACCATCCAATCCCAAATCCAAGCAAAGCACTTAGTGCCGTCACCCCTACCGGTGGCAATTGGCCAATGGGTTGTAAACCTAAACTGGGCCACACGGTAGAAAACCACTGGGATGTGACCACAATGCCATCAATCAGATAGTGTCCCCACACAAAATGCGACATCAACCCAGCCAATAAAGCCAAGCCTAGCGACCCAATCGTCGCTAGCCATCGCGGCGATTGAGAACTCTTAAGAAACATCCGACACAACATCGGAACTAACGTTATCGCTACGATCAAACTGGCAACAATTGCGAACGTTTTTGTCCATGCCAAAGGAGCAAACAGTCGTTGATCACGGCCTGTCAGAAAAAAAACGGGTAGAAAACTGACGACCGTGGTGCTAACCGCCGTCACGACCGCAGGAGCCACTTCAATCGCAGATCGTTGGATGACCTGAGTACGATCTTCGTTTCGAAGTTCGGGCGATGTCTTCTCCCATTCGGCCAGATGATCGTAAATATTTTCTAGAATGATAATGCCCATGTCGACCATCGTACCGATCGCAATCGCGATTCCAGCCAACGACATAATGTTGGCGTCCACTTGAAAAATTCGCATCGCGATGAACGCCATCAGCACCGCCAGCGGCAACGAAATGGCGATGATCAAACTGGCTCGGAAGTGAAGCAAAAACAAAACAACAATGGCAATCGTAACGATAGTTTCCTGAATTAACGCCTCGCTAAGTGTCTGCACCGTTTCATCGATCAAGAAAGTTCGGTCATAGATGCCGCGAATTTTGATCCCATTCAACTCTGGTTCCAACGAGGCGATTTTCGCTTTCACTCGTTCGATTACGATCCTAGGATTTTCGCGATATCGCATCACAACGACACCGCCAACCGCTTCCGAACCATTCAAGTCTAAGGCCCCGGTGCGAAATGCCGGGCCAGTTTGTACCGTAGCTAGATCGCGGACCCGAATCGGAATTCCGCTGCTGGTCTGAACAACGGTTTGTTCGATTTGCTGGATCGTCTCGACTTCCGTTTTACCCGAACCCAAAAACCCTTTTCCACGAACCAGGTATTCCATCCCCGAAGTTTCGGCCGTCTTGGCGCCGACTTCCGTGTTGGACGCTCGCACAGCTTCCAACAGTTTCGCCAATGTCACTTTGTGATAGCGAAGTTTCTCCGGATCGACTTCAATTTGATACTGACGAACGTAACCGCCTACCGATGATACCTCGGCGACACCTTCGACAGATTCTAGAGCCAGTTTGACGACGTAATCTTGAGTCGTTCGTAAGTCGGCTAGATTGGTGCCCTGTGGCGGTTCCAGAACATAGTAGAAAATTTGACCCAAACCCGTAGCTGCCGGTCCCAGTACAGGAGTGACGCCTTTGGGAATTTTCCCGCTGGGCAGCGACAACAATTGCTCTGCGACTCGGGAACGAGCCCAGTAAAAATCGACGCCGTCGTCAAAGGTGACCTGCACAAAGCTAAAGCCAAACATGCTTTTGCCTCGCACATTCCTTGCGCCTGGCACCGCCTGTAAGGCCACGGATAGCGGGTAGGTTAGTTGATCCTCGATATCTTTGGGCGATTGCCCGGGCCAATCGGCTAAGACAATTACTTGGTTTTCGCCGACGTTGGGAATCGCATCCAATGGGACCGAATTGATGGAGAACCAACCAAATGCAACAACCAGCATCGTGACAAAAATCACGATCAGACGCTCTTGAATGCAGAATTTTACGATCGCTTGGATCATGGATCTTTTCCAGGGAAGTGGGCAAAGTCAGAAGTCGGAACCAAATCGCAAACTATTTCGGTAAGTCCATCTGCGGTAGGTCTAGCTGGGGTAGGTCTAGCTGGGGCAGGGCCATCTGCGGTAGGGCCATCTGCGGCAGGTCCGTTTGTGGCAGGTCCGTTTGTGGCAGGTCCGTTTGTGGCAGATCTAGCTGTGGTAGATCGTCCTCGACTTTAGGCTGAATCTCCTTGTCATTGGATTTGTAATCCAGAAGTATCTTCAGATATTTGTCAGGCTCTTTAAGCAACCCACTGCGGCAACCTTCGCAACAAATCATCACGCCTTTGCCGTTGACATCGACTTGAATTGGCGTGCCCATACCGGTCGAACCTAGACGAACTTCCGTGACCGGGCAAATCACTTGTTCTTGAGCCACAGCACGCTCCGAATCACTCAAAGGTGCAAACGCAACACGCATTTCCTCCAGTTCGGCTTCTGTCAGCGGAAGGTCCTCGGCAGCAATCGTAACCGCTTTATTGGGATCGATTAAGGATGGATTTCCTTGCAGTTGCATTTGGGCATCCAACAAAAATGTAGAGCGCGCCACAACTTGGTCACCAGCGTTGATCCCTTGCAAGATCGCGGTCATTCGGTCGACCGTAGGCCCCGTCTTGACTTGTCGTAATTGAAATTCTCCCGGTTGAATTTCCACGTAAGCCACTGAAGTGTTTCCTACCGAAAGTAAACTGTCGCGGGGGACAACCACGGTGGCTTGCCCCATGCCATCATCCGTCAATAAATCGACTTGCAATTTTGCCCGAGCGAATTCACCTGGCCGCAATTTTCCTTCTTCATTTTCAATGACCACGCGGACCCCCACCGTTCGCGTTTTCGGATCAACGCTAGGCGAGATAAAATCGACTTTGCCTGCAACGCTTTCGGAATTTAGCGACTGGGTGGAAGCGATCACCGGTTGGCCAAGTCGGATGGAACCGGCGTCTTCTGGGAACAGTTCCAGCACCAGCCAAACTTTGCGAAGATCCGCCAGTTGATAGATGGGTGTTCCTGCGGTAACGTATTGACCCTTTACAGCGAACTTCTGAATCACCGTTCCGCTAATGGGTGCTTTCAATTCAAATCGCCGTTGCGCTGATTTGGTTCGCTCGATTTCTTTCACCTGAGCGTCGGTCAATCCCATTTCAATCAGTCTCCGTCGCGAACTAGCTAACAGGTTCTCGTTCGCTTCGGCGACTCGGTTATTTGCCGCTTGATTGATGTCTGCATATTCCAATGTCTTGACGTACTCGACTTGAGCGGAATAAAGATCAGGCGAATAGAGCAAAGCCAGTGTTTGCCCCTGTTCCACTTCGATCCCTGTGTAATCGGCGTACAGTTCTTCGATGCGACCATCGATATAGGCAGACAGGTTTTTCATGTTGCTTTCGTCGAAAACAATTTCACCAACACCTGCGATTTCGCGACGAAGTGTCTGGGTGGTTGCCGTGACCGTCTGGATGCCAGCGACACGACGAGACCTGGGATCGATTTGAATCGTCGACGACGGACCCGCACTCGCACCCGCTGCTGGCACCAGTTCCATCCCACAAACAGGACAACGCCCCGGTTGAGTGGTCGGCGGAACACACATCATCGGGCAGATGTATGTGGTCGCGGTCGCGGTCGCTAACACTTGATCATCTTGTTGATCACTCAGGGCAGACTGGATCCAACTGTTTTGCTGTGCCATCCCAAGCATGGCAATCCCACCCGCGAACGCAGCCAAAATGAGAATGGGAGTCAGCAATATTCTGGTAAATCCTAACGCTAGGCTCCAAGCAGATTGCTGCGATCGATTGTTATTTTCGGACATAGGTGTACTCGTATTCAAAACGATAGCCACAGCGGAACGCCGTACCCGACTGGTAGCGGTGCAGCGAAACGGTAGGTGAAAATGGAACAGCCAGACGAACAGATAAAGTGTCTGAAGAAAGTCTCATCAACGGATGAGAACTAAATGGTTACCGCTGGAGAATTCTGACCCAAGCGCATACCATTACATGCCGCTACCGGCCTAACGCCGAAATCGTGACAGAAGCGCACAGGTCTCGGGTGCGGTTCGGACACAAGCGGTGCTAGGCCCACAAAGCGTTGGGGCCTTAAAAAAATTGGCTTGCACCCAAGGCACATCCGGAAAGGATAAGCAAGCGATCGATACTTGATTCTGAACCGAAGACTGAATTGGCGGCAGAGTCGGGAGACGATTTGGAGTGTCTTTTCTAACTGTGCATTGACAGCCATCACATTGGCACGCGTCACGGTTTGGATCACGGTTTGGATCACGGTTTGGATCACAGCAGCAACCGCCCGATTCGCTCGATGTTTTTCTGACAGCGACCCGCGAAGTACTACTGTTTTCACTGGCACTGCAGCAATCGCCTTGGGATTTGATTGCATTGTCCTGAAGTTTAACGCTGGTCTGTAATTGGGTCTGTAACTTGGTCTGTAACTTCACTTTAACCGAGCAACACGTTTTAACGGGCTGAAGGATGGTTTTAACAGGACTGGGTGAGGCCGCTTTTGATTCAATCGCCGCCCCCGCGGTTCGACATTCGCAACCGCCATGCACAATCGCCAGTGGCCCAGCAGCGATACACAGCGCGGTGAACCAGATGATCACAGCCTTAGCGAATTTTCGACAGGAAAGGGCTCGATTCAATGGACTAACGATTCTAAGAGTTTGCCCGGGATGGAAGTCACCGCACTTGAAGTATAGCCCAAAGCCAGGTTTAGCCAAAGCGGAATTATCGCTGAATGCCTTGCGAATTCCAGTCAAATGCCGTCGCTTGGGCCAGCGTCGGGCGAATCAGGCGAAGAAACGCCTGGCTTTTTCGGTACGAATCTCACGTAGGCCTGGCTTAAGGCACGCTGCTGATGCTGTTCTACTGACACAACGGGCCAATAATTAACCCGCAGAAAATATCCGAGCGGCGGATTGTCATTTCAAGTCCGCTTGTAGTTGCCCGATACTTCGAACCAGAGAAGACAGTTGTTGATTGTACTGCGATTGAAGGTTCGCCTGGGCAACCCGATATTTTAGGACCGCACGCCAGTTTTCCATTAGTTGCACGAACGTAATCTTGCCATCGGAATAACCTGTGATGGTTAGATCCAACGTTCTTTCGGCCTTGGGGATGATATCCTGTTGCAACAAACCTAGAGTGCTTTGAGTGCTTTCAATTTGGGCCGTCAAATTGAAGACTTCTTCGGCGGCTTTGTCCTGCATGGACGCGTAACGGTTTTCTGCTGCCCGCAAATTGGCTTGTGCTTCGCAGACGCCCGCCTGAATGCGATTCTTGTAAATCGGCAAATTGAAACCAATCCCCAGAACCAACGCATCATCTCCATTTCGCACTGGACTGATTCCGTTGCTGGACGTGGCAATCCAATTCAAACCAACCGTAAAATCTGGCTTGCCGGCCAGTTCCGCCAAATGAACACTCTTTCGATTTCGATTAATTGCCGCTAATTGCATGTGCAGATCCGGGCGCAGCATCGCTGCCTGTTCCAGTAATTGTTCGACCGAAAACTGACGAGAATTCTGTTCCAGCGTGTCACTGATTTGCAAGTGAGTGTTCGGGGCCAGATGAAGTAAGCGTGCCAGGCGAGTTTGGTAGGTAATTCCCTGCTGCCGAAGTTGAGTCAGTTGGTTTTCGATTGATGACTGTTCCACTTGCACGTTGAGGACATCTTGTTGCGATACCGATTGCTTGACTTCGTATTGCCGCAGAATCACCTCTTCAATTTGCGCAAGAGTCTTCTGATCTTCGACCACGATCTGGATCGACTTACGAATAAATAGCAATTGGTAACAAGCGGAACGAATGCTTTCGGCCAGTTCAATCTGAACTTGTGCTAGATTTGCAGATGCAGCTGCGACTTCCTCTTGGATCATTTCCGCTTGAGTGGATCGTCTGTCGGCATTCGTAAACTTTTGATTCACGCCTAAAGAAAAAGTTTGTTCACCTGCTGCGGTTTGGACGGGTGCAAAAAACGTATTGGTGCTGACCATCGGGTCGGGCAACGATCGCACTTGCGCAATGCGTTGCCGAGTGGCTTCGATCTGATAGCGAGCCTCGGCAACGGCCGGATTTCCGGCCAGACCTATCTGAACGTAATCTTCAATCGATCGATCGTTTGGAGTCAATTGACTGCTGGCAAAGACATCTTCCTGATTCGACTGACGTTTTTCCAGACCCGTCGCTACCGTATGTATCTGCGACGGTTGGGCAGGACCAAGAGATTCGCGTTGCGTGCAACCCAAAACAGGGTCGACCCAAGAACCGCCAACCCAAAGAGAAGTCAATGTTGCTAGAGCGATACCGTTCAGCAATTTCATAAGATTGACCTTTAAAACGAATGGCATTTCAGCCGCGAACGATCCCTCCATTAGTAATCGTCGATATTATCTACCCAGGTCGATCAGAATCTTATCAATCGACTCTGTTTACCCAACCGTCAAACTTGGCCTCGACAACCGCACGCTGGACCTGGCATTCCATTTTACGACTTGCAAATCGCTTCAAAACCAAACGGCTCTTGGGTAGATCGGGCAGCAGAGTCAATAAACACGGCATTCAGATGACCATTGTGGCTTACTTGGGACACAAGTGTTTATTCCTTCAAGCCTACCCACCTCATCATCTCGACGGTAGCATAACGAGCGGACGGACGGTTTCAAAATTGCTTGCATGCTGGCTAATTATTGTGAGGACTCCATGATGTTCGCTCGACGGATCATCACGCTGCTAGTCATTTTGGGTAGTGCCGTTGGCTGCGGTCGATCGGAACCCACTGAAAATGCCAATCTTATCCAGCCATCATCGGCGGTTGAACAAAAATCTTTGAATCGACCATCAGAACAGGTATTAGAAGGCAATCAAACGCTTCCAGGGACCGCCCGCGATTCTTCGCTTGCCATTTTCAACAGAAGAATCTTACCAATTTTTCAGTCCAGCAAACCTTCTAGTTGTGCAGAATGCCATCTAAGTGGTGTCGACCTTAAAGAATACATTCGACCTAGCCAGCAACAGACCTTTGCCTCGTTGGTCGACGCTGGTTTGATCAACGTGAATCAACCGGACGACTCAAAAATTCTCACATTTATTCAACGTCGCCCTGAACAAAAGAGCCTCTTGATCGAAGAAATTCGCGAGCAAGAGTTCGAGGCCTTTCGTGCCTGGATCCAGGCCGCAGTGAGTGACAATGCTTTGATCGCTGACGCAGAAGTTCAGACGATCGGCTCGAAATTTTCGTCCGACGTAATCCGCCATGGCAGAAAAGATCGGGTGCTGGAATCCTTCGTCGAAAACGTATGGACCGAGGCCGGGCGTTGTACCGCGTGCCACTCCCCGGACACCAATCAAGAACAGGTAAAGGAGCACGGAGAACAGGTGTCATGGATTTCGGTCGGCGACCCGCAGGCGACATTAGACTACATGGTGGACGTCAAACTAATTGATACCGATGAACCCGAGAAGAGCTTGCTGTTGATGAAGCCAACGCTTCAGCTGCCGCATGGTGGCGGACAAAAGATGGTAATTGGGGATCGAACCTATAAACAGTTTCGCCGCTTCATTGACGATTACACCGCCATCGTCGAGTCGCGTTACGCCAAGTCAGATCAATTGCCCATACCAAGCCAAGAAGTTTCCGTCGTTACCGACATTTGGATGAAGATCGAAGGCGTCCCAGCAGAATACGACAAAATGCTGCTGCAAATAGATCTACACCAGCAAACAGACTCTGGCTGGTCGGCGCTGCCGGTGGCAACCGCAGATCGTCCGGTGTTTGGTGGTGGCAATTTGTGGCAGCACTCGCTTAGCCTTCTGGCGATTCGAGAGACGGACTGGGCTAATCAGCTTTCCGCCAAGAAGCTGCCGCCGGGCAATTACTTAGCAAAAATCTACGTCGATCAAAACGATAAACTCCAGAAGAATTTCAACGCGGAATTAGGCGAAGGCGAATTTATTGGCCAGGTCCAGGTAGAAAGCCAATGGCCAGCCGGTTACGGAAAAATGACAATCATAAAGTTCCCCTCCCCGTAGCGATCCCCCTTCGATTCTTGGTGAAAAACCCATTGCCTGGGTGGGCGAAACCGTTTTGCCACGCATATCTTTACTGGATACCAAGTGCCCATACCTTTTCAAGTTATGCTCGTTGGGAAGTTCCGGTAAGCACGCTGTGTGAAATCTGACTTCTGGCAAATCGTCTATTTGGGTTTCATGCGACTAGCCTAGCCAGTTGCTATGGCTATAATAGAAGCTCAAGACGAATATCCGGTGGGAGAGTTTTCTGGCAGGCTGATTGTGTTTGAGTGAACCAAAACACTCATTTCAGCTTGGTCTAAGAAACGCCGAAGGTGCAAGTTAACCCTGAACCGCTCAGGCAAATGGACCGCCGGTATTGAGACGTCTGCTCTGGAGAGTGATGTGCGATGACGTGGCAATTTGAATTGCCCAATCGACACATCCACCGAAGGGGAAAGGCCGAACCCGAGTAGGTTTGGCTCGATCTCTCAGGTAAAAAGGACAGAGGGGTTACGCCCGAATTAAACGCTGGAACGAAGCGCGACTGAAGTTGAGTGCACTTGAAGTTGAGTGCACTTGAAGTTGAGTGCACTTGAAGTTGAGTGCACTTGAAGCTGAGTGCACTTGAAGCTGAGTGTAGTTTGCGCTAAAGGAAACGTCCAAGCCCTATCGTCCACTCGCTGGATGGCTTAGTCGAAGGCCTTCGAACCTGGTTTGTTTTGTTGCGGAAAATCACCCCGAAATTTTGTCTATCCGGAGAATTCTCATGGCTGCATCACTCTCGCCATTTGTTGGGCGTCACATTGGCCCGCGCGATCACGAAATCCAGGAAATGCTGGATGTGCTTGGCTACCAATCGTTGGATGAAATGACCAAGGCAGTTGTTCCCCCCAGGATTTTGGATCTATCGCCCATGGATTTAGAATTGGGCGTCAGTGAAGAGCAGGCATTGGCAGAACTTAGCGATTTAGCCAACCAAAATAAAGTCTTGCGATCGTTTATTGGGCAGGGCTATTACGGAACTCACGTTCCAAAAGTCATCCAACGAAACGTGCTAGAGAATCCGGCTTGGTATACCGCGTACACTCCGTACCAACCAGAAATCTCCCAAGGTCGCTTGGAACTTTTATTCTACTTCCAAACCATGATTTCCGAATTGACCGGCCTGGAAATCGCCAATGCTTCGCTGTTGGATGAAGCCACCGCCGCTGCCGAAGCGATGACGTTGTGCCAACGTAGTGTTAAGGGTAATAAGAACCGCTTTTTAGTGTCCACCCTTTGCCATCCGCAAACGATCGACATCCTGAACACACGAGCCCAACCGTTGGGAATTGCAGTGGTGATGTTCGACGAAGCTGCACCTGTTTCCGATTGGAACGACGTCTTTGGGCTGATCGTTCAATACCCAGCGACCAATGGCAGCGTCAATTCTTACAAGGCCTTGATCGATGAAGCCCACCAAAACGGTGCATTGGTCATCATGGCTACGGACTTACTGGCGCTAATGAATCTACGGTCGCCTGGCACCTTGGGTGCAGACGTGGCGATTGGCAATTCGCAACGATTCGGGGTTCCCTTTGGACTTGGTGGTCCGCACGCGGCGTTTTTGGCAACCAAAGACGAATACAAGCGAACATTGCCCGGCCGTCTAGTGGGTCAATCGATTGATCGACATGGAAAACAAGCCTTCCGCTTGAGTTTGCAGACTCGCGAACAGCATATCCGTCGAGAGAAAGCGACTTCCAACATTTGCACCGCTCAAGCATTGCTTGCGATCATGGCTACGCTATACGCGGCTTACCATGGTCCCGAAGGTCTGAAAGCGATTGCAGATCGGGTTCACGCCTTGACCAATCGTTTGTATCGCTCGCTTTCATCCGCTGGACGAAAGTTAGCAAGCGACCAGTTCTTTGACACCTTGGTCGTTGAAGTGGGTTCCCAAGCGGACCAAATCATGGCCCAAGCGGTCGAATCTGGCTTCAATTTACGCCGGATAAGCGAGAGTCAAATTGGCGTTTCGTTGGACGAAACCACTCTTGATTGCGAAGTTCAAAAATTGGCCCATTTATTGGGCGGCAGCGATTTGGAGAGTGACGATCAGTCGTCGCTGGACAGCCAGCACTTGCGGTCCGACAAGGTGTTGTCTCAGGCAGTTTTTCATAACAATCGCAGCGAAACTGAGATGATGCGGTACTTGCGCCGTCTTTCCGAAATGGACATCGCTTTGGATCGAGCGATGATTCCACTGGGTTCGTGCACAATGAAGTTGAACGCGGCCAGTGAACTAACACCCGTAACCTGGCCACAATTCAATTCAATCCACCCCTTTGCTCCTGCCGATCAATGGATTGGCTATCGAAAGTTGATTGCATCGCTGGAGTCTATGTTATGTGCAGTCACAGGTTATGACGGCATTTCACTGCAGCCAAATGCCGGATCCCAAGGTGAATACGCGGGGTTGTTGGCGATCAAGCATTATCACGAATCCCGAGGAGATTTTGAGCGGAATGTTTGCCTGACACCAAGCAGTGCTCATGGTACTAATCCGGCCAGCGCGATGATGGCTAACATGAAGGTGGTTGTCATCAAATGCGATGCTCACGGCAACGTTGACTTGGCCGATTTAGATGCAAAAATCGCCGCTAATCAAGACAAAATCGCTGCCATCATGATCACGTATCCGTCGACGCACGGTGTCTTCGAAGAAGGTGTTTCCGAGGTATGTGAAAAAATCCACGCCGCGGGTGGTCAAGTTTACATCGATGGCGCCAACTTGAATGCATTGGTCGGCGTCGCCAAACCAGGTAAATTTGGGGGCGACGTTTCGCACTTGAACTTACACAAAACTTTCTGCATCCCGCACGGCGGCGGTGGCCCAGGCGTTGGCCCCATCGGAGTACGTGAACACTTGGTTCCGTTCATGCCCAAAGACGGTGTGAATTCAGAACGAATCGGACCAGCGGTCAGTGCGGCGCCATTTGGAAGCGCCAGTTTGTTGCCGATTTCCTGGATGTACGTCCGGATGATGGGACCTTACGGACTACGCAAGGCGACCCAAGTTGCGATACTAAGTGCCAACTACATTGCCCATCAGTTGAAAGATTCCTATCCAATCTTGTACACGGGCAACCAAGGCCTGATCGCGCACGAATGCATCATCGACACCCGTCCGATGGAAAAAGAAGCACATGTGTCCGTCGATGATATTGCCAAGCGACTAATCGACTTCGGTTTCCACGCGCCGACGATGTCATTTCCCGTGGCAGGCACTTTAATGATTGAACCGACCGAAAGTGAACCCAAATCAGAACTTGATCGTTTCTGTCGCGCCATGAATTTGATTTACGCGGAATACCAGAAAGTCAAAGCAGGCGATTGGGCTGCGGACAACAATCCGCTTCACAATGCTCCCCACACACTCGATTCGATCTTGAGTGACAACTTAGCGTACGATCGACGCACCGCGGTTTGCCCAGACCCAGAACTGGACTATAGCGTCAAATATTTTCCGCCAGTGGGGCGAGTAGATAATGTGTTTGGCGATCGCAATTTGGTTTGCTCATGCCCGCCGATCGAAAACTACGTCGACGAACAGATGCAGGATGAAGCGGTAGTCGCCATCGTCCAATAGTTACTAAGTTAAAATTTGCTGCAAACCAATGAAGCACTTTTGGCGACCGAAGTGCTTTTTTTCATGTGCCAAGAATTCAAGCGGAATTCAGCGTTTATTCAAGGAACACTGGACCACTACTAGGACCGCGTGCCATCATTTGTAATGGATTGACGGCTATTTAAAAGTATTGCAAAGCGTAGTTCAACAGTAAGCCAGCGAAAGTGACCTGACCCGCCAACACATTGCGGTGCTACAGCGATTGAAGACTTGCAGACACCTAGACTGAGCATTCATCGGCAATAGATCTACCCTGCTGCAAGACGCTAACCCTCCAAATCGATTTGATTACCTCGAGATTGCTCTAAATCGATACTCTTGTTCGTTTGCAGCGGTGGACTTTGCGCTTCGTTTTCACGGTCCTCATTTTTGTGGCTCTGTTCTTGGGAACTCGGCATTTGACGTCCATCCGCATCACGATCAGACGATGCCTCGGTGGCTGGCATTTCAGAATCGGCACCTGCTTTGGCTTCGACCTTATCTTGAGCCCTTCGTTGCTCGCGTTCCTGCTGCACTTGCCTGCGGTCATCACTTCCGGTGGCCGCAAGGCCTGCAAATGGATTGATCGGTGGCATACTCATTTGATCTTTCCTCTCCCAGTCATGACCTCAGTTTTCAACAGGGGCCTGACCAGTAACCGTTAGGGAAAATGCTTTGCAGCGGCCTCCATGTCGTCCAATAATAGACGTACCGCTTCGTTCAACGCTCGCAATGATTCATGAGTGGTCTTTGGGTTGGCCAGTGTGCCTTCGACGCTAATCCATAGCAGTTGCTGACTGCCCACATGCAGCAAATCGCTAATCACTGGCAGATAAAATTGATTGCGACCCAACACCGTGTAAAAATCCATATCAACTTCTTGGTTCAGAGTTGCGCGTCCGTTTCCAATCAACGAAATTGCGTCTCCATTGAGTTCAATGCGATTGAGCGCGACATCTTCACCCAGGATATCGAAGTCAATTTTACCTGCATCGAAGGCTGTTTTATCCGGTGTTCCAACTTTCAAGATCTTTAGCAGTTGCAGGAAGACAGGAACTTCATACAACTTGGCGTCTTTGATTCGCACAATTCCACGACCATTCAAAGTGTGCCGACCGGCAGAAGATCCATTGAGCGAAAGAGAAGCAAAACCTTGCCCTTCGATATCCCGAGTCTCAGGCGCGAAATGAGCGGCCATCTTCTTAAGGTCCAAGTGATTGACCGTGGCCTGCATTTGAAACGGCAAGTCGTCTCGTAACAGAACACGTCCATCCATCGTCACCCGTCCACCCAGGGTTTCCATCGTGACACTGGCAACCGTATTGGCGGTTATCGTATCGGGAGGCTTGGCCTGAGTCCCAAACAAAATCTCTCGCTCGTTCATCCAAATGGGGCCACGCATCGATGTCACCTGCAGACCTTCGACCATTGCAGAATCAACATGCATTTCCCCATAACAGTAGGCGGAATCCGGTCCACTTTCACCTACCAACCGGACCATGCCATGAACATTCTTCGCGGGCAGACCAATTTCCAGCGAAGCGACTTCCATATCCAAACGCAAGTCCCAGACCAAATTCGCTGCAGAATTCGCCATCGGACTGGATGTCCAATTTTGTTTGCCTGATGCTGTGGCATTGGAACCAGAGATGGTGGAAGAATCTAGTTTAAGAGATAATGAATCGTTGTTAGAAATCGTGCCTGACGAAGGTCCTGTTCCAATCCCGACGCCGCGGGGACTGGCCCGCGTGGAATCTTGAAAGCGAAACACATTATTGCCAGCGTTGACATTGCCCCCAGCCAACAATGGATTGGCTAAAGATCTAGGCGAAGCAATAGGACCAATAGAACCAATAGAACCAATAGGTGCCATGCGACCTTGAATGCCACTTGAATTGGCCTGCGATTGATTTTGATATTGTGGATCAAGAATCGTCACATTGTTTTGGACAATTGGCGATGCCGCTGCAGGAAGTGGCAACCGACTGCTGGAAATCGTAACCGACCCTTGTACGCCCACTGATCCTGTCAAGCGAAGCTGTTGAGCAGCATTGCGAACGGTTTCGGGCAGTGCAGCCTTGATGTCACGATCAATGGGAATTTGTCCTGTCAACAAGTTGTAGATGGTAACTTGCCAACCGTCATCGCTGGTAATGCCGGACCCATCGCAGGCAACCGAAACCTCGCCATGATTCCCTCGAACTCCCGTTAACGTGACTTGATTGTCTTGATATTGAAACCGCCCGCTTAGTTGACTCAATTGGTAGGGGAACGATTCAGATAAAATACTCAGGTCACTGGGATCAGAAGTGGTGGACGGTTGCTGAGATCCCGACACGACAAATTTCAGGCCCTCGTTCGATCCACCGTAGATATCTAAAATGATTTCGTCCAAAACTCCTTTGGGGTGCAAATGATCCCAAACATCTTGCTGGCCCGGTTGCAACGCTTGATACAACTCTTGGTTCAATTCGACCGCTTGGCCCACTATTTTCACCCACCAGGGTCGATCTGGTGAAAATTCAGCCGACGCCTTAATGTTTCCGGTGCTGCTGACACCCTCTAATTCTTGGACCACAATATACCCGTTGTCAAAGAGCATATTTCCCGAGATCCCGAAGACGCGATAAGGAAACAAATCATGAGTCACTTCCCCAGCGTGAAAAGCGACATTGAATTTGACATCTGACTTGGATTGCGGAACATCTCGTTGAATAAACCCATTTGCCGCCATCATCCCAGCTGGATTCATTTTCCGAAGCACTTTGATAACGTTTGGCTTCCTCTGTAGACCCTGGTACAGCGATTCATTGATCGGATGAAATTGAGTCGACTTAAGATCGATTCTGCCCGTCCAATTCTGTCCCATGTCGTTAACCCATCCAACCATGGTTGCGGGGTAGCGTTGATCGTTGGTGATTAGGTCGAAGCGACAGTCGTTATTCTGCAAATCGATACGCCCTGCGATTCCAGCCATTGGAATCGGAAAGTCAGTGTATAGAAACGACATATCTTTGGCATCGATAATTCCACGCCGATCTAATTGCCATTGCTGATCGCAAGCAAAATCTAAGTCACAATCAAAGCGGCCTTCAGGTTGAAACTTCTGCCAAGAGGTTTGCAATTTTTCAGACAGCAGTCCAACCCAGCGGCGATTAAACGGCAAATTTTTCCCAACCAAATGTAACTTGGAAGCCGGCGAAGTCCAGCCACTTTTCGTAACACTGGCGTGAAACGAACCATCGGCAAGGACGCCAGTAATATTTTGAACCACCGCGCCTTGGTTGTTCAATTTAAACACTGCTGACAGATTCAAAACGGGTTGCGGCAGGCGAACGTCTTCGATCGTGACCTGTTGTAAACGCCCTTCAATAGAAAATTCAGGTTGCAAACCGCAGGAACTGGCAGGTTGCCCAACGATCTGAACCTTGTCAACTGCCAGCCAGCCACTGACCCCGTGAATCGGCTTCATCGCAGCCGGAATCAGGCCGTCAAATTTTTGCCAGATTCCGCGATGCAAATGAATCGGCACCCATTGGGCAAGCACTTGATATTGATGATTAATCCAGCTACCCGAAAACGAAATGGGCTCCAAACCAAACGGTTGCCCCGTCCCTTGAAAATTCCAATCACAATCAATAGTTCCCTTGTGTTCAACCACGCGGGGTTCGGACTGTGGCGATTCCAATTGGTTCGATTGCAATGCAGGATTTTGGGCCGCCTTTGCCTGTAGCGTTTGGGTATTAGGCGACTGAATTTGCAGAAAATCCACATTGATACCGTCGCAAACATATTGTTGTTGACCATCAAACGATTGGACCGTGACCTTGGCATCGATCAGGCGAATCTTACCGGGAGTGGCAAACTGGGGCTGGGGTAGCCGAATCGTTGGCCACAACAATTGCCCGTTTCGGTCCAAGGTTAATCGCAAATCGGCGCCCACCATCTCGATGGCCGTAGGATGAAAGTCCGGTGAAAGAAAATCAACGGGACTCCATTGCCCGCGAATCCAGATCTTCTCGAACGACGCGATGGTCTTTAACGACTCCTTGCTGGGCATAGCTTCAACATTATTGGAGATACTGGGCCGTTGTGCCCTTTGCCGCCGCTGTGAAGGCGATTCGACCCATGGCCTGTTTGCAGCCAGGGATTGAGAGTCTAAAAGATAGGCGTTAACCGAATCCAGCTTCACCCACGGCGTCGCAATGCGACCGTTGGTTTGCCCGATTGTTGAACGGTCCAAAGACGCAATCGCGGGCACAAAACGTAGTGGATCGGTGGCAGCGGTTTCGACGTCAGCAGTCGCCAACTCAGGTGCCGATCCGTCGAGAAGAAACTTGGCGTTGTCGATCCGTATTCCTTGACCTTCCACGAATTGGATGTCGTCGAAATCGACCTGCAAGCCGCTACCGGCAAGTGTCTGGTTTACCTTCTCTTGAATCAACAGCTTCAAAGAGGAACCTAGTCGTCCGGCCGAAAGATAAAACAGGCTGGCGACGATCACCAACAAGATGACAATCCCTAGGCTGTGACGCAAAAAATGCGTTGTGCCCGTGCAAATCGCTGCCCGACACAGCGAAAGCTGAGGCGAGGACGAATTTGTGGTTGGAATCGACATGAGAACGCCAAATATCGGACGGTGAACCGGTCCAACGAATCCTTTCGCCAGCACCGCTCCAAATCTAATTGGATCGAACGTTCAATTTTTATCAACTTTGGCTCAAGTTCCGTATGTCAATTCTGTTTCAGATGCTGACTGCTAGCGACGCTTACAGCGTCTAGCAGCCAGCGAAAACTAGGCAAGTGACTCTTGGTTCAACGAAACCTACGCACAGGTCTTTCAGGACGTCCGTTTGCTAGCACACGGCATTGCACGGCATTGCACGGCATTGCACGGCATTGCACGGCATTGCACGGCATTGCACGGCATTGCACGGCATTGCACGGCATCACCCAAAACAGCAGCGGACCGCTTACGGGGCCAGTCGCTCAATGATCCAGCGACCGTTAGGGTCGAGGCGGTAATTGATCCGATCGTGCAAACGATTTTCTCGGCCTTGCCAGAATTCGGCTCGGTTCAAAGTCACCAGATAACCGCCCCAGTTTTCAGGTCGGGGGATCACCGAATCACCCACGGTGCTAGCGAAGACTTGCATCTTCTCTTCCAATTCAGATCGGTCCTTCAAGACTTGAGATTGGGGACTAATGACGGCACCAATCTGGCTTCCGATGGGTCGGGAGTGAAAATATTGCGTACTTTCTTCGGGCGAAGCCAAGGACACAGTGCCCGTCAAACGCACTTGCCGCTGCAAGAACGGCCACCAAAAAACCAACGCCGCTTTAGGATTCTGTTTCAAATGCCGCCCTTTTTCAGAATCATAATTCGTGAAAAACACAACACCATCATCGTGAATGCCTTTGACTAGGACGATCCGAGCCGAAAGATCGCCCGCCTGATCGCTGGTCGCCAATGTCGCACCATTGACCTCGAACCAATCGACCGGGCAAGTCTCAATCGCTTGATTGAACCAATTTTTAAACTGAGAAATTGGATCAGCGGCCACATGATCAATGTCCAACTGACCTGCCGAATAATTCAGCCGCATTTGATCGATCGACAGTCCGTTCTTCAAGTTCATCTTTTTACTTTCAACAAACAACGGTCTAAACCACGATTTGAAATCTCGGCAGACATTGCTTCAAAGGTTCGCCGTTGGAGAAATCGCCGGCAGTGGTTATATTTTTGTTCTGGCAATCACCATGACCGCATATTTTCGCGACTATGAACCAATCGTTGCCCGGAACCTAATTCTATTCCAGCCTAGGCTACGGCCCAACACGGCTAACAAAGTATTCAAAATCCCGTCCACTACCTTTTGAACTTGAAACCTAACGGAAATGACCGTGACCAACGAAACTAGAACCGAACACGACTCGATGGGTGATGTCGAAGTACCAAAATTGGCGTATTACGGTGCGCAAACCATGCGAGCGGTTCAGAACTTTCCGATTTCTGGCTGGCAATTACCGCCCGCTCTGATTCACGCGATGGGCTGGGTGAAGTATTCTTGCGCGGTAGCCAACCGCGACATCGGTTGGTTGGACGGGGAAACCAAGCACCCCTTGAGTGCCAAGCAAATCGAATGCTTATTAACGGCGGCCCAGGAAGTTGCAGCAGGAAAATTAGACGGTGAATTCCCGATCGATGTGTTTCAAACAGGTTCAGGCACTTCAAGCAATATGAATTGCAACGAAGTGATCTCCAATCGTGCAATCGAACTTGATGGCGGCGATCGATTCAGTGACAAAAAGTCGATCCACCCTAACGATCACGTGAACATGTGTCAAAGCACCAATGACACATTCCCAACGGCGATTCACGTGGCGACTGCCTGTGAAGTCAAGAACCAATTGATCCCATCGTTGAAGACCTTGCACAAGGTTTTAGCTGACAAAGCCGCTGACTGGGCCCAGGTCATCAAGATCGGTCGCACTCACTTGATGGACGCTACGCCGTTGACCTTAGGCCAAGAGATTGGCGGATTGGCAAGGCAAATAGAACTTTCGATTGGCCGTGCCCAACGAGCGATGGAAGCGGTGATGGAACTTCCTGTCGGCGGAACCGCAGTGGGTTCGGGCATCAATAGTCACCCAGAATTTGGCATGCGAGTCGCCAAGGAATTGGCCAAGCAAACAGAAATTCCGTTCATCGAAGCGGTTGATCACTTCGAAGGGAATGCGAATCGTGACGGCTTGGTCGAGTGCCATGGTCAACTTAAAGCGATCGCAACCACTCTGTTCAATGTGGCAAACAATATTCGTTGGCTTGGCAGTGGGCCCCGTTGTGGATTTTTTGAAATCTCTTTGCCAAGCCGACAACCGGGCAGTTCCATCATGCCTGGAAAAGTGAATCCTGTGATGTGCGAAAGCATGATGCAGCTAACCGCGCGAGTCATCGGAAACGATGCGGTGATCACCACCAGTGGTGCTGCCGGCGGACAATTTCAATTGAACATTATGATGCCCGTTATGGGGCACACCGTTTTGGAGAGTATTCACTTATTGTCGAAAGGCGTGAATGCCTTTGTCGAATTCTGTGCTGCAGGAATGGAAGCGAATGTAGAACATTGTAAAGCAGCAGTTGAGCAAAGTCTTTCGATGGTGACCAGTTTGAATCCGCTGATCGGTTACGATCTTGCATCAAAATTGGCCAAGGATGCATTTGCTTCAGGCAAGACGATTCGCCAACTTTGTATTGAACAAGAGATCTTGCCGCTGGATGTTTTGGAACGTGCCCTAGACCCAATGACCATGACCAAACCGCAGGCGAATTTGCCTTCCTAGGGATAGGAATCGTCTGCAAAAGAGTCCCAGGTTTAGCGGAACAACGCCCGATAATCGTAGGACTTGCGTCCTGCCGCTAATTTTGGATCTGGGACATCATTTCAGGACAATTCCTTCAGGCCTGCTTGGTAACATGCCAAAAGTACACAGCGTTTAGCATGGTGTGCCCAGAATGTAGAAGAATGTAGTGCCAGGCATAGATGAAGACATGCGAATTGGTGGCGATTGCTAGATACTTTCAAGGCATTCGGTGATTCGCTGAACGACTTTCACGGAACGGAAGTCCTGCACTTTTTCGGACGACCGGTGGCATCGATTGCGCTCGCATGTCGCCGGTTCCGCTTGACTGTTTTTTCGAATTATCCAAACCATCCTTGGCGTTTGAAAATCGGTCTGGCGACTGAGTCGAATTTGGTTTCCGATGGAAGGTTTCCAATCGGCTGTCCACACGGATTGTGATCCTAATTCACATTTATGTAATCACACGGAGGTTATGATGAAAACAACCCAACGAATCCTATGGATTACTTGTCTGTCACTGGTTGCCAACGCCATCGGACTGGCGGACCTGATCCAACCCACGGATCGAACGAACCTGGTCTTCGGCCAGCAGACAACTAAAACATCGAATTCAAACGATACCGCGTCAACGCAAGAGCCTGAAAAGGACCAAGCACCTAATGTTGGTCCAAAGGTTTCGGATGACCAAGCAGTCGACTTGAATCAAAAGAATCCAAACGACGAAAAGACCAAAGCCTTAGATCCTGCCAAACAGAAATTGGTTTTGGAAGGATTGGCCGCACTGACCAAGACTGCGACCTCGGCAAAGGATTTTACGAATTTAGTGGAAGTGTGCGATAAGGAATTGAAGTCCTATCAATATTTGACGTCCAATCAAACATACATTCGCACCTTAATTGGTTGGGGTTTGAATCGACGAGGTGAACTTCGCTTGGAATTGGGCTTCGAATTCGACGTGGTCATCAACCGCGCTCAGGCGGAAACGGCCTACAATCAAGCGATGGAAGATTTCGACCGAGCGATCAAGGAAGATCCCACACATTGGAAAGCCTACTTGAATCGTGGCATCGTTAACGGCAAGCGAAAAGAGTGGGAACGGGCCGCTCGGGATTTTAATCAATCCATTACGCTGCGTCCCAACCAGACTTATAGCTATTTCAATTTGGCAGAAATTGAAAGCCAAATGGGCAATTATGAAGCAAGCTTAGAACTTTACGATCAAATTCTTCGAACGGCCGCTGGCGATGTCCAAGCCATGAATGGACGCGCGTTGGCACTGGCCAAGTTGAAACAGTTTGATCAGTCGCTACAGCTATTTGATGCGATACTGGAACAGCGTCCTGAAGATGCTTGGGTCTTGACCAACAAGGCCGATGTCTTGCAAACGACCGGGCGTTGGCAGGAGGCTCACGACACTTACATCACGGCCTTGAAAATCGAACAGTCACCATTGATTTACCGTCGGCTGGCTTGGCTGTTTGCCACTTGCCCAGAAGAACCACTCAATCAGCCCGAAGGCGCATTGGTTTTAGCCAAGAAGTCAATGTCCGAATCACGCATCACAACCGCAGCGCAGTGGGATACACTCGCGGCCGCCCAAGCCGCCAATGGAAACTTCCGCGACGCCATGGATAGTCAGCAACAGGCGATGAACCTAGAACCCAATAACGAACAATTTAAAATTCGGTCCAATTTGTATGGCAATAGTAAAGTCTTTCATCAAACCGCGTCCGTCGCCACCGTTGAAGACCAATCGCTATCCCATCGGTGACCGCTATCACGTTTTTGACGTTTTGACGTTTTGACGTTTTGACGTTTTGACGTTTTGACGTTTTGACGTTTTGACGTTTTGACGTTTTGACGTTTTGACGTTTTGACGTTTTGACGTTTTGACGTTTTGACGTTTTGACGTTTTTGCTAAGGCTGGACGAACATCCAACGAGTGCAAAAGACGGCGTGCTGGGTAAAGGGAAATCGCTTGGGAACCCGCAACGCCGCCACGCGAATAATCGTTTTCGGTTGTAGGCTTCACTGCTCTCGAGATCGTCGCGTTGCTGGATTCCAACTTAACGTCAGCAACAGAATTGCGACCATTCACCTGGAACGTGCAGCGCAGCTGAACCAGTCAGTGAGTTACTAAACGCCGCCAGCAGATGACTCAACACCGTCAATCATGTCAGCCGGTGGCTGAATTTGAGCCCAAGTTTCGCTAGCCAATTCAAACGCTTTAATAAACATCCCCATCGCTTCATCGATTTCGTCCATCGTGATCGATGGCGCCGGCATGATAATGACGACGTCGCCGATCGGCCGCAGAATCAACCCTAATTCCCGCGCATGCTGAGCCACAACGTAACCCGCTCGCTTAGAAAAATCGAATCGCTGGCCAGTCGATCGGTCGACACAAACGGTGACGCCAACCATAAACCCCCGCTGCCGAACTTGTAACACGTTTGGATTGCCGCTTAATGATTTTAACCATTCTGCAATCCGCAGGACCTTGGGCTTCAAACTACGAATCAACTTCGGCATCAATTCTAAACTGGCCAAACTGACGGCACACCCCAACGGATTTCCAGCAAACGAATGTCCATGATAGAGCGTTCGCCGTTCCTCGATTTCTCCCAAGAACATGTTATAGATTTTCTCCGTCGACATCGTCGCGGCAACTGGCAGATAGCCCCCGGAAATCCCCTTACCCAGGCACAACAGATCGGGCGTTACTTCCTCGGCAGTACACGCAAACCAATCGCCGGTGTGACCAAACCCTGTAGCAACTTCGTCCACAATCATCAACACATCGTGCCGATCGCATATCTGCCGGACCAACTTCAAAAACCCAGGCGGCGCTGGAAGCATACCACCCGCGCCTTCAACCGGCTCTATAATCACAGCTGCCACTTCCTCATGATGCTTTGCTAAATAGGCATCCAGTGGTTGACCGTGAACCGGGTCACATTGATCCTGATTCGAAACCAAAGGTCGATCAGGGCAGCAAGGGTAGGGCAGTTGATGATTGATCGGCAACAGATTCAAAAAAGGGGAATGAAACGTAGGGCTAGGCGCAACCGCCATCGCCCCTAACGTATCGCCATGGTAATTATTTTCAAATCCAACAATCTTGTTCTTTCCAGGTCGCCCTTGATTGAACCAAAATTGGATTGCAGTCTTCACTGCAATTTCGACCGCCGTTGCCCCACAATCCGAAAGATGACATCGACTTAGTCCCGGCGGTACCACTTCCGAAAGTTGCTTTGCCAAGATAGTGGCCGGCACATTAGCCTGACCCAACATGGTCACATGAGCAACCTGCTGCAGTTGTCGTTGGATGGCAGCATCCAAAAACGGATGCCGATGCCCATGAATGTTCAACCAGATCGAGGAACAACCATCGATGTACCATCGTCCGCCCGAGTCTTGAACGCGAATCCCTTTCCCTTGCACCAACATCAAGGGATCGGATTCCAAGTACTGCTTCATTGGCGTAAATGGGTGCCAGGAATGCTTGGCATCCCAGTGCTTCAGCGCCGCTGCATCGATCGATTTACCATTAGTGGGGTCGATTGCAGGTCCAATTCGTTGGTCGTCTTCCTTCATGGTTTCTCACTATATCTATTTTTTTTGAAAGTAGAGCGTCTACCCAAGAAACCGCAAACGCTTGTCACTTATTGTTGGCAAGCCTGGCGGCGGAAAGCTATGGGCGGGGCAAAGTAGTCCCGCCAGAGCGATGAATGTTCAAACCGCGACGGGATATCAATCTAACGAAACGTCCGGAAGTCCCAATTGCCGAACTGCCTGGTAAGCAATCACGCCAACCGAACAGGATAGATTCAGGCTTCGGACTTGGGGCCGAGTCGGAATTCGCAAGTTCCGTTCAGGCCGTTGATTCAAAATTGAATCGGGGAGTCCAGCGGTTTCGCAACCGAAGACAAAGACGTCACCCTTCTGAAAATCGACTTTCAGAAAAGAAATCTCGGCTCGTTTGGTCAGCATCCACATTCGACTAACATCCAAACGCTGGGTCAACGCTTCCCAGTTATCAACCACTTCCCACTCCAAATGCTGCCAATAATCCAAACCCGCCCGACGCAGTGATTTCTCGTCAATTTGAAACCCTAACGGCCGCACAAGCCACAACTTGGCTCCGACAGCGACACAAGTCCTACCCACAGTACCGGTATTTGGGGGAATCTCGGGTTGGTGAAGAACCACATGAAACAGCGGTTCGTACTTAGGAGAGTTATTTTCTGGCTGTGACACGATGGAAATCCACTATGCATATAGAATTCGCGGCCGATCAGCTTCGAATTCGTTCAGGATGTAGGCTTTGAAAAATAGGACCAAGCAGTCAGAATAACATCTTGCCCTCGTTTCATACAGCTAAGGAAAAAGTTCGTGGAAATTCGACGCAACCCGACTCGCAGTGTCAAGATTGGCTCGATCACTATCGGAAGTCAACATCCAATTGCAATTCAAAGCATGACGGCGACCAGCACCCAGGATATCGACGGGACCGTCGCCCTGGTTAATTTGATGCACGACGCCGGTGCGGACGTCGTTCGAATTGCGGTGGACAGCAAAAAAGACGCAGCCGCGATCATTGAGATCCGCAAACAAACCACGGCCAATCTTTGTATCGATCTGCAAGAGAGTTATCGCTTGGCGGAGGACGTAGCGCCGTACGTTGACAAATTAAGGTACAACCCAGGCCATTTGTATCACCACGAAAAAGAGAAACCTTGGCAGGACAAGGTCAAGTTTCTGGTGCAGGTCGCCAAAGACAATGATTGTGCGATGCGAATCGGCGTCAATTGCGGCAGCGTGGACCCCGCGATGAAAGACAAATATGACCCCAAAGATTCAATCAGCCCAATGCTTGAAAGTGCGTGGGCCCATTGCGAGCATCTGGAATCGTTAAACTTTGAACGATTTTGCGTTTCGTTAAAGGATTCCGACCCATCGAAGGTCGTTGAAATCAATCGTCAATTCGCCCAACGTCGCCCGGAAATCCCCGTCCACCTGGGAGTCACCGAAGCTGGCCTGCCGCCCGACGGGATCATTAAGACGCGAATCGCATTCGAACAGTTGATTGGCAAAGGTATTGGTGATACCGTTCGAGTTTCATTGACGGTGCCCAACCATCGCAAGGGTGAAGAAATCCAAGCCGCTCGTGGAATCATTGATGATATTTACGCAGGCCGAGTCCGCACAGTAGTGGATTTTGGAAGTGGACTGAATATCATCTCTTGCCCAAGTTGCTCTCGGGTTGAAAACGAAGCGTTTGTGGATTTGGCGGAAAAGGTCAAGGAAATGACCACTTACGCCAAGGAATATGATATCACGATCGCGGTGATGGGATGCCGAGTGAATGGTCCTGGAGAAACGGATGATGCGGACCTTGGTTTGTGGTGCGGGCCCAACCATGTAAACTTGAAGAAAGGCCCAATCGCGTTAGGCCAATTTGGGTACGATGAAATTCTACCCAAATTGAAAAATGAATTAGATCAATTGATTCAGTCCAAAAGCGATGCAGCTGTCTAGAAGTTCTAAAAACACTAAATTCAAGCATGAATATGATCGAAATTGAACTTCGAAGCGACTCGAAAAACTGCTAGACTCGCCACGCCAGTAGCACGGATGTCGCGTTTTATTGCCCAGTTGGTTTGAATCATGCTTGGTCTTCTGCCATATCGAAAGTCGCGATTTTCGCTGGCACTAGTGCCAACAGAAGAACGGGTGCCAACAGAAGAACGGGTGCCAACAGAACAACGTCTGCCAGCTGAAGAACAAGTGCTTACAAACAAACGGCTTTCCAACCCGTTGCACGATTGGGTTCGCGGTCCTGACCTGTTGCGAACTCCATGGAAAGTGAATCCCGCAATCCTGGGCACGCTGCTAATTTCTCTCTTTTTGAATTGTCTGATGTCGTTTGGGTGCGCTAGGCATGCGATCAATAACAGCACGAACACGAACGATGTGGCGCCCCTTGCCGCTCGACCCGATCGTTATCTCTTGAAGAGGGAGCAACTGAAAATTCACTCGAATTTTTATCTCCCAGAAACTCACCGTTTGGTCGAAGATCTTGTCGATTTACGATTGCGTCTGTGCGACACACTATCGTTGCCCAAAAGCGACGAAGCGATTGATGTCTATCTATTTCAAAACCCACAACTTTTCGACAACCATTCAAGGCAACAGAAATTGCCAATCTCGGATCGTCGCGCGTACTTTATACAAACGGACACAACGCTAAGTGTTTATGCCAGTTGGAGTGATTTCGTCGGCGAAGATTTACGGCATGAACTGACACATGGTTACCTACATAGTGTTGCACCGACCTTGCCACTTTGGCTTGACGAAGGAATAGCCGAGTACTTCGAGATCCCAGAAGGGCAGGGCGGATTCCATCCCACTCATCTTCAACTTCTGATTCAAAACCAGAAAGCAAATCCACAGGAATTCAGCCTGTCGCGACTGGAACAACTTTCAGATCCAGCGTCGATGACGCAAATCGATTATGCACAAAGCTGGTTATGGGTACACTTCCTACTGTCAACCGACACTCGCTATGCCGACACTCTAAAGCAACATCTTGCTCAATGGCAAAACGACCAACAAGCCACTCGGCTGTCCGCTCAACTGGATCTCATCGACCCTGAATTGAATTCCAAACTGCTTGCTCACCTAGACCATTTGACCCAACAGTTTGCCAACGACCAAACACCCAACTGACCCAATCGCCAATGGCTCAAACCCGGGAATCAAGCGGCGAATTCCTTTTGCAAAATCAGGATGTTCGCCGAGTATCAAACTGAAGAAAATCAGGCAAGGGTTGAGGCCTGCCTGCGCGATTGATACATGCCACCACCGACCGCCCCGTCACTAGAACCTTCTGCTGTCGGCTGATCGTGTAAAGATGTTGGATTCGTGTGCCTTTTGCCCGAACGGTCTCGACTTCCACCGTTAGCAGATCATCAAAAAACGCACCGTCAAAGTACTTGCATTCCATCTCAGTCACCACAAGCAAAACACCCTGGGCCTCCAAATCGCGGTAGTCGATGCCAGCCAAGCGCAGCATCTCAATTCTAGCACATTCGAAATAATTGATATAAGTCGCATGATGCACACGACCTTGCGCATCAGTCTCCTGGTATCGAGCTCGGATTTCGATTTGGGACTTTCGTAACGGATGCGAATCCTCAAACACTTAATATTTCTCGCATTGCTTAGGATGGACTAAACTGATGACCAGTCGTGTTACGAAAACCAGAGAACCGGTTAGTGGCGATCGGACAAACCTAATGGTTTTAACGACCTGCGACCACTAAGACAACTGCGGTCAATCACCACAAACTTGGGCATCACCCACTTACCCTAGGGATTCTACAGTACGGTCGGTGAATTTGACTAGGAAACCCAAGGTGTTCATGTACATTAGAACCGTCTTGAATTCTTGGAGGTGCCTAGAGGCGAACCGGCCTATCCATCAATCGTCTTTTGACGAGGATTCTGGGCGACCGATAGAACCTTGGCTTGATAACGCCCGACTAACGATGTCTCTTACTTCAAACCAGCAGTGATCCATTATGAGTTTTAGCGATGGCGAAGACGCCGGCATTGATCTGTCAACTATGCGCGGCCGCGAATTCCCAACCATTCGTCAGTTCACTGTATTCTTGGAAAATCGCGTGGGCATGTTGATGGAAGTGCTCCGTCGGTTCGATGGTACCGGAGTGCGGATCGTTGCGATCAACATTCACGATTCGACCGAATGCTCGATCGTTCGATTGGTGATGACCGATCCAGAACGCGGACGAGAAATACTGGAGCGAGCCGGGCTTGCAATGATCGAGAGTGATCTGGTTGGCGTAGAGATGCCCGACGACCCTCAACCCCTTCTACGCATCTGCACGGCTTTACTGAGTGCGGAAATCAACTTGGTCCAGGCCTATCCGTTGCTAATGATGCCAAACGGCAAGTCAGCAGTGGCGTTGATGGTCGACAACTGCGAAATCGCTTCGGACATTTTGGACCGAAAGGGATTTCGCATCATCGAAGAAAGCGACCTGTTGCTTTAGCCACCCAGACCCGACGTCCATGCCAGCGTCCCTTGCCGATCCGTTTTGAGGAAGCGATTCGCAGAGCTCGATTTGGCAAAGCATTGGTAATAAACGGCCAAACTAGCCTGGCCAGTGGCCGGTAAAGACTTCCGTGGCTGGACCTTTCATCATGACGCTTTTGTCTTGACCTAACCAAGTCAATTCCAAATCGCCGCCCAGCAAATGGTTCAGAATCTTATGATCAGTGCGATCGCTAAGCACACCTGCCACACAAACGGCACTTGCACCGGTGCCACATGCCAGCGTTTCTCCTGAACCACGTTCCCAGGTGCGTTGGCGAACTTCGGTGCGCGAAATCACTTCGACAAACTCCACATTCACTCGTTCTGGAAACGCCGAGTGATTCTCAATTTTCGGTCCAAATCCTAAAACCAACTCGTCGGTTGCTTTGGGGACATAGATCACACAATGTGGATTCCCCATCGAAACGCATGTCACTTCAAACGTCCTACCATCCACCTTCAACGATTGATTCACCACCGGATTCCCCGTAAGTAGTGTCGGAATGCGTTGGTCTTCCAGGATTGGAGGTCCCATATCCACCGTCACCTGCGTGACCAAATCCAAATCTTCGTCGGCTTCAATATCGAGTGTTAGGACGCCTGCTCCCGTTTCTACTTTCATACGACGCTGGCGAAAAATATTGTGGTCGTAGACATACTTGCCAACGCAACGAAGTCCGTTTCCGCACATTTGAGACTCGCTACCGTCAGCATTAAACATTCGCATTTTTGCATCGGCAATATCCGATGGAAGAATCAAGATCAAACCGTCGCCACCGATCCCCTTGTGGCGATCCGCCACACGAATCGAAACCGCAGCAGGATCCGTTGGCGTTGGATTATTGAAACAGTCGACGTAAACGTAGTCATTGCCCGCGCCATGCATTTTCGTGAATTTCATCGCTTCCAACTATCTTCGATTAACAAGTGCTTCAACTATCACTGCGGCACGGTATCCATTGCCGGTATCCATATCCATTGCCGGTATCCATTGCCGGTATCCATTGCCGGTATCCATTGCCGAAATCTGCGGTGCTGGACTGGACATAAAAGTCCAAATTCAACCGACATTCAGCAACTTCGGCAAGCAATCGCCAGAGAAAACACTTAGGTGCAAATGGGTTACATCGGCCAACAATTTGTCCGCTTGTGGTTGCTTATTCTAAGGTTTCAACAGCCACTGGGAAGTGCCGAAGATTTAGGGTCGAATATTGAACCTGGGATTCCGACTCCGTATCAGTTCGGATTCATACGCACGCCGGACTTGAAGAGATTTACCCGGCGACTGGTTGGGAAACACATGCAAATCAATTTGAATCCCCTGAAGATCTTCTTGTTGCAAATAGTCCGCCAGTGATTTTCGGTCCGAATCGTTCAAATGATCCGCCAATCGACGATGCAGATTGATCGCCTCGCCAATGTAGAGATACCCTGTAGCATCACGAAACAAATAGATTCCTGGCGATTTTGGCACTAATTCCAAGTCAGCCTTCACGGTCTGAGCCGCAAACGTCAATTGAGTGATCTCCCAATCGATCAACTTCGCAGAAAGTTCAGGTCGTAGCCGGCGACTTTTTCGTAGCGTCAAGGCGGCCCTGCGAATGGAATCCAAATCAGCTTTGGGATTCATTTCTCTGACGATCTGCTGAAAGAAACTGCGACCTTGTTGATCCACCAACACTCGATCCAAAGACGCTTCGTACCACTCTTCACAGCGACGACTGGCAATTTCGCCGCACATCAATTGTTCCGCTGTGGGATTGAATGGTGCTGCTCGTTTTTCGACCCGAGGCAATTTTCCAGCTTTGCGAAGCCCCAACAATCGCCAACATAGCAATGACTTCGAATCAGAATTGATCACCCAACTAGGATCACGTTGTGACAAAATTTCGATGGACTTGGCAACAAATGCATCGCGATACTTTTGCTGGGTTAGCACGAAGTCCGACGAACCAGCACTAATGGAATCTTGATAAGCCTGGATGATGGACGAATCGATACGCTGCAGTCGATTCGGCGGCATTGCTTGGATGGCAGACGATACATCAAACAGCACTCTGGGAAATTGCTTTTGGAGTTCCTCTGGCAATTCGGCTGATTCAACGGCACGCCCTTGAACACTGGATTGCTCCGCATTCTGATCGCCCGCTTGCGCAAGCACGATTAAGGGAAGCCAGGCAAACCAAAGCCCAATACATACCGACGGTCCAAGCCAACAGCCAATCCAATTATGGTGCGGCCGCCAACACGATCGCTTCGAATTTGTGCGCAGGTAAAATCCCATCATTTCCTTAACCATTTTGTCCCGAAATCCATCACCGACCGCTCCCTTGTCTAACGATTGGTGACCTTAATTGTACTTCGTGCCCCGTAAATCCAGAAATCTGGAACACCGCTACCCGTCATCTGACATTTACAAACCAGTTACCGCCGGTCGCTTTGACTTCTGCTAGTTTATCCTAGACAATAGAAGGACGTAGATTTCTGCGAAAGCAGGCAGACCAACGACTGCTAGAACGTGTGGAATTCAGTAGTATATTAAGATTAACCAACGCATAGGACTTCGGTGAAAAACACACTTCCCCAACACGAAACCTCTAGCCAAGCGACACCAGATCGTAGTGGTGTGGGGTGTTTTGGTGTGGGGTGTTTTGGTGTGGGGTGTTTTGGTGTGGGGTGTTTTGGTGTGGGGTGTTTTGGTGTGGGGTGTTGTGGTGTGGGGTGTTTTGGTGTGGGGTGTTTTGGTGTGGGGTGTTTGGGTGTGGGGTGTTTTGGTGTGGGGTGTTTTGGTGTGGGGTGTTTTGGTGTGGGGTGTTGTGGTGTGGGGTGTTTTGGTGTGGGGTGTTTTGGTGTGGGTGTGACTGGTAGCCAGAACACGGTTGCTCGCCAGTGGTTACAGGTTTCCAGTAGCCGCGGTGGCATTCGTGTTAGACCCGCAGCGGCTTCGATCTCGTGGTGCGTATTGTTCACCTTGTTCGTTTGCTTCACCAATCTAAGCACAATTCAGGCGGGTTGCGGTGACTACATTTGGGACAGCAAACATCCGGCTATTTTACAGCTGGTAGCAGGAAGTCATTTGTACCGCGTGCCAAGTGTAGAAAGTGAGTCCTCATTGGGCCAGATTCACTCAAATGTCCACGAACCTGCGAAGACGTGGTCTTTAAACAACCGTCAAGCTGTAGGCGGGAATGGACGATTTGCCGCACTGGGGCAATTGATTGGAACCGAGGTCTATTTCGAGATCTCGGGCGTCCTTTACCGCCCATTTCCAATGCCATGCCAAGGTCCTAACTGTAATCAGGCTCCGAATCGTTTCCCTAGTGATTTGACGGCAACGTTGGTGGGTGAATTCGAATCAGGAACCGGCGTCCAAGCGACCGATTGCTCGGATCTATTGGGATGGAAAGAGCCAGAATCCGACGACTTATCCTTCGAATTACGCGGCGTTGAACTATCCAAGGTCGATTCTCAAATTTTAAAGCCGCCTTGCTAAGCCCAAGCTTCTTGCGGCCATCTCTCCTGCCGCCCTGAGTGCATCGAAATCCTAAAGTCCAGTTGCACCACGAAGCCACCAGATCAAAAATTGGATTCGATTGATCAGTGGCAATGGTTCTGTGCCAGAAATTGATGTTAATTCGCGGTTTGCTCCGCCAGTATTTCCCCAAGTTGGAAATCGATAGAACCGGACTTTCGGTTCTATTAGTGAACTGGAACGCTACGAATGAACGAAGCAAGACTAGCAGCACAGCCTTCTTCTCGTGCCAACAACCCTGACGATCGTTCTAAACTGTACCCAGAGACCACAGTCCAAGACGGCCGCCTGATTGGTTGTTCGCTAACAAACACAAATTGCAGTATATCTTATAAAGCGAAGGCAGTGGTCATGGCCGAAATGGATCCATCGATTGAAATGAAAATCAGCTCCGCAGAAGCTCAGAAGACTCGTCTTAAGAAAAAATATGTCCCCGCCGTTACGCCTCGATTGCGTATCGCGTTAATGATGGTCTTTATTCTATTTGCATTACTGGCCGCGAATTCTATTTACCTGTCGGGCATCACCGCCTTGGAATACTACACAGGGCTAGGACTTCAGGACTATTTTTACCAGTGCATGTTTTTGCTTCACCTACTCTTGGGTGTCCTCATTCTACTGCCGTTCATGATTTTTGCTTATTATCACCTGATTGCAACCAGGCGGCGAAAGAACCGCAATGCGGTAAGGGTCGGCTACGTCTTGTTAGCGATTTGTTCGGTGCTTCTGATTTCGGGGATCCTGCTGACTCGAATTCCTGGTTCACTTGAACTCAAACAACCTCAGGTTCGCCAGGTTGTCTATTGGGCTCATGTGATCACTCCGTTGTTAGCGATTTGGATGTACATCATTCACCGCTTGGCCGGACCACCGATTAAATGGCAGGTTGGTCTTAGCTATGGCGCAGCGGTCGGATTGGTCGTTGGCGTCTTGATTTTCCTGAAATTGAGCGACCCACGTGATTTCGCTGCGGTCGGATCGCCATCCAGTGCCACGTACTATCAACCCAGTAATGTATTGACGCGAAACGGTAACTTTATTCCACAAAAGGCCCTAATGAACGACACCTATTGTTTGGAATGCCACAAGGATGTGTACGAAGACTTTTCACATAGTGCGCACCGTTTCAGTTCGTTTAACAACCCCGCCTATCTGATGAGCGTAGAAGAAGTCCGGCGCGATATGGAACAACGCGATGGAACCGTCAAAGCATCACGCTTCTGCGCAGGTTGCCATGACCCGGTTCCGTTTTTGACTGGCAAATTTGATGACCCCAACTTCGACGTAACCGGCAAAGATCCTACGGCGCACGCGGCAATTACTTGCACCGTCTGCCATTCGATCACCAGCGTTGGCAACGAAGCAGGTGAAGTGGTTGGCAACGCAGATTATTCCATTGAAGAACCCATTCACTACCCTTTTGCCTACAGTGAAAACCCTCTTTTAAAATGGGTCAATCATCAATTAGTAAAGGCGAAACCGTCATTCCACAAGAAGATGATGTTGAAACCCATGCACAAGTCAGATCAATTCTGTGCAACTTGCCACAAGGTGAATCTTCCCAAAGAATTGAATCAGTATAAAGATTGGCTTCGTGGGCAGAACCACGCAGACACTTATCATCTAAGTGGAGTTTCCGGGCACGGGATTCGCAGTTTTTACTACCCTCCAATGGCGCAGACAAATTGTAACGAATGTCATATGCCTCGAAAAGAATCAACTGACTTTGGCGCCATAGAAAATCCAGAGACCAAGAAGATGGAGGTGCACAATCACTTGTTCCCATCCGCCAATACGGCGATGGCTTGGTGGAACCATGATGAAAAGACCGTCCAGGAACACCAGAATTACCTGAAGAACGTCATGAAAATTGACATCTTCGGGTTGAAGGAGGATGGACGAATCGATGGCAACTTCCTAGGGCCAATCCGCCCGTCAATTCCGGTGCTCCAACCTGGCAAAACCTACCTAATGGAAACCATCATTCGCACCATGAAAATGGGTCATCCGTTTACTCAAGGCACCGCGGATTCGAACGAAGTATGGATGGAATTTACCGCGATTGAAAACGCTGAATTCGACGCCTCGGGAACATTGACCGCCGGAAAAATCCTGGGCAAATCAGGTGGAATGGATTCCAAAGGGGAAGTCGATCCATGGTCACACTTTGTCAACGCTTTCGTGCTGGACCGAAATGGCGACCGGATCGACCGCCGCAACGCACACGACATTTTCACTCCATTGTACAATCATCAAATTCCCCCCGGAGCCGCTCAGATTGTTCACTACAAATTGTCGATCCCAGAGAACGTAACCGGGCCAGTCACGGTCGTAGCCAAACTAAACTATCGTAAGTTTGACTGGGTCTACTTGAAATACATCCACGACTACCATCGGGAGAAAAATTTGCCGCTTCGTGGCTTGCGTCAGGACGGAATCGTTGTCAACGAACTTCCGATCACGAAGCTTGCTGAAGATCGAGTCGTCTTTCCGATCGATCCGACTCAAACCCAGACGGTGATCCAACCTGACGTTGGCAACCAACCCCTTTCGGATTGGATGCGTTGGAATGACTACGGGATTGGACTAATGATCACAGCCAGCAGCGTGGGGTCCCGAGGTGAACTTCGCCAAGCAGAAGCGGCGTTCAAGGAAGTCGAAAAACTAGGGCGATTCGACGGCCCACTTAACCTTGCCCGCATTTACGAATCTGAAGGCAGTTTAGATTTAGCAACCGATGCTTTGGCTCGTGCTGAATCGATGAAAATCGACGAAACCGCCAACGATTCATTTCCCCATTGGACGCATGCGTGGTTGACCGGAATGGTCAATCGCGAGCAAGGAAATTACAAACAAGCTGCCCAAAATCTGCAGCTGGCATTGGAATTCACCTCACCTTCGGCCAAGGCACGAAAGTTTGATTTTACTCAAGATTACTTTGTCCGTAATCAATTGGCCGAAACCTTGTTCGACCTAGCCAAGCAGTATCAAGTGGGTCTCCCGGAACGAGAAGCCTTGCTGGGCGAAACCGTTCAAGAGTACGGCAAAGTGTTAAAATTTGATAGCGAAAATGCAACCGCTCATTACGGACTTTATCTGCTTCATCAGCTTCAAGGCGAAACCGAATTGGCCGCGAAACACCAAGCTTTACACCAAAAATACAAAGAAGACGATAACGCTCGTGATGTCGCCATCAACATTGCGAGAAAACAATATCCAGCTGCAAATCATGCGGCCGAAGCGGTTGTGATTTATGACCTGCATCGACCCACAAAGTTTGAAAGCTCGGTTCTAGGAGGCAAACTTGGTGAAGGGGTCAACATGGAATCCAACACCTCGTCAGTCAAAGTTTCCGATTCGACAGCAGTCGAAACCACAGAAGACTTCAACCCAAACGATGTTTCGATGTCCAGCGAAATGATTCTACAGATGAACGCAGCGGACTACCAAGCGGATCCACACAAAGGCTTGGACGTTGATCACCTGAAAAGAATTGGCCTGCTGGATGCCTCGCCAGTTTCCAAGAACTGATTGGGGTGTCCCAGGCTTACTGTAGCTTCGTGTTTTGACTTCGTGCTTCACTGCACCACTGTCGTCGCTAATCGCAGGCCGCCAATCGGTTTGCGATTTTCGACTCTGTCGGTCACAACCATCATCGACACGCAACAATTTTTTTTAAGGGAAGCGAATCATGAACGCTGCCAAGCCGAAGCAAACGAACGATTCTGGAACTGACGAAGAGATGCGTGACGACGCGATCATTGGAAAGGCAATGTTTTGGTCGGCGGCAATCTTCTTTCCCATATTATTGATTGGAGTCGTGATTGCGGTGGTTTTGAATCAAAAACCTGTGGAAACGGTTGAAGACAAGTCCAAAGAATCGGTGATCTCTATGCTGCGTGACACCCAGTCTATTGAAATCCCGCGGATCCACTGGGTTGATGCCACCAGCCAAGCAGGCTTGAATTTCGTCCATTGCAACGGGGTTAGCGACAGTAAATTGCTGCCCGAAACCATGGGCGGTGGCGTGACGTGCCTGGACTTCGACCAAGATGGCGATACGGACATCTTTTTCACAAACTCATGTTACTGGGATCCCAAGGAGAATGCCGAAAAACGTCCCACTTGCGTTCTTTACAGCAACCAAGGTGACGGTACTTTTGTTGATGTCACCCAAAGCATGAACTTGAACATCACGGGCTTTGGCATGGGCGCGGCTGTGGGGGATTTCGATGGAGACGGTTGGCCTGACTTATTCCTTTCGAATCTGGGCCCCAATCGTATGCTGAAGAACAACCAAGGAAAATCGTTTACAGACGTCACGGTCGAGACAGGATTGGCTGGCCCGGACAGCATGTGGAGCACCAGTTGTGGCTGGTTCGATGCGAACAACGACGGACACTTGGATCTGATGGTTTGCAATTATCTAAACTGGACCAAAGAAGAAGATATCAGTCTTGAATCAACGCTAAACGGACAAGCCAAGGCGTACGCTAGGCCAGACAGTTTCGGCGGGACTTACCCGCTTCTCTACATTAACGACGGCGAAGGAAAGTTCTCTGAGGTCAGCCAAGAGGCCGGCCTCCGAATCAAGAACAACTTCACGGATGTTCCGGTGGCGAAGAGTCTAGGTTTGGCTTTTTGCGACATCGACAACGACAATTTCATGGACATGTTCGTTGCCAATGATACCGTTCAAAACATGTTCTTTCGTAATAAAGGGGATGGAACGTTTGAAGAGATCGGCAATCGATTGGGCGTTGCTTATGATAGTAGCGGCCGAGCCAGAGGGGCGATGGGAATCGATGTTCGCTTTATCCGGCCAGACTCGCAATTGGCCACCGTGATTGGCAACTTTGCCAATGAACCGGTCAGTTTCTTTGTGCGGCAGAACATTGCCGGGGTGAACATGTTGACAGACGAGGCCATGGCAACAGGGATCGGCCCTCAAACACGTTTAGAATTAACTTTCGGAACCCTGCTTCTAGACTACGACTTGGATGGTCGCTTAGATTTCCTAACCGCCAATGGGCACTTGGAAACCGAGATCGCTCAAGTGCAACCCAATCAATCGTATCGCCAATCACCCCACTTCTTTTGGAATACCGGGCTTAAAGGAGCAAATTCAACCGAATTTATTTCTGTTCCCAAAGACAAAACAGATCAGGGGTTTTCCGATCCAATGGTGGCCCGAGGCGTCGCGTATGCCGACTTTGATTCCGACGGTGATTTGGATGTGGTTATTGCCGCATGCGGAGAAAAGGTTCGCTATCTTCGCAATGACCAGCAAGCAAAAAATCACTGGCTACAGTTGAAACTAAAAGGGCCCCAAGGGAACCCTGACGGTTTAGGGGCGTTGGTCACCGTGACGGCAGGCGACCTAGTACAAAAGCAATGGATGTCGCCAACCAGAAGCTACTTATCGCAAGTGGATTCCCAACTCTATTATGGCTTGGGCAAGGAGAACAAGATCGATTCGATTTCCGTTTTATGGCCAGGCGGTATTGAGCAAAAGCTTGCCGGTTTATCGGTCGATGCCAAACATAACATCACCTACCAAGGATCGACCGTTCCAGTCGTTGCCCAATAGCGGCCGGCAGTCCGTCCCAAACAGCGGTATCGGGCAATAACAATCAAGCCTGGAACGTGCGCGAGAAAAACAACTTGCGTTTGTGGTAACTCTTAGAAATTTTGCCTATAATTGCGGTAGCCTGCCGATGATTCTGATTATCGGCGAATTGTGTATTCTTCTCTTCAAATCAGAGGACAGCAGTTGACACGTCTAACAAAAATTGCGTTTGCCAGTCTATTATTCACTGGATTCATTTCTTTCACAGGATGGTCAAGTAGGATCCTGGGCGTTCACTTTTCGCAAACCTCAATTGCTTTTGCGCAAGACACGATTGATGTAGCAGGCGTTGGCACTGCGTTTGCGATGATCGCGGTAGGGACGGCTGTTGCCAGCCGCCCCCCGCACAGATCCGTACTTGAAGAATTACCTCATACGGCTCCTGCCTTGAGTCGGGCGTGAAAGCGTTTGTTGGGATAAGGGTGAATGACGCGAGGACGTGGCAGATGCAACCTTGCAAGTCGTTGCATCCGAGCCCAAGTCCAGTTGCTGCGACCACGTTGACTGCGCCGACGGATCACCGCCAGCCAGAGCCGTGTGACTTCATCGACGA